>Ga0209722_1000473_pt1 | contig 44357 bp, 32 predicted proteins | sample BioC12SIPDNA_2_FD_185745 | JGI IMG/M metagenome (GOLD analysis project Ga0209722, IMG submission 185745) | Anaerobic biogas reactor microbial communites from Washington, USA - Biogas_R1_A C12 SIP DNA (SPAdes) (version 2) | ecosystem: Engineered > Bioreactor > Anaerobic > Unclassified | place... | reverse complement strand
TGCCCATGCTGTACACGTCGTTGACGTCGGCGGCGGGCTTTGCCTCGCTGGCCCTGACGCCCATACCGCCCGTCCAGGTATTCGGGATCTTCGTCGGCATCGGGGTCATGATCGCGTGGGTGTTGACCGTGCTGTTCATCCCGGCCTTCGCCATGCTCATCCCGGAACGGCGCCTCGAGAACTTTGGCGCGGTCCACCACGAAGCTCAGGAGAAAGCGCCCAGCCGGGGATTCCTGAAATGGCTCGGCGACCTCACCTTTCACCGCGCAAAACTGGTGCTGGCCTTCGCCGCCGTGCTCGTGCTTGTGACGATCTACGGCATCAGCCAGATTCAGATCAATGACAACCCCACGAGATGGTTTAAGAGAACCCATCCCATCCGCGTCGCGGACCGCGTGCTGAACGAGCATTTCGGCGGCACGTACATGGCCTACCTGGCGCTGTTCCCCGAGGGCGACGAGCCCGGCGCCCTGCCGCCGCCGGCCGCCGAATCCGCGGAGGCGCCCGCCGCGGAGACCGGCGCGCCGTCGCTGCCCGGCGGCCTCGACGCAGGCGGGGACGCACCGGAACTCCCCGAAGGACTGGGCGCCCTGAACGAGGGGCCAGCGTCCGGCGCGGACAGCGCCGCACCCGCCCTCCCCGCGGGTCTCGGCGGGGAACCGGAAGCGGTTGAAGCGCCGGCCGCCGCGCCCGCGGCTGTCGCGCCGCCCGCCGAGGAAGTGTTCAAGGATCCCGAGGTCCTGCGGTACATCGCCGACCTCCAGGCGCATCTGCGCAGCACGGGCATCGTGGGCAAATCGAATTCGCTGACCGACATTGTGAAGACCGTGCACCGGGAACTCATCGACGGCACTCCCGAATCGTACCGCGTGCCGGACTCGCCGGCCGCCGTCGCGCAATGCCTGGCCCAATACCAGAGCAGCCACCGCCCGCAGGATCTGTGGCACATGGTCACCCCCGACTACCGCGTGGCCAGCGTGTGGGTGCAGTTGACCAGCGGCGACAACAAAGACATGTCGAGAGTCGCCGCGGCCCTCGATGAGTACATCGCCCGGAACCCGCCGCCCAAGGCCCTCAAACACGAATGGTTCGGCCTGACCTACATCAACGTGGTCTGGCAGGACAAGATGGTCTGGGGCATGGCGGAAGCGTTCCTGGGCAGTTTCCTGGTCGTCCTGTTCATGATGATCCTGCTGTTCCGGTCGGGGCTCTGGGGCTTGCTCTCCATGATCCCCCTCACGGTAACGATTGGGTTGATTTACGGCGTGATTGGCTATGTCGGCAAAGACTACGACATGCCGGTGGCGGTCCTGTCATCGCTCACGCTGGGGCTCGCGGTGGACTTCGCCATCCACTTCCTCGCGCGGTCGCGGGCGCTCCACGCACACCACGGCTCCTGGGAGAAGGCCTATCCGTACGCCTTTGGCGAGCCCGGCCGGGCCATCATGCGCAACGTGATCGTGATTGCCGTCGGGTTCCTGCCGCTGCTGGCCGCCCCGCTGGTGCCCTACATCACGGTGGGGTTTTTCCTGGCGTCGATCCTGTTCGCGTCGGGCATGGGCACGCTCCTGTTCCTGCCCGCGCTCGTGCGCGTGGCCGAGCCGCTCCTCTTCCCGAAATCGAAAGTGTGTTCGGTCACCTGCATGTGCGGCACCTGCGTGCTCACGGGCGTCACGGGCCTCTTGCTGGTGGCCGTCAACCTGTATCAGTTCCTCAAGGTGGGCATTACCACCTTGACCTGGGTCACCCTGGCCCTGCTTCCCGTGCTCGCCATCGGGTGTTTCCTGATGTCGCGCCGTGAAAAATGCCGCGTCCAATGCGATGCACCCAAATGAATGAAACCGCGTCTGCGCGCGTCTGAATTGCGTGCTCCAACCAGGAGGAAAATCATGAAGCGTTTACACCGGATACTGTGGGGCGGACTGCTGGCCGCCCTGATGCTCGCCCCCGCGGCCGCTGTCGCCGCGCAGGAGCTCTCGGCCAGTGAGATCGTCAAAAAGGCCAAGCACATGGCCTACTACCAGGGCAAAGACGGCAATGCCCGCGTCAAGATGACCATCACCGACGCCCAGGGCCGCAAACGCGAAAAGGAATTCACCATTCTCCGCAAAAACATGGACGACCAGGACCAGGAACAACGGTTCTACGTCTATTTCCACCAGCCCGCCGATGAGAGCGGCACCGTGTTCATGGTATGGAAGTACGTGGGCAAGGACGACGATCGCTGGCTCTACCTGCCCGCCCTCGGCCACGTCAAGCGCATCGCGGCCTCGGACGAACGCACCAGTTTCGTCGGCTCCGACTTCTTCTACGAAGACGTGTCCGGCCGGAATCCCGAAGAGGACGACCACGAATTGATCAAGACCGACGACACCTACTACGTCGTCAAAAGCACGCCCAAACCCGACAACAAGGCCAAGGTGGAATTCGACTCCTACACCTCCTACATCCACAAGGCCACCTTCCTCCCGGTCAGCATGCAGTTCGAGCAGGGCGGCAAAGTCTACCGCGAGATGAAGGTCCTCTCGGTCAAGGACATTCAGGGCTACAAGACCACGGTCAAGAACAGCGTCAAAGACCTCAGCCGCGGCAGCGAGACCGTGCTCGAATACACCTCGGTCAAATACGATATCGGCCTGCCCGACGACGTCTTCACCGAACGGTACCTGCGCAACCCGCCCCGAGAATACCTGGAATAAGCGCAGGCCGTTGAACAGCATCACGGGCCGGACGCCCCCGTCCGGCCCGTTTCGTTGGCCTGACCCCGCACCTTCGCCGCGGCCGTACACGGCCCGGCAAAGCGCACAAAGCGCCCCGCCGGATGACTTCCCCGGCGGCCATGCGTTACAATATCCGTGGGCGCGCCACGATCACGTGCGCCGCGCCATGTCCCGCGCGGAGGGTTAGCGTAATGGTAACGCACCGGTCTTGAAAACCGGCGCCTTCGGGCTTGGGGGTTCGAGTCCCTCACCCTCCGCCACTTCGTGCATCCTGCTCCCTCAGCATGAGCCAGACGCGCCGCCCATCGTGCGTCCTCTAAAGGCCGGGTTGCTGCGGTTCATTCCGTCACTCGAGTCGAACATCCGTTTGGCGAATTGATGGACCGCGCCCGCTTGGTTATGATGAGCCCATTCTTTGTGATGTCCAACAGAAACTTCCCGGGGGGGCTGCCGGCCGGAGGCCGCGGGCATGCCGCCCGCGCGGATGCGACAGGAGAGCGCGTGTTATGAAATCGAGCATCGCGGAGGTAAGACGGGGTTTCCTGAGGACCGCAGTGTGCCTCGGCGCGGTTTTCGGGTCCATGCTGGCATCGCATCCAGTCTGTGCCTATGAGACGGGCGGGCCCGGGGACGGGGAATTTGTCATCAGCGACGAAGAGCGCGCCAGGATCGCGGAAGCCCTGCCGGAAAAGGCCCCCGCGGTCCCCGGAAAGCCGAGGAAACTCCTCATATTCGATCTCAATGTGGTATACGGGGGCCATCCTTCGCGGTTTTACGCGAATTGGGCCTTGCAGGAAATGGGCAGGAAGACCGGCGCCTTTGAGGCCGTCATCAGCCGGGATCCGGCCGTCTTCGAGAGAGAGTCGCTCGCCCGGTTCGATGCGGTGTTTCTGAACAATACCGTGGGCAACCAGTTTTCCGACCCCGCGCTCCGTCGGAACCTCAGGGAATTCGTTTATGCGGGCGGCGGCCTCATGGGCGTGCACGGCACCAGCGTGGCATTCTGGAACTGGGGCGAAGGCGGTGGCGATGACTGGCCGGAATTCGGGCGGATGCTCGGCGGCCGGGGCGCAGCCCATCGCGAAGCCGACGAACAGGTGTACATGAAGGTTGATTCGCCCGGCCACCCGCTGCTGGCGCCGTTCCCCGAAGCAGGATTCGACCTCCGCGACGAGTTTTTCCGGGTGGGCGACCCCTATTCCCGCAACCGGGTGCGGGTGCTTTTCAGCATTGACACGCAAAAGACGGACCTCAGCGCGAAACCTCCCGAGCGGGAAGACCAGGACTACGCCATGGCGTGGGTGCGCCACTGCGGCCGGGGGCGGGTGTTCTACACGACCATCGGCCACAATCCCGCCCAGTACTGGGATCCGGCGATGCTGCAGTTTCACCTGGGCGCGGCGCAGTTTGTGCTGGGCGACCTGGAGGCGCCGACCATCCCGAGCGCGCGGGTCACCCCGGCCATCGCCGCCCAGGAACGGCTTGGGTGGCGCCTGGGCATCACGGCGTACACCTTCCACCGCTACACGCTTTTCGAGACGATCGACAAGACCAGCCAGCTGGGCGTGGCCTACCTGGGCGGTCTGGACTTCCAGAAGGTCAGCCGCGACATCGACAAGAATTTCAACGCGGATCTGAGCGAGGAGGAACTCGAGGCGATTCGCAGGAAGCTGGACGACGCGGGTGTCCGGATGCTGTCGTGCTTTTATTCGGTCATCCCGGGCGACGAGGAAGGCTGCCGCAGGGTGTTCGAGTTCGCGCGCAAGATGGGCATCGAGGTCCTGATCTCCGAGCCGCCGCTCGAAGCGCTGGATCTCATCGAACGGTTCTGCGACGAGTACAACGTCAGCCTGGCCATTCACAACCACGACCAGAAGGCGTCGCCCAATTACTGGAGTCCCGAGGCGGTCATGGCGGTCTGCAGGGGCCGCGGACCGCACATCGGCGTATGCGCGGACATGGGCTACTGGATGCGCAGCGGCATTGATCCCGTGGCGGCCGTGGGCACCATCGGCCACCGCCTTTTCGTGGTGCAGATGCACGATCTCCACGAGCTCAGCGGCGACGGCCACGATGTGCCCTGGGGCACGGGGGCGGGCAGGATCCGCGAATTTCTGGAAGAGGTCCATCGCCAGGGCGTCAAACCGATCAAGTTCGGTCTCGAATACTCCTACGACTGGGAAGATTCCATGCCCGAGGTCGAGCAGTCGGCCCGGTTTTTTGATCAGGTGACCCTCGATTTGGCGAAATGACGGCATGTCACACGCGGCACGCGCGAGGAGGGTATCGTGAACGAACTGATGGCGAGACTGAAAACCTATGACTGGGGCGGGGACCGCGGTACGCTGAAAGACCTCGATAATTTGATTGTGGCCGCCCAGAACGACCCGGGCACGCTGTCGGACATCGAACTCGCGTTGCTCGAGGTCCTGCAATCGGAGGTGCACCTGCCCGCGAAAGAGTACATCTGCCGGCAGCTGGCCCTCATCGGCACGAGCCGCAGCGTTGCCGTGCTGGCGGGGATGCTGACCGACCCCGAGTTGTCGGATCGCGCACGGTTCGCGCTTGAAGCCATACCGGATGCCTCGGTGGATGACGCGCTGCGGTCGGCCCTGGCGAACGCCGCGGGCGTTTTGCGCGTGGGCATCGTCAATACGCTGGGTGAACGGCGCGACCCAAAGGCCGTCCCCCTGCTTACCGAGATGCAGAACAGCGACGACGGCGTGTTGTCGAGAGCGGCCGCGGCGGCCCTCCGTAAGATCGCGCCGCCCGCGTAGGAACATATGCCAAACGTTCGCAAGGCAAGTTCACTCATCACCCCGGAGAATCCGATGGCGTCATCTTCACGGAATGCAGCTTCCAAGCGCAGAGTCATCACCCGGCGTAATTTCCTGGGCCGGACCGTTGTCGCGGCCGCCGCGCCGGTGATTATCCCCGCATCCGCACGGGGCGCGGACGGACACGTCGCCCCGAGCGAGCGCATTGCGTTGGGCCTGATCGGGCACGGCATGATGGGCCGGGGGCATCTTGGCCGCCTGCTGTCCGCGCCCGAGGTTGAGGTGCTCGCGCTGTGCGAGGTGGACCGGACGCGCCTCGACGCCGGTCTGGCGGCCGTGGCGGGCGCGTATGCCGAACGGATCGCCGGCGGCACGTATGGGGCGTGCGGCGCCTATACCGACTACCGGGAATTGCTGGCGCGCGACGACATCGACGGGGTGGTCATCGCCACGCCGGACCACTGGCACAGCCCGATGTCGATTCATGCCGCGGAGGCCGGTAAGGACGTCTACTGCGAGAAGCCCATTTCGATCACGATCGATGAAGGCCGCCAGCTCGTCCACGCCGTGCGGCGCCACGGCCGCGTGTTCCAGAACGGGAGCCAATACCGGACGAGCCCCAGCATCCGCCGGGCCTGCGATTTCATCCGCCAGGGCGGACTCGGCAACGTTACGGCGGCGTTCACCCTCTGGAACACCATGGAGCATTTCATCGGCGGGGGGCGTTTCCAGGCCTGCGCCGCGAGCGTGAATCCCGCCGTGACGGGGAAATACTACGCACCGCAGGATTATGCGCTGCCGGAAGAGCCCGTGCCGGACGGCCTGGACTGGGACCTCTGGTTGGGTCCCGCCCTGGCGCGCCCCTACAACAGCCTGTACCACACGAACCCCATGCCCGGGGTTGTTCCGTGGTCGTTCTGTGAGGATTTTGGCGTCGGCCCGTCCACCTGGTACCACTCGCACGCCGCCGATGTGCTGCAGTATGCGCTCGGATACGAGGAGAGCGGCCCGGTCGATCTGCTCCATCCGGGCAGCGGCGAATTTCCCACGCTTACCTGCCGCTACGCCAACGGGGTGCTGCTGCACCTGGTCGAAGGCTGGAGCCAGGTCAAGGACCTCTATCATGCCGTGCCGCAAGAGGCGCAGCTCGACGGGAGTTTCGGCGGCGTGGTGGTCGGCGAGCGGGGATGGCTCACGACCATGTCGGGGGGCAGCGGAGTCACGGGCGGTCCGGAAGAACTGATGGCCGAGTACCGTGATCCCCGCCACGATGTGGATCTGGGGGACAAGGATCACCACGGCAACTGGTTCGAGTGCATCAAGACGCGCGAGAAACCCCATTCACATGAGGAGATCGGGCATCGCGCGGCGTCACTGGGGCACCTGACGATCATCGCCTATAAGCTGGGCCGGTCGCTCCAATGGGATCCCGCGCGCGAAGTCTTCCCCGAGGATGCACAGGCCAACCGCATGCTGCGGCGCGCCCGGCGCGCCCCGTGGCACATCTGAAGACCGGATACTACCGCACTCTGCCAATCAATCGCAGCAGACCGTCGAGGATGGTCAGGGGATGGGGCGGACAGCCCGGCACGAACAGGTCGACGGGAAGCAGTTCGCCCACGCCCCGCACGACTTCGTCGTGGCCGGAGAACATCCCGCCGGAAATGGCGCATGCGCCGGCCGCGATGACCACGTTGGGTTCGGGAATGGCCTCGTACGTCTTCATCAGGGCGGTTTCCATGTTCCGTGTCACGGGACCGGTGACCAGTAAGCCATCCGCGTGCCGGGGCGACGCCACAAACTGAATGCCGAACCGGGCGAGGTCGTAGGAGATCGTGCTCAGCACATTGGTGTCGGCTTCGCAGGCGTTGCACCCGCCGGCGCTCACTTCACGCAGACGAAGCGACCTCCCCAGAAGCCGGCGCAGGCCGGGTTCCAGTGCGGCCGCGTGCGGAAAGGGCCCGGCGCCGTCGAGCACAAGGCCGTCCCGCTGCCGGACCGCCATGCGGTGTTCCCGGGAGAACGTCAGGGCGTGTTCCGGGCAGGCAGCGGCGCATTGGCCGCAGAAGAGGCACGTTCCCAGGTCAAGACGGGTCTTTCCCTCGCTGCGGGTGATCGCGCCCGTGGGACACGCGCCGCTGCATACCGTGCAATCCGCCGGGCATCTGGTCCCGTCGAACTGGGGCAGGCCACGGTACCGGCCGGACAGAGGCGGCGTCTCTTCGGGATACTTCAACGTGCGGTACCCTTGAGACAGGCGCGCGAGCAGTGCTCCGATCATGGCATGGATTCCTTGCTCACAGGTCAAACCCGCAGTAGGAAAGGTTGAAACTCTTGTTGCACAGGGGAAAATCGGAGATCTGCTGGCCCCGCAGCGCCAGGGCCAGGCCCATCCAGTTGTGAAACGACGGATCCACGACCTTGTACCGGGCGATCCGGCCATCCGCGCCCGTGATAATCGCGTGGCAGATCTCGCCGCGCCAGCCTTCCACGAGCGAAATCACCAGCGAATCGGCCACGGGCCGCCGGGCCGGCGCGGTGCAGGCCGAACCTTCAGACAGCTCTTCCAGACGTTGCCGGATGAAATGGGTGGACTGGCGGATCTCGCCCCGCCGGACCTGAGCGCGCGCGAAGACGTCGCCCGTGGGCCACGTGGTCAGGGGGATGCTCACAAAACGGTAGATGCCGGCGGGACGTTCAAACCGGACATCGCGCCCGACATTGCACGCGCGCGCGGCCACGCCGACCAGTCCCAGTTCCTGGCAGAGGGCGGGTGTCAGGGCCCCGGTCTCTTCAAACCGGGCCATTACCGACGGCGAGTTGAACAGCAGTTCGAGCGCCCCGTTCAGGTCGCGGCTGGTCCGATCCAGGCGGTCGAGCATTTGGCCGAGCAGGTCCGGCGTGAGATCCCAGGCCACCCCGCCCGGACGGAGCCAGCCCCGCCCGAACCGGTTTCCACACGCCAGGGCGGTGATGTTGAGCAGGTCGCCGCGCAGGCGTCCGCAGAAGGAGGCGGTGGGAAGGTAGCCGACATCTCCGGAAAGCGCACCGAGATCGCCCGCATGATTTGCGAGACGTTCCAGTTCGAGGGCGATGCCGCGGATTTCTTCGGCGCGAAACGAGACGGGGGTCCGGGTGAGCGCTTCCATTCCCTGGCAATACGCGAGCCCGTGTCCGATCGACGTGTCGCCGGCAAGCGCCTCCAGGTAGTGCATGATGCGGGGCGACGGCTCGCCCGTCAACCTGCGCTCGATGCCGCGATGCTGATACCCGAGCGAGATTTCCAGGTGCATCACATTTTCCCCGTGGCACTGGAATCGGAAATGGCCCGGCTCGATGATCCCGGCATGCACGGGCCCCACCGCCACCTCGTGCACCTCCTCGCCTTCTACCCGGTAAAACTCGGTCACGGAAGGTTCGATCGGTTCGCCGGGCCCGCGCCCCCACGCGTCGTGGCCCGCGCGCCAGCTACGGTGAAACCGCAGCGGTTTCAGCCAGGGATGCCCGTCGGGACGGATGCCCCACTGCTCGGCGATCTCGCGTTCGAACCAGGACGCCTGAGCGCAATCGGGCGTCAGCGCGGGGTACCGGTCCCCGGGGTCCGCGGCCAGCACCGTGAAACCGCCCGAGTCGGCGGTTCCCAGGACCGCATACAGCCGCACGCCGCTGCCACAGGGACTGCCGAACAGACTGACGAGCCGGCCGTTTTCCGCAACACGCCGCACAACATGCTCCCGGAACAGTGCCAGGGACAGCACCGGGATCTCGCTCAAATGGACCGGGATGCAATTGAATGCCTGGGCGCCGCATGCCGTGTTCATGGTGCACCTCGCACAATGCGCGCGGCGTCGTCCAGCATGTGCCAGAGCGGGCCGGGAATCCAGAGCCCCAGCACGAGCAGGACGCCCAGGGAGACCAGAACCAGCGCCTTGTCGACGGCGCCCGCCTGTTCCGCGTGCGGTTGCATCACCGGGTCACCCCAGGCGATGGTGATGGCGCGCTGGAGCACGCCCACGAACACGATCCCCGCGGCGGCCAGGAACAGGCCCATGGTCCAGTAGGAACCGGAGCTCGCGGCCGCGCGAACGATGAGAAACTCGCTCAGGAATACTGCAAACGGCGCCGCGCCGATGAGCACCAGCAGGCCGCCGAACAGCGCCTTGCCCCACACGGGGGCCGCGCGCAGGGCGCCCGCCATCGTGCGCACGTCGTGGGTGCCGTACATCTGGCCGAGCCGCCCGGCGGCGAAGAATGACAGCGGCTTGCAGAGCGCGTGGTTCAGCGCGTGAAGCAGGGCGGCGAACGTACCCGCCCCCCCCAGGCCCAGCCCGACCGCGATGATCCCGAGATGCTCGACGCTGCTGTAGGCCAGCAGCCGTTTCAGATCGTGCTGAAATACAATGAAGGCCGCGGCGGTGACCATGGACACCAGCCCGAAGAGCAGCAACAGCCGCAGGCTCCAACCGGCTTGGCCGGAGGCTTCCTCCACCAGCGGCACATAGCGCATCACGCAGTAGAGCGCGGCGTTCAGCATAAACCCGGAGAAAATGGCCGAAACCGGGGCGGGCGCCTGGCTGTGCGCGTCGGGAAGCCAACTGTGCATGGGCGCCAGCCCCGCTTTCGTGCCATAACCGACCAGCAGGAAGACGAAGGCCGCCTTCATGAGAACGGGATCGAACTCCCCGGCGTGCTCCCGGAGCCGTGTCCACAGCAGGGCTTCCGAAGCGGGCAGATGCAGCCCGTTGGCCGCGGCGGCGGCCAGAAGCGTTCCCATGAAGGCGAACGCCACGCCGACGGAACAGATGATGAGGTATTTCCACATCGCCTCGACGGACTCCGAGGACCGGTGAATGCAGATCAGAAAGGCCGTCACCAGGGTTGTTGCTTCCAGGCCGGCCCACATGATGCCGATGTTGTTCGAGAGAAGCACCAGCGTCATGGCCGCCAGAGCGCCATACCACAGCGCGCTGAAACGCCGGGCCACCTTGAGGCTCAACGAGCCGTCGAGAATCTCCGGCTGAAAATAGCCGTGCATGTAGAGCGAACTCGTCGTAAACACCGTCATCATCACCAGGAGGTGAATCGCGGACAGCGCGTCCAGGTAGAGCCATCCCCGGGCGGCCGCTATCGAGCCGCTGGCGCGCGTCATCCAAATGCAGATGCCGGCCGCCAGCGCCGCCGCCAGCACGCCCAGCACGGTGGCGCGCAGCACGGCCCGCGCGGAACGGCACGCCAGACAGGCGAGCCCGCCCGCCAGCGGGGCCAGCAGCAGCGCCCAGAGAAATGCGGATGCGGTCATGGGCATCTCAGCCTTTCAACGTGTCCAGTTGGTCGACATCCATGTGGTCGAACGCGCGGTTGATGTGGTACACGGCAACCCCCATGACGAGCACGGCGGCAAACGCATCCAGCAGGACGGCCAGGTCCACCAGCAGGGGCATTTCGCGAAGGATCACCACGCCAAATACGTACATTCCGTTTTCCATCACGAGGTAGCCGAGAATCTGGCTGATGGCCTTCTTCCGGCTCACGATAACGAACAGGCCTACAAACACCATGAAGAACGCCACCGGAGCGACCAGGGGCGTCACGCGTCCCGGGAAGGCGGGCAGCCGTGAACACAGCCACGCCGAGGCCGCCAGGGCCGCAAACCCCGCCAGCGTGGAGGCCATGTGCCCGATGTACGGTTCGACTTCGTGGCGCGCATTGGTTTCTCGCAGCGCGCCCAGGAGCAGCCGGGGGAAGATCACGCCCTTCAGGCCGATAACCACCCCGCTCATCACAACGGACCACACCGTGAAGCCGTCTTCATTCACGAGCAGGGAAAGCACGCCCAGGGCGATCCCCTGGCACGCCACGGTCCGGATGCACGACTTGAGCTGGCTGAACCCAAGCAGGAGCAGGTTCGTGACGATCAGGACCAGCATGATGATGTCGATAGACGTGTTCAAACCATCACCTCAAGAGCAGTACAAAGGCCAGCGCCGACAACACCACGGCGCCCATCAGCAGCCGCGGGACCCGCACCAGGCGCAACCGGGCCATGCACGATTCAATGATGCCTACGAGCACGCCCAGCCCGGCCATGGCGCACAGTGCGGCGGCGATGTCCAGTCCCGCGTGACCCGTGCGGACGGGCGCCACAACATGGATGAGCAGCGAGCCCAGCACCCAGAGTTTCAGGGCCGCGCCGTACAGGATGAACGCGAAATCGGGGCCGCTGTGATCGAGCACCATCACCTCGTGGATCATGGTGAGCTCGAGGTGCGTGTTAGGGTCGTCGACGGGAATCCGCGCGTTCTCCGTCAGGAAGACGATCAGGAGCGCGCCGCCCACCAGGACGAGTACCGGGCCGGCATGCAGGTACGTGCCGAGCGACAGGCCCTGGAACATGTCCGAGAGCGAGCAGGAGCCCGTCAGGCGCGCCACCGCGGCGAGCCCCACCAGCAGCGCGGGTTCCGCCAGCGCGGAGAACGCCACTTCGCGGCTGGCGCCCATGCCCTCAAAGCTGGAACCGGTGTCCAACGCCGCGAGCACGGTGACAAACCGCATCACGCCGAAGAGATACGCAAACAGGATCAGGTCGCACGGAAACGCAATCGCGCTGCGCACTCCGCCAAACGGCGCCAGCGCGGCCGCGAGCATGACGCACGCCAGGCCAATCATGGGACCCGCCCGGAACACCCAGGTCGTGGTGCGGCTGTAGACCGCGCCCTTGTGCAGCAGTTTCCAGAGCTCGAAATAGGCCTGCAGGACCGGCACGCCCTTACGGCCCGCAAAGAACGCTTTGGTCTTGTTGATGATCCCCAGGAGCGCCGGCGCGCACACGAACGGCAGCAGCAGGGTGGTCAGCGATAGCACGTTCATGGCATTCACTTCAGTCCAAAGACGAGCAGCACAATGAGTGCAAGTGCGAGGTAAAGCACATACAATTGCACGCGGCCGTGCTGTGCCCGGCGAAACCAGGAGAGCACCTCCGCGGTGCGTTTGAAGAAGGGCTCGTAAAACCGGTTTCGGAACAGGTCTTTGGTCTCCGTCGAGAACGAAACGGGCGCGGGAAGCACCCCCGCGGGCTGCACCTGCCGGTACCGGGTCCCGCGCGCGAGCGGAAACACGTCCAGCACGGGTTGAGCAAACGACGAGGCCGTGTACTGCATGCGCGCGGTCGGCCGGACATAGCCGCAATCCCATGTCCCGGCCGCGCCAACCGTGCGTGCGGCGAGCAACCGCTTCCGCAACGCGGCCAGCACGAGGATGAGCGCGAGGCCCGCCGCGGATACGCCCACGACCCAGGCCAGGGGAGATACGGCAGCGTTGAGACCGGCCCGCGCCGCGCCGGGCGGCGTGTTCATCGCGCCCGCGACGGCATTGGCCAGGCCCGGGGCCACGACCGGCGCGGACAGGCCAATCAGCACGCAGACCGCGGCCAGCGCGAGCATCGGCACGCGCATGCCCCGGCTGGCCGGGTGCGGATGCACGGCATGTTCCGAACGCGGCTCGCCAAGGAAGATCACCCCGAACGCCTTGGTGAAACAGGCGGCTGCCAGGCCCCCGATCAGCGCCAGACCCGCGATCGCCGCCACGCACGCCGCCACGACAATGCCCGGCGACGACGCAACGCCCTGGAACGCGCCCAGATAGATCAGGAATTCGCTCACGAATCCGTTCAGCGGCGGCAGCCCGCAGATGGCGGCGGATCCGATCAGGAACGTCACGCCGGTCACAGGCATCCGCTTGAGCAGACCGCCCAGATGGTCGATGTCGCCGGTGCCCGCGCCGTGCAGGACCGCCCCGGCCCCCAGAAACAGCAGGCCTTTGAACACCGCGTGGTTCAGGACATGGAGCAGCGCCCCCGCGAACCCCAGCACGGCCACGCCCTGTGCCCCGTAGCTCAGGCCGATGCAGCCCACGCCGAGCCCAATCGTGATGATGCCGATGTTCTCGACGCTGTGGTACGCGAGCAGGCGCTTGATGTCGTGCTGGGCCAGCGCGAACAGGACGCCCAGAATGCCGGAGACCAGCCCCGTCCCCAGAAGGCACCACCCCCACCACGGAGCCGGGGCGCCAAGGCAGGCCAGCATGCGCAGCAAACCGTAGATGCCGGTCTTGATCATCACGCCGGACATCAGGGCGGACACGTGGCTCGGGGCCGCCGGATGCGCCTCCGGAAGCCAGACGTGGACCGGGATGTAGCCGGCCTTCGTTCCAAATCCGAGCAGTGCGAGCACAAACGCCCATCGCGACACCGAGGCGGGAAGCGCGGCTCCCGACTGGGCCATCGCGGCAAAATCCAGGGAACCGGCCCGCTCCCCAAGTATGGCAAACAGCGCCAGCAGAAACGCCGTGCCCAGATGGCACGCAATCAGGTAGATCCAGCCCGCCGTCCGGACGGTCGCTTTCCCGTGCTCAAACGACACCAGAAAGAACGACGCAAGCGCCATGGTTTCCCAGGCCACCAGGAACAGGAGGGCGTTGCGCGCCAGGACGACCCCTATCATGCTGGCCACGAGCAGGTTGTAATGAAACCAGCTCAGGGCAACCCCCTTCGCGTCGCGATGCCCCTGGAAATAGGCGGCGCCGTAAATCGCGCACAGCGCCCCAAGGCCTGTAATGGGGATCAGAAAAACCGCCGACAGCGGGTCAAGCGCAAGATGCAGCGCGCCGCCCGGCACGGACCACGGGATCTCCAGCGATTCCGTCCGGCCGCCCACAAGCGCCTGAAACCCCGCGATGCAACCGCAGACGCAGCCCGCTACCGCCGACGCCACGCCCGCCCGCGCCGACCAGACCGGCGCGCCCTTCGTCAGGACCACCAGAACGCCGCCCAGCATCAGCGCCGCGAGGGAAATCAGTGACAGAATCATGCTCAGGCGACCATTCTAGGCATCGGCCCTCGCCGTTCTGCTGTCCAGCAGGGAATCGACCCGGCGGGCCTCCCTGAGAATGGCTTCCCGGGTGTCGGGCGCGGAAATGACGGCCCTGAATCCGGGGTCCTGCAGCGCGAACGCCAGCCGCGACAGCGTCTGAAGATGCGCGTGCACCGTCGGACTGACCAGGGTAAACAGAACCCGCACCGGCTGGCCGTCCATGGCGCCGAACTCGACCGGCTGCTCCAGAAAACAGACCGTGACCGAGGGTTGTGTCACGTGCAGCACGATGGGATTGCGCGGGTGCGGAATTGCTACGCCGTCCCCGACCGCCGTCGAGCACGCCTTCTCGCGCGCCAGCAGGACGTGGTACAGAAACTCTCTGTCGACCCCCTCCGGCAGGCGCATGGTGTCCACCACACTGCGGAGAACCGCGGGTTTGTCCGTTCCCTCCACCCGGTAGAATACCCCGCCGGCCTCTATCGCCCGGGACAGGCTTGCCGGCTCCTCGGCATGGGGCGGTTCGTTGAAAATCTCCGCGGAGACCGGGATCTTTTGGGCGGTCACCCATTCCAGCAGTTCGGTCCGGTTGATGCGGTACTGATCTTGAACGCGATAGGCAGGGATGGCGCCGTCTCTGATCCAGCGGTACACCGTTTTGTCAGAGACCTTCAGGAGCGTTGCGACATCTCGGACTTTGAGTTCCATTTATCGAAGCCGTAGGCCAAATTTCTCGCAAGAGGGATATTTCGCGCGGATTATGCACCCTGAAGAACATAAAATCAACCTGATGTGCGTTTGTCCACGCGAAAAGGGACGTGCGGCCGCGGGACAGGCGTTCCCCGCCCGCGGAAACCGTTCTCAGTGAAGATGTTTACCCCGCGACGCGGAACCCGTGCGTATAGGACCTGAGTTCTGGGCCAACGCAGGCGCGGGCCGCGGAACGGCAATTGTTGCCATAGACAAGCCAGGTTCCCCCCCGGAGCACGCGAAAGATGCCTCGGGGCGACTTTACCCGGGCGCTGCCATCGGCCGGCGCGCCAACATAGTCGCCGAACCAGTCGTCCTCGCACCATTCCCAGATGTTGCCGCTCATGTCATACAACCCAAACGCGTTGGGCAGCTTCTGCCCCGACCCGTGGGCGTAGCGCTCGCCAACATCCTCGGCGTTGTATCCCCACCAGCAATAGTCATCGCCCTCGGTATAGGCGGGGTCGTCGCCCCAGTAGAAGCGCGTCGCCGTGCCGGCCCGGCAGGCGTACTCCCATTGCGCTTCGGAAGGCAGGCGGAATATCGTTCCGGTGTAATTGCTGAGGGCCCGGGTGAAGCGTCTGGCATCATCCCATGACACGTACACGGCCGGACTTTTCGGGTCGTCCACCACAAATTCCTGTCCGGCCCAGGGCGTGGTGCCCATGACCGCCTTCCACTGTTCCTTGGTCAATTCGTACTTGCCCATCCAGAATCCCGAGATGGTCACCGGATGCTGGGGACCTTGAGAATCCACGCTGTCCTGCTCTCCCGGATACCGGCCCATCAGGAATGTCCCGGCCGGAAGGTAGATCATCTCCAACGGCACATCCCCGGGGAGCAGGAAGGTCTTGGTCTCGAAAGGATCGGGAGTAGGCGGCGGGCAGCCCGCCACGCAGATCGCAAGGACCGCCGCGGCGGCCAGAAACCTGATTCGTCCAGAGCTGGCATTTGGCATGGCACCATCCCCCCTGCTGGCAGCGGAAACACCACCCGCGACAGACGAACTCGGACACCCCAACCGGCTCAGTGATTATACGACAGAACCGGGTATGCTGACCTGCAACAGTGTCTTCTGAACGCTGAGATCGTGTTGCGTGGAGTAGGCAAAGCGGGCCTCGCCCCGAATGCACCGGGCCAGATCGTCGAAGTCGCGCACGTGCCGCGGAAGGTCTTCGAGCGGCACGGCCTGCCACCCGGCCTTGAATCCCCCGGCCGCCTGGCTCAGGCACAGGCGTGCCGCGGGCGGTTCGAGCGGCTCGAGAATGAGGGTGCCGCCGGTGCCGCAGACTTTGAAGCGCCGGGTGGCGAACGCGTTGATCTCCATCGCCGCGGTCTCGATCACCGCCATGGCCCCGTCGTATTCGAGGATCGCCAGGGTGTTGTCGGCCAGGCCGTCGCCAGCGGGGCTGTCGTGCCGCAGGAACGGCGTGACCTTCGCCGGGGGACCGAGCAGCAGATGCACCATGTCAATGAGATGACCGCCCAGTTCGAACATGATCCCGCCCGGATGCCAGGCAATCGACGCGCGTTTTTCGCCGCCCAGTCCCGTGCACATGCTCGCGTGAATGGAATACACGTGGCCCAGCCACCCTTCCCGCACGGCGCGGCGCACCAGGTCGAACCCGGGGTTGTACCGGAACATGTATCCCATCTGCACCAGCCGCCCCCGGTTGTCGGCGTTCGCCAGCAGCGTTTCGAAGTCCGGCAGGGACGCGCCCGCGGGTTTGTCGAGATGAAGGTGTTTTCCGGCGTCGATGACGGCGTGCGCGTACTCCAGCAGACGGGGGACCGTGCTCTCGACCGCCACCATTGCCACGCGCCCATCCCCCAGCAGCGCGTCCCGGGTAAGCCAGGGCACCCCTTGGAGCGCGGGGACGTGTTCAACGCGGCTCCGGATGCTTTCGTCCGGTTCGCAGACCCCGGCCAATTCGAAATCCGGCGAGGCGGCCAGCACCTCGACCACATCGAGGGCGTGCGCGTGCCCCAACCCGAGCACGCCGCACGGCATGCGCTTCCTGGTTTCCGAGGCGGCGTCCGCCCCGGCCATGGCGCCGACGGCCGCGGACGCCACCGCGGAATGTCTCAGGAATGCTCTCCGATCCATTGCGCACAGCCTCCGCCTCATCGAAACAGTTTCGCGCCCGCCCTCGCCCGACAGCCGGTTCCCGGCACGGACGCCTTCCCACGCGATTATGCGGGATTCGAAGATCCGGTTCCACACCATACGAGCGGGGACACGCGCCAAACGCCGTCCCTGCTGCGGCGGCGTGTCTCCGTACGCAGCCCGGATTGACAGTGCTCGCGAAGAAGGCCAGAATTGGGTTTTGATCACGGGGTTTTCTGGCGCGGCGAATTCAGCGAACGATTGTGAGGTGACACCATGACGCGTTCACAAGAATCCGGCAGGCGGCGCGCCGCAACGCGGCGCGATTTCCTGAAACGTTCGGCGGTTGCGGCGTCGGCGGCAGTGTCGGCAACGCAGACCGCGCGCCATGCCCATGCGGCCGGCAGCGACATCATCCGGGTGGGCATGATCGGCTGCGGCGGACGCAACACCGGCGCGGCCGCGCAGGCATTGACCGCGGACCCGGGCGCGCGGCTTGTGGCGATGTGCGACATCTTCATGGACCGCGTGCAAAGCCGGCGCCAGCGGCTTCGGGATCAGATGAAGGAGCAGGTCACGGTCGACGACGATCATTGTTTCGCGGGCTTCGACGGCTACAAGCAAGTGATCGAAGCGTCGGACGTTGTGCTGATCGCCAACGCGGCAAAATTCCATCCCCTGCACGCGATGACGGCGCTCCAGGCGGGCAAACACGTCTTTGTCGAGAAACCCCACGGCATCGACCCCGCGGGCATCAAACTCATGCAACGCGCCGCGGACGTGGCGAAGGAAAAAGGGCTGTGCCTCGTTTCCGGATTGCAGAGCCGCTACCACGCGGGATACGCCGAGACCGTCCAGCGCATTCACGACGGCGCCATCGGCGACGTGGTCTGCATTGAAGAAAATTTCCTGCGCGCGCCGTACGTGATCATCGACCGCGCGCCGGAGCTCACCGAACTCGAATGGCAATGCAGCACGCAGTACCATTTCCGCTGGCTTTCGGGAGACGATGTTCCGCAATCGCTCGTGCACAATCTGGATCGCGCGAGCTGGGTCTTGCACGATGCGGCGCCGGTAAAATGCCACGGGCTCGGCGGACGTTCCTCGATGACGGCGCCGATTTTCGGCGACGTGTTCGACCACCACTCCGTCGTGTACGAATTCGAGAACGGCGTAAAGATCTATGCCTTCTGCCGCACAACCGAAGGCTGCTACGGCGAATCATCGAGCACCGTCTACGGCGCCAAAGGCAAGGCGTCTATCATGAACGCGCAGATCTGGGGCGAGAACCCGTGGCGCTGGGAAGGCGCCTGCGACCCGTACCAGACCGAGCACGACGTGCTGTTCAAGGCGATCCGGGCGGGAGAGCCCGTCAACAACGGCGGCTACATGGCCCGAAGCACCCTGATCGGCGTCATGGGCCAGATCTCCTGCTACACCGGCGAAGAGCTCACGTGGGAGCAGGTCAGCGCGTCCGATTTCCACTACCCGCCGGCGCCCGAAGCCTGCCGCGACGGGATGGAGCCGCCGGTCGTGCCCGGTCCCGACGGCAGTTATCCCGTGCTCCGGCCCGGGTTCACCCGCTTGCTCGAATCCTGACCGGTGTGCGGCGCGCTCCGTACGTTTTCGGAAGAAGCCGTCACCGGTTCAACCCGAATACGGGCGTGTCAGGCAGCGACCCTGCCACGGGCGCGACCACCGGTTCGCCCTCCCATGCGGGATCGAGCAGGAGCGCTGTCTGGCCTGTGCGCAGGCCCAGTTCGTAGCGGTTGCCGCCCAGGGCGGTGAGCGTCACGCCTGCGCCGGCCTCGAGCCGGGGACTGCCGCTGAAGTCCGCCCGCACGCGGCAGGGTTCACCGGCCAGGCTGGACACTTCGACCCACGCGACCCGGCCCCCGGCACGGGCGGCGCTCACCAGGAACGCGCCCTGCGCGCGCCAGTGATAAAAGACGGCGTCGCGCCACGCGTCCGGCGCCGCGGGAAAGACGCGAATCAGCGGCCCGTCGGGGGCGTCCCAGCTTTGAATGAGCATGTCGTGGATCGACTGCGCGGCGGAAAGCGGCGTCTCGATGACGGGTCCGGCTTCGCGGTACATCGTGTTGGGTTCGATGAAGCGCTTGAATGCGTTGAGGTAGTCCAGCGCCCGCTGCCCGTCGCCGATGGAGGCGGCGATCGACGCGCCGCCCGTGAAGGAATAACCGAACAGCGCGTCGGGAAAACTGTGCCAGTGGTCGAGGGAGCGCAGGATCCGCATGCGGCCGTCGGACTGTTCGGCGTTCACCTGATAGAGCGGATAGATCATCAACAGGTGCGAGTAATGCCGGTGACTCGAATCGAGCGGCACGTCACGGGCGATCAGAAACCCCTGGCCGCCTTCGGGAAACGGTGCGAGCTTCTCGACAATGCGCCGCCACTCGGGCGTTAACGGATCCTCCAGCCCGAGCCGGGCGGTGATGTCCAGGAGCGTGTCCGCGCCCCAGCGGAGCAAGGCCAGGTCGTAGTTGCAGTCCGGACCGCTCTTGTACTCGGGCGAGCGCGTACGCGGAAGGTGCAGGCGTCCGTCCGGACCCTCTTCGAGGAAGTGGCGGTGATAGTTCACCGCGCGGCGCAACACAGGATACAACGACTCGCGCAGGAGACCGTCGTCCATGGCCATGCGATAGTGCAGCCAGACGTTGTGGCAGGCCCACAGGAGGTTGCCGACTTCGGGGTCGCCTTCGTCGCCGGGACGTTCGACCAGGCTCGGGTAAAACACGCCCCCCACGAGCCGCGCGGTCGAGGAACGGTACACCCCGGCGGAATCGTCGCGATACGCCGGCCGCACGTTCGCGATCAGATTGGGCAGGTGTTCCCGAAGACCGTTTGGCAACGGTTCGGCGAGTTCGAGATGGTTGGAGGTGTACATCGGCCAGTAGGTCAACTGGACATTGAGGTTCCACCAGATCCCCGGCCAGGGCGTCGGCTGGTCCCACGGCCCCTGGATGCCGAGGATCACGCCGTCTCGCCGGGTCGCGGCCCGAAGCTTGTAGAGCTGGTTCCAATAGAAGCTCTGCCAATAAGGATCGGATACGGAAAAGAAGCTCTTCCTGTAATGGTCGAGCCAGGCGGCCCGGTGGGTTGCGAGGAAGTCCTCCCGCGGCGTGTCCGACGCGGCCCGCACGGCCTCCACCGCCTGTTCCGCGACGGCCTGCGGATCGCCCGGCCACGCGTACTGCGTGCTGATGAACAACGCATGCCAGCCGTCGTGGCGGGTCTCGAGCCACGCCGTCGCATAGGCCCCTTCGCTCAGCGGCTGCACCCAGACCGGGACGCCGCCGCATTCGGTCTGGCGTCCGGCGGGATTGGGCCGCCACGTCTTCTTGCGCTCGGGATCGGGCTTCACCGCCAGGCGCGGGTGAAGCGCCTCCTTCGGGCTCCACTGCAGGACGCTGTCCGCCTCGCCCCCCTCGCCTTTCCAGCGCACGAGAATGGCCATCTGATCCGCATGCACGAGCGTCGTGAACGCGATGTGGCCCGCGCTCGTGTGGATTGTCCCGCCCGCTTCCGCGTTGAGCAGGTCCAGGCGCATATCGCATCCCGTTACCTCGCCCTGCGTCCGCAGCAAGAAGCTCCCGATCGGCAGGCGTCCCATGCCGTAATTCATGGGCCGGTAATCTTCGACGTCGCTCCGGCCCACCTGCCATTCGACGGTGCGTTCATCCACTTTGCGGAGCAGCGTGCCCAGCATGCCGTTGCCGAGGTAGGGGGCTTCCCACCAGTTCTCGGGCATGCGCTCCCACACGGGATCGGAGGCAGCCAGAAACGCCGGCCAGTCCACCGCGTCCCGTACGCCGCCGGCCCGCGCGGCCGCGCCCGCACTGAGCGCCAGGCACACGCACACGCGAAACAGCCCCAACTGGCAAAGGGTCTGCGAAGCACTTCGGATCTCTGCATGCGGCCGCGAATGGTTCATATCGGGTGCCTCGTCTCCGGGTTGACAGAACGCCCTGACGGGCGGGGATCGCTCAATTCGGCCGTTCGCTGGTCGTCAGCCAGTTTTCATTGAATACGGTGTGTTTGATCGAAAAGCGCCGGTAGGTGTACGTGAGATGGATCCGGCCGTCGGACGCCTGCAGGATGCTGGGATACGAAAACTCCCCCCAATCGGCCTCGAGCGTGCGCAGGTTCGTCCAGGTGGCGCCGCCGTCGTCGGACTGAATGAGGTTGAACGGGGTGCGATCGTCGCCGTCGGTGTCGTTGAAGGCGAGGAGGATGCGGCCGCTCTTCAGCCGGGTCATGCAGATGCCGGAGCCGGGGTTTTTCAGTTCCGTCGCCTCGGAGTCCGACCAGGTTACGCCGCCGTCCGGCGAGAGGCTTTGCCGAATCCGCGGACTGCTCCGCATCAGCATCAGGAGCTCTCCCGAATCGCGCTGGATGACGGTCGGCTGGCTGCCGCCCCGCACGTACCCGCTGCGCGCCCACGTGGGCCCGGCGGGATCCAGGAACAGCAGATACGAGCCGCCGTGCGCCTGGCGTCCTTCGCCGCTCATGGGAATGGCGAAACGCCCGTCCGCGAGCGTGAGCGGAAGGTTCCGCGGGAGCGAGCCGAACCCGTCCGGTACTTCGGCGTCGGCGCTCCACGTCACGCCGTTGTCGTCGGACGTGCGGTACATCAGCCGGCACTCGCCCCAGCCGCTGCCGCGCCGGATGGGCCGTTCCGATTCCATGCGCCCCCAGATGATCCAGAGCTTGCGGTCCGGCCCCTGGAACAGCACCGCATTGCCGGGCGGCAGGTTGGGATCGAACAGCAGGCGTTGCGGTTCCTCCCACGCGGCCTCGCCCCGGCGCTGCCGGGCCAGATACAACGCCTGGTCCTCCGAAGACTCGTAGCTGCCGCCGTACCACAGGCAGAGGATGTCGCCGTTCGGCGCCTCGGCCACCGTCGAACAGTGGTGCACGGCCGCCCCCGGGATCTTCTCGAAGATCAGTTGCGAGGTGAAATAGATGGTGCCGTATTTGTCGGGGACGGGCGTGCGCGGCGCGGCCGCGCCGATGGGATCGCCCGCAAGCGGCGCGCGCGCGGTCACGGGAGTTCCCGAAAGATGCTGCTGAATCGCGAGCTCGAGGCCTTCGCCCGGCTGACCCAGCCCGCCGTGGTAAACAAGCGCGCCGTTGGCGTCCAGCAGGAAATACTCGGGCGTGACCGTGGCGCCGAACTGTTTCGCGGCGTCCCCGCGCGGGTCGCGGTAGAGCGGAATGATCCCGCCGGTATGCTGCAGAAACGTGCGCAGCTCGTCGCCAGACTGGTTCGGATCCGAGCACACGCCCACAAAGAGAACACCGTCCAGCCGGATGCGCGCGTACAGCGTGTTCATGGCCTCCATCTGGAGGAGCACGGCCTCGCTGCGGCCCGACAGAAAGACCACCACGGTCGCTTTTCGGGAGGCGTAATTCTCCGCGGACATCGTCCGCTGAACGCCGTCCAGGTTTTCGAAGCGGACCGGGCCCGCGGCCTGGCCGGGTTCAAGGGCGGATGCGTTCACGGCAACCAGCGTTGAGGCGCCCAACAGGCAAAGGACCGCCGTCCATTTCGTGCTCATGGTCGCGTCTCCTTGTTCCGGTGTACGACCGCATGCTGCCCCATTGGCCCGGGGTTGCGCAAGGTTCGTGCCGCACCAGTCCCCGGTTGGCGGCCGGCGCATGGCTTACAAGCGCAGGAAGATCTTTCTCCGGTAGAGAAACCACACCACCAGTAGCGCCAGGGCCAGCGATACGCCCGTTTGCAACAGATAGCCCCAGTCTTCGCCCGCCAGCCGCTGGACGTCGCCGCCGACGAAGCGCAGGGCCAGCGCATTGAAATCGACGATGTTCTTGGCCATATAGATGGTGAGGGGGTTGGCCCCAATCCAGAGGAGCGGCCGCGCCCAGGCGCGGAACCCGAAAATGTCCACGACCATATAGAAAAAGCCCAGCAGCGCGAAGCTGTATCCCCCCGCGACCAAGACGTAGGAGGAGGTCCAGATTTTCTTGATCACCGGGAACTGCAGCCCCCAGAGGTGTCCGACGGCGACCAGGCAGGCGCCGCCGCCGATAAAGAGCAGCACTTTGCGCCAGGGCGTCAGGGCGGCGGTCCGCAGAAGGAACGCCGCAAATACGCCCAGAAGACACGTGGCCACGGAGGGGATGGTGCTGAGCAGACCTTCGGGATCGTAGTCGCCGTAATGCTTGTGGCCGGGCAGAAACTGCTTATCGAGGTACCACGCCCAGTTGGCGTTCTCGTCGAAGGAGATTTGGCCGGTGCCGGGCACGGGCACGAACGACAGCAGCGCCCAGTACCCAATCAGGCAGAAGAAACAGGCAATGATCAGGCCGCGCGGCCGGAGGTGGATGAACAGGATGCCGGCGAAGAGGTAGCACAGGGCCAGACGCTGCAACACCCCCAGCAGGCGGATGTCCGGCCATTCTTTGGATAGGCCGCCGTAATACACGAGCCCCATGAGATACAGCAGAACCGCGCGGCGGAGCAGGCGCTTATAGGCGGCCCAGCGGCCGCCCGTCTGCAGGCGCTTTTCGAGAGAAAACACCAGCGACATGCCGACCAGAAAGACGAACAGCGGAAAGATCAGGTCGTAAAATCTGAAACCGATCCACTGTGCGTGTTCAAACTGGGTTTCGAGGACGGCGCCGATGTCCCCTCCCAGCAGGCGTGCGAGCGCGATGCCGAACCCGGTCCCGCCGATGAGCCAGAACATGTCAAAACCGCGCAATACATCGACGGCGACCACGCGCCCGGCGGCGCCGGTCTGGGCCTCGGTGGTCTGGTGAGCTGGAGCTTCGTTTTCCATTGCAGTGCGTCTCCCCGTTACAGAATGGCGGGTATTGTAGCAGATACGCGCCCCGGATCGGTGAATGCCGGCTCGGTGTCTTTCCTGAACAAGAGATTGGCCACAGAGGGCACGGAGATCCCAGCATTTGAAAACGCCGGACGAAGAACGGGGACCTGCCCCCGAAGGGGTTGAACATACAATGCATCCCTCGCCCGAAATCGCAGGGTTGCCATCCACCCCCGACCGCCTTCGGCGACCACCTTCGCCAGCGGGGGACACGGCCCGTACACGGATTCTGAGATTGGGCGGCGTTAGTGTCTGTCGTCCCTGACGGGACTGAATGCGCACACGGCATTTGTCCCGTCTTCTGCCGTCCCTACGGGACGCGTGGTTTGGGGGAGGCGGACGAAGAACGGGGACATGTTCCAAGCGCCGTCCCCGGCGCGACAACGTGTCCCCGTTCGAACCCCCGGCCACACGGTTCCGCGTGACCACCCCGCCAGCCGGGGACACGGAGCGCACAACGGTTTTGAATTTCGTTAGCGCTATTGTCTGCCGTCCCTACGGGACTCGTGGTTTGAGGGATACGGGGTTCCCACCACTGAAGTGGTGGGCTATTCTCTTCCGTCCCTGACGGGACTCAATGCGTACGCGGCGTTTATCCCGTCTTCTGCCGTCCCTGAAGGGACTTAATGCGCACACGGCGTTTATGCCGTTTTCTCTCGTCCTTTGGGAAACTGAATCCGAGCGCGCTGGCGATCTCCGGGCTGACCTCCTGGCGGCTCACATTCGACACCTGCGGTGTCGTTCAGAGAATGCGGACGGTTTCAGCGACGCAGGCTGCATCCGTGGCGTTGACGACAGAAGAGTCGCGCGGGGCCGTCCACCCCGTCCACCCCGTCCACAAGAAAACAAGATCGCAGGCGAGACGCCTGCGCTACACGTGAAAAGCATGCCGGGCCGGCGCCTGGCCTTGCGCAATCGATGACCATGTCGTACACTGCATTCTACCGGTGCAAGTGGGCCAGGGGGTGCGCAGACGCGCCCTGCCTGCCGAAACCGTGTGGTGCATTTCCTGGCGACTGGAAAACGTGGAGGTGGAAGGGGCCCGGTGGCTCCTGCGGTCTTCAAAACCGTCATGCCGCCTGACCGCGGCAGGTGGGTTCGACTCCCATGCGCCTCCGCCATATTTCACCCGAGGGTGCGTGAAAAACCAGACCGATCATGGGACAGAACCCGACGCGCGGCGCAGCCTGCCTTCGGTTTCGGCGCTGCTGGATACGGCGCCGGTGCGGGGATTGCTTGCCGCGCATCCGCGCTGCCTGGTCGTGGACGCCGTCCGCCGGGCGCTCGACGCGTGCCGGACCCGTATGGGCGACACGGCGGTCTCACCGGGGCTGCCGGAACTGGCCGACCGCGTCGTGGCCTGTTTTGAGGACGGCCGGCGTGAACGTACCCGCCCGGTGATTAACGGCACGGGGATCATCCTGCACACCGGGCTGGGGCGCGCCGTGCTGCCGAAACCGGCGGTGGAGGCGCTCGCCCGGCTGGACGGATGCTGCAACCTCCAGATCGACCTCGAAACCGGCCGCCGGGGGAAACGCCACTACCTGGCGGAACAGCTCCTCTGCCAGCTCACGGGGGCCGAGGCCGCCCTGGTGGTCAACAACAACGCCGCCGCCACGATGCTCGTGCTCGCCAGCCTGTGCGCGGGCCGGGAAGTCATCTGTTCGCGGGGCCAGCTGATCGAGATCGGCGGTTCGTACCGGCTCCCGGACTGCGTCCACCAAAGCGGGGCCATTCTGGTTGAGGTGGGCACGACCAACAAGACGCATCTGCGCGATTACGCGCAGGCCATCTCCGAAAACACCGCGGCGCTGCTGCATGTGAACCCCAGCAACTACCGGATCGTGGGGTTCAGCGCGTCGGTGCCCATTGCGGAACTCGTTGGCCTGAAGGGCGATAGACCGATTCTCGTCATCGACGACCTGGGCTGCGGCGCGCTCGTGAATCTCGAGGAATACGGGCTGCCCCACGAACCCACCGTGCAGCAAAGTCTCGCCGCGGGGGCGGATCTCGTCTGTTTCAGCGGAGATAAACTGATCGGCGGCCCCCAAAGCGGCATTATTGTAGGCAGGAAAGCGCTTATCGAGCGGATCCGCAAGCATCCGTTAACCCGCATGCTGCGCGTGGGCAAGCTCACCGACGTGGCGCTGGAGCACACGTTGTACCTCTTTCTCGAGCCGGAATCGCTTCGGGAACGGCATCCGACGTTCCGCATGCTCTGCCTGCCGCTGGACCGCGTCCAGGCGCGGGCGGAGGCGCTGTGCGCTGCGCTGGCGGCGCTCGGCGGCTCTCTCGAATGCGGAGTGGAACCGTGCGTCAGCGCCATGGGCGGCGGCGCGCTTCCGGATGTAGGCCTTCCGAGCGCGGCGATCTGCGCGGCCGTTCAGGGCATGAGCGCAGAGGAACTTGCCCGGCGGTTGCGGCGCAACGAGCCCCCGATCATCTCCCAGATCCGCGACGGGCGGGTCGTGCTGGACCTGCGCACCGTGCTGGACGGCGAAGAGTCCGCTGTCGTAGCGGCGTTTCAGCACATCGCGGAAAGCGCGCGGGAACCGCGCTGACAGGCGCCGGCAGGAGGCATCATGCAGGGAATTGACATCGCGCGGCGCCAGGCCGTCATGGCCCGTTCACAGAAACTCGGCCACTGCATCTGCAACCCCGCCCATGCCTGCCCGTGCCCGCCCCTGCTCGATTTCAACGTCTGCCCCTGCGCGGGGGAGCGTCCGCCGCGAAAAAAGGGCGATGCGGCGCTGACGCGCCATGTCCGCAAGGCGGGCTGCGCGTCCAAGATTGGCCAGGCGGATCTGCTGCAGATCCTGCGGAACCTGCCCGAGATCACTGATCCCCGCGTATTGCTGGGCACCGCGGCGGGCGACGACGCCGGCGTGTTCCAGCTCGATGATCGCCGTGCGCTGGTTCAGACGGTGGATGTGTTTACCCCGTGCGTCGACGATGCGTATATGTTCGGCCAGATCGCCGCGGCCAATTCCCTCAGCGACATCTATGCGATGGGGGGAACCCCGCTGACCGCGTTGTCCATCGTCGGGTTTCCCATCGACGAACTGGACGGCGCCCTCATGGAAGAGATGCTGCGGGGCGGGATCGAGAAGCTCGATGAGGCCGGTTGCGCCCTGGTCGGCGGTCACAGCATCAATGACGAAGAGATCAAATGCGGATTCGCCGTGACCGGCCTGATCGAGCCGGCCGCCGTGGTGGCGCGCGACCAGGCCCGGCCGGGAGACGTGCTTGTGCTCACCAAACCCCTGGGCTCGGGCATGCTGTCGTTTGCGGCGCAACTCGGGCTGTTGGCCGGCGGGGTGCTCGAGGAGGCCGGCGCGTGGATGGCCACGCTCAACAAGGACGCCGCCGGCCTGATGGTGAAATACAACGCCCACGCCTGCACGGATGTCACCGGGTTCGGTCTGGCGGGCCATCTGGTCGCCATGTTGCGGGGGAGCGGTCTCAACGCGGAGATCGAGCTGCCTGCGGTGCCCGTATTCGGCACGGTGCCCGATTGCATCGCGCGCGAGGTCTACGGCGGCGGCGTTGACCGCAACCAGGCCTACGCGATGAGCTTCGTGAAGACGCCGCCGGATGCCGCGCCCGGCGGGCTGCCGGTCTTGTTCGATCCGCAAACGTCGGGCGGACTCCTCATTGCGCTGTCCGAAAGCGACGGCCATGCGTTCGTGAGCGAGATGCTCGTGCGCGGGCACGCGGCGGTCTCGATCATCGGCCGGCTCCTGGAACGCGACGCAGGACAGGTCTCGAGCGAACTGCGTGTAACCTCAACCGGGCTGACGCACCTGATCGGCTCGACAGCGCCGCTCCAACCGGCCGCCGTGCCGGCGGCGCCCGCCGGGGAGGCCCGCGCGTCCGAAGGGGAACCCTGGGCCGCATGCTGCGATCATCTCCCTGAAAGGGAAACAGCGGCGGCGGCGCCCGAAGCCGCCCCGTCTCTCCCCGGCGAAGGGCCGTTGCGGGGATTCCGGCAATTCATGAAGGAGGCGAACGCGCCGGGAACCATCGACGCGCGTCACAAAAAGCTGATGGCGATCGTCCTGTCCATTGCGCACCGGTGCGCGCCGTGTCTGAAACTGCATCTCGACAGCGCCCGCGCCATGGGCATCCCGCGGGCCGATATCGACGAAGCGGCTGCCCTCGCCGTCGCGTTCGGCGGCTGCACGGCCATGGTCTTCTACGAAGAGGCCTGCCGGAAGATCGCATGGTGAGGCCATCGTGAGCGCCACCGACAAATACACGCCGCCGGGCCTGCTTCGGCCTCGCGACAATCCCGACATGCGGATGATGCTCTGCACGGCGGGCCACGTCGACCACGGCAAAACCCGGCTCGTCAAACTGTTGACGGGATGTTCCACCGACCGCCTCAAAGCGGAGCAGGAACGCGGCCTCACCATCGAGCTCGGGTTCGCCCCCTGCATGCTGGGCGAAGACCTGGGCGTCGGCATCGTCGACGTGCCCGGCCACGAAAAATTCGTCAAGAACATGGTCGCGGGCGTTTCGGGCATCGACATGGCCATCCTGGTCGTCGCCGCCGATGACGGTGTGATGCCCCAGACCATCGAACACCTCCAGATCATGACGCTGCTCGGGGTCGAACAGGGCATCGTGGCGCTGACGAAGACCGACCTCGCGACGCCGGAGCGGGTCGCGTCGGTGCGCGACAGCATCCACACGCTGGTGCGGGGCACGTTCATGGAAAATGCGCCGATCTGCCCGCTGTCGTCGGAGACGTTCGACGGCGTGTTCGAATTCTTCGACGCGCTTAAGGAGCGGATCCGCCAGATCGAACGCCGCAAGCGCGACGGCGTCTTCCGCATGCCCGTGGAGCGGACGTTCGTGCAGAAGGGCTTCGGCAGCGTAGTCACGGGGATTCCGGTTGCGGGCACGATCGAAGTGGGGCGGCAGGTGCAGCTCATGCCCGGCGGCGCGGTAGGCCGCGTGCGCGGCATGCAACGCTTTCTCCGGCAGGCGGAGAGCGGCGGATTCGGCCAGTGCCTGGCGTTGAACGTGGCGGAGTTCGGCAAGACCGGCGCGCAACGCGGCCAGGTCGTCTGCGAACCCGGCAGTCTCGAGGCGGTCCAGATGCTGCACGGGCCGCTCGAGACGGTCGCCACGCTCGAACCGCCCCTGCGCAACGCGGAGCAGGTCAAGGTGCATACGGGAACCAGCGAATGCAACGCCGTGCTGTACCTGCTCGAATCGCCGGCGCTCAGGGCCGGCCAGACCGGTCTGGCGACGCTGCTGCTCCAGCATCCCATTGCCGCGGCCGCGCACGACCGGTTTATTGTGCGCCGTCTCTCGCCCGCTGCAACGGTGGCCGGCGGCGAGGTTTTCGAGGCCTGTCCCGGCCAACAGCGGCCGCGCAAGAAGGCCCTGCTGGCCCGCCTCGAAGGGTACCGCGCCTGGATTGCGGGCTTGCCCCGGCAGGGCGGCGAGTTTGACCGGCGACGCGTGCAGTATCTGTTCCGGACGACCCTGCCGCGGGGCGCCGCCGCGCCGGAGGTGGCCCGCCGCCTTCTCCTGACCCCGGCCATGGCGCAGGAACAGATCGCGCAACTCCGTGAACAGGGCGAACTCATCGAGCTGGAACCGGGATATTTCATCGATGCGGACAACCGCGAGCAGATCTTGCGCGACGCTGAAGCGCGCGCGGCCGGGCTCGAACAGGCCGCCACGCTGACGCTGATGGCGCCGGATTTCCAGAAAGGGCTTGATTGGCCCGCGCCGCTCTGGCGGCATGTCCTGCGCACGCTGGAATCGCGGGGCCGGATTGAAGTGCGCGGCAACACGATGCTGCTGAAGCGTTCGGCCGGAGCGCTGTCCGCGGCCGAGCAAGTCCTGGTAGACGCGATCCTGCGCCTGTACGACGCGACCGGATTTCAGTCGCCCCGGCCGGAAGACGTGCCCGGACTGGTCAATGGCACTCCGGAAACCGTCCGGCGGCTGCTCGAGCTGTTGTACCACGACCAGCGGCTGATCCGCCTGTCACCGGCGGTCGTGTTGACCCGGGACCTCTTCCGGGAAGCCCAGGCGCGCGTGGTGAAGCTCATCCTGGAAACCGGCGCCGTGGATTCGGCCGAGTTCAAGCATCACATCGGGTCGACACGCAAGTATGCGCTCGCCATCCTGGATTACCTGGACGCGCGGAAAGTCACCGTGCGCGCGGGCAATCTGCGCAAGCTCGCACCGAACTACGAGGCGCGCCTGGTATGAAACTCTCGCGCACCATAAAGGAAAGACTCGCCGCGGCGGCGCTGATTGCGGTGGCTGTCGTGCTGCTGCTGATCGGGGCGCTGCGCACCCACAAGATCTACGACCCGGTGACCGAGGAATTCGGGATCGTGGCGTTTCAGCGCATCTCCGAGCGGGAACTGGTCGAGGATGCCACCTTCGGCGGGGTCCGTCTCGACAAGGGCCAGTTGTACACGACGTATGACCGCACCCAGCCCCGCGGCAAACGCACCTGCCCCACGTGAAGCTGAACCGTTTGCGGCCAGGGCGGCCGCATCCGCGTTCGTCATGTTCCAGTGCAAGGACCTGCCGATGAACACGACCGCTGAGAGGAGCCGATAGCATGGTCAACGCCTGGCGGAGAATCTCGCTAACCGCCAAACGCCGCGCCGTCCAGTTCGGCTCGCTGTTGCTGCTGCACTCGTCGTGGGGCGCCGAAGCGAAATGGTTGTGCCTGCCCGTGTTGAACTGCCACTCGTGCCAGCTCGCGTGGTTTGCGTGTCCCATCGGGGTGCTGGTGCATTACGCCGGGCTTCACGTGTTCCCGTTTCTCGCCGTGGGCACGGTCCTCCTGCTGGGCGTGCTGGGAGGCCGGATTCTGTGCGGGTGGGTGTGTCCGTTCGGGTTTCTTCAGGACCTGCTGCACAAGCTCCCGGGACCCAAGTTCCGGCTGCCCGCGTGGACGTCCTGGATTAAATACGCCGTGCTCGTGGTGACCGTGCTGCTGTTGCCGTTCATCCTCGGCGCGGCGACCCTGGCCTCATTCTGCCGGTTCTGCCCGGCCTCCGCATTGCAGGTGACGGCGCCCCGGCTCGTCGGGTCGGGCGCGGCCGCCCTTTCGGCCATGACCGTGGTGAAACTCGCCGTGCTCGTGCTGGTGCTGCTTGCCGCGACGATGTCCAGCCGCGCGTTTTGCCGGGTGCTGTGCCCGATCGGAGCGATGCTGGCGCCATTTAACTACCTCTCGCTGTGGAAGATACGGCCGCCGACGGAGCATTGCCGCCAATGCGCGGCCTGCCGCGAGGCCTGTCCCGAGGGCGGACGTCCCGGCGACCGCATCGCCGCGGGCGTCGCGCCGAACCGTGCGCTGGATTGCATCGTGTGCCACGAATGCCAGAAGGTTTGTCCGGAAGCGAATACTTCCGGGGTTTCGGAGGTACTACCAACGAAACCGGGCGCGAATGATGCGCTTGCACTATCCTCGGAAGAAACTCTAGAATGATACGCCACTACTCATGGGTAGTGACCTGCCTTTTTCACAAGAGGCAAGGAGGAGGGCTCATGCGGGGGACGGGATTCGGAGCGGCTTCGGCACGGAACGCTCGATCCGCCATGCGGCGCCTGTCACGCCTCTGCCTCCTGGCCTGTCTGCTCCCGGCAAGCGCCTTTGCCGCCGTCTCCGATGCTCCCGCCGGGCTGCTCCGGTTCACGCCGGAAGGGGTTCTTCTTTCGGTCGACATCGCCCTGGGCAATCGCGAGGTCCGATTCAAGACCGAGCCGGCCTATGAGGGGGACGACCTCCTTCGCGCGGCCATTCCGCTGGGCCAGAACCAGGCGGAGTTCGTGGGATTCGCATGGGACAAGACCGCCGGCCGGCTCTATGTCGACACGAACCGCAACCTCGACCTGACCGACGACTCCGGCTCGCCGTACCGTCCGGCCGCGGCCAATGGCCCGCTGACCGTCTTCGAGAACGTCCGGCTGACCATTGAACGGAACGGGATCCCCCTCGAGTATGTCCTGCAGGTGCGCCTGGGCTCCGAGTGGATGTCCGACGTGCTGGTCGTTTCCGGCTGGCAGGGCCGCGTGACGTTCGGCGAAACCGAGTTCGAGGTCACCGTGGTGGACAATCTGGACGGCGCCCTCGGCCAGGAAGATCAGTTCTACCTGACCGTGCCGGGAGAAGCGAGCGAAGCATCCGCCCGGGCACAACTGGACGACCTCTTCATCGACTCGATCGCGTGGGGCGTGCCGGGTCATCTCGCCGTGGCCGGGGCCACCTACGCCGTCGACACGGCATTTGAGATGACGGAGCAGGGCGTCGCGGTCCGGGCGCGGTTTCTTTCGCCGCAGGAGCCGCTCGCTGAAGTCCGCATCCAGGGGAAATACATTCGCGAGCTGGTGCTGGCCGACCAGAATGCCTCGGTGTGTCTGGTCTACACGCCGGGGGACCGCGTGCGCCTGCCCGCGGGCATGTACAGCGTGAATTCGGCACTTCTGGAGGACGGCTGGGAACTGGGTTACCCGCGAAACGGCAATGCGTACCGGGTCACAACGGAAAGACCGGCGACCCTGCCGGTGGGCGGGCCGCTTCGCCAGCGTATCACGGCCGAACGGCACGTGAACCGGCTCGATCTGTCGCTCGAGGTGACGGGCGCGGGCGGCCTCCCGTATTCCCGCAACGGCCAATTCGCCGCTCCGCCCCAATTCGCGGTCTACCGCGGCGATTCGCAGGTTCACACCGGCACCTTCGAGTATGGGTGAGGCGGAACCTGTTCGTACTCATGGAGAGTACCGTTGACCGTCCACGGAGAGATGAGGATCGTTCCCCTGTCGGGGTCCGGCGGAGTCTTTGAAGGACCCGCCGCGGTCACGGTCGTCTGGCCGTGGGGTCTCCACGCGATCCGTTTCATCCCGTGGGCATGTGTGCTGTTTCTGGCCCTGCTCGCGGCCAACCGGGCCACCGGCGCCTGGCTGGCCCTGCTGCCCGCGGCGGCCCTTCAGGTGATCTCCATGCTCTGCGAGGTTTTCTTCCCCCGGGCAACGGACGTCATTGACGGGCTCTTGCTGCTCGCCCTGGGGCTGTCGTTGCTCTGGCTGATGGGGGCCGTGCTCGCCCGCCGGTCCATTCCGGAGATTGTGCTGGGCGCCCTGTGCAGTCTCGCCCTCCCGGCCCTGCTTGTCGCAGTGGGATGGATGGTCCCGCTCGCCGGCGCGTGGTCGGCCGAAACCGGCCCCTGGGACGCCCTCACGGTGGTGAGCCGGACGCTCCCGGTGCTGCTGCTGGCGCTGGTCGTGGTGGCCGCGCTGGCCGTTGCGCGGTTCCTGTGCCGCAGACGCTTCACGTGGCCGCGGTTCCACGGCCGCCTGTTCGCGGCCACGATGCTGGCGGTCCTGCTGCCGACGCTGCCGCTGCTCCTGCTGGTTGTGCTTCAGTTTGCGGTGATGGACGGCCTTGAAGACGCGCTCGCGATGCTGGCCATGGGGGGTGGCGTCCTGGCTGGCGGCGGCGCGGCGCTGTACGTTCTCATCGCGCTGTATTTGGAAATCGCTCGCCGTGTTCCGGCCCTTCGCGAACGGTTTCTCACGATGATGCGCCTGAACCGGCACGAACCGGATCAAACCACCCCGGTTTCCAGCTGGATCACGCCGGGGGAAACACAGGAGGAAAAGCCATGAATCCACGAGGAAGTCCCGGACGCAGGTTGGGGGTACTGGTTTGCTTCGCCCTGTGCGCGGCGGGCGCGGCCGGCGCGCTCGACGTCGAGATCGCGTACCGGACCCGGTCGGACTCGCAGCAGGGGTTCTTCCCCTACGGCCACCAGTCCGCGCCGCTTTCGTACGACCCCCCGAAAGGGGAATGGAAGCTGCCCGATACGCTGACCGGCAAGCCCCTGTACGGCGCCATCGAATTCGGCGACCGTACGCATCTGATGGTCCTGGACCGGGAGAATGAATCGGACGATTTCTACACCCGCCTCCGGTTCGACGGAAACGGCAACCGCGACGTGACGGATGATCCGGTCCATACCGCCCAGTCCCGCCAAAGCGACAGGAACCGGTTCTTGAACGTCGAGCGCATCGCCGCCACCGTGATGCTGCAGGGGAAGGAACTCCCGTACCTGTTTGGCGTCCAGTTCCATGCCTACAACCAGAATGCGGATAGCGAACTGGACCTGCGGTACGTCAACTTCTACATCAGCAGTCACTCGGCCTACCGCGGGACGTTTACGCTGGACGGCGCCGCGTATGACGTGTGGCTGGGCGACGGCAACGCGAACGGCCGGTTTGACGACGTCTTCAAGGCGTTGCCGAACCGGACAGAAGGTCCCATCTACGGTATGGCGGACTCGCTCTTTCTCGCACGCGCGAACGAAGAGGTCGGGTATTCGCACAGCCAGTCGTTGGGGCGTCACCTGGTGATTGGCAAGCACGTGTTCGAGTCCGAGATCGACATTCCCGGCGGCGTCATGAGACTCACGCCCGTCGACGGGCCGCACGCGACGCTGTCGTTCCCCGCGGAGCTCGTGTCGCTGCAGGTGTACCAACCCGACACAAACGCGGTCGTCACCATCCTGCCGGAGGGCAAAAGCGCCCCGGTGCCGCCGGGCGCCTACCGCCTGCTGCGCTACCGGTTGCAGGGAGAAGATGCCGGAGATGCGCTATGGGAAGTCGTCAGCGCCGGTTCGGTAGACGGGCCCCTGGTCCAGGCGGTCGCGGGCACACCCGGCAAGATCCCCCTGGGCGAGCCGTTCGCGCCCAAAGTGACGGTGCAGTACTACGGCGTCAGAAACAACAAACCGCAGGCGCGTCTGGAATTCCGCGTCAACGGCAGCGGCCGCGAGATCGTTTCTGACCTGCGTGTCGTGAACGGCAAGTCGAAGGTCAAGCTTTCGTCCAGTGACAGCAACCGGCCCGCCGAGCCCACCTACCGGATCGTGAACACGGAGGGCGAGGTGGTCGCCAGCGGCCGATTCGAGTATGGGTGAGGGTTCAGTTGTTCAGCCACATGGGATGGCTACACGAAAGGCGAGACCTACCGCGTACTCTGCTCGTACGAAGTGGGACCGTTCAAGACGCGTCTCGAACCTCAGGAACTGTCATTCTAGACGGCCCGGCAGCCCGCCCCGCGGCGGCCTCGAGGCCGTCGCGGGGCGGGTGTTTTTCTCCGCGGCCCCGATGCCACGCCAATTGCAGAGGGGGGTAACGCTGTGCGCACAACGACGGGCATCGATCTCGAAACGGTAAAAGCGGTTTACGCAGGGCCCGAACGCAGCCTGTGGGAACTCATCATGGGTGAACAGATCCACGTCGGCGGCCTCGAATCCTCGATGGCGCTCGCGGATGCCGCCGGTATCTCACCGGGCAGTCGCGGGGTGGATCTGTGCTGTTGCACGGGCGCGGGGATGCGGTTTCTGTTGCGGTTCCGCGGAGTCGCCCACATGACCGGCGTCGACGCCACCGCCGAGGTCCTCGACATCGGCCGGCAGCGCTCGAACGACGACGGATGCTCCGCACAGATTCAATTTATCCTTGCCGACGCCTGCCAGACACGACTCGATGACGCCTGCGCGGATTTCGTGTGGGGGGAGGACGCCTGGTGCTATGTCGCCGACAAACCGCGCCTCATCTGCGAGGCCGTGCGGCTCGTCCGGCCCGGCGGCACGGTTGCGTTCACCGATTGGGTCGCGGGCGACGTGCCCATGAACGACGCCGAAGCGGAGCGCTTTCTGCGCTTCATGAAATTCCCGACGTTCGCCGCCCGCGCGGAATATGCGCAGCTTCTCGAAAACGCGGGCCTGCGCGTGGAACGCGCGGAGGATACGGGCCGCTTCCCCGCGTGCATTGAGCTCTATGTCAGCGCCGCGAGCGGGCAATTCGGATTCGACGTGTCGCGGCTGTTGGGATTCGACAGCGCCCTCGTGAACGCCCTGGGCCAGGAAATGCGTCACATGCAGGCGCTGGTGCATGCACGCAAGGTGGTGCAGGCGATGTACATTGCCCGCAAGCCCGGCGCGCTGCGCCGGGGAGAACAGCCATGACGGAAGACAACGCCACACCCTGTTGCGGAAGCGCCGCCCCGGGCCCGGAGGAACCCTCGTGGTTCGCGCACATGCTCGGCCACTGCCTGGACTACGCGCGCGAGGCCCACGCGCACGGACGCCCCATCGTCGGGATCATGTGCGAATACACGCCGCGCGAGCTCATCCTGGCGGCCGGGGCCGTGCCCGTGTGCCTCTGCGGCGGTTCGGCGGAGACCATTCCCGCGGCGGAACAGCACCTGCCGGCGAATCTCTGCCCCCTGATCAAGTCCACCTATGGGTTCAGCGTCTTGAAGTCCAATCCATTCCTCGAGATGGCGTCGCTCATCGTGGCCGAGACCACCTGCGACGGCAAGAAGAAGATGTACGAACGGCTGGGCGAACGCTATCCCATGTACGTGCTCGAGTTGCCGCAGAAGCCCCTGCGCGCCTCGGGTCTGCGGTCCTGGGAAGAGGAACTGCAGCGGTTCAAGGCCGAGCTCGAAACGCGGTTCTCCGTAAGCATCACCGACGAGAGACTGCGCGAGGCCATCGGCGTCATGAACACCGAACGCCGGCTCCGGCGCGCGCTGGCCGAGCTCATGAAACGCGACCGCCCCCCGTTGACAGGCCGTCAGCTGCTCGCCCTGAAAAGCAGCATCTCCGGCATTCCCGCCGAACTCGAGGCGCTCGAAACCACACTCGCAACGTTGGGCGCGCGGGAGGGGCCGCCTGAATACGGCGAACGCGTGCGGGTCCTGATGACCGGCGTGCCCATGGTGCAGGGCGCCGAATGGGTGCTCGAGCTGGTCGAACAGCGCGGCGGGCTGGTCGTGTGCCTCGAAAGCTGCACCGGCGTCAAGCCCATCCTCGACGACGTGCGCGAGGACGCCCCCGATCCCGTCGCCGCCCTGGCGGAAAAATACTACCACCTCCCCTGCTCCGTCATGAGTCCCAACGAAGACCGCCTCGCGCTGTTGCGGCGTCTGGCCCGCGACTACCGCGCCGATTGCATTGTCGATCTCGTATGGCAGGCCTGCCTCACCTACGACGTCGAGTCGTACGCGATAAAACGCCTGGCGGAGGACGAACTGGGGTTGCCGTTCCTCCACATCGGCACCGACTACTCGGTGGCCGACAGCGCGCGCGTCGAGGTCCGGGTGGATGCGCTGTTTGAATCTGTACGGCCGCTTGGACGAAGCGCCCGCGGCGCACGGCCCGGCGCGGCCGGTCCCGCGGGGGAAACGGCCCAATGACGACCGTGCTGTACCGCGGCCCCCAGCTTCCGCTCGAGTGGATGGCGGCCCACGGCCTGCCGCTCGCCCCGTTGCTCCTCCACCCCGGCGGCGGTGCCACGGGCCATGCGGGGATGTGCCCTCCTGCGGAGGCCCTGTTGCGCGAGGCCGGAGCGTTCGACGGGGCGCTCGTCGTGCTCGCGGGCGCCTGCGACCAGATCCGCCGCGCGGCCGCCAACGTCGCGGCGGGTTCTTCGCGCGACACATTGTTCCTGTTTCATGTCCCGGCGACCCGGGGACCGGCCGCAACGCGGTTCTATCGCGATGAATGCCTGCGCCTGAGCCGCTTCCTGGTGCGGTGGGGCGGAACAGTCCCCGCGCTGGACACCGTGCCGGCGCCGCTGACGGATACCCGGACGCCGCGGCACGGCCCGGGCGTGCCGATCGCCGTGGTCGGCGGCCCGCTGCTGGCCGGCCACGAGGAGCTCTACGCCGCCATTGAACGGTTCGGGGGCGCGGTCGCCGCCGACGGCATCGAGGGCGGTGAACGGACCCGGCCGCGCTTCCCGACGGACGCGCCGTTCCGCGACCTGCTCGACGCGGTCATCGCCGCCCGGTTCGACGCGATTCCCGACGTGTTTCATCGCCCGAACGACGCCCTCTGCGACTGGCTGAGCGAGTGTGTCACGGAACGCGGAATTCGAGGCCTGCTCTGCGTGTCGTACACGTGGTGCGACCTGTGGCGGGTGGAACAGCGCCATCTCGCCGCGGCCGTTGAGCTTCCCGCGCTTTTTCTCGAACTGGACGGCGAAACGTGTCTGTCGGTGCGCACGATCACCCGGATCGAAGCCTTTCTGGAATCAATCTCATGATGGCGTTGCCCGAAAAGATCGACCTCGAAACCTGGGATGCGCGCCACGCCGGATTGCGCCGCGCCGGATTGACCGAACCGTGGTACGGCGGGCCGTTGGGCCGCCACGCGGCCGACGGCGACGAACGCCTGCGCGCGCTCAGGTTCGACAATGCTCCCGCCTCGCTTCGCCTCTGGAACCTGGTGCTCACCGAAGAAGACCGGCTGCAGGAACACCGCGACCAGGGAAAACGCCTCGTGGGCGCTATGAAAGACCTCGGAGCCGTCCCGCTTCTGGCCTTCGCCGCACCGGAACTGGTGTGTTTCTATCCGGACGGCGCGTGGTGGACCCCCTGCATCATGGAATGCACCGACGGCCTGCTGAACGTAGCCGATCGCCTGGGCATCGACGACACGTTTTGTCCCGTCCGCGCGATGCTGGGCGCGTTTGAGACGCAGCGGCATTTCCCCATCCCGGATCTGCTCACCTGCAGTACGGGAACGGCATGCGACGACTTCACCGCCATTGCCCGCGCGCTCGAACGGCTCGGGCACCCCATCCTCTGGTGGGAGATCCCGCACCGGCGCACCCCCGGCCCCGGCGAGGAGTCCGTGACCCTGCCCACCGGCTTCACGGCGCCGCGCGCCCAGCTCACGTTCGTGAAAGCAGGGCTTGAACGCCTCTGCGCGGCCTTCGGGGAACTGGCCGGACATCCCATCACCACCGGCGGCCTGCATCGGAGCATCCTGACCGCCAATCGCGTCCGCGCCCTTGCGGAAGAGCTGTGGCGCCTGGTGGCGTGCGCGACCCCTTGTCCGTTACCCGCCCTTGAAATGCTCCTGGTTGACGTGCTCCCGGTGCATTTCTGCTCGGACCCGGCGGAGACGCAGGCCACGCTGCAGGAACTGGTCGCCGAGGTGCGCCGCCGCGTCGCCGCCGGCGCCGGGGTGCTCGCCCCGGATGCCGTGGGCGTGTATTGGGTCAATCCCGTCGCGGATCTGCGCGTCATGAACCTGGTCGAGGAATGCGGTGCGCGTATCGTCGGCGCCGATTTCATGTTCGCGCATGCGCGCGCGGAGGTTCCTGTGGACATCGAGCCCCTGGAAGCCGTGGCGCAGATAGCGCTTGGCGATCCAATGGCCGGTACGGCCCAGGACCGCGCCCGGCGCATCGGCCGCGAGATCGCCCGGTGCCGCGCCGAGGGCCTTGTCGTGTCCCGCATTCCCGGCGCCAGCCACTGCGCGTCCGAAGGCGGGGTGATCCGCGACGAGATCGCGCGGCGCTTTCCCCACCTGCCCGTAACCGAAATCGAAGTCCCTCCCGTGGCCGATGCGTGTTTCCCCACGTTGCGCACGCGCATCGAGGCCATGGTCGAGATCGCCAGAGAAAGGCGGAATCATGCTCTGCGCAGGCATTGACGCGGGCTCCCGGTGCATCAAGGTCCTCCTCTTCGACACGCGCGCGGAGCGCGTCGTATGCGCGGGCTACGCCGGCCAGGGCGTACCACAGCGGGAGCTGGCGCATACCCTCTATCACGACCTCCTCCGCGACGCCGGCCTCGACGCAGCCGCCGTCCGCGCCATCGTCGCCACCGGTTATGGCCGCGCCCGCATCGACTTCGCCGATACCACCATCACCGAGATCACCTGCCACGCCCGGGGCGTCCGGCATCACCTGCCCGACGTCCGAACGATCGTCGAGGTCGGTGGACAGGACAGCAAGCTCATGCGCCTCAACGGGACGGGGGACGTCCGCGATTTCGTGATGAACGACCGCTGTGCCGCGGGCACGGGCCGGTTTATCGAGGTTGTCGCCGAACGCCTGGGCGTGACCCTGGATGAGATGGGCGCCCTGGCCGGCCAGTCGCGGGCGCCGGCACGCATCAGCAGTACGTGCGTCGTGTTCGCCGAGACCGAGATCGTGGGGCTGCTGGCTTCGGGGGCCGCCCCGCCCGATATCGTGGCGGGCGTTCTCCGCGCCATCTCGAACCGCGTCGGCGCCATGGCCGGCCGAACCGTCGACGCCCCCGTGGCGTTCACCGGCGGCGTCGCGATGATCCCGGGCATGCAGGGTTTTCTCGAAGAATCGCTGGGCGCCGCCGTGATCGTACCGGCTGAACCCCAAATGACCGGCGCGCTCGGCGCGGCCCTCCTTGCCGCCACACTTCATCCGCGGGAAGAAGCTGGACCGCGCGCATAAGCGACGACCGTGGACCGGGCGCTGCTCCGGCGCTGCGTGTGATTACTCGGCTGCCTTGATGCCTTCGAACGGCGCCCCCTATGATGCGGTTCAGGATGAGGAGACCGCATATGCGGAGAAAGGAGCCGGATGATGCGTTTTCGAATCGGACACAGGGTCGCAGGGAGGCTCGCGGCGGCCTGCGTAACCGCCTGCTGCCTGGGCGGGCTGGCCGGAAACCCCGCGCGCGCCGCGGAAGGCGCTCCCGTAGCGCTGCGCTCGCTGAATCCGGACGACATCCTCACCACACTCGATCTGGAACGGCCCGAACTGGCCGGGGTGAAGGCCGCGGCGGAGGAAGGCGATGCCCTCAAGGCGCTTGGCGCGTTGCGGGCGCATTACCGCGCCCGATTCCCGCTTGCCGAACCGTCAGGGAAGATCAACGAGGCCAACCGGCGGGTTGCGGACGATGTCGTCAATCGCATCTTCCAGTGGGGGCCGTATGAATCCGCGCAGTACGGCGAAGACATGCGCTGGGACTGGGATCCCCGGGGCGACATCGAATGGGTCGCCGCCATGTACCGGTTCCACTGGGCCGAACCGCTCGAACAGGCGTACCGCGAGACGCGCGACGAGGCGTATGTCAAAGCGTACGTTGACCTCACCCGCGACTGGATCGCCCGGCATCCGCTCGAGGAGCACGAGAAAACCCACTACGTCTACGAGCGGTGGCGCGGGTTTGCCTGGCTGGATATCCAGACGGGCATCCGCGCGACCCGCCTGTGCCGGTCGTTCCCGGTCATGGTGCACGGGGAGACCTTTACGCCGGAGTTTCTCGGCGTCTTTCTCGCCAGCCTCTACGATCACCAGGTGAAAACCGAACAACTCCCCATGAACGCGGTGCACAACAAGGCCGTGTTCGAACAGCGCGGATTTGTGAACATCGCCTACACCTTCCCCGAGTTCAAAGAGTCCCGCCGCTGGATGGAATTGGCCATGGACCGCCTGAGCGGCAATCTCGTGGCGCAGGTCACGCCCGACGGCGTCCAGCGGGAATGGTCCGGCGGGTATCACAGCGGCGTGCTGCGGGATGCATTGGAGATCATGGAACGCATGGAAACGTCCGGCATCGAGGTGCGGGAAACCTACCGGGACCGCGTGCGGGGAATGTTCGAGTACATCTACGGCATCGCCACGCCGGATCTGGGATATCCGATGTTCGGAGACACCGCGCGGACCATCGACCTGCCGCCGGACCGCGCGCAATGGCCTCTATATGGAACATTGATGCAGGGCGCCGAGGTGTTCGGCGACCCCAAATACGCCGCACGCGCCACGCTAAACCTCGAACACCTGCCCCCACAGGCGAGTTGCGCGTTCCGCGATGCCGGCATGTACGCGCTGCGCAACGCATGGGGGCCGGAGCAGATCTATCTCGCCCTTCACTGTTCGCCGCCCGCCATCAGCGGACACGATCAGCCCGATAACGGCACGTTTGAACTCTACGCCTTCGGCCGGTGGCTCATGACCGATTCGGGGTACTACACCTACGGACACGATCCCGAAGGACGGAACTGGCACCGCCAGACGCGCGTACATCAAACCCTGACGCTCGACGGCAAAAATGCCACGGTGGACGGGAAGCCGCTGCTGTGGCATGCGGCGCCCGACCTCACGGCCGTGGCGGTCGAGAACGCGTCCTACGACGGGCTTGTCCACCGCCGTACGGTGTGGTTCGTCCAGGGCCGGTTCTTCGTCGTGCTCGATGAGGCCATCGGCAACGCACCCGGGGCGCTCGATCTCCATTTCCAGTTCGCGCCCGGCGACATCGAGGTCCACGGCGCGGAACACTGCGCCAGAACGCGCTTCGACGACGTCAACGTGCTGGTGTGGCAGGGGCCCGATGCCCCGGTAAACGTGGTTGAGGAAGACGGGTGGTATGCCTGGTCGTACGGACACCGGGCTCCGCGAAAGGCCGTCCGGTTCCGTCATCATGCCCAGGCCCCGGCTGCGTACCTCACCCTGCTCGTTCCCTGGCAGGGCACGGAGACGCCGGCCGTCACGGCGGCATTGCCGGAAGGATTCGAGATCGGCGCCGGGCGCGTCGAACTCACCGTCCAAGCCTTCGGCGAGGCCTGTACCCTCGGCCGCGACCTGAACGAACAGCGCGCGTGGTGCGCGCGACCGGACAAGTAGAACCCGCTCGATCCCGGCTGTTTATCGTCCTGTAGCGCGGGCGTCTCGCCTGCATCTAAAAACCCGGAGCAGAACGGGGACATGTTCCAAGCGCCGTCCCCGGCGCGACTACGTGTCCCCGTTCGAACCCAGAATGCAGGCGAGACGCCTGCGCGACCATAACGAAACGCGCCGGGCGCGTCTCTGCTGTTTCGCGGCCTACACGAGCTTCCAGGGTTCGCGGTATTGGCGGCGGATGAACTGCGCGGCCTCGGGGGCATTGGCGGCCTGAAGGGCGACGGGGTCCCACTCGAGTTTTTTGCCGGTGCGGTAGGCCACGTTGCCGAGGTGATTGGCCTCGGTCAGCCAGCCCGCGTACTCGAAGTTGCAGGTGGTTGGCGCGCCGGTCTTGCAGGCGTGCACCCACTCGGCATGGTGTCCGAGCGACGCGGGGATGAACGGTTCGGGCGGCACGAAACCGGCGTACGTGGCTTCGGGCAGGAGCATGTGGCGGCTGTAATCGGCGAGCAGCATGCCCTTCTCGCCGACGAACAGGACGCCGCTGTTCCACTGGGGAATGGCCCCGTCGGTGAGAAGCCGCGGTTTCTCGTTGCCCTGGTACCAGGTGAGCCGTACCGGCGGCAGGTCGCCGCGCGCTCCGTATTCGTAGGCCGCCCGCATGGACGCGGGCGCGATTTCGGGGTGCGGGGGCGGCCCGCTCGCCTCGATGGTGCGCGGATAGTCGAGGTTCAACGCCCAGAACGGCAGATCGATCCAGTGCGAGCCGAGGTCGGACATGGTGCCGTTGGCGAAGTCCCACCACCGGTACCACTTGGGTCCCGGGAAATACACCTGGCTGAAGGGGCGCGCGGGGGCCGGCCCGAGCCAGAGGTCCCAATGCAGCCCTTCGGGAACCGGGTCCTCGACCGCGGGCCGTTCCTGCACGAACACAATATCGTTCGCGGCCTGGGCCTCTTCCTGCGTGGCCTGCCACCCCCAGGCGCGTCCCACCCAGACATGGACCTCGCCGACCGCGCCGATGGCCCCCGACTGGACCAGCTCGACCACGCGGCGGTAGTTGTCGGTAGCGTGGATCTGGGTGCCCATCTGGGTGGCTACCCGGGCCCGGCTGGCGGCTTCCCGGATGATGCGCGCTTCCCACACGTTGTGGGTGAGCGGTTTTTCGCAATAGACATGCTTGCCCAGCTGCAGGGCGGGCAGCGTGGCAAAGGCATGGGTGTGTTCGCAGGTGCTGACAACGACCGCATCGAACTCGCTCGCATGATCGTAGAGTTCCCGGAAATCGATGAGTTTGCGCGCCTGCGGGAACTTCTCCGCGGCGGCGGCGAGGGCGGGCTCGTACACATCGCACAACGCCACGATGTTCTCCGAGCTCACGGCCTCTAGGTTTCCGGCGCCGCGTCCGCCCGCGCCGATAATGGCGATGTTGAGGCGCTCGTTGGCATTGCCCTGTTGCGCGATGGCCGGCACGCCCAGCGCGGCGGCCCCGCCCGCGAGCAGCGAGGTGCGCAGAAACGCCCGGCGGGTCAAACGGTGGAGGATCCTGGTGGTTCTGGAAAGACGGTGGTTCATGGCGGTGTCCTTTCGCTGTCGTGCCTGCGCCCCCGGACGCGCGGACCGGCGCCAGTCTAATGGCCGTACGCCGGGCATTCAAGATGCGCGCCGTTCCCGCGGCTGCGCGAGCGCGAGCCGCACCTGTGCGGCAGGGCAATCGCACTAAAAACCAGATGGAAACCGTCAGTTCGCCGGAAGAACCACTGTTCTCTATTTGCCGCAAGTCAGCGGATTCGCCAGAAGAAAATGCAGAAGCC
>Ga0209722_1000462_pt1 | contig 44776 bp, 35 predicted proteins | sample BioC12SIPDNA_2_FD_185745 | JGI IMG/M metagenome (GOLD analysis project Ga0209722, IMG submission 185745) | Anaerobic biogas reactor microbial communites from Washington, USA - Biogas_R1_A C12 SIP DNA (SPAdes) (version 2) | ecosystem: Engineered > Bioreactor > Anaerobic > Unclassified | place... | reverse complement strand
GGACTCGCCGGCGAAGTCGGGGCCGGTGTATTTTTCGATCAGGTCGCTGCGTTTGCGGAACCAGGGGTTGTACTCGCTGTTGTGGCCGCTGGACTCGGTGACGAAGTAGCCCAGGTGCTGCATCATCATGATCCGGACCATTTCGCCGTCGGCGATGCCGGGCTTGTTCCTGGGCGATTTGGGCAGGGCTTCCTTGAGTCGCGGGTAGAGGTCGGTCCCGTCCTTGTGGCGGAACTGGAGGACCCAGGCCTGGTGGTTGATGCCGCCAACCCAGTAGCGGACGTCCTCGTAGGGCACGTCGATGGCCTTGGCGAGCATTTCAGTGGTGCCCTGGACGCTGTGGCAGAGGCCGACGAACTTGATTCCGGGGCATCCGCGGTAGGCGGCCCAGGTGAGCATGGACATCGGGTTGGTGTAGTTGAGCACCCAGCAGTTGGGTTTGGCCACGTCCATCACGTCGCGGCAGACGTCCAGGATCATCGGCGCGGTCCGCAGGAATCGAAACACGCCGCCCGGACCGAGGGTGTCGCCGACGCACTGGTCGATCCCGTGTTTGAGCGGGATGCGGTATTCAGCTTCGATGGGTTCGACCCCGTGGGCCAGGAGCATGATGACCACGAAGTCGGCGTCGCGCAAGGCTTCGCGGCGATCGGTGGTCGCGGTCACCTTGGCCGGCATCTTCTGCTCGCGGATGATCCGCTCGCCGATCCGGCGGGTGTAGTCGAGGCGTTTGGGATCGACGTCCATCAGGCAAAAGTGCGTATCCCGCATGGCGGGGCAGTTGAGCACGTCGATGATGAGCCGCCGGGCGAAGCCGAGGCTGCCCGCTCCGATGAAGGTGACTTTGGCCACGTACCTATCTCCGAATGATGGCTAAGGCTCTGCCGTATCTCGATGAAAAAGCCACGTTGCCGCTTTTGTCTAGAGCATGGGGTCGAGGAACCGCATGGCGTACTTGATGTCCTCGATCTGCTGGGGGCCGCTGATCTCGCGTTCGATGGTCACCGGGCCCTGGAAGCCGCAGGCTTTGAGGCGCCGCAGCAGCAGCGGGAAGTTGACCTTGCCGTCGCCGAGGCGGGTCTCGTGGCCCAGCGTCTCGTCACGGTTGGGCCAGATGCCGTCCTTGGCGTGCATACCGCGGACCCACGGTCCGAGGATGGCCACGGCGTCGAGCGGATTGGCTTTGCCGTAGAGGATCAGGTTGGCCGGGTCGAGGTTGACGAACAGGTTGCCCGTGCCGACGTGGTCGATGGTTCGCTTGAGGGTCGAGGGCAGTTCCTGGCCGGTTTCGAAGAGGTAGACCTGGTCGTTGGCGTCCAGGTGCTTGGCGACCGTCTTCATCGATTCGAGGAAGCCGGTGTACAGTTCGTCGGTCTCGTCGTCGGGAATGAACCCCACGTGCGAGACCACGGTGGCCACGCCGAGGTCCTTGATCAGGTCGGCGGCTTTGAGGGTCATTTCGGTGCGTCGGGCGCGGTGCTCTTCGGGGATCAAGCCGTCGGTCGAGGGGCCCGTCTCGGTGTTGTAGGTCTGGCCGTCGTAGGCCATGAAGATCGCGCTGACGTCGACCTTTGTCTTGGCCATCGCGGTGGCGATCGCGTCGAGCTTGCCGAAGTTCACGTAGCTTTCGACGGTTCCGGTGACCTGGCAGGTGGGAATGCCCAGATCCTCGATCTTGCGGAACTCGGTGACCATGTCATCGTGCAGCCCGACAATCAGACCCAGTTGGAGCTTATCAGCCATCGTTTCAATTCCTTGCGTTAAGAACTTTTTTCCAGTGGTTGATCTGCTTTCGCAGCTCGGTCACGCCCGCCGACCCGGCGCTGCGATAGGCGGCGACCACGTGCCGCGAATCCAGTATCCGGTGGACGTCCGAGGCCATATTCTCCGAGAAGGCCTTCAACTCGTCCAGCGATAAATCCCGCAATTTCCGGCCCTGTTTTTCGGCGGAGGCGACGATCCGGCCGACGATCTGGTGCGACTGGCGGAAGGGCGTGCCTTTGGCCACCAGGTATTCGGCGAGGGCGGTGGCCTCGAGGAATCCCTCATCCAGGCGGCGGGCCATTGCCTCGCCGTCGAGGCTGGTCGAGGCGACCAGATCGGCGGCAATCTCGAGCGACGCCAAAACGCTGTCGTAGGCGTCGAAGACGGCCCGTTTGTCGTCCTGCAGGTCGCGGTTGTAGGCCAGCGGAAGGCCCTTGAGCATGGTCATCAGCCCGGTGAGCTGGCCGCAGACCAGGCCGCTCTTGCCCCGGATCAGCTCGAGCACGTCGGGGTTGCGCTTCTGAGGCATGATGCTGGAACCGGTGCAATACTGTTCGCCGACGACGACGAAGCCGAATTCCGGGGCCGACCAGAGGACCCATTCCTCGGCCCAGCGCGACAGGTGGACGGCGATCAGCGCCAGGTCGAAGACGAACTCGGCGGCGAAGTCGCGGTCGCTGACCGCGTCGATCGAGTTGCGGCACAGCTCGCCGAAGCCCAGTTCGCCGGCCACGTGGTTGCGGTCGATCGGGAGGGTCGTGCCGGCCAGGGCCGCCGCGCCGAGCGGGCAGCAGTCGATCCGGCGGCGGCAGTCCAGCAGGCGGAGGCGGTCGCGTTCCAGTTGCTCGACGTAGGTCAGCAGGACCGCCCCAGCCACCACCGGCTGAGCGTGCTGAAGGTGGGTGAAGCCGGGCATCACCAGTTCGCCCTGCTTCCGGGCCAGGGCCAGGAACGCCGACTGGAGGCTGCGGATCGCCGGGGCCAGGTGCAGGTCGATCGCGTCCCGCAGGTACAGCCGCAGGTCGAGGGCCACCTGATCGTTGCGCGAGCGGGCGGTGTGGAGTTTTTTACCCGGCTCGCCGATCTCGCGGATGAGGGCCGCCTCGACGGCCATGTGGATGTCCTCATCGGCGGTGGCGAACTCGAATTCGCCGCGGTCGATCCGCTCGGCGATGGCCCGCAGGCCCTTTTCGATGGCTTTGCGTTCGGCCGGCTTGATCAGCCCCACCGCCTCGAGCATGCGGGCGTGGGCAATGCTGCCGGTGATGTCGTGTTTGTAGAGTCGCCGGTCGAAACTCAGGGATTCGACGAAGGCCTGGGTGCGTTCGGCTGGTTCTTTCTCGAACCGTCCGTGCCACATGGGTTTACCGGCATCCGCTTTTTTTCGCGCTGCCATGGCCTGCTCCTTGTGTTGTGTTTTCCCCAGTCAACCCTATGGCCATCCAAAGATCAATTGAAAAAGGGCGGCCCCGAAGGGGCGGGCGACCCTGGATGAAACCTTTCACCGCGGGATGAGCGGGTGGATTTCCAGGCCCGACGGGCCGTGCGGAGGCTCCGCCGCCAGGACGCACATTGTCTTAACCACTTATTTTCCAGCTTCTTGTGTCATATTGGAGGAGCGATCGGACAGGGGCTTGACAGCATCGGGGCAAGCGGTTACGATGGAGCCTGTTAAAGCGCTTTATTGAGGAATGAACCTATCGATGAAAGCGGGAACGCCGCGGTCGCGAAAACGGGTCACCTGCATGGACGTCGCCCAGCTTGCCGGGGTGACGATCGGCAGCGTCTCACGGGTTTTGAACGGGGCGGCGAACGTCACGCCTCAGGTTCGCGAGAAGGTCATGCGGGCGGCGGACATGCTGAACTACCGGCCGTCGGCGGCGGCGCGGATGCTGGCCCGTCAGCGGCACGAGACGGTCGGGTTGGTCTTTGAGCGGGAGCACGTGACGACGCTCTACGGGGCCCAGTTGATGGAGGGGATTTGCGGGGCCCTGACGGAGAACGGGCTGCGGCTGGCCACGGGCATGGTGCAGTGGAAGAGCCGGGTGGAGCAGGTCGAGGAGCTTCCGATGATCCGGACGGCATCGGTCGATGGGCTGGTGCTCGATATCGCGCAGATCGAGGGGGACGTGGATGCGATGGCGGGGCGGCTGCGGATTCCTTATGTCCTGATTAATCCGTCGGGTTCGCGGCCGTACAACCGGATCAGTCCCAACGACGAGCCGGTGGCCGTCCAGGCGACGACGTACCTGATCGAGCGGGGCCATCGGCGGATCGCCTACATTCCCTGTCCGATCAACGTGACCCACAGCAGCCAGGCGGATCGGATGAACGGCTACGCCGGTGCGATGCAGCGGGCGGGCCTGCCGCCGATTCCGATGTGGGACAAGCCTCTGACCCGCAAGGTCGGCGGCGACGGCGAGGAGGACGACTATATCGTCCGGATGAGGGTCTTTCACCGCGAGCACCGCTGCACAGCCGTGGTCTGCTACTCGTACGTCGAAGCGATTCGAATGCTGTACTCCTGTTTTCAACTGGGCCTGAAGGTGCCCGAGGACGTCAGCCTGATCGCCTGCGACCACGCGCCTCAGCCGGACATCACGCCGGTGCCGATCACGTGTTTTCATCTCGACCGGTACGAGATGGGCCGCCTGGCGGTCAAGATGCTTCTGCAGCGGATCGAGGAGAACGGGGCGGCTGTGCCCAGCATCACCTACGACGGGACGTTCGTCGCCGGCGATTCGGTGGCGACGGTGCGTGAGAGTGTCGAGGACCAATCATGAAAGCGAACCGCTCGTTTACGTTGATCGAACTGCTGGTGGTCGTGGCGATTATCGCGGTGCTGGTGGCCATCCTGCTGCCGGCGTTGAATGCGGCGAGAAGCCACGCGCGGACGATTTCCTGCCAGAGCAACCTGCGCCAGATCGGCGTCGCCCTGGCCGCCTACAGCCTCGATCACAGCGATCTGATGCTGCCGCTGGGCAAGAACCGGCTGCCTATGGATCGGATCTGGCCCGGGTACGAGACCTGGCCCGGCAACTACCCGTGGGACAACACGTGGGACGACTGGCTGCGGTTTTTCTACATGGGCGGCGATCCCGGCCACTCCGACTATCCGGCGGGTCAGGTGACCACGTGTCCGGAGACCGAGGTGCAGATGGGCTCGCTGAACCCGACGTTCGCCACGGCCGGTTACGGGATGAACGCGATGTGCCCGCCGGCCCCGATCCTGCCGGAGGCCTGGTACGGTCAGGCGTACTGCTCGCAGTTCGCCTCGCGGCAACTGACCAGCATCCTGACCCCGCCTTCGCAGACGGTGTACGTGGTCGACTCCAGTTCGCTGAGTTATCCTGGAGTCGGCTATCATCTCGATCAGACGTGGAAGGCGATCCTGGGGTCCAATGGCTCATGGCTGTCCGCGCCCGCGCAGCGGCACCCGGGCGCCAACGGCCCGTCGTTCAACATTTTGTTCTTCGACTTCCACGCCGGCAGCGCCCCGTGCTCTCAGGACGGAGGGCCGGATCATCAGTGGAACCTCTGGCAGCACGAGACGTGGAATTCCGGATACGGAATCTGACGCTGCAGGATTGGTCTGCATCAACTCGAGGAGCCTTTATGCCCAGCAACCGCACGATTGTAATGATGCTCGTTCTAGTCTGTGTCATTGCGCACGCCGCGATCGCCGCACCGATCACCGACGGCATGACCTTTTATGCCGGTTTCGAGGAGGGTTTGGGGCCGGACAACTGCGCCGGGGCTCGCGAGGCGGTGGGCGCGTACACAGCCGCTGAGGGCAAGGTCGGCCATGGGTTCGAGAACCAGTCGCCGCCGGGCGCCCGATACGTCTGCGCCGGCAACTTCACCCGCGCGAAGGGGACGTTGAGTTTCTGGATCAAGCCGGCGATCGAGTTGGGCGACCGCGACCGGGCGATTTTTTCGACGCAATGGTTTCAGCTTGCGGCCATCGCGGCCCACCAGGTGGTCTACTTCATGACCGGCAGCACGCCGCCCGGGTACGATTACCGGTGGGACTGGTCGTGCCACGTTCCGGTTTCGGCGTTGCCGAAAGACCGGTGGACCCACGTGGCGATCACGTGGGACAGGAACTCGGACCCGGCTGAGGGGCCCGCCGCCAATCTCCAGGGCGACGCGCAGCGCAAGGCCCGCAAGAAGATTTACATTAACGGCAAGCTTCTCGCTTCGGCGGAGATCGACCGCATTGACGGGGCGTCCGAGGACGGCTTTTCTCTGGGCGGCGAGGCGCCGGGCGTTTTCGATGAGCTGGCGATCTGGGATCGCGTGCTCGATCTGGCGGAAATCGCCCGTCTGTGTCGCGAGCCGCAGGCGGTGGCGGAGGAGCTTCGCGCCCTGCCGCCGTTGACTCAGGAGAAGCGGTGGCAGGTCTATCCGGAGCTGGTGTATCGCGACTTTGACAACGTGCTGGTCAGCCCCGGCGAGCCGTTCGCCTTCGAGGCGCCGATCGTCAACCGCACCGACCGCGAGCAGCGCGGCCGGCTGGTGCTGACGCTTCTGGACCTGTGGGAAAAGCCTCAGGGCGAGCCGCAGACGTTCGAGTTTGCGCTGGCGCCCGGCGGGCGCCAGGCGTTTGCGGTTCGCTTTGCCTCGGATCGGACGGGCATCTTCAAGGTCGAGGCGCGGGTCGTGATCGAGGGGTCGGAGCAGTGGCGTGACATCACGAGCTTCGGCTGCGTGCCGCCGGGCGATCCGCCGAAGCATTCATTTTTCGGCTGCCACATCCAGCAGACCAATCGCCAGGAAACCGAGCTGGCCAAGCGGCTGGGCTTTTCGGCCAACCGCTGCCACGATCAGAACCAGTACACCTGGTGGCGGAACATGGAGTACGAGCGCGGCAAGTGGACGATGGTGCAGAAGGAGAGCCACTACGATCAGCTCAACGCGCTGGGCATCGACCATTGGGGCGAGTGGTTCGCTGCGCCGCACTGGGCGGTGAGGCTCAAGGACGGGCGGCATCCCGAACCGATTGCGGTCGACGGCTATCCGCGCGGCTGGATGCCCACCGACCTGGAGGCGTACGCCAACTACGTTCGCGAGAGCGTCAGGCGCTACGACCGGATCAAGAACTGGGAGGTGTGGAATGAGCCGTGGTGCTCGTTCTTTTTCGAAGGGTCGGTTGAGGACTACGTGACGCTCTGCCGGGTCAGCGCCGAAGCGGCCAAATCGGTCGATCCGGAGGTCAAGGTCTACGCCAACATCGACACGAGCGTGTGGGCGCGGGCTGTGTTGAAGGCCGGCGCGCTCGATCATCTCGACGGGATTTCGTATCATCAGTACTTCGGCGCGCGCGATTCATGGGACACCGCCGTTCAGGCGGCGCGGCAGATGCGCAGCACGTTGGCCAAGTTCACCGACCGCGAGATTCCGCTGGTCTTCTCGGAAGGCGGGATGAGCGCGGGCACGTTCCTGCGCGGGCTGGACTTCGAGGCGCTGCCGCCGGAAAGCCGCCGGCCGCCGATGAACTTTCTCCAGTCGGCGGAGCGGATCGTCCAGTCGTACGTCTCGCTGATGGCGGAGGGCGTGGGGCACTGGTTCTACTATTTCCACACCACCATCGGACCGCAGAACGCCTACGAGTTCTATAGCACGCTTGAGATCACCAACGCACCACGGACCTCGACCTTCGCCACGTGCATTCTGGTCTGGCAGCTCGATGGTGGAACATTCTTTAAGGAGCTTACGCCGGTCGACGGCCTGCACGTGTACCTTTTCGATCGCAACGACGGCGGATCGGTGGCGGTCGCGTTCGCCGTCGACGAAGCCGAGGCGAAGGTGCCGTACCAGGGCCGGGCGGTCGATTTGATGGGCAACGACATCGCCCATGACGGCGCGGTGCGGATCGCTTCGACGCCGGTCTACCTGCGTCACGACGGCAAGGCGGAGAGCTTGGCTGCGCTGCTGGAGGCCGCCGAAATCGAGCTGGTCAAGCCGCCGGTGCAGGCCGCGGAGCCCAGCGAGTCGGGGGCCAAGGGGCCCAAGCCGATGCCCGATTTCTCGATCGCCTCGGAACTCGGTCCGGACCGGTTGATCCCGCTGGATGTTTCCGCGGCGGCGAACATGGCGCTGGCCGACGAGAAGGCCGGCGACGGCGAGGGCGGCTGGACCGATGAGGGGCCGTTCAACGACCTGCGCGACCTGGCGCCCGGAGGCATCGAGTGGCTCGGCGTGCCGTTCCGGATCGTCGATCCAGCCGCCAACGACGGCAAGGCGGTCGTGACCATGCGCGGGCGGACGATGGCCGCCGGCCCGCTGGAGTCGCCGCCGATCGCCGTCGGCCGCAAGGTGCGCGGCCTGTTCTTCGCCCACGCCGCCAACTACGCCCAGGTCTCCGGCATCGAAGCCGGAGCGTATGAGATCACCTACGCCGACGGCGCGACGGTTAACGCTCCGATTGTGCTGGGCGCGAACATCTGGGACTGGTGGCTCGACCACGTCGAAGGCGAAGACAGCCGCACCGTCACGGTCCGCGCCAGTCAGTCGCTCTCGGAAGGCACCCCGTATCGCTTCATCCGCATCTGGTACTGGGACAATCCGCGGCAGGACGAACCGATCGAGTCGATCCGCCTGAAGGTCCGCGACCACAGCGAACCGACGGTCGTGCTCCTGGCCGTCACCGCGGCGGTCTGGCAGACCGGAGAATCCGCCCGATGAATTTGCCCTCACACCATCTGCCCACCACATGGACTTGAATGTAACGCATTGGAGTTATTGGTCTTAGCTTGCCATTGACACAATTGAAAGCGGCGGTTACAATGGCTTCTATGAATTCGAATTCATTACTTGGTTTCAGGGAATACCCGTGCCGGTAGTCAAGTTGAACAAGGACAGGCTGACGTACGTGGATGTCGCCCGTCTGGCGGGGGTGGCCCCGGCGACGGTCTCGCGGGTGCTGAACAACGCGAGCAACGTAGCTCCGCGGACCCGGGCGCGGGTGCTCAAGGCGATTCGGGCGACGGGGTACAAGCCGCTGTCAGCGGCGAGGATGCTGGCGCGTCAGCGGCACGAGACGATCGGGCTGATCTTCGAGCGGGAGCACACGAATTCGTACTATGGGGCGAGGTTGATGGAGGGGATCTCGCAGGCGCTCACGGAGAACGGGCTGAAGCTGGCAATGGGGGCGGTCTCGTGGTCGTCGCGGGCGGAGGAGATCGAGCGTCTTCCGCTGCTCAGTACGGTGTCGGTGGACGGGCTGATTTTGGACGTGGCGCAGATTTCGGGCGACGTCGATGCGGTGGTGGCGAAGCTGGGATTGCCGTACGTCTACGTGAACCTTTCGGGCTCGCGGCCGTGCAATACGATCATGCCGGACGACGTGGCCGGCGGCGAGACGGCCACGCAGTACCTGATCGATGCGGGGCACCGGAACATCGCGTACATTCCGTGCTATCATCGGCTCCGCCACAGTTGCCAGGCGGATCGGATGAAGGGGTACGTTCAGGCGATGACGCGGGCGAGCCTGCCGCCGATCCCGCTGTGGGACGAGCCCCTCAAATGGCTGTACGGCAGGGACGACGAGTACCTGGGCCGGACGAAGCTGTTTCGCGAGAAATACGGGGTGACGGCGATCGTGACCCATGCGATGTTCGAAGCGGTGCGGACCCTGTTCGCGTGCTATCAACTGGGGCTGAAGGCGCCGCGGGACATGACGATCGTCGCGTGCGATATGGATCCGACGGTCTGGGTCGCTCCGGTGGCGATACCCTGCGTCCACTTCGATCGTCTCGAGATGGGCAAGCTCGCGGTCGAGATGCTGCTGCGGCGGATCGCGAATTCCGGGCAGGACGTCCCGACACACCGGTACCGCGGCAAGCTGGTGGAGGAGCCGCGGTCGTGGCGCGGCGACGGCCGGGTGGACGGCATGTCGGCTGAAGAAGGCAAGAAACCATGAAACGACATTGTTTTACGTTGATCGAGTTGCTGGTCGTGGTGGCGATCATCGCGGTGCTGGTGGCGATTTTGCTGCCGGCCCTGTCGGCGGCCCGCGAAGCGGCGCAGGTCGCCGGGTGCCTGAGCAATCAGCGTCAGATCGGATTCGCGGTGGTCCGCTACGTCTCGGACAACTCCGGCTGGATGGTGCCTTACGGGGCCGGACCCCACGCCGACGCGGGCGAACTGGCCAACGCCGGGCCGCTGTGGTACCAGCTCCTAAAATCCGACGGCCACCTGGGTTACGAGCCCGGTCGGGCGCACGTCCTGTATTGCCCGGCGGAGAAGAACATGGGCCTCGACCATTGCACGTACAGCATCAACCGCTACGCCTCCGGCGCGCCCAGCGGATCGTCGAAACCCCGCAAGCTCGATTCCTACCAGCGCAGCCCCTGCGACGTCGTTCTCGTCGGCGATCAGACGGTGGTCGGCGGACCGATCGACACGTACTGGTCGGCGTTCGGGGCGAGCGCCTTCTGGTGGTCCGGCTATCACCCGAGCTACGGTTTGGGGTTCTCCTGGCGCCGGCACGCCCGGAACATGCGCGTCACCGAGACCGAGGTGCTCGGAGGCCGGATCGTCTTCCTGCTGGCCGACGGCCACGCCCAGGCCTACGAGGCCTCCTTCCCAAGCTACTATCCGGGCATGGACGTGTGGTTCTCGTCGCCGGGGTCGCCGTACCCGGAGCTGAACCCGGACTAGTGACAGCCCTCCGCAAGGGCGGCAAACGATCCCTGAAACATGATCCGTCAGTCGATAGCGAAATCAACATAGCCACTGGAGGCAAACCGATGAAATGCGTTTCCAAGTTCCTTCCTCTCGCGCGCATCGTTCTGATGACCGTCCTCGCCGCCGCTCTCGCGCAGGCCGCTGAGCTGCCCTCGCCCGACCAGTATTTCACCATCAAGGACGGGCACCTCTCGCGCGGCGGGCAGCGCGTCCGGATCTGGGGCTCGCAGGGCAACCTCTCAGCGGCCACCTACGCCGAGATCGACGCGGAGGTCCAGCGGTTCGCCGAACTGGGGTTCAACGGTTTTCGCACGCTCTGGTGGGATATCGACGTCGACAACTGGAGTTACGCCAGGGGCGACAATTCCGATCCGGACCGGCGCGACTACCTGTTCGCGTCGCTTCGCAAGCACGGCGTTTCGGTCTGGGCCGACATGCTGAATTCGGCCCTCATCCGCCCCAGCCACGTGGACCTGGTCGACGACCCAGCCACCCGCGAGGCCTGGCTGGCGGCGCTGGGCGAGAAGCCGGTCGCCCGTCCGGACTGGATCGTCTGGGACGCCCGGGCCGAGGCCGGCTACATCAGCGATATCAAGAAACTCCTGAACCACGTCAACCAGCACACCGGGCTCCGCTGGGCCGACGACCCGGTCTTTTACGTCTGGGAAATCACCAACGAGCAGTGGTGGCTCTATCGCATCCTCAACAGCGCCAATCACCTGGCGATGCCGCAGTTCTTCCAGGACGAGCTCTACGGGCAGTGGAACGCGTGGCTCAAGGACCGCTACGGCGATGACGCCAAGCTGCGCGAGGCGTGGCTGGGCAGCGTCCTGCCCGGCGAATCGCTCGAGGGCGCGTCCGTCAAACTCCTACCCCTCTTCTGCCCGACCGATGCCCAGGCCGAAGTCCTCGGCCTGAACGTCAAGGCTTTCCGCGAGGCGCAGCTCAACTACCGCGATTTCTCGCGCCAGCGCGGCGCCGATGTGGTCGAGTTTCTCACCAACCTGCTGCTCGCCCACAAGCAGCGGGTCTACGCCGCCATGCGGGCCGAGGGCAAACCGGATATCGGCATCTCCGTCGTGCCCATCGTCTACGACACCGGCTACAGCTTCTCACCGCAGGCCATCTACGTAGGCGGCCACGGCGACGCCCTGGCCGTCGGCACCTACGTCTCGCAGATCACCCTCGATCCGGCCCAGCCGCGCTACCCGTTCAAGTCGCTGCTGAAGGAATCGCCGTCGCTGTCGTACGACAATCCGTGGGTCGAGCAGAACCGCCTCGTCGATAAGCCCACCTTCATATACGAAAACATGATCCTGATGCCCGACAAGTACCGCTGCGAGTACCCGTATCTGCTGGTCATGCTCGCCTCGATCCAGGACTGGGACGTGATCGATTTCCACTACTACGGCCACCCGGAAGCGGACCTGCTGACCGCTGAGGAACCGTTCAACAAGATGCTCCGGCCGGACAGCGGATACTCCTGCCAGGGTCTCCAGTTCAAGTGGGATGAAGTGCTCGTCTCATCGCTGCAGGCCGCCGGCGAGATGTTCAAGAATTTCACGTTCGAGGCCGCCGAGAAGCCGAGCATCATGACTGTCGGAGCCCGGACGCTCTGGGATATCGAGTCGGTCGAGTGGGGCAAGCTTCCGCCCATGTTCGCCCCCACCGTCTACCGCTACGGCCTGCGACTCAAGTTCGATCCGACGCTCGACGCGGTCGCCGCGGTCGAAGGCCCGGTCGTCCATGGCCGGGAGTTTCTCCCGCCGGAAATCCAGCCGACCTCGCAGATGGGCCTCGACTGGCACGCCGGCATCCTGAAACTCGACGCGGCCAAGGCCAAAGCCGCCGCTGGGTTCCTGCCCGAGAAGGTGACCTTCAGCGACGGCATTGAAATCGACAACCTGACCGTCCACGTTCCTGAAGACATGCCGTACACCAAACCCGGCGAGGACCGCTTCGTCTGCTTCGGCCTGGCCGCCGCCGACGGCCAATCGTTGGCCGAGAGCAAAAGACTTGTTCTCTCCGCGACCAGCGGGGCGTTCAATACGGGCATGAAGGTGAACCTCGAGAAATGGCCCGTCGGCAACCAGTTCGGCCGGCTGCACGACTACGTCGAGTGGGGCTTTCCGATGTGCGAACAGTTCGGGAGCCTGCCCGTCCTGGTCGCCCGCGTGGGCTTTACTCTCAAGGCCCCCGTTCTGGCTGGATGCCGCTACACCCTCAAGGACTGGCACCTGCGGACCGTCCGCGAAGGCACGATCGCCGGCGACGGCGTATTGACCGTCGAGCCGAGCGAACCGGTCTTCATCGTCGAATTCCAGCGATAGCAGATCATCAATGGCGTGTCATCGCGATTCGCGGTGGGGCGGGTGGTTCTGCGGCCAAGCCGCAAGTCCATCCGCCGTTCGAATGCCCATCACTCGCGCAGGCAACCCAGCGCCAAGCGCCGCCTCACGGGCAACCCGACGTGTCCTCCGGTTCGTTGTCGTGGATATCGCAGTTGGTCGCCGTCGTCCCGCCTCCGCACAGCAGGCCGCGCGAACTGCGGTTGCCGGCGACCTCGCTGTTGGCGATGGTCGAGGCGATCTCGTTCAGGCTGGTCAGGTATGCCCCGCCGCCCTTCGGCGAAACGTTCAGGTTGATCGCGCAATTGTCGATGTCCGTTGCCACGCCGTAGATCCCCCCGCAGTAATCTTCCGCCTCGTTGCCCGAGATCGTCGTGCCCTCAAGGTCGGCGAACTCGGCATAGACGCCGCCCGCTCGCGCCGAATCATTGTCGCGAACCACGCAGTCGGTCAGCATCGCCCGTCGCGGATCGCTGCTCGAACTCCACGAGCCCTCGATGAACACGCCGCCGGCCTCGCTGCCCGCTGCGTTCTCGAGAATCTCCGAACTCAGGACGTCCGAGTCGTAGGCCCAGACGCCGCCGCCATTGTAGTCGGTCTGGTTGCTCTTAACCTGGCAATCCTCCACCACGCACTCGAACGTGGCCAGCACGCCCCCGCCCCGGCCGCTGGTCAGCACGTTGTTCTCGACCACGCAGTCGCGCAGGATCGAGCCGCTCTCGATACACGCCCCGCCGCCGCCCGAGTTGTTCTTGTCGACGGCGTCGCAGACCAGCTCGTTGCCGGAGATCGTGCACCCGACCACCACGCAGTCCATATCCGCCAGGAATCCGCCGCCGCGCCGGCCATCCGCCAGCACCTTGTTGTTGGTGATCGTGCAATCGGAGATCCACGTCCTCGACGCCCGCAGTCCGCCCGCGTCGCCTTCGTCGATCTGGTTCCCGTCGAACGTCGAGTGCACCACGACCGCGTCAAGCAGGCTCGCCCCGCCGCCGCGCCGCCAGACGGTATCCTCGCACTCGCCCGTCACCCGATTGCCCGTCACCTGGCATCGCACGACGGATATGCCCGCCGCGTCGATCGCGCCGCCGCTCTCCACCGCGGTGTTGTTCGTAAACACGCAATCGCTGATCGAACTGTCCTCCTGGCAGTAGACCGCACCGCCGCCCTGGTCCGCGTGGTTGCCGGTGAACGTCGAATCGAGGATCGCCATCGACCGCCCGTAGATCGCACCGCCGTAGGCGTCGGTGACGTTATCTTCAAACTCACAGCCGCTGATTGTCGCCTCCTCGACGTCGGCCAGGTCCATCGCGCCGCCGCCGCGACTGGTGTCCTCGTTCCGCAGGAACGTGCTGTCGCTGATCGTCATCACGCCCCGGCCCTCAACGGCGCCGGGTGCGTTGTCGGTGAACGTGCTTGAGGCAATCTCGCTGTCCACAACGTCGACCACCGCCACGCTGCTCGAATTACCGGCGAACTCGCACTCAGTGATGCAGCACCAGTCGCCGTCGATCGCCGCCGCCTTCTCGCCGCCCGCGTTGCCCGCAAACTCGCAGCCGTCGATCAGACACATCGCCTCCGCCGTTCCGGACGCCCGCAACGCCAGCGACCCGTTGTCCTCGAACACGCAGCCGCTGATCGAACAGCCGTGCACCTGCACCACCCCGAACTCCGCGTCCCCGTTCTCCGCGAACCGGCAGCCGACGATCTCGATACCCGTGCAGTTCGACGTGCCGAAGGCCGGCAGCGTGCATCCCTCAAACGCGCAGTTCTCCAGCACGAAATCATCCACGTCGTACAAGTCGAGCGCCGCCAGTCCCGACGGCCCGGCTGCGTGCAACACCGTCATCTCCGAGATTCCAAACCCGTCGATGTCGTCGATCCGCGCCAGCTTGTACTCCGCGCCGTTGGGGTCCGAAAGGTCCACGACCGTCTTGCCGATGCCCGAACCCACCAGCGAGACGTTGCGGTCGTGGAAATCCAACTCGCGATTGCCCTCGCCGCTGAACGTCGTTTCGCCGAGGATCAGCCGGTCGTTGTACGTCGCTGCGTCCAACGCCGCCTGGATTGTCCCGTACTCGCTCGGTGCCTGGAGCTCTCGCGGCACGACCGATGCGAACACCGCGCGGACATGGCGGTTCTGATACACCGCCACCTCGGCTGTAACCTCGTCGCCCGTGGCGTCCTCCTCCCAGTGATGAAACGCGAAGTTCTCGTTCGCCCGCGCCTCAGCCAGCACGTTGATCCCGTATGGGTATTTCTCCATCGTCGGGTACAGCACGATCTGGCCCGCCTCCGGCGGGAACACCTCGGTCGTGATCGTCAGCGTCGGCTCAGCCGAGGTGCTGCCCTCGCCGCTCCAGTGATCGCCCATCCCCTCCGGCACGTAGCCGACCACGATCAGCTTCGACGCGTCGATCGGTTCATCCGTCAGCACCGCCCCTTTCTTCGACGCCGTCTTGTTGCGGCACAGATGCTTGATCGTATAGCCGGCGACTTCGCAGCCATCGACCGCTGTGCCCGTTACCGTCACCGGATCTTCCCACCAGTAGAATCCCAGACCCAATCCCGTCGGATCACACGTCCACGTCCCGAGCTCCGATGGATTGCCCGCGAAGGCCAGCCGCGCCAGCATCACGCTCCGCTGATCGTACACCGTCGTTGAATACGTGAACTTGATCGGGTCGACGATCTCGAAGTTGAAGTTCAGATCGACCGCCGTCCCCTTCGCCAGCTCGACGCCCAGTTCCTCGTAACGATAGTCCGCCAGCAGCTCGAAGTAGTCCTTGTACGAAATCGACGGACCGACCACCTTGTAGAACTTGATGCCGAACTCGGGCTTGACGTACACCTGGGCCTTGACCGGATGGGCTGAGACCTCCGGCAGGTGCGGATCGATCTCGAAGGTCAACTCGCCGATCCCGTCCCACCGCTCCTCGCGGCTGCGAAGGTACTCGGCTCCCACCCGCACCTCGGCCGCTGCGTCGAACCCCGCCTCGACCGTTCCGGTATTAGCCCAGCTCGACGGCCGCGCCCAGCTTGAGCTTCGCGTAGAACTCGTAGACCACCGGCACCCAGCCGATCATCATCACCCCCGCCGGCTCGGGGAATTTCATCTCGGCCAGTGTCACCTCCTTCTCCAGCAGGTCGGTGATCGCCTTCGCCTCGATCTCCGCGTCCACGTCGATCTCCATCCGGCCCGAGGCCACGCAGCGGAACTGCTGAACCTTCCAGTCCTCCACCGACAGCTTGAAGTCGAAATCCGGATCGAACGCGAACCGCCCCTCGGTCAGTTTCACCGTCGCCGCGTCCTCGATCTCGACCTCCAGCCCCGAAAGGACCAACGCCCCGTCCTCGAACGCGACCTTCGCCGCGCCTTTCGCGGCTGGGTACTCGATCTTCGCCTCCGACAGCGAAAAGCTCTGCTGAATCTCCAGTTCGCCCTGCTCGATGATCTCGGTCAGCGCCGCCGGCGAGACCGTCGCGATCAGCACGCCGTTCTGCTCGCTTACCGAATGCACCCGCGCCAAAACCCCACCGTTAAGCGCACTTACAATCACGTTGCCCGGCCGAAGGTCCGGAAGCTTCTCGCCTGATATCTCCAGGTTGCCTTCCCCATCCTGCGTAATCGTCAGATCATTCCCCAGCACCTTGGCCTCGTCCGAGATCTTCGGTTCGATAGTACCGGTACTGAACTGGGCTTGGATGGCCATGTTCCCCGTAACGGTCACCGTCAGCGGGTTGTCGGACCCCGTCGCGTCCCCCGTCCACCCGCCGAACGTGTAGCCCTCCGCCGCGGTCGCCGTCAGTGCAACTGTTGCACCGGAGGCATAGCTCGTCTGCTCCGGCGAAACCGCTACCTGCCCCCCGTTTTCGGGCGAAACCGTCACCGTCAGCGTGTACGAACCGCCGTTGGGATCATCGGCCGGCCCGCCGCACCCGCCGATCAGGACCGCGAACGCCGTCAGGCTCAGGACCAGAGCGCCAAACGAACGACGCGCACCTTTCGCCGCCATCGCCAGCCTCCTTTCGCCGCTATCCCGCCGCAAGACCGCCGCCTCAAGGTGCATATCACTCGCCGCGGCAAGATCGGACCTGTATCGCCCAGTCTACTCCTTGCGTCGATGGCGATCAATGGGCGGCGTCGGCGAACGGAGCACCGGCCATGACGGGATTCCAGGCTTTGTATTCCGCGGGCGGCATTTTGACTTCGCCTTTTCGCCTTTCTTTCTTATCATGGTCGGTAGGAGAGGCGACGGTAGCTCCGACATGCTCAAACTCGATGAAATTCACTGCGGCGATTGTATTGAGTTGCTGACCCAGGCGAAGGCTGAGGGGCTGAAGGTGGATCTGGTGTTCGCCGATCCGCCGTTCAACATCGGCTATGAGTACGACACCTATCGGGACAACAAGGATTATGACGACTACGTGGCCTGGACCGACCGGTGGATCGCGGCGTGCCGCGGCGTCCTGGCCGATCACGGGTCGTTCTATATCGCCATCGGGGATGAATTCGCGGCTGAGATCCGGATCGCCGCCCGCAAAGCCGATCTGCACCTGAGAAACTGGATCATCTGGCACTACACCTTCGGGCAGTCCACCAAGCAGAAGTTCGCCCGGGCCCACACCCATATCTTCTACTTCGTGGCCGACCCCAAGAACTTTATTTTCAACGACTTATCTGTCCGCGTGCCATCGGCGCGGCAGCTTATCTACGCCGACGCGCGGGCCAACCCCAAGGGCAAGATGCCCGACGACGTGTGGCGGTACTCGCGGGTGTGCGGCACGTTCAAGGAGCGGGTCGGCTGGCATAACTGCCAGATGCCGCTCAAGCTCCTGGGCCGGATCGTCAAGGCCTCGAGCGACCCCGGCAACCTGGTGCTCGATCCGTTTTCCGGCTCCGGGACGACGGCCACCGCAGCGGCGATCCTTGGGCGACGGTACCTGGGGCTGGAACTTTCCGAGAACTACGCCCGGATGGCCCGGGCCCGCATCGCTGAGACCCTCGCCCTCGGCCACACCGACATCAACGACTTCGAAGAGGGCGATATCTTCGAGAAGACGATTCCCCAGCCGACGCGGCAGCGCAACCACCGCACGAAAACCGCTGAGCAGATGGCCCTCGACCTGGAAGAATGACCTTCCGACAGGGCGGGAGAAGCCTTGTTGAAAACCTGTTGGCAGAATTCGTCATTATGACTCGACGGCCCGAAGGGCGTCGCAGTGACGGAGACATCGATGGCTTCATTAAAATTTAGTAATTGTCAAATACTTACCGACGAGGGGTTCGTGCCCGGCGACCTCGTTATCGAAGGCTCTGTCATTCGCAAGGCCGGTCCCGGCGTGGCGGATGGGGCCAGCGGCGAGCGGATCGATCTGGCGGGGGCCAGGGTCGCGCCCGGGTTTCTCGATCTGCATTTTCATGGCCTCAAGGACAAGACCTGTGTGGGCTCGGAGCTGGCCGACCTGGGGCGTTACGAGGCAGAGTTCGGGGTGACCGGATTCTTCGCGGGGTTGGTGGCCGAGCGTCGCAAGTTCCTTAAGCTTTTGGGACAAAAGCGTTTGGAGAAACAGCGGATGACCGGCGGGGCCCGGTGTCTGGGTTTTTATCTCGAGGGCCCATTCGTGGGTTTGCCCGGAGCGATCGAGCCGGAGTGGATTTCGCCACCGGATCTCGGCTACTGCCGGGAACTGCTGGCGGCGGGCGGCGAGGACGTCAAGGTGATGATGGTCTCGCCGGAACTGCCCGAGATTACCGGACTTATCGAGCTGCTGGTTTCGTCGGGGGTGGTGGTGGCGCTGGGCCATACCAAGGCCACGCCGGAGCAGATGAAGGCGGCCGTCGACGCGGGGGCGCGGATATGCACTCACGTTTATAATGTAATAGATAAGCTACCGGAGATTATCGAGCCCGGCGTCTGGCCGGTTTGTGGATATGATGCGTTGGTGGCGGATGATCGGGTGACCTGCGAGTTGATCTGTGATGGCATTCACGTGGTGCCGATCAAGGCCCGGATCACGTACAAGGCCAAGCGGGCGGAGCGGTTGGCGATCATCACTGACTGCAACGTGGGGGCGGGGCTGCCTCCGGGTCGGTACGAGATTCCCGGTTGGCCGGCGGTGGAAATCCGGCCGAATGACGCGGTGCGCGACGCCGAGCACGGCTGGCTGTCCGGTTCGGCGTTGACGATGGACGAGGGGGTCCGGCGGAGCCGGTGGGTGCTGGGATGCGACTTGGCCGAAGGCTGCGCGATGGCCAGCCGCACGATCGCGGACACGCTGGGAATGGGCGATCGGATCGGCCGCATCCGCGAAGGCCTTGACGCCGATCTGGTTGTCCTCGATGATCGGGAGCAGGTCCGGATGACCATCGTCCAGGGCCAGATTGTCCGGCGAAACGGCATATAAACGACCAACTGATAAGGAAAAGGTGAACCGATGAGCTTCTACTTTCAGGACAAGAGCTGGGTTGAATTGAAGGGTTACATCGCCCGCGGCGCGGTGGTGCTGCTGCCGGTGGGCACGGTCGAGGAGCACGGCGAGCACATGGCGACCGGAGCCGACGCGATGATCGCGGAGGACACCTCGCGGACGATCGCCCAGCGGTGGGAGAAGGAAGCCGGCGATCCGCCGATGCTGGTGATGCCGACCTGGTGGGCTGGGTATTCGATGGAGATCATGAAGGCTTGGCCGGGCACGATTTCGGTGCGGCCCGAGGTTTTGCTGGCGGCGTTGACCGACGTGGTGACATCGCTGGCGCAGATGGGCTTTTATCGGATCGTCGTGTCGAACAATCACGGCCATCACGACGGGATCATGCGCCAGCTCGTTCGCGACGTGGCGGACCGGGCCAAGGTGTGGATCGCGGTGATTCAGCCGGCTTCGTTCGCGGCCAAGAAGTTCGCTGAGATCCGCAAGACGGAGGCGGGCGGCGCGATCCACGCGGGCGAGTACGAGACGTCGATGATGCTTTACTACGGCCGGCCGATCGACATGTCGAAGGCCAAGGACGTCGATCATATGCGCTACAGCAGCAAGTACTGTCCGGCGGACAGTTTTGCCGGCTCGAAGCCGGTGGTCTGGAGCACCTGGGGTCTTCAGCAGTCGCAGACCGGGGCGTACGGCGACCCGACCCCGGCGACCAAGGAGACGGGTCGGCAGCTCGACGAGGCGATGTCGGCGGTGGCGGTCGAGTTCATTCGCGAGTTCTGCCGCGTGACGACCAAGTAGGCGCTCTTTGTAGGAGCGGCACGGACCACGCGGAGCACGCGGACCGAAAGACGAAGTCAGAAGCCAGTAGCTGGAAGGGAAGAGGTCCGCCGTGGGCGGCGGCGCTTGAAGGGTGCGGCATGATTTTTGTCGGCGTGGATATCGGCACGAGCGGTTTGAAGCTTGGCGCGGTCGACGCGGAGCGCGGGGAGTTTCTGGGTTGGGCGGAGGCGCGGTATGAGTTGATCCATCCGCAGGCGGGCTGGTCGGAGCTGCCGGGTCCGCGGTATTTGGAGGCGTTCGAGCAGGCGCTGGGTGAGTTGGGCCGGCGGATCGATCTGTCGCGGGTCGGCGGCGTCTGCGTCAGCGGGCAGGGGCAGAGCTTCGTGCCGGTCGATCGCGACGGTCGATGTCTGCAGAACGCCTGGACGTGGATCGACGGCCGGGCCGAGGCTGAGGGCCGCGAGCTGACGCAGCGGTTCGGGCGCGAGGAGATTTTTCAGCGGATCGGCATGGACGAGCTCTACTCCGGGCACCTGGCGTCGATGCTGCTGTACCTGCGGCGGCGGCACGCTGAGGTGTTCGAACGGGCGCACCAGTTCCTGCACGTCAGCGCGTTGCTGATCCGCCACTTGACGGGCGAAGCGTTCTGGGACGCCAACGTCGCGGCGATGGCTGGGCTGTACGACTGGCGGGAAGAGCGGTGGTGGCAACCGATGCTCGAAGCGCTCGAGATTTCGCCGGAACGGTTGCCCGCAGTCGTGCCGAGCGGCCAGGTCGTCGGCCGGGTCAGCCGCGAGGCCGCCGGGCGCACCGGCCTGCCGGCGACCGCGGCGGTGGTCACCGGGGCCAACGACCAAACGGCCAACGCGGTCGGCGCCGGGATTGACGACGATGAGAAGATTCTCGTCGTGCTCGGCACCGCGTTGATCGGGTTCAAGATGTTCACCGCGGGCGGGCTGCCGGCGGCGCAGGGCTTTCACGGAATCTGCAGCGTGTATCCGGTTCCCGGGGCGAGTTATCAGCTCGGCTATACCAACAGCGGATGCGGCGCATTCGACTGGTGCAAGAAGCTGCTGGCCGACGAGTTGAGTTATGAGCAGGTTTTCGAGCGGATCGCGGGCGTGCCGGTTGGGTCCGACGGGGCGGCGATGCTGATCGACCTGGACGGTCGCGCGTGGCCGAACAACGCGCGGTATCGCGGCGCGGTGGCGGGCCTGTCGCGTAAGACCGACCGGTGGGCGATGCTGCGGGCGGCGGCGGAGGGCGTGGGATTTGCGACGCGCGAGTTGATCGAGCTGCTCGGCTGGGAACTGGGCGGGCGGGCGGTTCGCGTGGTGGGCGGAGCGGCGCGTTCGGACGTTTGGGCGCGGATGATCGCGGACATTCTCGATGCGCCGCTGGAACGGCTTGGCCACGAGCAGTCGGGCGTGGCGGGTTCGGCGATCATGGCCGCGGTCGCGACCGGCGCGTTCAAGGACTATGCCGAGGCCTCGAGCCGTCTGGTGAAACTCGCGGGCCGGTTTGAGCCCGATCCGCAGCGGGCCGAGGCGTATCGGCGGCTCTACGAGAACTTCCTGAAGCTGCGGCGGTCGGGCGATCTGTACTATCAATCCTGATTCTGTCCCGAGATAGCCATGTTTGATTTGAGCAAGAAGGTAGTGCTGTTCGCGGGCGGCGGCGGGTATCTCGGCTGCGCCTGCTGTCTTGGGCTGGTCGAACAAGGGGCCGCCGTGGTGGTCGCCGATCTGTCCGAAGAGAAGGCTGGTCAGATGGTCGAGGCGATCCGTGGCCGGTTCGCCGAGGCCCGCGTTTCGGCGGTCGGATTGGATATCGGCGAGCCGGCTTCGGTGGCATCCGCGGTCGCGGAGACTCTCGGGCGTTTCGGCCGGCTCGACATCGCGGTCAACGCCACGTATTACTCGCCCGGCAAGACGGTGGAGGACCTGACGGCTGAGGAATTCGACCGCTCGTGCCGCGTGAACGTGACGGGCAGCTTCGTGTTCGCCCGGGAGTCCGCAGCGGCGATGAGCGCCGGCGGCAGCATCATCATGTTCGCGTCGATGTACGGCCTGGTCGCTCCGAATCCGAGGATGTACCATCCGCCGATGACGCCGAATCCGATCGACTACGGCGCGGGCAAGGCCGCACTGATCCAGATGGTCCGTTACCTAGCCGTTCACTGGGGTCCGAGGAACATCCGCATCAACGCGGTCGCTCCCGGCCCGTTTCCCGCGCCGCCGGTGCAGCGGGACGCGGGTGAGTTCGTGCAGCGTCTGGCCGCGCGGACGGCGTTGGGGCGGATCGGTCAGGCGGACCAGATTGCCGGCGCGGTGGCGTTTCTGGCGGCCGATGAATCGTCGTACGTGACCGCGGCCACGATTCCCGTCGACGGCGGCTGGACCGCCATGTGAGCGGCGTCTCGCTTCGCCGAGCGGTTCGTCCCTTGCGTGCATTTCGAATCCCGCCCATGGTTCTGATCGATCATTCGCTGAGGCGTGGCCGCATGGACGCCGGGCTCGGAACGTGGACATGAGGGCGACGGACGGGTAGAATGCGTCCGGTGTTTTGCGGGGCAGTGGATCGCAATTGCGATCGCCGGATTGTCCGGCCGACGGAATGGCGCCGTTTACAGGAGAGGCAGGATGTCGGATACGATCTATCATCGGCGAAGGGCTCGGTTGACCGCCCAATACGAGGAGCTGATCACGCGTCCCAACCGGCCGGTCTTGCCGGGCAACGGAATTTACTTTCGTTACGAGCATCCGGCGGTCACGCGCGACCACGTTCCGCCGACGTGGATTTACGATTTCGACGAGAAGGACAATCCGTTCTTCATGCAGCGGCTGGGCGTCAACTCCACGTTCAACTCCGGCGCGATGGTCAAAGACGGCAGGATCGTGCTGGTCGTTCGCGTGGAGGGGTTTGACCGCAAGTCGTTTTTCGCCATCGCGGAGAGCGAGACGGGCGTGGACAACTTCCGGTTTCACGAGAAGCCGGTGGTGCTTCCAGTGTCCGACGATCCGGAGACGAACGTCTACGACATGCGGCTGACGCAACACGAGGACGGGTGGATCTACGGGGTGTTCTGCGCCGAGCGCAAGGACAGGACGGAGCCGAACGATCCCAGCGCAGCCCGCGCCGACGCGGGAATCGTCCGCACGAAGGACCTGCGGCGTTGGGAACGTCTGCCCGATCTGAAGTCCGGACCGCAGCAGCGGAACGTCATCCTGCATCCGGAATTCGTCGACGGCCAATACGCCTTCTACACGCGTCCGGCCGATTCGTTTATCGACACGGGCAGCCAGACCGGCATCGGCTGGGCGCTGGTGGACGATATCGAGCACGCGGAGATTCGCAGCGAGAAGATCATCGACCAGCGGATTTACCACACCGTCAAGGAGGCCAAGAACGGCGGCGGGCCGACGCCGATCAAGACGCGGGCCGGCTGGCTGCACGTCGCGCACGGCGTGCGGAATCAGTCGTGCGGCCTGCGCTACGTGCTGTACGCGTTCATGACCAGCCTGGAGGATCCGTCGCGCGTCATCTACCGGCCGGGCGGGCATTTCTTTTCGGCGTACGGCGACGAGCGGCGCGGCGACACGACGGGCAACATCTTCAGTTGCGGGGCGGCCATGCGGGACAGCGGCGAGGTCTTCATCTACTTCGGCGAGTCGGACACCCGTCTGGGCGTGGTCACGAGCACCGAGGACCAACTGATCGACTACTGCAAGAACACGCCGGAAGACCCGCTGTTCTCGCACAAGTGCGTGCAGCAGCGGGTGGCGCTGATCGAGAAGAACTCGGCGCACCTGGGAAAGGGGCGGTAGGGCGGCGGCATGATCTTCTACGACGATACGCACGTGGCTTCGCCGGAGATCGAGGTGATCCATCCGGTCGGCAAGCGTCCCATCACGCACGTCATTCACGACATCGACGGCACGCACAGCCTGATCCGCGACTGGCCGCCGGTGATGAGTCTGTCGATTCACTGGGCGATGACGTGCGGTCTGCGCGACGATTTCGACTCCGATGAGAACCTCAAGAAGCTGATCGACCGCGTGGGCGCCGAGCCGCTTCCGGAGACCGATCGGTTCTGCGTCGAGTCGGCGGGACTCTCGGCGCTGACGCAGATGGAATACGGGATTCGGCGGGCCATCGAACTGGGCAACGTTCCCGACGACGCGGGCTTTGCGCTGACGGAGGAGCAGGCGCGCCACAACTCGGTGATCATCAAGCGGATCTGGAACGGCGAGGAGCGGTTTGCCGACGTCGTTGAGCCGCCGGCGCTGCTGGATTTCATCAATGAGCGGACGCCGCGGCTTTTCGTGCTGTACGAGAAGATTTTGAACGGGGCGTGCCGCGATCGCAACACGCGGGACGCGTGGCAGAACCCGGCCAAATGGCGTGTGCCCGGATCGATGGAGTTCATCGGGCGTCTGCACGAGCTCGGCTGCGTCAACTACTTTGTGACCGGTGCGGTGATCTACGAGGACGGCGGCATGTACGAGGAGGTGCGGGCGATCGGCTTCGAGGTCGGGCCCGGCAAGATGTTCGAAGGGCTGCGTGGATCGTCGTGGGACAGGAAGCTTCCCAAGCATGAAGTGATTGAATCGCTTCTGGCGGAGTTGTCGATCGATCCGGCGGAGGTGCTGATCATCGGCGACGGCCGGTCGGAGATCAAAGCCGGCGTGGATCTGGGTTGCGTGACGATGAGCCGGCTGCCCGTCGAGGCCAAGCGCCAGCGCGAGTTGCACGTGGACTTGGGGGCCAACGTCATCGTCAAGGACTTCGCGAGTCCCGCGCTGGGCGGGATGATCTACAAAGAGACGGCTGATTGAGCGCGGTCGGCGGGAGCGGAAAGCATGAGCGATGAGTACGGTGTGATCTTCGACATGGACGGCGTGATCGTCGACTCGTACCGGCCGCACTTTCGGAGCTGGCGGCTTTTGGCTCGCGAAAACGGGCTGGAGCTGACCGAGGCCGACTTTGCCCGGCTGTTCGGCCGCACCAGCCGCGAGATCCTCCGCGAGTTGTGGCCAGGCGGGCTCGACGAGGTTCGCGTGCGGCAGCTCGACGATCGCAAGGAGCATCTCTATCGCCAGATCATTCGAGACGAGATTCCTGCCTGCGAGGGCCTGTTCGATCTGCTGGACGATCTGGCCGGCGGGGGGGTTTGCATGGCGGTCGGTTCATCCGGTCCGCCGGAGAACGTCGACCTGGTGCTCGACGGCTTGAACATCCGCCGTTTCTTTTCCGGCGTGGTGACCGGCCGCGACGTGGAGCGCGGCAAGCCGGACCCGCAGGTCTTTCTGACGGCCGCCGCGAAGATTAACGTTCACCCCGGTCGCTGCGTCGTGGTCGAGGACGCGCCGGCCGGTCTTCTGGCGGCGCATCGTGCGGGCATGAAAGCGGTCGCGGTCACCGGTTCGCATCCGGCTGAGAGGCTTGTTGAGGCGGACATCATTGTCGACTCGTTGGGACAACTGGACGTTGGCGTTCTTGGCCATTTGATCGAATCTGAATAGTCCCACAAAAAACACTTGACAGAGCCGAGAACGAAACTTACTATACTTTTATACGCTGCAAGATACGCTTGCCTTAGATAACTTGCCTTATGAGTTGCTTGCCTGAACGCCGCACGAGCGGCCGCGAGAAGAACCGAGCCTCCGCCGGTTCTCGAAGCTGACGAGAGTTTCACAGCCCCCAGAGCGTTGCGACTGACCAGGAGGCCCAACCGCCTCGATGGAGAGCCGCGACCACGAGGGAGTGGGACATCCAGGTGGCCGCTCGAAAGAGCGGGCGCTTTCCCTCCGTCGTGAAACGATCGCCGGCCGACAGACAATCCGACAATCAATGCTCACCTTAAGATGGAGGTATGCGTTATGAGTACGTCCGCACGGAGAGTTCCCGCCTTTACGTTGATCGAACTGCTGGTCGTCGTCGCGATCATCGCGATTCTGGTGGCGATCCTGCTGCCCAGCCTCAATCGGGCGCGCGAGCAGGCTCGCGGCATGAGCTGCGTCAGCAATCTCCGCCAGCTCAACATGGCCAACCTCCAGTACGGCGGCGAGAATCTCGAGGCGTGGGCGGGCAAGTCCGACGACGCCATTCTGGACTACGACAACGTCGCCTGCTCGTGGATTCCCTCCGGTTCGGTTGTCGATCCGCTGTTTGACCTGACCAAGGGCGCGCTGTTTGACTACGCCCAGCTCGCCGACATGTACCGCTGCCCCAGCGACGCGCAGAACGGTTCGGTGCTCAGCTACGCGGTCAACGCCAACCTCTACGACCTGACGGTCGCTTCGGGCGGGCCGGTGGCCGGGATCACGTATCCGCGTCCCAGCCGCTTCAATCAGCAGTCGGACCGGCTCGTGATCTTCGTCGACCAGGGCCTGTGCGACGACGGCAGCTTCACGCCCATCTCGCCCTCGGACCCTGATGGCGAAGCCATCCAGTGGTACCACGCCGGTCAGGCGGCGTTCGCCTTCTTCGACGGCCACGGCGAGCTGCGGGACTCCGACGACCCGCTGATCACCGACCACCTGAGTCAGGCCTGGACGCCCGACCAGGACCAGGTCGTGTCGGCGGACTGAGTTTCGCCGGCCCGCCGTTCGCAACCTCTCTCGGCCGTGCGGGTAAAACCCTGCAAACGCTGAGGCCGCGCCGGCTTCGACGGTCGAGGGAGGCACAAAGAGTGAGCGTGCGTGCGGGACAGCGACCGCGGAATGGGTTTACGCTGATCGAACTGCTGATGGTGGTCGCCATCGTGGCGCTGCTGGTGGCGCTGCTGCTGCCGACGTTGGCCGCCGCCCGCGAATCGGCCCGGGCTGCGGTCTGCATGAGCCGGATCCGCCAACTCGCCTCAGCCAATCTGATCTATGGCGACGACCACTACGGAACCTGGGCCGGGCGCGCGGTGATCGGCACCGGCGACTGGGAGAATTACCTGTGCTGCTGGATCCCGTTCGGGTGGATTTACGAACCGCCGCCGGCACGGATGCCTGCGGGCGGATGGTGGCCCGGTTTCGACGTCCGCAAAGGGTCGCTGTGGCCGTACGTCAAATCCCTTGAGACCTACCGCTGTCCCAGCGACCCGGATCCCGCCGCCGGGCAGCTCAGCTACGCCATCAACGCGTTCATCTACGGGTCGCACGTGGCCAAGCCCGGGCCGATCGCCTCGGTCAGCTATCCGATGCCCGGCCGGTTCACCCAACTGCCCGACCAACTGATCGTGTTCATCTGCGAGGGCCGACCCAACGACGGCAACTTCCATCCGATCGGCCCGGCTGATCCCGTCCACGGCGATACGCCCAACTGGCGGCACAACGAGAAGGCGCCGTTCCTCTTCCTCGACACCCACGCCGAGTTGCGTCCGCAGTCCGATCCGCTCATCAACGACCCGCAGAGCCTGCTCTGGCAACCGACGTGGGATTAGAAGACGGCGCAGCGGCGCGTGGAGGAGCTGCGTCCGTGAGGGAGCGGGAGCCTGCCCGGTCAGCCGCTTACAGTTTGGCCAGCCATCCGCCGTCGACGTAGATGATCTGGCCGGTGACGAATTCGCTGGCGGGCGAGGCCAGAAAGACGGCGGCGCCGACGAGGTCTTCCGGTTTGCCCCATCGTCCCAGCGGCGTGCTTTCGAGGACCCACGCGTTGAGCTTTTCGTCCTGTTGCAGCGGCTTGGTCAGATCGGTGTCGAAGTAGCCCGGGCCGATCGCGTTGACGTTGATGCCGTACTGGGCCCACTCGACGGCCAGGGCCTTGGTCAGCATGAGCAGTCCGCCCTTGCTGGCGGCGTAGGCTGAGGTGGTCGGCCGGGCCCCGTGGCACATCAGCGAACCCATGTTGATGATCCGTCCGCCGCCTCCGGACTCCTTGCGATGCCGGCAGAACACCTGCGAGAGGGCGAAGACCGAGGTCAGGTTGATCTGCATGACCTCGTTCCACTGCCCCAGGTCCAGTTCCTCGGCTGCGCCGCGCCGCGAGATCCCCGCGCAGTTGACCAGGATGTCGATCCCGCCGGTCTGGCGCACCACGTCGCCGAAGAATCCCTCGATCCCGTCGATGTGGTGCAGGTCGAACGAGAAGGTGAACACCGCGCCGCCGCCGTAGCTTTCGATCTCGCGATAGGCCTGGCGCAACGGCTCCTTGTCGCGGGCGACGATGGCCACGTCCGCTCCGTGATGGGCCAGCCCTTTGGCTACCGCCAGACCCAGTCCGCGACTGCCGCCGGTCACCAGCGCCTTTTTGTGCCGCAGTTGAAACAGCTCTCCGGGCATATTCGCATCTCCCCGTGAAAAAGTCTGATTTGCGCAGCTCCGGCCTCCATGGAAGCCGGTCCCAAAACCGCCGTTATTATCGTTCAGCCGCCGTGGCCAACGCAAGGATTCCCTGCCCGGCTGGGCGGATGAACGTCAATCGGGTATGGTGATGTGTTTTTCCGGTTCGCGCAGCCGATGGAGGACTTCGCCGGCGTGATCGACCACCAGGATTCCCTCGTTCTCGCGGCCGCGATAGGAATCGACGTCGATGCCGGCTGGGTCGCGGTAGTTCAGCGCCACCTTTTCGGTCCGCTCGCGCGGGATTCCCGTCGCCAGCGTCACCGTGACCCGCGGTTTTTCCACGCCGTTCTCGAACGTGCCCAATCCGCGCACGTGGGTCGAGTGGGCCGTCACGCCGCCCGGCACGTCGGCGAACCGCTCCATCCGCTTGAGGAAGTAGTCGCGCACGTGGTAGCCGATCCGGTCAAGGTGCACCCCGTGCGTGTAGGAGATCTCGGTCATGTGCGGGGCGTAGATGATCAGCTCGCCGCCGTCGGCGACGATCGGTTCGAGCTTGTACATCACCTTGCCGCCCGTCCAGAGATCGTCGTACATCTCCGGCGCGATGCCCAGCACCGTCTTGTAGGGCTTTTCCTTGTAGACGATGTGCAGCCGCTGGGAGAGCTCGGCCGCGGCCCGCCACGCCTCCTTCGGCTCACCCACGAAGCACCCGGCCAGCCGGCCGTCGCGAACCACCAGGTCGACGTTGAGGATCGGCCGCGGCACGTGCCGCGCCGCTTCGTTGATGACCTCGCGCACCGGCGTGTCCATCGTGCCGATGATCTTGATGCACGTGATGACGGCGCCGAGCCAGTGGAAGAAGTTGATGATCTCCCAGTCGGCGATTCCGGGAAACAGGTACTTGAGGCCGCCGGAAAAGCCGACCACCTCGTGCGGAAACGTCGGACCCAGGATCATAAGCTGATCGTAATCCTCGATCATCTTGTTGAGGCCCACCGGCACGTCCTGGCTCATCAGGCCGCCGGTGATCTGGCCGATCCGCTTGGCTGGGATCGTGCCGAAGTGCTTGAATGTGCCCGGTTCGCTCCATAGGTGGTTGTGGACTTTGATCTTTTTGCACGCGGCTGGGCATTTGGGATCGTTGCGGCCGACCAGCTCGTCGATTCTCGCCTCGGACATCGGCTGATGGGTGCCGAGGGCGATCAGGAAATCGAGTTTCGCCGCCCGCGCGCCGGCCAGCTCGACCACCTGGCGGAACAGCATGGGCAGCGGGCACGAGCGGGTGGCGTCGGGGATCAGCACCAGCACCTTCTTGCCCGCCAGGTCCGCCTGTCCCAACGCCTTTTCGAGCAGCGAATACGTTTCGCTCTCGCTTAAATACCCTTCCGTCAATCCACGAGACGCCAGCAGCATGGAAGTCTCCTCATCCGTCTCACTGATAAACTACAGGCGGGCGCGATCCAGCCGCGTGCCGCGGAACCCATTCTAACGACCCGCGGATCGGCAATCAAACCTATGGCATTTCGCCGTATCCCGCCTCGCGGCGGCGACGCTCCGGTGTGGCCTTCTTCCTGAACCTGTGGGGCGACATCAGGCCTTGCCAGCAAGCCCTGGTTTACATAGAATTAATAATGGTGGCACATGATCGGTGGGAATCTGTAGCCCCCGTTGCACATAGGTATGTCAGATGAGGCGACGGGGTATGACCGGAGACGAGATCGTTTGAGAGCGCTTGGTGTGACAGAGATGGGCAGGGAAGTCATTCGTATCTACGTCGACACGTCCGTCTTCGGCGGAGTCTTTGACAGGGAGTTCGCTGAGGCAAGTCGTGTCTTCTTCGATCAAGCCTATCGCGGAACATTTTGTCTGGTGACGTCCGGTCTCGTGGAAGAAGAAATCCGCAAGGCTCCGAGTGAGGTCCAGACCCTTTTCGACAAGATCCTGGATCGGACCGAAGTGGTGGAAGCCACGGAGGAGGCCATCAGCCTTCAGTCCGCGTATCTGGCCGCCGGAATCGTATCGGAAAGATACGCCAGCGATGCTCTGCACGTGGCCGTGGCGACGGTGGCCAAATGCGGCGTTCTGGTCAGTTGGAACTTCAAGCACATTGTCCATTTTCAGAAAGTCCCGAAGTACAACGCGGTGAATGTATTGAAGGGACATGCGGCCATCGCAATATGGACGCCGTTGGAGGTGATTGGCAGTGAAGAAGACGAAGAAGTTTGATTGCGTGGAAATGATGCACGAGTGCGGACAGGCGGTGCAGGACGAGATCGCAACAATGACCGGACCGGAGAAAGCCGCGCATTTCCGCAAGCGTACGCGGGCACTGCGTACCCGAGTGGAGGCCGCCCGGAAGGAGCGTCCTCGCGCCGAACCGGAAGGCCTGGACTGGTCCAAGTTCCCGGTTTTTGAGTGACCTTTCGCTGTTATGGCCGCGTCCAAGGCGCCGAGTCGCCTGTCCTACCGCTTCAGCGCCTCATCGAGCATCGTCAGGTAGTGGTCCAGCGGCACGTAACTCGGGATCGAGTTGCCCGAGCCGATCGCGTAGCGGCCGCGCGGGCCGCAGGTGTCGATCAGGCGACGGGTTTCCTTGCGGATCTCGTCGGCCGATCGGGCGGTCAGCACGTCCACGTCGACGCCGCCGAGCACGCCGATCCGGTCGCCGTAGCGCTTCTGGAACTCGGCGACCGGCAGGATCGCGTTCTCAAACGAATGCTTGGCGTCGATCTTAACGTCCTCGATCAGGTCCTCCATGACGCTGAACACGTGGCCGCAGGAGTGGAGGAAGTACGGTTTGCCCGCGCCGTGGGCGATTTCGGCGAACCGCTTGTGGTGCGGCAGGACGTACTGCCGAAGCTGTTCCGGCCGGACCAGCGTCGCGGTCTTGAAGCCCATGTCGTCGCCCGGCCAGACCACCGCGAGGTTCTCGAACTGCACCAGCCGCTGGTAGAACTCCTCGAGAATGCCGCCGATCCGGTCCGCGACCGCCTGGACCAGGTCCGGCTGCTCGTAGAGCTGGATGCAGAGGTTCTCGTAGCCCATGATGAACGAGAGGTGCTCGTACTGGTTGGCGGCGTGCGACGAGATCAGGCCCATGCCCTCGGGCAGGTGGTCGTTGACGTACGCGATATCGGCCAGCTTCTCGTCGGTGACGGTCGGCCACGGATAGCGCTCGAAGTCCTCCCACGAACTGATCAGGCCGCGCTCGGTGTCCACCCAGCCGCGGTGCTGGTCCTGACGGGTCTCGTCCTCAGCCGTCTCGGACGCCACGGTAAAGCCCGCGCCGCGTTCGATCCGGACGTAGTCGTAGCCCAGGCGGTACCAGCACTCGATGAAGTTGTCCAGATACGCCTCGGCTGAGCGCCCGTCTTTGATCAAGCCGGGGTCGGCCGGCGGCACCCACGTGCGGCCCAGGCGCCTGGTCAGGGCCTCCAGGTGGACGTCGTCGATGATGTACTCGACCAGCGGCGGCGGGTCGGCTGGACGCTCGCCCATGATCACCGCCACCATCCGCTCGATGTCCGGTTTCGGTTTCGCCAGAGGCACGCTCAACGCCGCCATCGCCGTCTCCTTCTTTCTAACAACGGTCGAACGTCTGTTGATCCACCGGCCAAGCCCGCTAGAATACCGGTGGAGCCATCATTATGAATTGGTCCGTACGCGTTGCAACACTTTTCGGTATTCCGATCCGCGTCCATGCCACGTTCCTGCTGCTTCTGGCGGCGGGGGCCTGGCTGTGGCGGGGCGAGAGCTTTCTCGATTCCCTGATCGGCGTGGGCTTGGTCGGCGTGGTCTTCCTCTGTATCCTGCTGCACGAGCTGGGCCACTGCCTCATGGCCCGGCGCTACGGCGTGGTCGTCGAGTCGATCACCCTGTTGCCCATCGGCGGCATGGCCGCGATGCGAAGCCTGCCGCATTCGCCCGGGGCTGAGTTCCTGATCGCCCTGGCCGGGCCGGCGGTCAGCTTCGGCCTGGCCGGCGGGCTGGCGGGCCTAGCCTACGTGCTCCACGGCCCGCAGATCTTCAGCCTGGCCCTCGACCACCACGAAGCCGCTCCGATCCTGCTGCTCCTGGCGACGCTCAACCTGTTTCTGGGCGGTTTCAATCTCGTGCCCGCCTTCCCGCTCGACGGCGGGCGGCTGCTGCGGGCGGGGCTCTGGAGCCGGATCGGCTTCGAGAAGGCCACGCGTCTGGCCACCCGCGTCGGCCAGGTCATCGCCATTATCCTGTTCGTCCTGGCCGTCCTGTCGTCCCGGTTTGTTCTGATGATCATCGCCGTGTTCGTGTACTTCGGCGCCCAGGCTGAGAGCCGCGCCGCCGGTTTCAAAGCCGTTCTGGCCAACGTCCCGGCGTTCCGCGTCATGCTGACCAATTTCGTCCGGGCCCGGGCCGACCAGCCCGCTTCGGTCCTGCGCAATTTGATGATCCAGGCCGGGCAGGACGTTCTGCCCGTCTACGACGACCACACGCTGTTGGGCCTGATCAGCTATGACCGCCTGCGGAGCCTCGACCGGTCGCAGACTCCCGAACCGCTGGCCGCCCAGCTTCTGGACCGCAACGTGGTCTTCTGTTCCCCGATCGACAGCCTGGCTTCGGTCCTGGAGGCCATGACCGCCCAGGACCTGGCCTGCATCGCGGTGATCGACAACGACCAACTCGTGGGCTTGATTACCCCGCGGCAGATCGGTAGAGTGGGCGTTTCGAATTCGTAGTCCGGGACGCAGAGCAGCCCCATCATCCGCTCCGGTCCGGGCGCATCGAACCGTCAGGGTCTTGCAGCGTACATTTGTTGAGGAAGCGCCATGTCCGACCAGACCGCCGGCAAACCGCTGACCGCCGTCTTTTCCGGGGTCTTCGATCCCGTCACCGACGGGCATCTGGACATCATCCGGCGCGGCGCCGCCATCTTCAGCAAGCTCATCGTCGCCGTCGGCACCAATCCCGAGAAGGCTGAACTGTTCAGCAAATCCGAACGGGTCGAACTGATCCGCGAGCTGGTCCGCGACATTCCGAACGTCGAGGTGCGGGCCTACGAGGGACTGACCATCGACTTCGTCCGGAGCATCGGCGGCGGCGTGATCGTAAAGGGCATCCGCGATACGGTCGATCTAAGATATGAACTCCAGCAGGCCAATACCAATCGCCTGGCCGGGGGAGTCGAGACGCTCTTTCTGTTAACGGGCGATCAGTACGCCTTGACTTCAAGCACCCTTATCAAGCAAGTCGCCACCATGGGCGGCGACGTCTCTTCGCTGGTGCCGCCCCTCGTCGATCAGAGGATTCGCCAGAAACTTCGCGGCCAGGGCCGCCCCGAAGGCGAGTGATTTTGAAGCGGTTTTTTGTAGTAATACCGCCTAGAATATGATAGATATGCCGTTTAACTATTTTCAGTTCCTCAAAGACCCGAAGCCGGACGACGGGGTGTAGGGCATGGCATCGGCCCCGCAGGATACGTTTATTTCAACCTGCCCGAGCTGCGGAAAGAAATACCGCATCGCCAATCGGTTTTTGGGCAAGAAGGTCCGCTGCCGGGATTGCGGGAACGTCTGGTTCGCCCAGCCGTCCGACGAGGCGGGTACCGGCGACACCACCGACCTGGGCACGGGAGCCACCGCCGGCAGCGCCTCCGGCCTTTCCGGCGAAGGTTCCGGCCCGAACCACGGCTCACAGGATCTCTCCTCCACCAGCATCTCCCTGAATGACGATCGAAGCTGGGTCGGCCACAACCTCGGCCGGTTCCAGATCACCGACTTTCTCGGCAAGGGCGCGATGGGCGTGGTGTTCTGCGCCCACGACCCGGACCTGCGGCGCGACGTCGCCCTTAAGATCCTCGCCCGCCAGTTCATCCGCGACCAGAAGCGGACCTACCGGCTCGAGCAGTTCGTCCAGGAGGCGCGTTCGGCCGCCCGGCTCTCGCACCCCAACAGCGTCACCGTCTTCGAGATCGGGCAGGACAAGGGCTGGTACTTCATCGCGATGGAGCTCGTTCAGGGCGGCACGCTGCTCGACCTGGTGGTCAAGCACAAGAAGCGCCTGCACGCCGAAATCGCCTGCGAGTTGATCGCCCAGGCCGCCGACGCCCTCTCCGCCGCCCACAAGCTCGGCATCGTCCACCGCGACATCAAGCCGAGCAACCTGATGCTCACCAAGGACGGCCGGATCAAGGTCGCCGACTTCGGACTCGCCCAGATCACCAGCGGCGAGAAGGAATTCGAACTGCCTTCCAAGGCCGTCGGCACGCCCTACTGGATGTCGCCCGAACAGTGCAAAGGCCAGACCGCCATCCCGCAAAGCGACGTTTATTCGCTCGGCGCGGTGCTCTATTTCTCCCTGACCGGCGAGGTGCCCTACAAGGGCAAGACCAAGCGCGAGATCATGCTCCAGCACGTCAACACGCCGGTGGGCGATCCGCGCAAGATCCGCAAAGACATTCCCGAGTCGGTGGTGCGGATCATCCAGCGGGCGATGGCCAAGAATCCCCACGAGCGGTATCAGGACGCCGCGGAGATGGGCGTGGGCCTCCGCAACATCGCCGGCAATCTGGCCCAGGCCCGCCTGGCGGAGCGCTGGTGGGGTTCGATGATCTTCTCCGGTTCGGCGTCGCTGGGCACCGCGTCGAAGCCGAAGCGCTCGTGGAGCAGGGTGATCGCGCCCCTGGTCCTGCTGGTCGGTCTGATCGGCGGCCTGATCCTCTGGGCGGGCTCCGGATCGGCCGATTCCCAGAACGAAGGCCAAGTCGTCACGGTGACCGCGACCCCCACGCCCGCCGAACCCCAGGTGCCCGTCTACATCAACATCCAGAGCCCCACGCGGTATCACGCCGCCGGCTGTCCGGTACTCAAAAACGTGCCCAAAGAGCTGATTAAGGAATACCCGTCCGACAGGGCCGCTCAGGCTGACGACCCACCGCACATCGAGTGTTCCATCTGCAAGCCGCTGCTCGAGAAGCAGAAGGAAAACGTCCGGGCGGGAAGGCCCGCCACGCAGGACGCCCCGGCCGCCGAATAGGCAGATCCCCCTTCACCGATCATCCGCACCCCGCCGCTACTCTTCCTCGGCCGGGTGCTCGATCGTGATCGTGAACTGGTTGGTCGTTCCCGCCACCAAAGCCAGGCGAACGATCACCTCGTCGCCGCACGAGAAATCGGGGCCCAGCAGGAACCGCGCGGGATCGGCGACGCCCACCGTCGGCTGCTCCGGGTCCGGATCGTCCTCCGGAAGATCCGAGAACCCCACACCCTGCCAGAGGTCCGTATCGGCGATCTCCTCGTCGCTCACGCCCTCCGGCCGGGCCAGTTCCACCGCCTGGCGCAGCGACAGCCCGCCCAGCTCGATCCGCCGGAAACACGGCATCGGACCGTCCTGCGTCTCGTTGGCCTCCAACACCAGCTTCTGCACCCACGTGCCCGACGGGGCCAGCGTCCCGTAACCGTCCCACGTCGGGTCCAGCGGGTTGTAGCCGCCCAGGTAGAAGATCGCCCGGTACGGCGTGTCGTTGACCAGCGAGATCGACACCTGCCCGCCGGACGACGTGTTCAGCGGGGCGAGGAAGTTGTCCAGAACCGGGCCGCCGCACCCGCCGCACAGCAGCGGCGCGAAGCCTATCCACAACCACGCCAGCACTCCGCCCCAAACGGTCTGTTTCACGATGATCGTCCTGACAAAAATACGGGCCTGATCGGTCGGCGCCCGCCGTTACCACTTTCCCGTCTTGACCTTCGCCGGCTTGGGCAGGTTCTCCACCACCTTCAGCGACTGGCGCAGGTCCTCTTCGGGAAGCACGTAGTCGGTCAGCTTGCCCGACATGTACGCGTCGTAACCCGAAAGGTCCATCAGGCCGTGGCCGCTGTAGTTGAACAGGATCACCTTGGCCTTGCCTTCTTCCTTGGCCTTTTTGGCCTCCTCGATCGCGCAGGCGATGGCGTGGCTCGTCTCCGGGGCGCAGATCGTGCCTTCGGTCCTCGCCCAGGTCAGGGCCGCCTCGTACGAGCTCAACTGGTCGAACGCCCGCGGCGTCATGAGCCCTTCCACGATCGCCTGGCAGACCAGCGGGGCCATGCCGTGATAGCGCAGGCCGCCCGCGTGGATCGCCGGCGGCACGAACGCGTGACCCAGCGAGTGCATCGCCAGCAGCGGGGTCATGCACGCGGTGTCGCCGTGGTCGTAGACGAACTCGCCCCGGGTCATGGTCGGGCACGCCTTCGGCTCGCACGGGTAGATCTCGATGTCCGCGCCGTTGATCTTGTCCGCGGTGAACGGGAACGAGATGCCCGCGAAATTGCTGCCGCCGCCCGCGCAGCCGATGACCACGTCCGGCTTGGCCTCGCCGGCCAGTTTGAGCTGCTTCTTGGCCTCCAGGCCGATGATCGTCTGGTGCAGCATCACGTGGTTCAGCACGCTGCCCAGCGAGTAGCGGGTTTTGCCCGTCGGGTCGGTGACCGCGGCTTCGATCGCCTCGCTGATCGCGATCCCCAGGCTGCCCGGCGTGTCGGGCATCTGTTGGAGAATCTTGCGGCCGAAGTTCGTCTCGCTGCTCGGGCTGGCCACGCACTTGGCCCCCCACGTCTGCATCATGATCTTGCGGAACGGCTTCTGGTCGAAACTGATCCGCACCATGAAGACCTTGCACTCCAAGCCGACCAGCGAACAGGCGAACGCCAAGGCGCTGCCCCACTGGCCCGCCCCCGTCTCGGTGGTCAGCCGCTCGATCCCGAACTGCTTGTTGTACCACGCCTGGGCGACCGCGGTGTTCGGCTTGTGACTGCCCGGCGGGCTGACGCTCTCATCCTTGTAGTAGATCCGCGCCGGCGTACCCAGATACTCCTCCAGGTGCACCGCCCGTCGCAGCGGCGTGGGATGCCATCGCGTCAGAAGACCCAGCACCTCCTCGGGAATATCGATCCACCGCTGCGTGCTCACCTCCTGCTCGATGATGTTCATCGGGAACACCGGAGCCAGCATCTCAGGCGAGAGCGGCTTGCCGTCCGGGGTGATCGGCGGCTGCATCGGGCTGGGAAGGTCCGCGGCCAGGTTGTACCATTGGCGCGGCATCTGGTCCGCGGGTAGATCGATCCTCTTGTCCGCCATGGGTTTCTCCTCTAGCGACAACTGAAGTTATACAATAAATACTGATGCACCAGTGAGTTGCCCGTGTCAGGAGGCCGCGCCGGGTTGCGTCTCGGCATTGCCGCCACCACTGTTCTTTTCGGCCGTCAGCGGCTCGAGATTATAAGGAGCTTTGTTCAAAACGCCCTGGGTCTCGCCGTCGCCCACCCATCCCGCCAGGGCGCCGCGGGTCGCCGAGACGTTGCGGACGGCCAAAGCCCTTAGCACCGGCCGGTCCTGATGCTGCTGGGTGATCTGCCCCAACAGCCCTTCAGCCGAGTAGACGATCAGTTCCAGCGTGCCGCGAATCCGCTCCGTGGCCGGCGTAACCGGCAGTCGAAGGTCCTGTTCCACCGCCGTGGCCAGGATGCGGGCCGTCGCGGCCACCACCGCTCCGTGCTGCTCCGCCGGAACCGCCGACCATACCGACCGGACCGACTCGAGGAGCTGGCGATCCGTGCCCAGAACCACCGGCGTCTCGTGCTGATATGCCTCCGCCCGCAGATTCAGCAGCTCCAGAAGGCCGCCGACCGCCGCTGGGTTACCGGTCTGGGCGAGGAACCGGTAGACTTCCCCGAGCACCAGTTCATCGGGGTTCTTCTTGGCGAAACTGACCAGTTCAGGGGCGATCGCGGCCACCCGTTCGGCCGGCAGTTTCTCCCGCACCGCCTGTAAGCCCTTGAGGGCCAGATAGTTAACCGCGGGCTCTGCGGTTCCCAGGGTCTTGAGCCACGCCTCGGCCAACGCCGGGTCGGCCAGCTCCAGCAGGATCAGCATATGGTTGGTGGAGACCTGCACGTCCTGGTTGCCCAGGCGGGCAAGCACTCGTTCGGCCAGCAGCGACAGGTAGGCTGCCCGATACGCCTCCGTGCCTTCAGCCGACTTGACAACCCGATCGACCAGCCGCGCGACCTCGGCCTGCTTGGTGGCCAGTGGATAGTCCTGGTCCACCTTCCGCAGCAATTCCGTGCTCAGGGCGGCCAATGCATCGTCCAGGAAGCCGCTGATCGCCTCGCGGTCCTGCTCGGTCAGTTCGGCGTTCTTCTTCTGCAGTTCGGCCAACGGCCCCGCGTCATCCGCGGTCTGGGCGGTGCCGATCCCGCCCCAGAGGCCCACGAGTGCCAGAATGATCGCCATCGCCGCCGGTCTTTTGCCTGTTCGCATGGTCTGTGCGTTCCCTGCCGCAAATGGTTCCCTGCGCCGCATCCCGGATGATTGGGCAAGTCGTGCTGACGCAAACGCTTAACGTAACGAGACTACCGCAGAGCCGCCGGCCCTGTCAAGGCTATTATAGGCACGGCCGTCCCGGCATCCGGGCCTCGCACTTGGAGGCCGCCTCTTGACTGTCGCTTCGCAGGTGATACGATTATGGCCTGTGATTTGGTCGTGCCTTGTCCGGACCCCTGGCGGGGGGGTCCAGGTATTGTCAACTCACAAGCGTTTTCCGGAATCAACAATATCGGCTGCGGGCTGTGTGGGCGATGACCCGGATTGACCAGAGCAAAGAACACGATACGAAAGTGAGTCTCGAACGGTCCTGGCAGGAAATGCTGGCCTTCCTGCGACTCAACAACAGCGACCTGGTCCGCGGATGGTTTGCGCAACTGCGGATCAGCGACTTCGACCGCGGCCACATCGCCATCTCCCCAATCACGCCGACCCAGTACGTCTACCTCCAGAACCACTGCACCGAGGCGTTCGTCCAGGCCGCCCAGTCGGTCACCGGCCGCCTCATGGCGGTGACGTTCAGCCCGCCCGCGTCAATGCCCGAGGATCGTTACGGTTTCGGGGCAATCGAACAGCTCAGCCTCAACGAGGAGTACACGTTCGAGAACTTCGTCACCGGGCCCTGCAACAAGCTGGCCCACGCCGCCAGCGTCGCGGTCGCCCGCGAACCGGGCAAGCGCTACAACCCGCTGTTCCTCTACGGCAACGTCGGCCTCGGCAAATCGCACCTGCTCCAAGCCGTCTGCCATGAGGTCAAGGGCAAGCAGCCGGACGTCAATCTGCTTTATATTTCCTGCGAAACGTTCATCAATCACTTCATCGAGGCGGTCGAACTCGGCGTCGTGCAGGAATTCCGCCACCGCTACCGCAACGTCGACATCCTCGCCATCGACGACGTGCAGTACCTGGCCAACAAGGACTCCTCGCAGGAGGAGTTTTTCCACACGTTCAACAGCCTTTACCAGGCCCAGAAGCAGATCATCCTCTCGTCCGACCGGCCGCCGAACGAGATCGAGACGTTGACCGAACGGTTGATCAGCCGGTTCAGTTGGGGATTGGTGGCGGGCATCGACCGGCCGTGCTACGAGACCCGCATGGCCATCATCCGCAAGAAGGCCAAGATCAAGGGTGTGGACATTCCCGAAGAAGTCGTCAGTTTCCTGGCCCGGTCGATCGAGTCGAACACTCGCGAACTCGAGGGGGCGATTACCAAGCTCCAGGGCCTGGCGATGCTCGGCGACGGCCGGATCAGCATGGACATGGCCCAGCAGGTGATCCCCGGCCGGCGCAACGGGGCCAAGGAGCTTGCGATCGAGCAGATCGTCGAGGCGGTGACTTCGCATTTCAACGTCAAGGTCACCGAGCTTCAGTCCAAGCGGCGCAACAAGACGCTGGCGCTGCCGCGGCAGGTGTGCATGTTTTTGGCCCGGCAGCTCACCCGCCGTTCGCTCGAGGAGATCGGCGGCTACTTCGGCGGCCGCGACCACTCGACCGTCCTGCACGCCACCAAGACGATCCGCAAGCAGATCGACGACGACCCTTCGCTCCGCGCCACGGTCGAAGACATCACCCGCGCCCTGACCGGCAGGGCCAATTATCTCACATGATTGCCAACAGCCCTGTCAGCCGGCTGTTGATAACCGTTCGTTTCTCACAGGCAATCCGGTTGTTAACAGACCAGCGAGGTTGCCGACAGGTTGCTCACGACGCCGCACAACCGGATCTGTGAGAATCGCCGCTGCTCCAGCCGCTGTCGTTTCAGTGGGTTACGGGCGATCGGCGTCAAAAACCGCGAAACTCACAGACCCTAAGAGAGACAGTTAAGACTTGTAATGGATTCGTTTCTTATTAGAATGAATCCAACATCAACCGTGCGGGCGGGCCGCTCCGTCCGCTTCTCGAGGTGAAAGGGCGTACAAGATGAAGGTGATCTGTAATCGTAATGCGCTGGCCGACGCACTGTCTCTGCTTGCCACCGTGGTCAGTACGCGAACCACGCGGCCGATCCTCCAGTGTCTTCGATTGCAGACCGATGACGACGGCTTGACCCTTCTGGCCACGGACCTGGAACTGGGCCTCAAGTGCCACATCAAGGAGGTCGAGGTCGAGGAACACGGCCAGACCGTCGCTCCAGCCGCCAAGCTTTCGGCCATCGTCCATCAGATCGAGGAGCAGACCGTCACCCTCAGCCTCGAAGAGGAGCACCTGGCCGTCACGGCGCCCGGAGCCAAGTTCCGCCTGTACACTTTCGATCCCGATGAATATCCTCCGGTCGCTCCGCGAGGCGACGGGCAGACCTTCTCAGCCACCGCGGGCCTGATGACCACCATCTCCCAGGAAACGATCTACGCCGCGGCCAAGGAGACCAGCCGCTACGCGATCAACGGCCTGCACATGGAGGTCAAGGAGAACAAGATCGTGATGGTCGGAACCGACGGCCGGCGTCTGGCCCGGGCCGCCGGCATCCTGCCGGCCAAAGCGGAAAGCGAGATCGCCTGCATCATTCCCGGCAAGGCCGTCGCGATGATCGAGCGTCTCGGCCCCGATCCGGACGTCCCGCTGGAGGTCACGGTCACCGAAAATCAGGTCGCCTTCTCGACGCCGCAGACGCTGCTGATCTCGAATCTGGTCGAAGGGCGGTTTCCGAACTACGAAGCGGTCATCCCTCGCGACAACACGACCAAGGTCAAGGTCGAGCGCAACCGGCTCCTTTCGGCGGTGCGGCGGGCGGCTTTGATGACCTCCAAGGAATCGCACAGCATCAAGATGACCGTCGAGCCGAAGCTGATGACGATTGAGGCCAAGGTGCCCGAGCAGGGCGAGGCGGTCGTCGAGCTGCCGGTCGAAGGCGAAGGCGAACCGGTGACCATCGCGTTCAACCCGGAATACCTGACCGATCCGCTGCGGGTGATCGGCCAGGATGAGATCGTACTGGAGTTCAAGAGCTCGACCACGCCGGCCCTGTTGAAGGCCGGCCCCGATTTCCTCTACGTGCTCATGCCCGTGACCACGTCCTGACGATAAACAGGGGTAGGAGGCTGGAGGAGGCAATGCCCAGCGATCGACAACTGGAGTGGATCGCCCGGAACGGCCGCTGGCGGGCCAACTATCGCCCCATCGGCGAGTTGGTCGCCGGTGTGGCCAAGGCTTTGGCCCAGTCCAACAGCCCCAAACTCAAAGCCATCCAAGCGGCCTGGCCCGAAATCGTCGGGACCGAACTGGCCGATCTTTCCTTCCCATCCGCCCTCAAAGGTGCTATAATTACGGTTTCGGTAGCGACGCCCGCGGCGAAGTTCGAGATCGACCAGATCTACCGCTCGGCCGTGCTCGACGAGCTTCGCACCCGGTTCGGCAGGGGCATTCATGAGATCAAATGCACCCTCCAGACGCTGCCCAAGCAGTAATCCCTGGTAGATCGAACGAATGGAACGTGCAATGCCATCGCAGGAAGCGCATAAATACGACGCGAAGAGTATCAGAGTGCTTGAGGGCCTGGCCGCGGTGCGGATGCGGCCGGCGATGTACATCGGCGACACCGGCGTCTCCGGTCTGCACCACCTGGTCAACGAGGTGGTTGACAACGCCATCGACGAGGCGATGGCCGGCTACTGCGACACGATCATCGTCCGCGTTCATCCCGACGGTTCGATCGCGGTGCGCGACAACGGCCGCGGCATTCCGGTCGACATCCACGAGACCGAGGGCAAGCCGGCCGTCGAGGTCGTGATGACCATGCTGCACGCCGGCGGCAAGTTCGACCGCCACACCTACAAGGTTTCCGGCGGCCTCCACGGGGTCGGCGTGAGCGTCGTCAACGCCCTCTCGGAGTGGCTGCAGGTCGAAATCTACCTCAACGAGAAAATCCACACGATGCGGTTCGAACGCGGCCACGCGGTCTCGCCGCTCCAGGAGATCGGTAAGACCAACCGCACCGGCACCAAGGTGACCTTCAAGCCGGACTCCCAGATCTTTCCCGACGTGAACTTCCGCTACGAGACCCTCTCGTCGCGCTTGCGCGAGCTGGCGTACCTCAACGAGGGCGTGAAGATCAAGTTCATCGACGACCGGGTCGAGAAGGAGGAGGAGTTCTTCTACCAGGACGGCCTGGTCGCCTTCGTCCAGCACTTAAGCGAAGGCAAAGAGCCGGTCCACCCGGTGATCCAGTTCAAACGGGACGACCCGGAGCAGGGCCTGCTCTGCGAAGTGGCGATGCAGTACAACGACAGCTACAACGAGATCGCCCTGGCCTTCGCCAACAACATCCACAACATCGACGGCGGGACGCACCTCTCGGGTTTCCGGGCGGCGCTGACCCGCAGCATGAACTTCTACGCCCGCAAGCAGGGCCTGCTCAAGGGCAACGTCACGCCGACCGGCGAGGACCTGCGCGAGGGCCTGACCGCGGTGATCTCGGTGAAAGTGCCCGAGCCGCAGTTCGAGGCCCAGACCAAGGTGCGCCTGATGAACCCCGAGGTCGGCACCTTTGTCGAGCAGACGGTCAACGAGATGCTCACCCAGTGGCTCGAGGAGCACCCGACCGACGCCAGGAAGGTGGTCACCAAAGCCGCCCAGGCCGCCCAGGCCCGCGAAGCGGCCCGCAAGGCCCGCGAGCTGGCCCGCAAGAGCGTGCTCGAAAGCGGCAACCTGCCCGGCAAGCTGTGGGACTGCTCGTCGCGAGACATGGAGAGCACCGAGCTGTACCTGGTCGAGGGCGATTCGGCCGGCGGCAACGCCAAACAGGGGCGCAACTCGAAGACCCAGGCCATCCTGCCGCTGCGGGGCAAGATCCTCAACGTCGAGAAGGTCCGCGTCGACAAGATGCTGACGCACAACGAAATCCGCACCATCATCTCGGCCCTAGGCACCGGCATCGGGCAGGAGGATTTCGACATTTCCAAACGGCGCTACGGCAAGATCATCATCATGACCGACGCCGACGTCGACGGCAGCCACATCCGCACGCTGTTGCTGACGTTCCTGTTCCGCCACATGCGGCCGCTGATCGAGCACGGCTGCGTCTACGTGGCCCAGCCGCCGCTCTTCCAGCTCTCGCGCAAGGGCAAGAGCGAATACGCCCTCAACGAGCGGGTCATGAACGAAAAACTCACGCAACTCGGGCTCGAGCACACCGCCCTGATCGTCCGCGAACTCGGCGACGACAACGTGCCCACCAGCCGCGTCCAGGCCGAGATCGGCGGCGAGCAGCTCCGCCAGGTCATCGACCTGATCGACCGGATCGAGGCCCAGATGACCGTCCTGCGGCGGCGCGGCCTCGACGTCCGCGAGTTCGTCACCAAACATCACGACCCGCAGGACGGGCTGCCCAAGATGCAGGTCCGCCTCAACGGCGAGTATCACTACTTCTACAACGAGGAGCAGTACACGCGCTTCTGCCGCGAGGTCGAGGAGCGGTTCGGCCACGTCGAGCTCGACGAGGAACACCGCGAGGCCCAGGCGGCCGCCGGCGCGGCGAGCCCGGCGCTCGCGCGGGTCGACCTGAGCGAAAGCTTGGCCCTCGAGGCCAGCCTCAAGGAGCTCGACGGCTGGAAACTGTCGATGGCCGATTACTACCGCACGCTGCAGGAAAACATCGCCGGCGAGCCGCTGCCCGCCCGTTTCGCCCTGCGCAAGCCCTCGGGCGATACGGTCGAAATTCCCAGCCTGCCAGCGGTCAACAAAACCATCCGCGATCACGGAGCGACCGGCATCGAGATTAAACGCTTCAAGGGCCTGGGCGAAATGAACGCCGACGAGCTCTGGTCCACCACCATGGACCCGGAGCACCGCGTCCTGAAGCGCGTGGCCGTCTCCGAGGAGCCCGACGACCCCGCCCAGTACCAGCTCGACATGCGCGAAGCCGACCGGATCTTCTCGATCCTCATGGGCGAAGACGTCGAACAGCGCCGCAACTTCATCGAAACCCACGCCACCGAAGTCAAGAACCTCGACGTGTAACCGCGCCGACCTCGGCGGACTCTCATATTTGCACGCACCCCGCAGAGGCGGCACAAGGCTGTCAGCCCGTGCTCTTTGTATCTCCCTAATAAACCCGCCCGCCTTAGTCTTCCGCTATCTGATCTGTCTTTGTCGACGCAGGAGGGCCATGCAGCCGAAGGCGAGCAGGATTAATGTGGCGGGTTCAGGGAC
>Ga0209722_1000461_pt1 | contig 44783 bp, 34 predicted proteins | sample BioC12SIPDNA_2_FD_185745 | JGI IMG/M metagenome (GOLD analysis project Ga0209722, IMG submission 185745) | Anaerobic biogas reactor microbial communites from Washington, USA - Biogas_R1_A C12 SIP DNA (SPAdes) (version 2) | ecosystem: Engineered > Bioreactor > Anaerobic > Unclassified | place... | reverse complement strand
CTACAATAGTCCAACTCTCGCCCGATCGCCACTCGACGCTTCTCTGGTTGTCCCCAACCCCCGGCAAACCAGCCCTACCACCGCTGACAAACTGGTACCGATCCTGACTGTCGCTGACAATCAGAAGGCCTTTGTGTCGCGGCTTCGAGAAATCGGCTTCTATAGAGACCTGTCCGACGCCTATGTGACGCAGACCGTTACGCCCCGCTACCGCATTGGGAAGGATGCCGACGTGGCGCTCGGCGAGGAAGGAGACGTGCAATGACACAAGGGCTTCGGGAGTTGCAGCGACATGAGCTGATCGACGAGCTTGAGAAGTGCCTTGTTCCGGCGGTCGCTGCTCAACTCCGGTCACGCTCTGAGGGACATTGCATGCGAGTATCGGATCTGGACGTCGATCTCGCGGTCCGGATCTGCGAAAGGCTCAGGACAATAGTCCCAGAAGCGAACGTCGTGATCCTGACAGACGGGGCCCTGCCGGGTGTCCCCGTTGGCATGGCCGTAACCAGCACAAAACTCGTTGAATTGCGTAACCCGATGGCTGATGGGAGCCAGCGGCCGCCGTTGCTCGTGTTCATTCCTGCGGGGCTCCGTGCCTCCGCCGAAGACTCGTTTGGCGTGGCCACCTTTGAAGAACTGCGGCTGCCGAACGTGTACAGCGATCTTCGGGATCGGCTCGCCCGTGATCTGCCGGCCAGTCTTCGTGGTTCGTTGGTTGAGGGTCTTCATCGGCTCGGTGGAGACGACCCCTGGCCCTTTGCCGATGATCCGGCCGTTGTTCGCTACTTCTTGACAGCAAAGTTGAACGGAGGGGATCCCGAGTGCTACGGTGGGGCGCTTTACGAACTCGGCCTCGTGCCCGACTTCGACTTGCTTGTCGATCCAACCAAGACCCCGCAGCGACTAGGCCGCAATCGGACCTGTGTCGAACGGCTCACGTGGTCACCCAAGTCGGAACGCGGCCGCGTGCTTGATTTGGGGTTGAGCAATCTCGTGTTTCGAGCGCAATTGGCCAACTTCCTGGCGGAGGCCGGCCTGGAAGACCCACGGTCATGGACACGACAGATCGTCCTCGACAGCGCGCTGTGGCCAATGGCCTTCAATCGTTGGGACTTTGAGGACGGTGGTGAAGAGCCGGACACCATCTGCATCCACCAAGTGTCGACGGACTTGCCAGCGTTGGAGGACGAACAGGCTGATGAGCGACTGGAGCAACTCGTTGGCCAGCAAGTTCTGCCGCTGGGTTCCAAGGGGTTGAAGAAGTTCAGCGTTACGTTCCAGGTGGAACCTCACCCATCACGCGTCCAGGGCCTCGCCAAGTTCGCCGCCCAAATCGTATCCAAGCAACACGGTCCAATTGGACTTTTGAGGACAAAGAAGGTCTGGCAGTCGGCGAGCCAGCAAGCGACCATTAGCTTCAGCAAGCTGACAAAGGTGGAGTGGGAGGAAGGGTGGCATTTCGTCCGCCTTCTCCCCCAGACCGAGGATGGTGAGCTGAACGCTTACGTGCAGCTCGCGCGGATCGTCGAGTGGCTCGACGCCGAGGGTTATGGCGAGGCACTTGGCGATCAGGTGGAGTACTGGAAGTCGGCGCCGTACCTACTCAACTTCATGGAGGGCTACAAACTCAAGCAGCTCTTCGACGAAGTGGCGCCGGCACTTCATCGCGGCAAGCGACAGGCGAGGGAGCTATCCCGGCGGCTGTCGTCGGCACGTGACACGCTCTTATCCTGGCGCGAAATCCAAAAGTACGCCGAGGTGGAGCCGGGCAACCCCAGGCTGCGAACACTGTGGGAGGATGCCCTTTCCTTCAAGGGCTGCGAGTTGTGGCGTCTGCTGTGGATTCCACCATGCGTTCCGTACTATCGACTCGAGGGCGTGTTTGGTCACGCGGGATTGTCAAAGTACACCAAGCGACTGATCTTCTCCAATTGGAAAGTCGTGCCCAAGGCGATCGCTGGTCTCACCAGTTACGCCGCCGAGCGGCAAATGTTCCTGTCGTTTGACAAGAACGCAAAAAATACGCCGGAAGCTCGCGAACGGCGTGCTCGACTCCTGGAGTTCAGCCGATCGAAGGGACGGCTCACTGGGATGTCGGTTCTGGGCCTGACATATCCCTGTTCCTGGTTTGCCAAGGAGTTCGATCCGTTGCGGTTGGGCTGCGCGGCCGTCAACGAGGATCAGCGCGACTCGGAGGCCGTTCTGGCTCATATCCGCCAGAGAATCGAAGCGGCGTTGAGCAGCCTTACCGAAGGGCGGGCCGATAGCGGACAGACAGACGCGGACTGGTACTGGGCCGCCCCGATTCTACTGGATGCCAAGCACGACCCTCGGATTGTCGAGGCGTGGTTCGAGGAGGAAGACCTCGCGTATTGGTGGCGAGGAGAGCATGTAACCGGTCGAGATGGAACCGAGGACAGCGCCTGGAGCGACCATGTTGAGCGAGCAAGAGAGGTCGTGACGAATCCTTCACGACTCGGGCGCCCGCCGGCGGACCTGAGTCGCGTATTGGCTGAAATGTCCTTGGGTGGGCCGGCGACCCTCGCCCTGCGATCGCTCGGCCGGGTGTGTAACGGAGATGCAGCCACCTCTAACAACGAGGTTCGTTTTGCCGCGGCAAACATCGGGTGGGCAGTCCGCACGCTTTTCAACCAGCCTGAAGTCACGGCGATGATCCGCGGGCTCAACGCCGAGGAGCCGTACTGGCGGCGCACACTTGAATACAGCATTCACGGCTGCCTCCAAGCGGTCCTGGACGAGTACACCCACTTGCTGCACGAATCGCGCAGTCTCACCGGCCGCGATGTTGCCAGCAAAGCCGACGACTTGGCTGCGGCAATCACCGAGGCTGTAACGCTTCGCGTTTCGCAACCTCGAGTGGACGACATCCGCCCCAACGCAGACTCGAAGATCGACATCACGCCGCGGATCATGCGTGCTAGATTTGCACTCAGGTTCGGAGACGACCAGTCGGAAGAAGAGAGTACGCGTCGCCGCAAGGAGCATGTCCGCGCCGCGTTCAATTCACCGTTCTGGCCATTCGTGCTCGCAACGACGTCTATCGGTCAGGAGGGGCTCGATTTCCACCAATACTGCCATGCGGTTGTCCACTGGAATCTCCCCGGCAACCCGGTAGACCTTGAGCAGCGCGAAGGGCGAGTACACCGCTACAAGGGACACGCCGTACGCAAGAACGTCGCTGCCAGGCACAGGGATGTAATCCATCAGAAGCCGGACAACGATCCTTGGGCAGCCATGTTCGACGCTGCGTTTGCCGAGCCCGGCCGGAAGAACGACCTCGTTCCCTACTGGCTGTACCCAGTCGCGGACGGAGCCAAAATTGAGCGGCACTTACCACTACTACCACTGAGCCGCGACCGTCAGCTACTACCTTCGTTGAAACACGCGCTTGCCGTGTACCGCATGGTCTTCGGACAACCCAGGCAGGATGATCTTCTCGACTATCTCTCCCGGCATCTGTCGGCAACGGAGTTATCTCAGAAGATGCTCGATCTGCAGATCGACCTCTCGCCGCTGAACGGTGACCCTCGGGCATTAAACGGCAGCAACAACAGGTACCCCACTGGGAACGAAGAGGGAGCCACCCGAATGCCCGTCATGCCGTGATTCTGTCGACACGACCTGGTTGCACGCCGAGTAGTTCTCACGGAGCCCTCAGGTTGTGCGCAACTTGCCTATATTGAACAAATATCCGGTTCGTCCTCCTGATAGATGCTCGAATACTCATACTGACATGGGTGAACCTGTTGTTTGCCAAGCAGGAACCGCCATGCCGTCGCGTCGGGAGCACATAGTCTGCCGCAAAGGCCTGGGTGGACTAGCGCTACGAGCGCAAGGCGGCCTGATAGTAGCACCCGCTGGCACAACGGCAAAACCGAACAACGGGCCGCGTAAGGGTCCGGTGGCTGGCATGTAGCAACATGTAGCTAATTGCAGGGAATCCATCGCAATTTCCATGAATCGGTCGCAATCCGAAAGACGCTCAATTCACGCTGATTTTTCGCGTTATTCCGGTGTTTTCGTGGGCAGCGATGCCTGTACTGCTACTTATCGTCGGCAAGGATGTAGACGATGTTGGGTGGGCGACCCGTTTCTGCGGACAAAGCAAAGGAGCCCAGAAACCCGAAGAGAAGAAGCATTGCGAGGGCTGATCGGGCCATGGCAGAGTCTCCCGATGCAGAGTTGTGAACCACAACGAACGGGGCTCATTCTAGTTGGCCCTTTGGCAGTTCACAACCGTCCTCTTCGCGTTGTCGATAGTCGTCAAGCAGACGCTGCAACTCTTCGAGCTCGCCTGCACTCGGCGGGCGAGCTTCCAGAAGAGTTGTGACAAGAGCTGTTCCGCTGCCGCTGAATATCCGCTCGATCAGGTCATCGACGATTCGACGATAGGCCCTTCGAGGTCCGGTGGCGGCTCGGTAGAGAAAGGCCTTTCCCACCGGACCCTTCTCCCGAACCACCATTCCTTTGTCCTGCAATCGCTTGAGGAGGGTACTCACGGCCGCGTGGGTCATCGGACGATATCCCACCATCCGCTCGCGGATCGACCGAGCCGTCAGTTGGCCGTGTTTCCACAGACAGGCCAACACCTCCAACTCGGCATCCGGGAGTTGATTCTCGTCCATGCCTCCACCATACACGCCAGCGACTCCGGCTCCAAGGTCCTCCGCGTGCCTTGCCACCGCCCGCCTGTCGCGTTGACTAAACCCCTCTAGCCATTCACTACGTGACAGTATATCTACGCATGTAGATATTTCAAGACGATGGGAGTCTTTTCCCAGGCAACCTGAGAGATTTTTTTGGGGGGGTGGTTCCGGCATCCTGCCGACAAGCCTCAAGATATTTCAAGGAAACAGCTTGCGACGACACATCCGCAGCACAGAGGGGTATGGCAAGCGATGTTTTTCTTCTGACGGGGATCTGCTACGATCCTCGGCCCATATCGCGGCTTTCGCCGGATGCCGTCCCGCAATCCCCCAAGAGTGCCAGATTCATTGATTTCAGCCGATCGATCCGCTGTGCTGACGTGCCTCGCCCTCCTGCTTCTGAACGCAGGTTGTGTCCGAACGTTGGTCAACCGGCGACTCGACCGGCCCGATCGTTATACGATTGTGCGCGACCAGCTCGTGATCCACTGCGATTTTGAGGTTCCGGCCCGGCACCGGCTTCTGGATGAATTGACGGCTCGACGCGAGGACCTGCGACGAGAACTTGCCTACGCATCTTCTGAGGAACCGATCCACGTCTATCTGTTCGAGGATGCCAATCGCTTCAAAGAGTTTGTCCGCGAGGAACACCCGGGTTTTCCGAACCGCCGGGCCTTCTTCGTGGAAAGCGACACGCGTCTGGAAGTGTACGCTCATTGGGGCGGCTATGTGGGCGAAGACCTTCGGCACGAAGTGACTCACGCCTATCTGCACTCGGTGCTACCGGACATTCCCCTCTGGCTCGACGAGGGCTTGGCTGAATACTTTGAAGTGCCTCGCGGGCGGCACGGTCTCAATCGGGATCATCTTGTTCGCATCCTTGCCCGGGACGACGCGACCGCGGCGGATTCCTCGTCGGCCAGGCCGCCGCGAGAGAGACTCTATCGGCTCCCGAACCTCGCGCGACTCGAATCGCTGGACTCGGAGCAGGTTCTGCCCCAGGACGATTATGCCGAATGTTGGGCTTGGGTCCATTTCCTGCTGGAATCGAGCACAGAGACCAAGACGCTGTTGCGCGAGTATCTGTATCGCCTCCATGTCGACGGTTCGACGGTGCCGCTGTCGTCGAGAATGGCTTGGCGGCTCGGGCTGACGGCCGATCAACTGGCCGACCGAATGGCAGAGCACATCCTGGAGACCGCCCGCAGTGCCGGGTTCACCGATTCGGCGGGTGGAGCTCCGGCTCGGGAAGAACGGCCGGACACACTCGGCTCGTCCGACGTGCAGTGAGGTCGCCGGAACGGCCGCTGGTCGAAAACCGTCTGCTCCCTTATATTATCGATATTGTCGGGGTTCACATGTTCAGCGGACGAAGGGTCAGGGGCATACGCGATCGCCTCGCGACCGGGTCAACTTCATCGGCCGTCTGTCCGCTTGCCCGGCAGATTGCTCTTCGGCCGCGATTGGCAGGTGAGTGCGATTTCGTGCTATGTGTGTCCAAGACCTTTCCGCGTAACGATCGCTCATGCCGCAGATTCGACCGTTCACCAATCTCGATCCGCCTGCCGTCACGGAAGTGTGGCAACGGTGCGCTCAACAGCCGGGTCTGACGTTGCCGGTTTCGGTCGATCTATTCGAGCGGCTCGTATTCAGCAAGTTGTACTTTCCCCAGAGTCGGCTGTTCCTGGCCTGGGAAGGGCGCAAGCCGCTTGGCTTTGCTCATGCGGCCTTCGGTCCCAACTCGACTCGCACCTGGATCTCGACGGAGACCGGTGTGGTCTGCATGCTGCTGGTGTGTCCGGACTGCCCCAGACGCGACGTCGTGGCAGGGCAGTTACTCGATTGCTGCGATCGTTTCCTGGCCGACAATGGGGCTGCCACGATTCAAGGGGGCTCTGCACCGCCGTTGGCGCCTTTCTACGCCGGGCTATACGGCGGCAGCATGCCGCCGGGCATTTTCGCAACCGATTCGTTCACGCGGGACATGTTCAACGGAGCCGGATACAGAGCGTCCGGAGACACGTTGATTTGCCGTCGAAGTCTGACGGATTTTCGTCCCGCGGTCGACCGCCGGACCATGCAGGTTCGCCGGTTGACCCGATTGACCACGCTGGCCGACCCGCCGCCGCGAGACTGGTGGGAGGCCATGGAAATCGGCGAATTCGATCTGACTCGTTTTGAGCTATCGCCGCGCCGGCCCGGCCCGCCGGTCGCCTCGTTGACCGTTCGCGACATGGGGCCTCCGTCGCCCGATCTCCCCGGTCCTGCCGCCGGAATCGTCGATCTCTTCGTGGCCGAGGATCACCGCCGTCAAGGCATGGCCTTCTTCCTGCTTACCGAAGCGTTCAAGCAACTCGTGCAGCAGGGCATCGGCAGCGTGGAGACGCACATTTCTGCCGACGACGTTGCTGCCAAGGCCCTCTGCCACAAGCTGGGCCTCCAGGTAGCTGCGGAGGCGGTCCGGTTTCGGAAGGAACGCTGAACGGAGTTGCGTGATTCCCGGAGGAATTCACGCGTTCCTTCGTCCGTCATTCCCGCGAAGGCGGGAATCCGGTGCCGTCTGCTGAGTGCCTGAAATCTCGCAAGGCCGTCTAGAAGTATCGATTCAGCGAGACCTGGACTTCGGCGTCAAAGGCTCGATCGATCTCGTTCAGGGGAAAGACGCCGCCGACTCGCAGGGTCGTGTTCTCGTGGATCCGAGCGTGAAGTCCGACCGTCAGGTGCGCCAGATCGAATCGATTGAGCAAATTGCCGAACCGATCCCCCCCTACGTAGATGACGTCTCCGTCATTGAGCGTGCCCGTGTAGTGGAACTCGACGATCGACGCCAAACCGGTCACGTACGCGCGGGGATTACGATAGAGCCAGCGGCCCGCGGAGACGTCCACTTTCAGCAGGGTCTGTTCCGTCAGTAGACCAACGGTCGTCGGAGTGGCGCCCGGGTCATAAAGGAGCGTGTTGCCGTTGAGAGGCACATCGACTTCGAGGAAACCGTGGTAGAAGATCTGTTCGTTGGGTCGGTAGAGGGCTCCGAGGAACGGCGAGAGGTGGACGGCTTCGTTTTCGAGTGAGAATTGCCTTGACGTCGTCACCTGGACGTCGCTACCCGTCGGCGTGTTGATGCCGATCCCGGCTGCCAAGGCCCCTTGATCACCGGCGGTCAGCAGTCGCTTGACGATTACATCCAGGTTGCCGACGCAACCGCCGGATACGTCAAGCCCGTACGCGGAGAAGTCCTGGCTCCCGGCAAAAGGCATTCGCAGATCCACGGACCAGAGCCTATCCCAGAATGTCTTTTCCAGCCCGACCGTGTAGCGATCGACGTGGTTGGCAAACTCGTCTCCGCTGGTCGCGATGTCGAAGTCGACGCCGCCGGCATTGTGGAAATGATTGTACTGGAAATAGACGCGATCCATGGGCAGGGCTTTATTGTTCTCAGACACCTTGCTGCGCAGCCCGGCGCCTGCCAGTGGAAGGCTCAGCAATGTTTCGCCTTTGGCCGTGTCGACGATCGCGTTCGGAAAAGGCATGCCGAAATCGCCCAGCATATTGGGCACGCTGGCCAGACGAAGCGAGGGTGTGCCCCGGGTGCGCATCGAAAACTGGTCGAGGCTCGGCGTGGGCGTCGTGCGGAGCCCTTGATCCGGTGCCGGCGGCCTTACGGGCGGGGGAGGAGTCACCCGTGGCGGGACGGTTCGCGGCGCAACCTTGGCGGCCGGGGGCTTGGGGGGAACCGGCGGAACGGTCGCCGGCGGTGCCGCCTCATCACCCGGTTCAGGAACGGCAACCAAGGGGGGGAGTGGTGCCGGCGCGACGGGAGGCTGCTCCGCAGCGAAGATCGCGGTTTCCAGACTGAGAACAAGCCCGGCGAGAACGCCGGCTAGTCGCCGTGGAAAAACCACGCAGGACAAAGAGCGTGAAGACATTCCTTTTCCTCCCCCAACAGCGGACAGCGCGCAAGTTCCTCCCAGATACTGCTTATCGGTGGCCGGGCTCCCCCAGGATCAGAAAATGGCCGAGAAAATAGCGAAAGAGCAGGAACCACGTAGACTTTGCAGGGACCGACTGGCGATGGTCGACGTCAGTTCGAGGGATCCTGCGGAGCGTCGGTTTCGTCCCGTTTTCGCGATGCCGCGATTGCGGCTTCTTGCTCCTCGACCTTCTTCAGCAGTCGGGCGTACTCGTCGTCGTTGGGGTATTCCTGGCAGAGCTGCTCGAAGGACTCTCGTGCCTGGCGGACGAGTTCGAGTGCGTTGTCACGATCCCCCGTGTCGGCGTAGAGGTTTCCGACGGCGCAGAGCGTGGCCGCAAGGTCCCGCCGGTATTCCGGGCTGTCGGGATACTCGGCGGCGAGTTGCTCCAGGATCCGGCGGGCTTCGGTAAAGCTCTTCGCCTTGTCGTTGGGGTTATCGAACGTAAGGCCCAGATTCATGTGGATGCCGGCGAGTTGCTGTCGGTAGCCGGGAACGTCGGGATTGAGATACGCCAGACGATGCATCAGGTCCAACGCCCGTTGATAGGGTTGCCTGGCTTCCTGGACGCGTCCCAGATGGCAGAGGAGATCCCCGTACAGGCGGGCGGTGATCGCGGTTCGATAGTTGTTCGTCAGGTCGTTGGGCTGGTTGGCGACGAGGTCCTCGAAGAGCGTCAGGGCTTCCTCCAGGTTCTTCAGGGCGCCGGGCACGTCCATCGGTTCCTCGGAAGTGCACAGATTGGCCAGATTGTAGCATCCCATCGCCAGATCGCGGCGAGCATTCGTATTCTCTTCATCGCGCTGGAGTATTGCGTAGCGGAGCGTCTGGGCTTTGAGGAATAGCCGGCGTGCTTCTTCCTTCTGCTGCGCTTCTCGCGCGACAACGCCCAGGTTCATGTTGGAGTTGGCAAGCTTTCTTTGCCGTTCGGCGCGGTCGGGAGCCGACAGAGCGAGTTTTTCTCGCACCTGAACAGCCCGCCGGTAGAAGTCTCCTGCCTCAGTCAAGTCGCGTCGCGTGAGAAAGATTTGCCCCATAGCGTTGAGCGTGTCGCCCAACGCCTCGGCGAGTGGTTGGTCCTGCGGCCGCTCGGCAACAAGCTCCTCCTGGGTTTTCAAGGCGCGGCGATACCAGGCTTCGGCCTCTTCGACCGACCCGAGTTGCTCGGTAATGCGTCCGAGGCGATAGGCGTTCACCGCCAGCTCATCGCGAGCGGTCGGGTCGTCGCCTCGTTCTTCGACGAATTGCTCGTAGTAGCGGAGCGCTTGTTCGAGGAGGTCCTGCCTTAGGGGCTGCAATCCGGGTTGGTTGAGCAGCGACTCCTCACTGACTCGCGTGAAAAACCAGTCAACCGTTCCGCGAGCCCTCTGGTAGTTTCTTTCAGAGACGGCAAGTGCACTGCTCGTCTGAACGTAGCCGACAATGCTCGCTGCCAGGGCCGCAATGAAGAATGCGATCGTACAGCAGAGCAAGACGGCGACGACGGGATAACGCCGGCACCAGCGGAAGCTGCGCCCGGCGATTCCCAGGGGCCGGGCTTCGATCGGTTCGTGATTCAGATACCTGCGAAGTTCGTCGGCGAGTGCTTCGGCAGACGGGTAACGGCGGGACGGATTCTTCTCCAGGCATTTCAGACAGATTGTTTCCAGATCGCGGTCAATCCGCGGGTCGATCTGGCGGGGCGGCAACGGCGGCAGGTCGGCGACCATTCGGATGGTCTCGAGGACCGACGTGGCCTGGAAGGGCGGGCGTCCGGTGACGGCGTGGTAGAGCGTCGCGCCGAGCGCATAAACGTCGCTCTTGGCCGTCACTTGCGACGAGTCGACCGCCTGCTCGGGCGGCATGTAGGGGGGGGTGCCCATGACGTCGCCCGCTTCGGTCATCTGCTCCGCACCTTCGGCGAGCTTGGCGAGGCCGAAGTCGACCACCAGGGCACGATCGGTCTTGGCGTCGATGAGGATGTTCTGCGGTTTGATATCACGATGGAGGATCCCGTGCTGGTGCGCTTCGTGCACGGCCCGGGCCACCGGTTCGAGATAAGCGGCGGCCCTGCGCCCGTCGATGGAGCCGTCTTTGAGCAAGTCGTTGAGGCTCTGCCCTTCGACATAACGCATCGAGAAGAAGTGTTCACCTTCCAGCTCGCCGACCTCGTAAACCGTCACGATGTGGTCGTGCTCGATTCGTCCCGCGGCTTGGGCTTCGTGCTCGAACCGGTGGATCACGCTCGACTGCCGGTCTCGCGGGAGCGACTCGAGCCGGTCTTTACGGATGAGCTTCAGGGCGACATATCGATCGGCGCTGGCCTGCCAGGCTCGGTAGACAATACCCATACCACCGCGTCCCAATTCCTCCACCAGCCGGTAGTTGCCCAACCGGCGCGGCTGGCCCAGAACAGTTGAATCGTGCGTTTCGCAACGGAAATGCACGGTCTCTGACTGGGCATTGGCCACGCTTGGCACCTGCTTGCCTTCGGAAAAGAGGTCGTCGACAATCTCCCGGTCCAGGGGGAAACGTTGCGCGTACTCTTCAACTGCGGGTGTCTCTGATTTGCGGCGTCGCCAATGCAGTTCGACGCCCAGGAGGTGAGCCAGCAGATTGCGGCGGTGTTCTTCGGAGACGTGCCCCAGGAGATCTTCGATTCTCGGTCGTTCTCCGCGTCTCCAGCTCGCTTCGAAGCCGTCACAGAGGTCCTCCATGAGTTGTCCGAGAGAGTCTTGTCCCGGATCTTTTGGCGGCTCATCGCGCTGCTGTGGTGTGTCCATTTCAGATCACATCCGGCGGGGGGATCGGCCGTCAAGGGAGTCAAGGAGGCCTCCGATTCGTTCCCAGTCTACCTCTTGCCCTGCAATCTCACAAGAAACGCAGATCGACGAACGTCGGTTCAAGAAAGGGAACGACCCCAGACGTTTGTCGTCCAGGGTCGTTCAGTCCGGGTTGCTTCCCGACGTCTATGTCATTGCAGAGGAATTCCTTCGCTGGGCAGGTCGGGGGAACGTCCACCGTTCATGCCTTGTTGTGCGGCAAGCCTTTCGAGAAGAGCCCGCAACTCGGCATTCTGCTGCTGAAGCGCGCGAATGTACTCCAGCAGTCGTGCCTGATCCGGATTGCCCTGGCCACCACCCGGATTCGGGTAGGTCCCCTGCTGGCTTTGGGGCGGCCTTGTCTTGCCCCAACTGGACCCGCCGCCCGTCTTGCCCCCACCCCAGTTGATTCCGCCGCCTGTCTTACCCCCACCCCAGTTGAAGCCGCCGCCAGTCTTGCCGCCACCCCAGTCGAACGAGCCTTGCTGCTGCTGAATCGGGGGTCGGATCGGCGGACGCTCGGGCGGCAGGATTGGCGGTCTCATGGTTGCTGGAGGTTCGTCCAACGGGAGAGGATCGGGAGTAATGATCGTCGCCGGTGGCTGTGTTTCCCCGGAGGTGTCGAGAAAACCGGCACCTTCAGGCAGCGAGTCCGCATTAACGGAATTGCCGATCCATTTGGCGGGGTAGTCGTTCCAACTGCCCTGCAGGGTGTCTTTGGCGGGCTCATCGGCAACCGCTGCACCGACCAATGCGACCGCCAGCAAGGCCGCTCCCACCAGTACGCTGGACTTCAATGAACTCTTCATCGTCGCTCTCCCGTGAAAGAACTGCCAATTCGTGAGTAACCGTCCTGCCTCAGGGCTGTTACGTTCGTTCGCCACCCTCAACATGCCGCTTGCTCGCGAGGGCCCGACAGCCCTCAACCGTTTTTCGAGAATTCTCATTTCTGCCCTTGGGGGGAGTTGCTAGAATTCGGCAGATTGAGCGACACAAAGAGGAGCCCCCCCCTGAAAGGGCAGTCATGGCAAGCGACGAAGTGACGTGCTGGTTTCACGGATTGGCGAAGGGCGACGAGGCGGCCGCCGAGGAGGTCTGGCGGCATTACTATGAGAAGCTGGTTCGCTTCGCCCGGGGCAAGCTCGCGGAAGGACAACGCCGGGCGGCCGACGAGGAGGACGTGGCCCTCAGCGCGTTCCACAGCTTCTGCCGGGGGGCCGCGGCCGGGCGATTCCCGCAACTCGAGGACCGGCACGATCTCTGGAAGCTGCTGGTGACGATCACAGCCCGCAAAGCGGCCCACCAGATTCGGCGCGACATGCAGCAGAAACGCGGGTCGGGCAGCGTCCGCGGTGAATCGGTCTTCGTTGGGGCGGGTGATTCCGATCGAGCGTTCGGGATCGGCAATATGCTGGGCACGGAACCGACGCCCGAGTTTGCCGTGATGGCGGCCGAGGAGTGCGAGCATCTGCTCGAGGCCCTGCCCGACGAGCAGATCCGCCAGATCGCACTCTGGAAGCTGGAAGGATTCACCAACGAGGAGATCGCCGAGAAGCTCGATTGCGCCCCGCGGACCGTGGAACGGAAGCTGCAGCGGATTCGGGATCTGTGGGGGCGGGAGGGGGAGTGATTCGTGGACGATTTGAACCGGGGTCAGCCTTCGCGTTTGAAGGAGGACCTTCTTGCGGCAGTTATCATCCTTGAGCGAGGGGCAGAGAGCGTCAGGGCAGTCATGAGCTCTGAACAGAACCGATTCAGCCTGGTGCTGGAAGACCTACAGCGGTTCTGTCATAGCGAAGGAATTCCGATTGCCATTGTGGGAGGGTTGGCAGCAATTCGCTATGGTTATCTTGCGGGTACCCAACACATCGACATCGCCGTCGCTAGGGACCATCTCAATACTCTTGTTGAAGCTGCTCCCACGTACGGTTTCAAAGTCGTATGGATGGCGGAGTCGGGATGGCACACTCTGACTCACGGTGACGTTGAGATCAACGTGATTCCAGAAGGTGGTCGAGCAAGAAGCACAGCCCCCACGACAATCCCAAGTCCTGTCGAACTGGGCGTCAAGCAAGGCCTTGGCTATGCGAGTTTGCCGGGGTGGATCGAGTTGAAGATTAGTTCAGGACGCCAGAAGGATCGCGCGCACGTCGTGGAGGTCATGAAGAAGAGCGACCCGGGGACCGTCCGGTCTGCCCGTGACCATATTGCACAAGTTCACCAAGCGTACTTGGCGGTCTTCGATCAGCTTCTCGAAGAGGCTGAGGAGGAGCGAAGCCAAGAAGAGGAGCGAGGCGGATTCAAGCAAGAGTGAGCCACGGCTTGGCCTGCTCGCTGACATGCCATGACGCCCCACCTCATTGAAGCCAGTCGCTTGGTTCGTGCTGGTTTCTTCCTACGCCTTCGGCGCCAGCGTCGGCTGATTGGGCCGCGTGCCCTCACCCAGGTAATAGAACGGGATGTTGTGGATCGTCGCCGGCCGCTTCATCACCGGGTGCTGCTCGCCTTCGGTCATCTCCTGCACGCGATCGCAGACGCTCTGTTCCATTTCGGTCAGCGAGAGGAAGCCGTCGCCGTTGAGGTCGGTGTCTTCGGCGGCAAAGGTGTCGAGAATGGCCTTGGTGAAGGCGCCGTGCTGCCATTTCTCGTCTTCCCGGCTGATCTCGCGCGAGAGCGACGACGAGAACACGATCGTGCCGTATTCGTCCGAGGTCAGTTCGTAAAGCGGATCTCTCACAATCGCCTTGGCCCCCGTGATGCCGGCCGCGTGGCAGGTGTCGACGAATAGCAGGACCTTGCAGGGCAACTTCTCGAGCACTTGCGAGACGGCACTGAAGTGCAGGCCGGTCTTGTCCAGGTTCTCGGGATCGATCTCGTGGGTCGCCAGGTAGTACTCCAGTTGGCGATTGCGGACACCGTGGGCCGAGATGAAGATTACCGCCACGTCCCGCTGGCCCACATTCTCACCCAAGTCTTGTAGGGCCTTCTGAACGCGATCGGCCGTGGCTTCTTCGTTGAGGAGCAGGGTCTTGTGAATGCTCTCGTAGACGGGACCGACCTGGCTTTCCCAGGCGTCGGCAAAGGCCTGGGCATCGCGATCCGCGTAGCGCAGACTGAGGTTCTGATCCTTGTAGTCGGAAATTCCGACGGAGAGAAGGTGCAGATTCGGCCGGGCATTGATGACCTTTGCGGGCGCCTCGTAGAAGACGCGAACCATGATCGGCGAACTGGCAGCAACCTCGTTGCGAGCCAAAACGGCGATCTCGTTCTCGCCGGGCAGCAGTTCGATGGCACGGCTAAAGCTGGCCTCTCTCTGGGCGGCATCTTCGGCCGCGACAACGGAAACGCCCTTTCCCGAGGCAGGACGTCCGTTGACGAGGACCTTCACTTCGGTGATCGGCATCTGATTCGCCGACACGACTTGAGCCAGAAGGTGGATCTGCCCTTCCCGCGTGGTCATCCCGTCCCGCGGGCTCAGCAACCGCACCTGCGGCGGTTGCAGGGTCTCCATCGTCTCGGGCTTCCGGAAATCGGTCGTCAGAGGAACGGGGGAGGAAATGGGTTGGGCCAGGACGAGAGCCTGATCGAGCGGCTGCGTCGCAGGGGTCTCTTGCCCGATGGGCTGTGCCGGTGCCAGGCCCGCGTCGATGGGTTGTGCCGGGGGCAGTTCCGGATTGGTGGCTTGTGCAATGGCGCCCTCGATACTCCCCTGCTGAAACACGTAGCGGACAAGATCGGGGCGATAGAGTTGCGATCGGAACTGGTGGAGCGGATAGTAGCCTGCCACACGGTCGATTCCGTAGTTGACGTGCCAGCCGACGAGATCTCCCGAACCGGGCGAGGCGTCGTAGTAGCCTTGAGGCGTCCACATGATCCAGTCGTCTTCATCGACGAGGAACAGGGTCAACAGAGGCTCGACCGCGTCTGGCCTTTCTTGGATGTCGGCCAGGCTCCAGAGTCGAATCGTTCTGTCGGTCGAACTGGTCGTAAGGAACCGTCCGTTGGCCGACTCGCTCAGCGACGTGACGAAGGATCGGTGGCCCAGGAATTCGCGGCGGATCTGCCCCTGCACCGGATCGAGCAGGAACAGGCGGCCGCTCTGGCTGCCGACCATCACGGGGAACTCGACGCCGGGTCGAGAGGATTGCAGCAACGTGTAGGTCGTGGGCACGACGCCATCGGGCATGGGGAAGTTGGACTCTCCGCCACGGGCCGGCGCGAACTTTAAGCCGAACTGGCCGCCTGCATAGGTGAGCGACAATCGTCCGTCGCGGTCCATGATTTCGGCGGGAAAGTCGCCTTCCGCCGCGTTCACGATCATCCGGCGTCCCAGGTCAAACACCTGGTCGATCGTGCCGTAGTTGTTTCGATCCCAGCCGCTTTGGACAGGTTGTGTTGTGAATCCGATACGGCCGGTCTGTATGTCGAAGGCAGCGCGGTAGACGGGCCGACCGACGCTCTGAAACGTGTAGCGGGTCTGGCCCGTCTCGGTATCCCAAACGTGGATCTCGCCGCTCCGGTCGGCCGAGGCGGCCAGAGAACCGAGCCAGTTGAGGGCGACTGAGATGATTGCCGAGCGGTGGTTGGCGTAAGTGAGAACAGGAGCCGTGGCACTGCCGGACCAGAGGCCAACCCAGTATTGGCCGGCACCGTCGCCCGTGCCTTCGCCGCCGGCAAGCCACTTGTCCTGGTCGAGCCGCAGATCGAAAGCCTGGAATCGTCCGCCGAACGGCACTTCGATCCTCGTGCGGTTCTCGATCCAACGAACGATCGGTTCCGGAATACGGCGATCGATTGCCAGGGGTTTAAGTCCCGGGACCGAGAGGACTGTCGCGCCGTCAGCTCCGAGATCGAGCAAGAACGGCTCAGCCAAGGGAAATCGCATGGCGGTCGGGGCAACACCGGGCTGGGGGTCGCGAGTTCCGATCACCCGACGCAGTCGCCAGTCGTAGGCAACGATCGCACCGCCCGTACAGACGGCGATGAGGTGTCGCCCGTCTCGCGAAAAGGCCAGTTGCTCGACGGCAGCGGGAAGCCCGTCGACGCGATCTTTCATTTCCGACATGTTTCGAATGTCGTACGTCCGCAGGACGCCGCGGCCACCTTCTTCGCGAGTGCCGACAACCAGTTCGCAGTTGTCGTGCGAGAAAGCCACGGCCAGCGCGTCGCCATAGCCGCCCTCGCCGATCTCTCCGCGGACGACCCGCAGCAGTCGGCCGGTCCGCAGATCCCAGATCCGCACCTCGCGCTGCCCGGCGGCGGCCAGCATGGTTCCGTCGGAACTGAACGTCAGCCCGGTAACGGGGCCGGTGAAGCCCCGGGCGTCCATGACCAGTTCCACCCGATTGACCGGCAGGTCGCCGGCCGATGCCTGCCACGTCAGCCCTGAAAAGGCCAGGATGCCGAGAGCCAGCACAAGCCATCGATTCCGTTTGATTCGAGCTGACATGGTCTCCGGACTCCTGTCTCAAGGCGGGGCGGGTAGGAATGGCTCACTGTAGGACAGGATTGCATCCTGTCGGGACAGGTTTCAAACCTGTCCTACGGTCGATGTGGTCAGAACGCCGGAACGAAGTCCGGTGTCGGCTGAAGGGTTGACTTCGCTTCCTGTGCTTCCATCTCACTGGATACAAAGAGATCCCAAAGGTTGTCGGCGGGGTTGATGGCGACTTGCAGGATGCCTTGGCCCTCTTCCCAGCGGATCTGCTTGGTGGAGGAGCCGTCGCCCCGGTCGAAGCGGATGAGGATGGGATAGTTGCTTGTGTGGGTTGCTTTCTCATCGGGACCGAGCGAGGCCTGTTGGCCCTGCACAATGTAGTTGAACGGTTCGACATTCCCTTCGTTGCTGACGTTGACTTCGTATGTCTTGCTGTGGAGATCCCATCCGTTCTCGGCGACTTCAAACTCGTAGGTTCCCGGTTCCAGGGTGTATCGAACGGTGCCCTTCCCGCCGCCGCGATCGAAGGAGATCTCGCCCTGGCCCCCCAGAGCCTGTTGGTAGCCCGGCTCGAGCACGACCTCATGGCGGCCGAAGACGAACCTCACCTTGGCATGGGTCGGGTTGACGACCACCACTCCGGAGCGAACCAATTCCGATTGGTTTTCGCTCATTGGCGTGCTCTGACCGATTTTATGTCCCAGAGCCTCGGCCACATAGCCACGCTCCATGCGGAAACTGCCCAGGCCGCCGGTTCCGATCATCACGGTCTGGGCGTTGACGACAACCACTTGACGATCCGGGAGTTTCGGGTGGTAGACGATGTTCACCGGTCCCTTGGGAAGTTGCACAGGCTGGCCCGGCCCGCCGTAAGGCGGCAATTCGCCGAACCCGCCCGGCTTGCCGAACGAGCCGGGTTTGCCGGAGAACTCGCCGACCTGCAGGTCGGTGGATGTGTAGGTGAAAGGAGTCTCGTTCGGCCGCGGCTTCGAGAACGATTCCGGCTTGCCGAAGTCCGTCGTTGTCTCCGTCGAAACTCCAGTAATCGCCTGGTTGATGCGGACTTCTTCCTCGATCTGGACGAGCAGATCGTCGGCCCCGCAGCATAGACTGGGCCGCAGCACTTCCGGAGGCAGACTCTGGAACAACTCCTGGATGACCGGATACTCCACATATCCCTGCTGGATCATCACGAAGACCCTGATCAGCAGCACACGGATCGGGCTCGGGCGGAAGGGAATCTCCAGGTTCGGGAAAATCGTAATCCAGATTTCCTTGGCCTTGTCGCAGTCACCCCGATTCAACGCATCCATGATCTGGATCTGGACGTCGACCGGGACAGCGTGCTCGATCATCAGGGCCGTGAGTTGTTCGGGATCAAATTCGGCGGGCGGAAGTCGCTGTTCGAGCACTTTGGCCAGATCGAGGAGTCGCTGCTGGAAAAACTCCTTGGCCCGGTTGGTTTCCTCGTCGGTGATCTGCCGGCCGACGAGCCCGTTGGAGTTCGGCTCGGGATCGGTAGCGATCGGCTCGGGGACCGGATTGGTGGGCAATTCGTTGGGCTGCACCTGGGGCGTCACGGGCTGGAGAGTTTGAGTGGGCGGCTGGAAGGTTGGCTGCGGATGGTCCCACGTCGGTTGGGGAACGTAGATGGTCGTCGGTTGTGGCAGGCGGGTCGGCGGGACGATCTGGAGGTTGGGGATGACCTGGACGCCGCCTCCGCGGTTGCCCGGATAGGTCGGCCTCTCACCCCGGTTGGGATTGAAATTCAGTGTTGGTGTACCTCCTCGTCCCCCCGTCCCGAAACTGAGCCCCAGGCCGGAGCCGCCAACGGTAACGCGTCCCCCACTTCCGCCGAAGCTGATGCCGCCGGAACCGAGGGAAAGCCCCGAAGATCCAATGGATCCGCCTCGGCCCCCACCAAGACTGGGGGTCGCAACAGTGGCGACTCCCCCGGCGGGCCCACGGGCAAAAACGACCGAATCCTGGACCAAGAGGATAGCTGCACTGACTAGAATGGCCGAACTGACGAATGGGGTACGCATCGGACTGACTCCTCCAGACTTCCGGGCAGAAGGGCATCAGCGTTGATATGCCCGAATCAGACGGCGGGCCGACAGGCGAAGGGTCGTTCGTGTTGCCCATATCCGTCGCCGATTCAGCTTGACAAGACGTTAAACTCGCGGTTTAATGACATCTGACAATTCGGTTTCTCCCACGCGCGCAGAATTGCGCTGCCCTTCGGGGCGTGAAACGGCATCTTCGGATGCCGCCACAAATGCCCGCCATCGTCCCTCCGGCAGGTCGGCGTCGGGTCGGTGTGGTCTGCCTCGCGGCGTGTGCGGTCGGCTCTCCTGTCGTGGAGGCTGTCCGCTCGACGTGAGTCGGGAACTGACGAACGTGTCGGTGCTCTGCCTCATACGTCGTGTGTTGCGTGGTAGTGGTTGGGATTGGCGGCCGTCCAATGTCTGGGTGGCGCTGGAAATCCCTGGCCGCAGATAGTGGGAGAAAACTATCATGCACGTTTTGTTTGCCGAGTTGTCACCTGACGATCCGCAGCGCATGGATGCTCGTTACCTGCAACTCAGTGAGTTCTGGAACGAGCTTCGCACCTGTGGTGATTCAGGAGCGACCACATGGGAAGTTCTGGACGCGTTGGAGACTGAAATCACGGAATGTCTTTACCGTAACCCGCCGGACATTGACCGCGCGATGTCGCTGACGGCTCGGGCGGCACTGATGATTGCCGGCTTCACCGAGTTATGAGCTTCCCAAAACCAAGAGCAACTGGCAGAAGCCAATTATGATACGTTTAGGAACGACAGCACGACATCTCCGTGAGACGTTGGGGTTGACCCAGCGCGCCGCTGCCGAAGCGCTGGGTATCTCGTGTGTTCACTTGTGCAACGTCGAAAAGAACAAGGCGGTCCCGTCACCTGCTCTCTTGGAACGTTTCCGAGAACTGTGGAATGTGGACTTGTACGTGTTGGCTTGGTGCCTGCATGGCGACGCCGACAAGCTGCCCGAACCACTGCGCAAACTGATGGGCGATTTGGCGAGGGCTTGGCAGGAGCAGATTGATGTGACTGCCGCTCGAAATCGCAGGGATGTCCGTTCCTCATGCTCCGCATCCGACAAGTAAAGCACCTTGCACGACGCCTGAAATTCCCGACGCGAGTCTTGGAGAAGATCGCCGAGGCTCCTGAACTCTGGTGTGAAGAACTCGTCCTTCTTGATCCCGCGAAGCCGACGAAACCTCGCAATGTTCTCAATGTCCGAGGCCAACTGCGTCAGCTGCAGTCGCGGATGCTTCGGAGTATCCTCCTTCCAGTGTTGCCCGTGTCGCAATTCAGCCACGGCAGTACTCGCCAGCGCCATATCAAATCCAATATTGAACCGCACCTGAGATCGACGTTTGCCTTCACGACCGACATTGCCGACTTCTATCCAAGTGTTAGCCACAATCGGGTCTATCGGCTTTTTGCGAAAACACTGGAATGCTCACCGGATGTCGCTCGCGTCTGTACCAAGCTCTGTACCTACGATCACCATCTTGCGTTAGGCCTAATTACAAGCCCGATCCTCGCTGATCAAACGATGCACCAGATCGACAGGCGGATTGGCCTAGCGTGCTGGAAAGCCAAGCTCGTCTACACACGTTACGTGGATGACCTCACCATTTCAGGTGGCTATGACTTGGCGAAGAGTGGGTTTGCTAATCTTGTGCAGGGAATCCTGGAAGAGCATGGCTTCGCCGTCAACCCCGACAAGCACCGTTTTGGGCGACTAGAGGAAGGCACTACAATCACCAAGATTCGCGTCAATCGTGGGCACCCGGATGTCCGCCGACAGTATGTGACCGAGTTGGAGCGGCAGATCGAAGACGCGCACCGATTGGCAGTCGACGAGCAGTTCGATGGTCCTTACTATACTGAGGGGCAAATCTGGGGGCGTATTCAATTCGTTAGTTGGGTAAATCCGGGTCGACAGCGAGCGCTGGTGCGCAAATTTCGCGCGGTTCCGTGGAACAAGGTGAAAGAAGTAGCGGAGTGCCGAGGCCTCGTTTGTCTCAAGAAAGTACTCTCTAAGCGGATACTAGCGTCGCCAGGAACTGTTTAGAAAGGTATGGACAATGCGGTTCTTCGTTCCGAACCTCAAGGACGATACCAAGGCTGATCAAGTTTGGGAGGAACTGCGGAAGGGCGTCAGCAGAGACAACGCGAAAGAATGGCAGGCTACGCATCGCCGTGTTTTCAGGATTTGGTGTCGTCACAATGCGAGGTCCTGGGTTGCAGAAGTAGGTAAAGGTCATCCCGAGGATGCCCAAGAGCAGGTGTATGCGATCTTCGACACTTTCGGCCCGTGTTATCTCGTCTGTACACCGAAACGAGGAGTGTTTGCTGGCGGCCCGTACTATGTCGGCAAAGATGATACCGACGACGTGGAAGATTTCGAGAGCGATAGCAGATGATATCGGGAAGACGCCCGAAGACTCCGTTACCCGACCCGCTACTGTTGGGGATGGCTACAAGAGTCAAAAGTGTAACACAATACGCAACTCGATCAATTGCATCTTCAATCCGCCTGTTCGGCTTCGGAACGGCCGCGTTCTTTGTAGATCGCTGCCCGCAACTCTGCGAGATCCTCCTGGTCATCCTCAAACGCGCCAGCTTGACTGAGGAGAATCTGCTTGCTTGTGGGGCTCGGCGGCGTTTCTTGGGGGCACTGGGGCTCAGCCATACGTTATTCCCTCTTCAGTGGAATTTGTGGAACACCGTTGGTGTTCAGTCGTTCTGGAGTCGTCTACCCAGAGTGCGCTGCGCGACTCTGGGCTCTGGAGGTATAACGCCTACGGCGTAGGGCTTCGGACATCTCACGGCCTTAGCAAAAACGGCCCGCTGAGATTGTCAACCAGGATCGGGGTCTGGGTCGTGCCGGGGAAGTTCTTGGTGACGTAGTCGACCACCGATGTCTTCAGTTGCTCAAAGGCTTCGGTGACGGTGACCGGGCCTTGGCTGGATCGCAGCTCCTGGACGAGGAAGTAGGTCATGGTGCTCAGGTCGGCCTCTTTGCGTTCGAAGGAGACTTGGCTCGATGTGGACGACGCCAGCAGGGCCGTGTCGCGCTGGCCGATGTCCTTGACGCGGGCCAGTTCGCCGTCGAGGAAGTCGAACTCGACGGGGACGGACGGGTCGGGTGCGGCGCCGATCGACTTCTGCCCGGAAGACTGGCCGCCGCTGTGGCAGGTGTCCAACACGATCACGACCCGCCGCCCGTCGAGTTCCTGAATCCAGCGCCCGAAGGTATCGTCCAGAATCATCGTCTTGCGAATGGTTGCGAGGCTGTCGAGATTGCCGTCGTGGGGCACGAGGTACTCGTCGAAGCCGTCCTTTTCATCCCCCCCGTCGTCGGCGCAGCGCGAACCGTGGCCCGACCAGTAGATGATGACGCTGTCGCCCGGCCGGGTCGCTTCGGCCACGCGGCTGCGGATCGTCTGTTCGATGTTCCGGCGTGTGGCCTGCTCGTTGACCAGGACCCAGCCCTGGCCGATCTGGCCGTACTCGCGCAGGGTCTTGGCCACTTCGGAAGCATCGCGGTGACAAACTCGCAGGTCGCGAATTCGCTCGTCGGTATAATCGCTGATACCGATGAACACACCAACTCGTCGCGCTGGGCCGCCGCCGGCCTCCCGCTGGAGTCGCGACGCAGTCCCGCTGTCCGAATCCGTCGCATCGTCTCCGCCTTCCGGCGACTGGGTGACGATCTTCACGTGATGTTCGGCCCACTCGCCCGGGTCCTTGGCTTCTTCGACGTAGACGGCACGAACTCCCGACAGCCTGGCACGGGCTCCTTCCGCCAGGATGAGCCGCCCCAAGGCGCCCGTGTCCATCGGCTCGAGGGAGACGATCGCTTTGAGCACCTCTTGCCCATAGGGGGCCCCGATCCTTAGGCGGAAGCTTGATTTGTCGGGGCTCGGCGGTTGGGGGAGAACGACCGGCCTCATCGCCTCGATCCGGTTGTTTTCGCCGAAGGCGTTGGGGAACAAGCACGTCACCATGCCTCCCGCGTCGCAGTAGAGTAGATAAAGATATCCGTCCTTGGCCGAAACGACGTTGACCATCATTTCTTCACCGCCCCGATAGACCCGATCCGGCTTGTCCACGTCGACGCGAACCATGAACGACGGGCGATCGTTGCGAACCTCCTCGACGACAATGGCTCGGGGGTCACCCTCCGATTCCGCCGCCGGCACGCGGTCGCCAATGAAGGTGAGAGCGGCTAGCAGGAAACAACCTGTGATAACATCAATTTCGCGTTTCATTGCTCTTCTCCCAGACTGGCCCGCATTCCCTTGTCGTCCATTCCCTTGTCCTTCAATCCACTGCGTTCTCTGCCTGAACCCCGAACCCTGAACCCCGACAACTAATCTGCGGGCCCGACATAATAGGTGATCTCATCTTGGGCAAACTTGCCCAGCACTTGGCGGGTGTCGATCTGGCTGAGCGGTTCTTCTTCCAGGCTCTTGTTGTAGACGTAGTCGGTCAGCAGGGCTTTGATCTGCTTGTGTTGCGTGGGGAAGAAGCGGAAGCCGTATCCCTGCCAGGGGGGCGTGTCGCCGGGTTTTCCGTTTGTTTTCGACTTGGGCATGCCGATCACGGGGCGCGGAGCGGTGCGATCGAGGCCGGTCAGCGACAGGGGACGTTTGGTCACGAGCACCTTGATGCGATGGTTGCCAAAGGGCGCCGTGGTCAGGCAGTGCCCGGCGGGTGGACCGGGCACCTGGAACGTCGCGCCTGCCGCAATGCGGTTCTCGGCGCCGGGCGTCGGATGGAGCAGGGTCAGTTCACCTTCCGGCGATACGTGCAAGACGTAGAGATACCCGTCTTCCTCGGAGGAACCGGCAATCGCATAGGGTTCGGCAACCTGGTACTGCACGCGGCCGAACTCGGCCAGGTGGGCGTCGAGCCCGAAATCGGAGGTCTTGTCGGCAATGGCTGCCACCAGTTGCAGCGGCCCCAGCGGCAGCGGAACGTCGCTATTGTCTCCCGTGGCCGCCGAGTCCCGCCCGTTTCCCAGCCAGGCATCCGGCCCGACGTTCGTCGCCGCACCGGTAGCGTTGCCGGTACCCACCAGACGCTTGACGGTCTTGTATTCGAGTTCGGGATTCTCGGGCATGGCCACGTAGGGATACCAGGCGAAATCGGGGTGGCTCACCATGCTGTAACCGGTCCAGCGCCCGCTGCCCATGACGACGGTGCCGTCGCGCATTTGAAAGACAAAGGTGTAGTTCTGCAAATGGGGCACAGTGCCGACGAAATCGGGCGGCACCGAATCGTCGGCAGCGCACAGTTGCAGGTAGGCTTCATACCAGCCGCCCGCCGTGGGGCTCGGGTAGTACTCGACCCGGTAGGCGAATACGGGGTAGTTCCAGACTTGTTCGCCGGCGTCGAGATCCATGACCAGGGCCACGCCATGCTGCCTGATGAACAATTTCATGAGCTGCCAGAGCATGTCGGGGGCCATGTCCTGGATGTCCTCGCTCCCCTCGCCGTCGCCGTAGCGGTCGCCGTAGTAGTTGGCCACGTCAAAGGCATGACTGGCGGAGAGCCAGCCCTTCTGGTCGCCGACCGTCAGCGCGATCGGCGTCCGCCCCGAGGCGCCGCCGGAGACTTGATGCACGACCGGTTCTCGTTCCAGAATGGCGGCCGCCGACCAGCCGTGACAGTAGCCGTGCCAGGACGGAACCTGAGGACCGGGTGGCTTGTTCGCCAGTTCCCACCACTGGGCTCGCTTGCCGACGACGGTATCGTATTTCTCCAGAGGGCCAAGTAGTTCGCCTTTGGCCACCGGCCACCAATAGCCGGACCAGGGGATGTGTTTCGCCACGCCCTCCTCGACGACCGCGCGGGCCGGCAGGGCTGAGATGAGCACGACGATCAGACTCAGCATGTCGCGTCTCATGGCCGATCCTCCCGATGCTCGACGCCAACCAGTCGCGAGACCGTATAGCCGTTGTCGCAGTAGATTGGCCAGGGACGTTCTGTCTGCCAGAGTTGGCGCACCAGCCGGCCTTGTGACTTCAACCGGACCTCGGTAACCGGCCGCAACGTCAGGCTCTTGGTAAACGGGTCGTCGACAAGCGATTTCGCGAAATGCTCTCCGAACAGCTTGCGGACCTCGTCTTGCGGCACGTCGGAGACCTGCTGCTCGATCTGCTGGGCAAAACCGACGTCGCCCAGTTCCTTGCGCTCACCCGACCCGAAGTGCGACGTGTAAATGAACGTCTGCAGTCCCTTCGCGCCGGCGTAGAGCACGGGCGTGTCGATCGGCAGGGCCGAGAGAGGGCCAAGGATCGGGGAGGGCTGGCCGGAAACCGAGTCGTAGCTCATGGTCATTTCCTGGAAGCCGCCCGGGACGGGCAAGTGCGTCGTAATCCGGCGCAGGGCGAATGAATCGCAATCGAGCCAGAAGACGGTCTTGGGAATTGAACGGTCTTCCGCCTGGCAAGTCACTTCGACACGAAAGCAGTCCTCGGAAGCAGCTTTCTCGAGCGTCGGAACCTCGAACTGCCAGGGAAGGGGTGAAGAGCGAGCGGTCCGAGTCGCGTCGGACCGGACATGAAGCGGCCGACTCACGGTTTCTACAGTCCACCGATCCCCTAATTCCCAGTGCGGTCGCAGACGATCGAGCGGAAGCTCTTCCTCCCCGGCGGCCTGCTGAGCGACGGCAGTGAGTGGACCACACGCCAGGGCAGCCAGAACGCTCAAGAGAGCAGCAGGCAGTGAGCGCAGCATCTCATCCCTCCCCAGGCATGCGAGGATGAAAACATGGTATCCGAATCGTCCCTTCCCGCCAGAACGTTACCGTTCTGCCTTTTCTCGGGCAGGGCCCGTAGATAGCATGCCCTTCTGGGACCAATGCCCGACAAGGAGTCCATCGGGTGGCTGGGGTCGCAGACGCGAACCGGGCTCTTCGGAAACGGCGGCTACAGCATCGCCCCGCCTTGGGGGTCGACCGAGATCCCGTCAGTCAATTCGGCGAGCGTGTCGAGGACGACCAGCAGGGCGCTGGGGTCGAACATTCCGTCTTCCTCGGAGTCGAGGTCGGCCATCTGTTCGAAATGGAAAATGTCGAGCCGGGCGTCGCATTTGCGCAGTTCTTCCAGCCGCTCCTTCTCGTCCTGGCAGCAGCAGCTTGGTTCGACCTCTTTGGCCAGTTCGGCCACCTGTTCGCGAACCTCCTCGCCGGCAAGATAGGAGATGTCGAGAGCGGCGAAGTCGTCCGGCGCGAGGATCGTGAGCGATTCGAGCAGGCCTTTCTCGTCGGCCGACAAGTTGGTGAGCGTCAGGTGCTGGTGGAGCTTGCTGATCGCCTTCTGCACTTCTTTGAGCTTGGGACGCCGCTGGGCGGGGAAGAGCACGAAGTAAGTCTCGCGCCACTGGTACTGGCTGTTCTCAAACATCGACATCGTCAGTCTCCCTCGTCCAACGGATCATCTTGCTCTTCGCCATGCCAGCTTTCGATGGTTCGGAGGGCAGCCGCCTGCTCGTCGGCGGTCGCCCAGATTGTCTCATCTTGTTCCAATCGCACCTCGTACTGGCCTTCTCGCTGGCAGTCTTCCGAACCGCAGAAATGCGGCACGGCCGAGACCCAGAGGATGCGGTAGAGCGGTACGTACTTGTCGTCGATCCGGCAGAAGACAGACATAACGAGCAATTCTCCGGCGTCTAACTGGTAGATTTTTTCCGTCCGCCTGCCTTTACGATTCACCCAGTTCAATGGAGCGTTCGGTGGCTGCCTCGACGGCCCCCATGAGAGCCGCACGCAACCCGCCCTCCTCCAAAACCTGGATTCCGGCGATCGTGGTCCCACCGGGGCTCGTGACGCGGTCTTTGAGTGTTCCCGTGTGCTCGCCCGTGGAGAGCACCATTTCGGCTGCGCCTGCTACTGTCTGGGCCGCCAGGGCCGTGGCGATGTTGCGAGGCAGTCCCATTCGCACGCCGCCATCGCTGAGGGCCTCAATGATCGTGTAGACAAAGGCGGGGCCGGAGCCGGACAGCCCGGTCACTGCGTCCATCAGTCTCTCGGGGACGCGAAACGCGATGCCGACAGCCGAGAGCAGCTTCTCAACCAGGGCGGCGTCGGACTCCGTGGCGGCCGTTCCCAGGCAGAACCCGCACGCCCCTCGCCCAACCAGGCAGGGGGTGTTGGGCATCACGCGGACCAGCCGTGTCTCGTCGCCCAACGCGGCGGACATTGCCTTCACCTTTACTCCCGCGGCGATGGAAACGACCAGCTTCTTCGGCGTGACCGCAGAGCGGATCTCGTCCAAAACGGCCCCCATTTGCTGGGGTTTGACGGCCAGAAAGACCACGTCCGCCCGTTTGACGAGATCCAGGTTGCCCTCGGCGATCGACGCCCCGGTGGCGGCCGCGAAGCGCTCGGCGGCCGCGGCCAGCGGATCTGCCGCCAAAAGCCGCTCCCCGCCGGTCAATCCGGCCCGCGCAAAGCCTTGTCCCAGGGCGGTCGCCATCTGGCCCGCTCCCACAAATCCGATCGTTTCTGCCAACATCTGCATCCACCTCCGGTCAAACTTCCCGCCGCGGGCAGCCGATTCCAGTTTTGACATGCTAAAGGAAACAGGGCGATTGTTCAATGGTCCGGGGGGGACGGCTAGAAGGTGGGGGCGGGGTGTCGCAGACAACTGTGTGGACACCAGTCTTAGGAAGGAACCCGATACGGGGGATCGACCCATCCTTTTTGCAGCAACGGGCTTGGGCCCCCTCAGTCGCCTGTCTTCTCCAACACCAGGCAATCGACGGCCATCCGATACCCGTCCGATTCCTTGTGCTTCGACTCGACGGCGAACTCGAAGACGTTCTCGCCCTGCTTCAAAGGCGCGCCCGCAAAATCAAACCGCTTGGGCGGCCAGATGGGGCGGGAGAGGTCGTCGGTCTTCAAGAAAGTGTCGACGGGTTCGCCGACGTCCCGGCCGTTGACGCGCAACTGCACCTTTCCGAAATCATGGGCTCGCGTGTAGTAGATCCCGACGGTGTAGACGCCCTGCTTCTCGACAGGTACGGCCACAGAGAGCTTCCCCTGGTCGCCTGCGTTGAAGCTGAGCATGTGATCGCCGCTCAGGTTGGGCATTTCCCATTGGACGTAGGGCTGGGCATTCTCTTCCGCGGTGCTTTGCGAAGCGAGAACCTTCAGAGACTCCGCCTCGATCGCGCCCTCGACGTGCCAACGCCCCTTGTGCTCGTCCCAGGGCTCGTTCGAAATGATCCGTTCGAGCCTCGGCCATGCCTTGTGGATGCTGCTCTGGTACCAGAAGCTCGTGCTCGAGAAGTAGTCACGGCCCGTGTTCGGATAGGGGCTGATCCACGGCCAATGCTCGATCTCAAACTTGAACGTCTTTCGGAAGGGGATCGGATCCGCGATATGGAACCGATAGACGCTGAGGCGATTGCCCACCTCTCGCCCCTCCATCACGGGAGCCCCGTAGTACGGATTGCTGAAGACGCGGAATCCCCAGGCATCGCAGAAGTAATCTTCGGTGCCCGTCCCCCAGAAGGAAAGCCTGCCGTCGACCGTGATCATGTCGTCGCCTTCGCCGAACCACCCGGGAGTCCGGCTTCGATGCCCCATGACGACGCCGACGAAGTGACCGCTGCCTTCCATCTCCGCCAGGGTGATCGGCTTGCCGCGCAGGGCGAGATCGGTTTCTCGGAAACGGGCATGAAAGTAGTTCAGGTCCTCGACAGGCCGGTCGTAGACCCGGTAGTCGATGTAGAAATAGAGCGGCACAGTAGACCGATTCAGATTCTCCTCGGATCGGGTGGCCGTGACCGTGACCCGGGCCGACTTATTGAAGGGCATGTACCACCAACAGTTCCTCGCGCGGCCTTCGGACGAAACCTGGATCGGCAGACTGTTCATGGGAGCATTGACGCCCATGGCCACGCCGAAGAAATCTCCCAGCGGCGCTTCGACGCTGGGATGGTCGCTGCCGTCCCAATAGGCTCGCAGGATCAGGTCCCTGCCGCCTCCGCGATGGGTCGTCCAGATGTGCGTGACGGCGCCCGGCCCCTGGATCTCGGCCAAAGTCATTTCGGTCCCGTCGGTGGGCACCCAGACGTTATCGCGCGGCCCGCCTTGGGGCTGGTAGGAGCTGACCCGCGACGCCGAATAGTCCTGCGTCGCCGACAGCGAGGCCATGGGGCCGCTCGCTTGCATGATCCCCGGCGGCGGCGGAACAGGCTGGGGTTTCGGGAGAGTGGTGTAGGAGTCTTCCTCGGCCGGGCAGATGGCGGTAAAACTCAAGACCAAGGCTGCGATTACCAGCGTGACGTTTCCACGGTTGGCACGTATTAACAACACCAGCGTCTTCATAGGTTGATTTCCTTGATGGCTAAGAGACGGCTGGATGGATGGAACCGTTTCGATTGACATGGCAGGAGCGATGTGACTCCCGTGGCACCGTCCCAGAGAACGGCCAATAGAATAGAGCCGGAACGCATGCCGAGTCAACCGCCTGGGATTGTGACCGGGGTAAATATAGGACGCGACATGATAGACTGCGCCCTTTCAGCCTTCCCCTGCGGCTATGTGTGCTAAAACCGGCGCAGTGAATTGCGGTGATAGGGGCCGGCACGCCGGTTCAGGTATCGGTATCGACGTCTGCTCGGGTAAGATACCAGTTCTGGAGTTCAAACAGCCCCTCGTTCCGCCATTGCGATTCGGTCGCCTTTGCGGCGTGTACGAGCAGGGGCCAGTTCGATGGTCGACGCCAGAAACCGTATCGCTTCAGCACCCGGGCGATCGATTCCGGGATCAGGCTCTCGAACACGACCGATTCCATGCCCTGACGCCGTGCGTGCCGCAGCAATTCGCCCAGCAAGACAGCCAGATCGCCGGGCTCATTGTAGAGAAGATCGGCCACGTGGGCCGTTGAACTGCTGAAGTGGTAGACCAGGTACCCCCGCAGGCGTTTCTCATCGTCGCTCAACGTGAAGGTGCGATACCTCACGTCGGGCGAGTCGGCGAATCGCCAATTGAGAAACTCGGCCGAGCGATCGCCGAGAATGGAGAAGCGCCGGGCCGCTCGTCTCCAGAGGGCGTCGAATCGCTCGTCGAAACGGTCGACGACCTCCACGCGAGCACCCGACGGACGGCGCTGCCAGGCCTCGGACGTGGCGAACCACAACAGCGTGTCGGCGATCGCGCAGCCCGGTTGTCGCAAGCGTTTCCAGCAGCGGAGTTGGGGAAGAAAAGGTTCGCTGGTGAGCGGTTTCACCCAGCGGCCGACGTCGCCCACCAGATGGTAACCTATCCGGCGGAGCACGAGCTGGCTGCGGCGGTCGCAGAGTCCGTACACGAAGGGCAAATCCTGCTCGCAGGCGGCCTCGATCACCTTCCGTTGCAGTAACAGTGCCGGACCGAGACTGCGATGGCCGTGATCCACGTTCATGTCGACGGCCTGCCCGGCGGTGACCAGGCGATCGCGAATATGAAACCTCCGCTGCATAAGCCCGACGCTGCCGACCGCGACCTGCCGCTCATCCTGAAGCGTCCAATCACAGGCTCCACCTTCGCGATAGAGCCAACCGTAGCGTTCCGCTGCCGCCGTCGGCAGATTCCGCTGCCACAGCTCAAGGATCGTTTGCTGGTCGTCGATCGATGTCGGACAGATCTGGTAGGGCATGGCAGATGGCTGGAAGGGGCGGTACGAAGTGGTTCGAGGAATGATGGAATGGTGGAGTGGTGGGGGGATGCGGTGACACTCACCTCCAGTATTCCATTATTCCAGCATTCCAACATTCCCACTTTGATGGATGATTGGCTTCATGATTCCTGCATCTGACGTCAATGTCCCGAAACGACCAAGGGGACTTCATGGAGGTACTCTGCTGCCTTTCGCTTGGCGTCGATGTCGTCATAGACGCGTTCGACCTGCTCGGGCGTCAGGCCGGCGGCCTCGGCAACCTCTTGCGGCGGTACGTCCTGGTCCTTGGCAAACAGGCACAGATCCATCTGGTGATAGGGCAGCGAGAAGAAGAACTCCTCCTGCGACTGGGCCAGCGAGTACGTGTCGGTCGTGGGCGGCCGGAGCCGCACCGATTCGGGGACCCCTAGAAACTCGGCGAGCTGGTAGACCTGCGACTTGTACAAATGGGCGATCGGTTTCACGTCGGCCGATCCGTCGCCGTTCTTGACGAAGAACCCCAGGTCGTATTCGAGCCGGTTAGGCGTTCCCACCACGGCATAGCGCAGCCGGTCGGCGTGAAAATACTCGATCATCTTCCGCACGCGCTGCTTGAAGTTCGTGGCCGCCACGATGGTCTGGTAGGCGTCCAGCGGAAGCCGTGCTCTCTGCTGCGTTCCGTCGGGCGTCTCCATAACCGCCGAAAACACCCGATAGACCGATTCTCCGAACAGGCTCGGCAAGACGATCTTGGCCCGGCAACCCGGACCGTACTCGGGGAAGACGGAACGGAACGCCTCGTCGCGGCGGCGATAGCAGCCGGTACCTTCGAGCGTCGGGGCAATGTCTTCGACGACGGACGGGATGCCGAACTGCTCCGCGACTTCGCGCCCCAATTGCAGGCTCTCCGGATCGCTGTCCCGCTCGGGCATCATGATGCCGAACACGCGGTCTGCCCCCAGGGCACGGACGCACAAGCCCGCACAGACGCTGCTGTCGATCCCGCCCGACAGGCCGACCACGAGCCCCTTGCGCCGCAAACGGCGCACGACTTGTTCCCGCAGGGCGGCCGCGATCCGATCGGCCTCGCGACGAGGATCGATATCGAGCGAGCTGGCCGAGAAACTCACTTGTTCCAGGTGACTCATACCAAAAGCCCTTCCAACTGGCGCCGGTCGATTTTTCCGTGCTCCGTACGTTCGAGCCGATCGCGGAACTCGATGAACTGAGGGACCATATAGTCTTCCAATTGTCGTGCGCAGTGACGCCGCAGATCGCGGGCGTTCAACTCGGTACCCGGCTTGAGGACGACGAAGGCCTTGACGGCCTGGCCCAGGAGTTCGTCCGGAACCCCGATGACGGCCGCTTCCGCCACGGCCGGATGATTGTGCAGAGCGTTTTCCACCTCGCGAGGACTGACCTTCTCGCCGCGACTCTTGATAACGTCGTCGACGCGTCCGACGAAATACAGGAACCCGTCGCCGTCCTGGCGGAACAGATCGCCCGTGTAGAATACCCGCTCCCCCTGGATCGGCCCGGGCCGCAACACGCGGTCGGTCTCCTCGGGCATCCGCCAATAGCCTCGCATCACGTTCGAGCCGCGGACGACCAGTTGGCCCACCTCGCCTCGAGGCACCGGCCGGTCCTGCTCGTCGACCAGGCAGATCTCCTGATTGGGGAGCGGAATTCCCACCGAATCGGGACGCCGGTCGAGCTCTTCGGGCGGCAGGGCGCAGACTCGCTTGCACTCCGTCAGCCCGTACATCGAATGGAGCGTCACGTGCGGCAGGAGCGATCGGAACCGGGCGATGTGCTCGCAAGGCAGGGCCGCCCCGGTGTTGGTGACGTAGCGGAGCCGGCTCAAATCGTGGCGTTCGAGACTGGTCTGCAACAGAATAGCCAGCATGGAGGGCACGACGGGAAGAGCGGTCACGCCTTCGTCGACGATCTTCTTGAGAACCGACTCGGGATAGGCGAGGGAACGCTCGATCACCAGGGTGCCGCCGAACTGGGCAGCCATCAACACGTGGTACAGCCCGTAATTGAACGAGAGCGGCAAGGCGTTGAGGATGACGTCGCCCGGGGTATTGCCGAAGTAGCTCGTCAACGTCGTCGACGAGGTGACCATGTTTTGATGGGTCAGCATCACGCCCTTGGGGACCCCCGTCGATCCCGAGGTATACATCACCGAGGCCAAGTCGACGTCGATGGCCCGCCGCGGCGGAGCTTCCAGGCACCATCGATTGCGATCCAGGAGATCTTCGAATCCCACCGTCTGCTTGTCGGTCGGGACAGCGGATGGTCGGTCTGTGGGGACGAGGACGAGGGTCCGCAATTCGGGCGTGTCGCGCAGGGCGTCTTCCATGGGCGAAAGGCGGCGCGACGACGCCACCAGCGCGGCGGCCCCCGAATGGTTCAGCAGGTAGTGGAGTTTCTCGGCCTTGGTGGTGGCATTGACCATCATGAAAGCGGCGCCGGCCTTGAGTACGGCGAACACGCTGATCGCCGCTTCGAGGCTGTTGTCGAGCATAACGGCCACGCGGTCGCCCCGCGCCACGCCGCACTCGATCAGCCCGTAGGCCAGCCGATTGGTTGCCGCTTCGTATTCGGCATAGGTCATGCGCCGATGGCCGCACACCAGGGCGGTCTTGTCGGGCCAACGTTCGGCGCTTCGCTGAAGAAAGGTTTCCAATTGCATGGGTCGAACCTGAATCAACAAACGGTGGCCGGAAGCTTGCGCTCGAGAAAGCCGACGAGGTTGTCGACCGAGTCGAGGTTCTCCGGAACGAGTTCCGAGTCGTCGATCGTCAATCCCCACTGGTCCTCGAGAAAGGCGACCAGTTCGAGAACGCCCGTCGAGTCGACGATTCCCATTTCGAGGAAGCTGTCGCCGTCGTGAAGTTCATCGTCGCCTCCGAACAGGAAGTTCTCTCGGACGAAGGTGCGGATCTTGTTTCGTGAGTCTTGCATGGAAGCTCTCGCGTTGCTTGGATGAAATCAACCTGTTGTGCTGTTCGTGACGGTCTGAAACGGAATCGTGTCACCTGGCTCTCCGACCCCACCCCCGTAGCTTGGCTCTCCAGAGCCGAGTATCTTTGTGTCGCCAAACACAGCCGATCCTGCCGAGTCGTCCTCGATCGGCCGGAAGTTGCGAATGAGCCGATCCACGAGGATCTGCGTCGAGAGAATCCCGACGAGAGCCATGTTGTCCTTGGCGCCGATTGCCCGGCCCGACCGGACCTTGCTAACGAGCCGCTCGACCGCTTCGGGTTGAAATACCCCGTAGTTCTCGATTTGAGCCGCCGAGAGCATGTCGTCGGCATAGGCGTTGTGCAGCGGATGCTGCGGAGTTCCGAAAAATGCCACGGCCTCCGGCGCACGATAGGGCTGCTTGGGACGTTGAAGGATCTCTTCCGGCACCAACCGGCCTGCCGCTTGCTTGAGCAGGTGTTTCTCGCAAAGTCCCTTCATCTTCCACCGGGGCGGAATCCTCGCGGCAAACTCGGCCAGACGATGATCGAGGAATGGGAACCGGCCTTCGATGCCGTGGGCCGTCGCCATCCGGTCGCCTTGCGACGACAGGATGTAACCGGGGAGCAGGATCGCCGACTCCAGGAACTGGGCCTGGGCAAAGGCGGACCAACCGCCGAAGGCCGGAGGCAGGATCTCCCGGCAGTCGTCGTAGGGCTCGCTCGACCGGTCGGCTTCCAGATAAGGCTCCGCCAGAAATCGCTTCAGGTGCCCACCCAGCCGCCAGCGCGGCAGATGGGAGAAGAAGGGACTCTCCAGATCCTGCGGCCCGACGTGAAAGAACGCCTGCAAGTAGGCAGGCGACTGGGCTTGCAGGTTCGGCATGTACGGATAGAGTTTCTTCAGCAGCAGCCCGCGGAGCCGGCTGTTCGGTTCGGCGGCCCAGAACCGGCGGACTTTCGCTTCCTTGAACAGGTCGTAGCCCCCCAGCATCTCATCGGCGCCCTCGCCTGTCACCACGACCTTATAGCCCTCACGCCGGACTTGCCTGGCAAGCAGGTAGAGCGGAGCCGGTGCGGTACGAAGCAGCGGCCGTTCTGCATGGAAAACAACCTCCGGGAAGACTTCGCTGATGTGTTCGTAGTTGCAGCGGAATTCGTGGTGCCGCGTCCCCAACCTCTCGACCATCATTCGCTGGTAGCGGCTTTCATCGTAGTCGGCATCGTCGAACGCCACGGAAAACGTTTCCAGGGGCGTTGTGGTGAGTTCGCGGATGAGTGCCGCCGTAATCGATGAATCGAGTCCGCCGCTCAAGTAGGCCCCCACGGGCACGTCGCTGCGGAGACGCAACTTGACCGCATCGGACAGCAGTGCGAGGAGATCCTCAGTCGCACGCTGCTCGTCGAGCCGAACGTCGGGCTGGTAGTCGGGCTGCCAATACTGCCACGAGAGGACCGTTCCGTTCTCGACCGACAGACAATGTCCCGGTGGCAGTTCGTGGACGCCCTGGAATACGGTGCGTGGAGCCAGCGTAGTCCAGTAGGTGAAGACCTGGCCGAGACCCGTGCCGTCGAGCGCGAGGGTCACCTGCGGATCCGCGGCCAGGGCCTTCACTTCCGAAGCGAACAGGAACCGATCGGCGCCGGCAATGTAGTAGAGCGAACGGATACCAAGCCGGTCGCGCGATAGAAACAGCCGCCGGTTCCGGCGATCCCAGACCGCAAAGGCCCACTGCCCGTTGAAGTGTTCGACGCAAGCATCACCCCATTGCTCGTAGGCATGGAGGATGACCTCCGTATCGCTCCGGGTGGCGAACCGGTGTCCCAAACCGATCAACCGCTGGCGGAGTTCCAGGTAGTTGAAGATCTCTCCGTTGAAGGTTACCAGGAGCGAACCGTCGGGCACGGCCATCGGCTGCCGACCGCCGGCCAGATCGATGATGCTCAGCCGCGTGTGGCCCAGGCCGACCGGACCGTCGACCACGGCGCCGGCGGCATCGGGACCTCGATGGCGGATTTGCGCCGCCATGCGTCGAATCAGGGCGACTTCAATCGGCCGATCGTCGTGATGGAGGATGCCAACAATGCCACACATCGAATCGGTGTTCCCAGCAATCGCGAGGCTGACTGGGGCTCCGCAGATCCACCCAGTTTGGGGATTCCGGGAACCTGTTCTCGCAAGTCTAGGTCACACGTCCTTGGGAACCGAATCCGTGAATCTCCGATGAGGATGTGAGGTGGGAAACGACGATCGAAGGCGGGGGTCTGTTCCGGATATGACGGTTCTTCCGGCGTTCTACGCGTTAGGGCAAACACAGCTACAATGGTCACAGCGGGCCGGCGAACGATCAACCCGGATTGTTCATGGGTGGCACGCTCAGAGCGCAGCGATGGGCGTGGTGACCTGACGATCCACGCCCATCGCTGCGCTCTGAGCGTGCCACCCAATAAACAGTGCCTCTGGGCCTGGCCTTTTGTCTCTTCCATGGTTCAAGAAACAACAAAACAGGCCGCCGCTTCTCCCGGCGAGAGAAACGGCGGCCTGAGGTCTTTCGACTTGGCGCGAATCATCTACTGGACGTCCTGCACCTCCGTCAGGCTATGCGTGACCAGGGCTCCGTCTTCAAAGTAGCACTCCGCCGTGCAACGGCGTACGGCCTTGAGCACTTCGAGGACCGTGTCGACCTGAGCGACGATCTGTTCGATCTGCGCGTCGTCGGCGTCGTCGCCCAGGTTCTCTTCGGCCACCTTCCGGGCAACCAACCGGAGCCAGGGCGTCGCGGCGTCGATCGTGGCGGCCCAATTGAAGACTACGGCGAGAGCCCGCGGGCGACCGGCGTCGGCGAGCACTCCGCCCGCGGCGGACGGAGTCGACTTGAGCAGCCGCTGGCTATGCGATTCCGACGCGGTTGCCACGGCGACCTCGTCGGTGAGGACGGCATTGGGCTTGATCTGCCCGTCGATACCCAACTCGCTCGGGAGCGTGTAGGAGAGCTTCGAGCCGGCCGACGTCTCGCTCACGTCGGGCCAGGGGATCTCGTAGTCGTCGGGAATCTCGCCCTCTTCGTCCAGTTCGCGAGCCGCTTCCAGCAGATCGTTGAAGAACTTCTGGTAGCCCACATACGCCTCTCGCATGGCGTCGGCGTCTTTGATGCCTATGACGATGGCCGGCTCCGGCAACGGCATGGCCTCTTCCGTTTCCGGAATGCCCCCGGCGACCTGCTTGCTCCGCAACTTGGCGTCGATGACGATCGCACTCTGGCCCGTGCAGGCGGGAATAAGGCTATCATTCGTGACTTGGACGAGTTGCTCGAAGAGCGGCTTCAGCAGTTTTATGGCACGGTCGTACTTCTCCCGGTCATTCTCGCTCATTTCGGGAACGGCGAATTCCTCGAAGTACCCGTGAGCGACGCGCACCCAGTGGGCAATCCGATCGTAGGCGTCGGGATACACGCGCTCTCGCCAGGCGATGGCCAGGAGGGGATCGCCGCCGATGTGGTTGAGCAGATCGAGCGGCTGGGAGCCGTCGAGAATCTTGCTCTCCGTCCAGTTGTAGTTGTAGGATTCCACACCCTTGTCGGTCAGGAACGAGACGGCCACGCCGGCACCGGGTGCCGGGATCAGCTTCTTGATATCGTCGGCCAAGGCTTCTACGTCCTTGCGGATGCGGCCCTTGGCCTTGTCCGGCAGGGGCAGTTCCTTCAGGGCGGCCGCGCCGATTTTCAGCAGATCCTCCAGATCGCCCGCCGAAAACGCCATGCGACCGACGAAATCCTTGCTCGCATAGCTGATGCCCGTGAGCCGTTCGTTCCCGAACTTCTTGACCCCGGCAAATTCCGGGCGAGTGAGCAACGAGTCGGTCTTGCCCATCCTCTCCAGCTTTTCCAAGGAATCGGTCAGAGCCACCGTCAAATAACCGTCGCGAACGCCGAAGGCGATGATCAGTTTGAGCTGCTTCACCTTTTCGACGATCTTGTCGACGTCGCCCTCGTTGGCCTCGATCTCGCGTACGTCGTCCAGCGGCAACTCATCCCAGGGAATCATCTCCCCGTCGAGGGTCAAGGTGAGGAACTTGGTGTCGCCGACCTGTTGGCGTGAGACCTTGTCGGCAAACTCAGGCTGCACGAAAGCCAGCATGCCGAGAAGCCCTTCGAGCTTGCCCAGATGGAGAACGGCCCGTTGCTCGTCGGCCACGGAAAAGCCCATGACCATGGTGGGAATCTTCAGTTTATCGATGTTCTGCGTCAGGATGTAGAGTGCCGCCTTGCCCTGCATCTCCGGCTGGCTCATGGCGTCACCTTCTCCGGTGGCCATGAAGTAGTATGGGGCGTAAGAGACCGCGTTGCTCACGTCCTGGGTCAGTTCCAACACATCCGCGACGTCGGCATTGCCGTAACAGAAGACGTCGTCGGAGAACATATCGGCCAACAGCCCCAGCAAGTCCTTGACGTTGGGATTGTCGAGGGCAGCTCGCACTTGGGCGGCCTTCTCATCATCCACGTCTTCCAGTTTCGCCTTGAGCATGCCGAGTCCCATCTGGACGGAAGGCATATCCATCAATTTCTTCCAGGCGTTGCTCTCGGCGATGATCCTGATCTGTTCGCCGTTGCGCAGCGAGGCCCCATAGAACGCGGCATCGGCCGGAATCAGGCGGATTGAGGTCTCCTCCAACTCGCTCGCCGCCAGGGGGGCTGCCGGGCGCATGGTCGACACTCCGACCAGCGCCAGCAATACCAGAATCCCACGCAGGGATCTTGAGAAAGACATAGAAACTGCTCCTTTCGTGGATGAAAAACTCGTACGTTGCCGTTCGTAGCTTGGGTGGCAAAGGGGGCGACAACTGCCAAACAGCGACCCCACCGGGGGGCCAGGGACGTTCCGACGCCGCCATCGAGAACAACACAACGGCTGATCCGCGAATTGTAACCTTCCTGGGGGATACCGACAATTGCCCGTGTTTGTTCGCAGAAGGCCTTTTCGACACTCTCCACTATCCGGGGGGCTATGCGGATCCACTTTCTCTTCGTCGCACAACCAGTTTTCTTGCCCGATTTTTACTGAAACCCCATCAGCCCCACCGGCGGCGCTTCGCCCGGTACGAAGAGATGCCCCAGGGTGCTGGTGATCTCCACCACGATTTCGTTGCGTCCTGACCTGGCAGCCTTCCGAGCGTCGAAGCGGAAGGGCGACCATGCCCGGGCACCGACGTCGGTGCCGTTGACGATCAGGTGGACAGGATAGCCGCCCGAATCGATGGACAGGTGGGTTGGTGCTTCGGCAAAGTCGACCTCAGTGCGGTAGCAGCCCGTGCCGCAGAAATCGGGATAGCCGTGCCGGCGCCAGTCGCCCAGGGGGATCGTCTCCGGCCGTGCGATCAGTTGTCCCTCGGGACCGACGGCGAAGTCGCCCCACAGGATCAGACTCGGGAGGAACTTCAGCGGCTTGGCTTCCGCCAGGTCGACGGCGAAATGATTCTCCCCCACCTTGAGCAGCCCGGTGACGTCGATTCGCCGAAAACTGAAGTCGAATTGCCGATCGACCGGGGCTGCGTTCAGGTCGATGGCAGTTCCGTTCACGCTCAGGCCGCGAACCAGTTGGCATTGCACCGAGAGTTCGGCTTTTGGCGGCAAATCCTTGATGGAGAGTGTTGCCCGATCGAGCCGAAGAGAATTGAGGCCTTTCGGAGTGAAGGACCAGACGAGCTTCTCCAGAGCGGGTTTCGCAGTCGTGGAGGGCGCCGCCGGCTTTTCGAGCCGGGCGATAATCGCCTCGCGGGCCTGGCTGATAAGATCCTGCGTCATCCGCTGGAGTACTTTGGAACCCCTGGGGTCGGGGCCGGCAACTGCCCACAGGTCTTCATCCGCCGGCCAGGTAATGCCCAGCGGCGGGGCTTGGCGAGCTCGCTGGGCCGCCTCGGCAACGTACTCAGCGAAAACCGGGGCATACTTCTTGAACCACGGCTGGTGCGGGCCGTGGATGCCCAGGTATTCCCGTTTGAAAAAACCGCCGCTCAGATCGAGGGGGCAGATGGCCATCACATAGCGATCGATTCCGCAGGCGGCACACAGGTCGACCATTTCCCGCATCGTTTCCATTTTCATGGTCGGCGGGCCGAGGGCGTAGACCTCGACCATTCGCTCTTTGCCCGGGTATTCGGCGATGGCTGCGAGGGTCAGGGCTTCGCACTTTTCCGGATCGGTTCTCGTGCTGATCTCGTCGATGCCGGGGATGCCGAACTCGCTCAGTTGACGGCGAAGACTGCCGCTGTAGGCGATCTGGCCGCCAAGACTTCCCTCGCCCAGCAGGTGGCCGGTCATGGCGATCTTGTGTGCCCGGCACCACTCGGCAATCGGGGCAACCCAACTGTCATGCCAGACCTTCGTGAAGGCGGCCCAGTAGTCGGCCCAGCCGGACCAGTTTGCCACGTCGTCGATCTTGGCAAGTCGATCGCGGAAATCGCCTCCCAACGCGGCATCCATTGCGCTGGACCAGGTCAATCGCCACGATACTGTGCCACGGGGACGCGGCCCGTGCTGCATGGCCAGCGAGGGCTCGTCGGTAAAAATCGCTCGCACGGTGGTGCCAAAGTGCTCCCCAATCGCCTGGTAGTAGCGCTCGTGGGTCACTTCCAGGAATCGCTGCGTGGCCTCGGGCAGGAGCAGGTTGGCGCTTCCGGGGACGGGGACCAGGCGGTTGCGGCCGTCCGACTCGACTTCGAGCAGTTGTGCCGCCAGGTCTTCACGGTCTTTGGTCACCACCCCCTTGGCATGGCCGCTGGGCCAGCAGAACTCGTCGTAGAGCCAGACCTCCATCTTGCGAGCCGCGGCCTGCTCGACGATGAAACGAATGCGATCGAACCAGGCGTCGCTGAGATACTCCAGTTCGAGTCCCCAGCGGGGATAGAGCACCACTCCCCAGCCGGCATCGTGGTAGGCATCGAGCTGTTGCTCGACGTTAGCCGATTCCAGAGTGCCCGTCAACGCCCACATGGCCAGCGGCGCGGTGGGACCGGGCGTCGTATCGAGTGGCAGTGCGGGCGCAGCGCCGGCACCGGGAGCAAGAGTGACGGCGGCCGCGGCGGCAGCAGAGGTTTGCAGGAAACTGCGTCGTGAGATTGGCGTGGGCATGGTGGCTCCGATCGGGCTTGGTGACGTGGTGGCCAGCTACTGTTTGGCTTGGGCCACGATGATCGGCAGCAGGGCGTCGGCGATCATGCGGTGGCCTTGGTTGTTGGGGTGCATGCCGTCGAGAAGTAGATCGTTCAAACTCTGGCCTTCGACGGCGTGGTAGTCCATGAACTGTTGATGAAGATCGACGTAGACGTTTTCGACTCCCGTGCGCCGCGCCGTGGTCGAAGTGCCGAAGGCGACGACCGTGAATGGCGAGTCGGCGGATTTCGGATTCGTTGCTGTGAGCAGGCGATCTTCGGCGATCTTCATCCGCAGCCCGCCCTGCATGGTCGTGATCCACAACTGGCCCGAGCGGCGTTCATAGAGATAGGGATAGGATTGGCGGGCGGCGTAATAGGGCTCGCCCGGCGAAAGGGGACGTTTCGACAGAACGATGGGCCGTGTCCAGGTCCTTGCGTCGTCGCCGGAGAAAGCGATCGAGAGTTCTTCGCGGCTGCGGACGTCCTGGGGATTCTCGTCGGTCGGCCGGTTCCAGAGGAGTGCAAGTCGTCCGTCGCTCAGCCGCGCAAGCTGCCCGCAACAGGTGCTCGAGCGGAGCTTCGACTGGGTAAGGCCTTCCCACGTGAGGCCCCCGTCGCTGGAAAAGGCTTCCCAGAACCAGCCTCGGGTGGTTCGCAGCAGAATATAGACGCGGCCGTCCGACAGTTCGGCAACCGTCCCCTCCATGGTCCCGCCGTGATCGCCGCTGTCCTTCGTTTCCATATCGAGCAGGTTGCTGGCCTTCCAGGTCTTGCCTCCGTCGTCGGAAACATAGGTCAGGCTCACGTGACGCCAGGGAATCACTTTCTGACCCACCAGCACAATCCGCCCGCTCTTCAGTTGGATCATCGAGCGAATCGCCCCGCACCATCCTTCCTGGATCATCAGGGGCTCGGACCAGGTCTTGCCGTCGTCGCTGCTGCGGCTGACGCAGACGGGCAACACCCACCGTGCGGCCTCGGCCTCACCGCCCTCGCCCCAAGGGCCGCCGCGCTGCCTTTGCCGTTCGTTCATCCAGGCGAACACGACGGTTCCGTCGCGCAGCTTGAGAAGCGCTCGTTCATCGCGAGCCTCGTACTTCTGGTTGTCCTGGAAAAGCGGATAGGCCTCCCAGGACTCTCCCTCGTCGCGGCTGACGTAGGCTTCCGAGCGTCCGACGGCAAGTACTCCGCCGTCGCCGGTGGTGACGAAGGGACCTTGGTGGTCGAAGGGCAAGGCCTCGCCCCCGCGGTGCATTCGGATCGGATCCGCTGCTGCGGCAGAGGTCGAAAGGGTGAAGAACAGGAGACTCAACAGAATCGGCAGCGTGTAACGTGACAGACGCGGCATGGCAGGCTCTCCCGGGTATCAACTGTGCGGCTCTCGCTTCCCGTATCGCGTATCCTCGTCAACTCGAAGCCAACCTCTCAAGGGCGATCGCCGCTGAGAACCGGGTGGCCGCATCGCTGTCGCCGAGGGCAGCGGCCAGAGGTTCACGCGTATCGGGCGTGCCGATCAGTCCCAGGGCGATCGCGGCCATGTGGCGCACGTGAGCGTTCATGTCGTTGAGGGCGGACGCCAGGACCTCCACGGTCTCCGGTTCGCCCAGTTGGCCCAACGAAAGGGCGGCGGCTGCGCGGACGCTCCAATCGCCGTCGCGATCCTTGAGAATCTCCATCAAGGGAGCCACGGCCTGCACGTCGCCCAACTTCCCCAAGGCTTCGGCGGCCTGCCGGCGAACCAGCCAACTCGGATCGCCCAGCCGATCGATCAGGTAGGGAACCGTCGCGGCCGCCGCCGGCCCGAGCTTCTTGAGGCACGAAGCCGCATAGGCCCGGTCGGAGGAAGCATCGGCGTAGAGACCGTCGACGAGGGCCGCCTGCTCCTGCGGAAGTTGGACCGAAATCGCCGGCCGCTCCACCGGCTCGATTCTACCTGAATCGGCGTTCTGGTTCGACCCGTTGTAGCCCCATAGGAGGAACGCCGTGCCGACAACGATTGCCGAGAGCAACGGGAGGTACTTCGAGACGGCGTTGAACATAGAAAGGCTCGCTCCGGTATGACCCGACAAGGCGCACTGTCTCCGACCGTGAGCATTCGGGGGCTTGATAATTGCTTCCAGTATGAGTTTCCTTCGACTATCATGCAAGCTCGGCACCGCGTTTGTCCGGCCGAGCACGAAATCGCCCGTTCTCGCACCTAACCGCATTGCAGCATGAAGGGAATAGCACCGATGAGAAACACAATCCATTTCCGGCGGCCGACGAACGGCGGTCTGGCTGTCGTGCTGGGCGTTCTGTTGGCGGCAGCAAGTGCTTTCTCTGCCGAAGAGAAGCCCGGCTACGACGACACGCCCATGCTTCCCAACAGCCAATGGCGCGTGCACGACAAGAACCGTCCCCAATCGCCGATCGTCGAGCCCGGCGCGAAGCCCGGGGATCCGCCTTCCGACGCCGTCGTGCTCTTCGACGGCCGCGACGTTTCCCAATGGGAAGGTCTCACGGCCGACGCCGTCGAAGACGGCGCCATCAACGTCGTCAAAACCGACGGACTCACCTCGAAGATCACATTCCGCGATTGCCAGCTCCACGTCGAGTGGGCCACGCCCAAGACGGCCGACGGCAACGCCATGAACTGGGGAAACAGCGGCATCTTCTTTCACGGGCTCTACGAGCTGCAGATCATCGAGTCGAAGGCGTGCCGCATCTACGCCGACGGAATCGCCGGCGCCGTCTACGGCCAGTTCCCGCCGCTGGCGAATCCGTCGCGCGGGCCGGGCGAGTGGCAGACCTTCGACGCCGTGTTCCTCGCACCCAAATTCGACGGCGAGAAACTCGTCCAACCGGCTCGCATGACCGTCTTCTGGAACGGCGTGCTCGTCCAGTATCACCAGGAGATCCTGGGGGCAACCAAGCACAAGATGTTTCCGCAATACGAGCAGAAGGTCGAAACCGGCCCGCTGGTCATTCAACAACACCACTCGGCCGTCCGGCTGCGAAATATCTGGATCCGCCCGCTCAATCTGGACCGCTGACCTCATGCCTTACGATAGACGGTCGTGTGGCTCCAACGCACGGGCGGCCCGGCTTCGGTCGTCGCGAATCCCGCCCGCTCGGCCTTCGCCGCCATCTCGGCCATATCCTGAGGCGTCACGTGGCCGCGAGGCTCGACGACCAGAAACTCTCCTCCGGGTACGAGGCAGGTGTGCACTTCGGCGAGCAACTTGCCCAGGTCGGGCACTTCGTGGGCCGACCAGAACGCCAGGGCAAAATCAATCGTCCGGTCCAGGGCGAGCGAATCCTTCTGACAGACGTGCGTTCGTATCCACTCGGCCACACCGGCCCGCCGGGCACGCTTCTCCACGGTCTGCAACATCCGGGGCTGTAGGTCGGCGGAGATGATTGTGCCCTCCTCACCCACAAGCCGCGCCATGGCGATCGACGTGAACCCCATGCCGCAGCCGAAATCGAGCACCGTCATACCGGGCGACAAAAACGGCGCAAGGAACCGCTCCGGCTTGTGCAGCCAACGGCGGAGGGGATTGTCGATGAAGTAGCCTCCCCACCAGGGGCACACGTGGTCAGCCATCCGTAGAAGTCTCTCTTGGGTGTCAAGCTACGAAAGAGTCTGCAGCATCAGCCACACACGCCGCCAAGTGTAGTACCATAATGGTAACCTCACAAGCCGGACATGGCCATGAAGCACGACCAGCCTAATCGAACGATCCGATCCCGCCTGCTGATCGCCTGCGAGGAAACGACGGACAAAGGACCGCGGGGGTCCTGCCGGGAATCACGCAAGGCCATTTAGTGTCTTTGTGCTGGACTTGTGCGTATGGTGCGCGCATGTTTGTGAAGATTGGGTTGCGGGCTTGCCCAGCTTTGGGTCACCACGTCCCCATCCGCAGCAATCGATAGGCCAAGAGTCTCTCGTTCTCCACGGCGATCGTGTCGCCGGGGCCGCTGTCCGTCGAGCGGGCGTAGACGTAGTCAAAGTACTTGATCCAGAGTTCGTAGCTGTTGCCCGTGTCGGTCAGGGAGCCCCCCTGGTACTTGTTCTCTTCCCAAAACGCCTCGTCGAACGTG
>Ga0209722_1000447_pt1 | contig 46057 bp, 27 predicted proteins | sample BioC12SIPDNA_2_FD_185745 | JGI IMG/M metagenome (GOLD analysis project Ga0209722, IMG submission 185745) | Anaerobic biogas reactor microbial communites from Washington, USA - Biogas_R1_A C12 SIP DNA (SPAdes) (version 2) | ecosystem: Engineered > Bioreactor > Anaerobic > Unclassified | place... | reverse complement strand
CCAATCCCCAAAATCTGCTCGTACAACTGACGGTCTTGCATGACGTCCTCCTGGATTCAAGGAAAACGTCATCCTACCGCCTTGATCTCTCCCCACCAACCAAGTACCTTCAATCTCGCTCGGCCAAACGAAGTCGGGCTCTGCTGAGGAGCAACCCGACAAGGGATAACCGAGTCAGGGCGGGTGAATGGCCCGCGCGGCCCTGGCGGCGTCCAACCCCAGGGACGCCTTCTTCTCCCACCCATTTATTTGCCCTGCCATTCCTCAAAAAAACCTCTTCACACCAGCGACAATCATCCAGCTTTACCCACTAAAAACCCGGAATACCCACAATTTGGTTGGCGACGACAAGCGGCCGACAAAGCAAGAGAAGGAACAGGCTACCGAGACGATGAAACGAATCGAGAAGGAGAAGAATCTCAAAGGGTTCCTCAGCAAGTAGGCGAGAACAGAAGAACGCGCCGGTGAGCGCGGGGAAAGTGCCGCGGCTATCGGTGTTCGCTTGGTTTACATCCCGTCCTGCGACTCCCCCTTCCCTTTCGGCCCCCACTGGCGAATCGCCTGGTCGGTGGCTTGCTTGCGCTTCTCGCCGCCGGCACCTTCCAGGTCGCGGAGCAGAATGCCGTAGTGCTGCAGCGTGGCTTCCAGCGCGGTCCGCAGCTTTCTGATATCGGCTCGCTGAGCCATGCTGGCGGCCGCCAGCGGTTCTAACCAGCCCTGCATCAGTTGGAACTGGCTACGCAGCACATTGAGAATGTTCCGCGGCACCTGGTGCATCACGTGGACTTCCTGCACCGGGCTGCCCGGCTCGCCCACGGCCGGGGGCGCCTTGGCTTCCGACGCAGGAGCCGCCGCCGGCGCCAGGTTCTTCAGGCTCTCGACGAGTTCCTTGACCGCCTCCGGCGTGAAGCCGGTCGGCTGATTGCCTGCCGCGGCCATGGCGGCGACGGCCGCCTGGCTGTCGGCGTGCATCTGCGTAAGGCCTTGGCCGAGCGTGGCGTTGATCCCCCGGACGCCGCTCTCCAACGCGTCGAGCTCGGCCACCAGCGTGGCGACGCGATCGTGAAGGCCCGTGTCGTGTTTCTGTTGAAGCAGGTCGCCCACGCTGTCGACGACCGCCTCGCGGATCGCCTCCAGCCCGTCGGAAAAACTCCGCAACTGCACAACCACCTGGCCGACGGCGTCTTCCTGGTCGATACCCCGCATGCGGACGTTCTCCTGGTAGGTCCGCTGGATCGATCGCCAGCGTTTCGTTTCTTCGTCCGAAAGGCAGCCCATCAGTTCCTTGAACTTGAGCATGTTCGACTCGGCGTCGGAAGTGAGCGTCTGCGAATCGTTCTCATAGTTCGAGAGGATCTGCGTTTCGAGCTCCTGGTCGTTCATGATCGGCACCACCTTCTCGGCGATGCGGTTCATGTTGCGGTACGACCCTTGCAGCTTGAAGGGCGGCTCGGTGCGGTACTCGTCGGCCATGGCGGCCGAGCGGATGTACTCGCGATTGACGGCCAGCACCACGTCGCGCACCCGCATGAGCTTCTTCATCACCGCCACGAACTCGCCCAGCTCTTCGGTCGAGTAGTTGCCTTCCAGTTCGACGCCCTCCTGGACGCCCCGCTCGGCCAGGCGGATCACCGAGTAGACGTCCTTCTGGCTGCGCGTGGCCAGGTTGTTGAGCACCGGGTTGGACGTCAGGGCGTTTTCCAGGTAGCTCATCTCGAAGGCGTCGCGGTTGTCGCCGATGATCTCGCCCAGGTTGTAGACGTCGGCCCGGTTCGAGAGCATGTCGGGGATCTTGAGCTTCTGCCCGCTCTCGGTGTAGGGGTTGCCCGCCATGACGACCACCACCTTGCGCCCCCGCAGGTCGTAGGTCCGCGTCTTCCCTTTGTAGACGCCTTCCATCTTCCGCTGGGCGTCGCAGAGCGAAATGAACTTCTGCAGGAACTCGGGATTGCAGTGCTGGATGTCGTCGACGTAGATCATCACGTTGTCGCCCATCTCCAGCGCCAGGTTGAGCTTGTCGACCTCCTCCCGGGCGGCCGCGTTGGGCGCTTCGGTCGGATCGAGCGACGTCACCTGGTGGCCGATAGCCGGCCCGTTGATCTTCATGAAGATGATGCCCAGCCGGTTGGCCACGTACTCCATCAACGTCGTCTTGCCGTAACCCGGCGGCGACACCAGCAGCAACAGGCCCATCAGATCCGTGCGCTTCTGCTCGCCCACCACGCCGACCTGCTTGGCCAGGTTGTTGCCGATCAGCGGCAGGTAGACCGTATCGATCAGCCGGTTGCGGACGAACGACGTGAGCACTCGTGGGCGGAACTCGTCGAGCCGCAGCTCGTCGCGGGCCTGGTCGACCAGATCGCGTTTGAGGCGGGTGAACTGGGTGAAGGCGGGCACAACCTCTCCGGCAAACGTACCAACCCGCCGCATGAAGCGGTTGTAGTCGAGCCGGTAGCGCCCGCCCTCGACCACTGCGTGGTTCCCGGCCAGCCCTTCCAGGTCGCGGCGGACTTGCCCTTCAATAATCTGGGTTGCGTCGACCTTGCCCTGCAACAGGAGTGCGGCCGTCTCGTCGACGAAGTCTGCGACGTCGTCGCGATCGGCCCGCTCGCTGAGCAATCCCAGCAGCCAGTCGCGTGCCAGGGCAAACTGGGCGGCCGAATCCTTGGCGAGCGAGGCCAACGAGGCCTCGGCCTTCTCGGCGGCCCCCTTCTGCTTGACCGAAGTCTGAAACGCCTGGAACAGATCTGCCGCCGTGCGGCTCACCGCGAAGCCGCGACCGGAAACCAGCTCGCAGAACAAGTATTCGGCGGCCTCGTCGGCAAGCGTGCGATCGAAGAGCCTTGTCTTGTCGGCGAAGCAGCCCAGCATGCCCGCCAGCTCGGCCACGTAGCGCCGCCGCACGTCGGAGCCGGGAAACAGCCCGTGAATCAGCCCCACGCCGCCGAGCTTGGTCGACATGAGCGATTTCTGGCTACGATCGGCAAAACTGTTCCAGAACACGCGGGCCATGGCCCGGGCGACCGGATCGAAGCGCAAGAGGCCGATTCCTTGACGCATCTCCAGCAGTGTACCGAGAATCAGGGCCGCGTCGTGATCGTGAACGCCCTTCACATAGCCTTCGGCGTAGCGCGGTCCCATGTACTTCTGCACCGCGGCCATGCGCTGGGCAGGCTCGGCGGCCAGGAACTCGTCGGCCGACAGCTTGCCCTTCTCCACCTCGCCGTACATCAGATACGCCAGGTACTCGGCCCGGTAGACCTCGCGGTTCTCACTGACGACCTCCTGCTGCCAGACGGCCCGCGTGGCTTCCAGCCGCTCGTCGCGAATCGGCTCGAAGAACCGCGTGCCCGTCAGGTGCAGGCAGATCTCGTCTTCGCGCATGACCGTGGTCAGATCGAGGGCCTGGACGTTGACCGAGAAGTGGTGCGTGCCCAGCTTGATCACGTTCTCGCCGGCGACGAACAAGTCCTGCCGGTCCTTGAGCTGGCGGACGGCGTCTTCCTTGATCGTCTTCATCCGGCCCTGGATGTCGTCGACCTTGACCGAGTCGTCCAGGGCGGTCAGTTCCTCGACGATGCCGCGAACCTTCTCGATCATCAGGTCCGAGGCGAAGTAGGCATTGATGTCATTGACCGATTCCATGGCCTCGACCCGGGCCTTGATCCCGGCCAGGATCCGGTCGGCCGACTTCATCAGTGCCCCGGCGCGGCGGTTGCGGGCTTCGACGAGTTGCAGCTTGCGCGACTCGAAGGCGTTGTAGATCTCGTCACGTTTCTCCGCCAGTTGGACGACGAACTCGTCGAACTCGGAGAACCGGCCCTCGAGTTCCTCGACCTGGACCATCACCTTGGTGAGGAATTCGTCGCACTTCTCGGGCGTGTCGCAGACGTCGAGATAGTTGACCACGCCCTGGTTGAGCAGCTTCATCTGCGAATTGAACTCGGCCACTCCCTCGACCGACAGCAGTTCCTTGCTCTTCCGTTTGAGCGCCGCCCGGGCCGTGTTCACGCCGGCGAAGATCGCCGAAATGTTGTCGATAATCGTCGTCCGCTGGGTGGCGTCGTCGATCTTGAGATTGCTGACGATCTCGATCAGCATCTCCAGTTCGGAAGCGCTCTGGGCGATTTCCTCCTCGAGCTTCTTCGCGTCGGCCGCTTTCTCCAATCCGGGGATGCGATCGTGCTGCTGCTGGACCGTGGCCTGGTAAGGGGCCAGGGAGTCTTCGCGGAGGAGGAAGGCCACGGACTGCTGAGCCAGCCGGTCGGCCTCTTCGGAGACCTTCTTGTCGAGCGTGTCGACCAGGACCGCATCGACGTAGCGCAGGTCGCGCAGCGAGATGATCTCGCCCCGCACGGAGCGCAATTCGGCCAGGGAGGTGACGAAGTCGTTGATGTGTTCGAATCGCTTGCGGCCTGCGGCGGCAATTGCCTCGCGAGCCCGCTGTTCGGCCTTTTTCGTCTGTTCGGCCGTGTTCTTCTTGACTCGGACGACCTTTTCGAATTCCTCGACGGCGCCGGCCGCCGTGTCGCGGATCTGGCCGAGCACCTCCTTGAGGTTGTACGTTTCCGGACGGTCGGTCCAGAAGTAGGCGTCCATCGTGTCGCCGGCCGCCTTGACGAGGTCGAGATAGAGCGCCGCGTAGGGCTCTTCCCGGTCGATCAGGCCGAGGATCTCGGTGCACTCGGCCATGGCTCGCACGATGTCCTTGTTTCCCACCTTGTAGAGAAACGAATCGGTATTCGTATCGGGCCTGAAATCGTCGCTCACGTAGGGCGTCTGCCAGATCTGCACCACGTGGTGCTTCTGGGGCTCGGCCGCGGCCCGAAAGCAGATCAGTTCGCCGCCGTCGAACAGCGTGTAGCCGTTACAGACGAGCGGCGTTTCGACCTTCTGCTCGATCAGGTTGTATTGCAGCAGCACGTAAACGCCCTGCAGGCGGTTGAAGAACACATAGAGGTAGTCTTCTCCGTTGGGCGAGGCGATCCGCCGCTCGAACACCATGTCCGACACTTCGCTCTCGAAGGTCTTGTGCTCGCCCGTCTGCAGGTAGTAGCCGTTCGAGAAGATCAGCCCTTGGTTGTCGGGCAGCAGCACGCAGGCGTCCTTGATCGAGTCGAGCCGCATGCAGGTTTGCAGCTTCTCGTTGAACACCAGGTGGCGGAACTGCTTCTCCTGATAGGGCCGGATCTTGAGCAGGATGATGTTGCCGACGATCGCGTAATAGATCTCCGCGTCGTCGAGCGTCTGGTCGGCGTTGTCCACCGGTTCGGCGTAGATGCCTTCGCCCGAGGCCGTGTTGTTCTCGACCTTGACGGTCAGGTCGCCGCCGACCGTTTCGACGAATACGCGGTCGTCGATGGAGATGTGCGGATACTCGCCGAAGACGAACTGGTCGCGGGTCGTGCGGATCCACTCGAAGTCGTGCTGGGGCGGATAGCGGATCTCGTGATCGCTGCGGTTGTCGACATATTCCAGCTTGTCGTCACGCACCAACCACTTGAACGCCTTGATGTCGTCGACCGTTTTGCCGATGCGGAATTTCATGTAGAGGTGCGGGCCTGCCGTGAAGAACTTGGCAAACATCGCACCTTTGTAGAACCGGTAGATTTCCTTGAAATCGCGAAGAAACCGCTGATCGCCGATCAGGGCCGCATCGTCGGCCTGAAACTTGCCGTCGGCGAACCGGTAGACGGAGAAGACGTCTTCCAGATTGGTTTCGGTCTTGAGGCCGAAGACGACGTTGTAGCCGAAGATGAAGCGGTGGTTGACGGCCACCATGTCGCGCGGCGTGCAGTTGTGCTGGGTCGTGAGCCGCTCGGTGCCGAGCAGTTCGGTGTCGATCGATCCGAAGACTTCCTTGCGGGCGGCGTTGAGTTTCTCCAGCCGCGCACGGAGTTCCCGGCCCTGCGCCGTGAGCCGGTTGCGGATGATCTCATAGGTCCCGCCCTCGAGCTTGACCTCGGCACCCGTTTGCGGCGTCGTCTCAGATTGCGGTGTTTCTGCCATGAGGGATTTCTTTGAAGTGGCGGAGGCGGCCGTTCAAAGGAAATCCTAAATCCTAAATCCGAAACAAATCCGAAATCGGAAGCACAAATGCTCCAAACAGCGATCGCGCTGGAGAGCGATGTCGGCTGTTTTCGAGCGTTTCTGTCATTGGTGCTTTCAGAACTTTGGATTTGTTTCGGATTTCGAGATTCGGATTTCGGATTTCTGTCTTACACTTCTTCTTTGACCGGCGGTTTGAGCGCTGCAACTCGTTTGCCCGACAAACCGGCGTCCTTGGCCAGGCCCAGCAGCCGCTGCAGCTCGCTGCGGGTTTCGTCGCTCGAGGTGAGGGTCAGCATCCGCCCGATCAGGGCCGCGATGGAGAGGTCCTTGACGTCGTCGGTGCTCAGGTTGAACTGCGCGATCAGCGATTCGAGCTTCTGGCTGAAGTACTCGGGGTTACCGTTGAAGAAGGTGTTCTTCACATCGGTGAGCACTTCGCTGTTGTGGACGAAGCGATCGACCGCCTTGCCCCCCTTGACCGACTCGACGATCTTGTCGAAGAAGGTCGTCTCGCCGCCCACGATGTCGATCCGGGCGCTCTTGAGGGCCTCGCCCACAATGCCGGCCTGGGCCTTGGCGATCTCTTCCTGGGCGGCAATCGCCGCGATCTCGATGTCCTTGTCCTTGTTGAGCTTGAGCTTGAACTCTTCGTGCTCGCGGCCTACGCCGTTGAACAGCTTCATGGCCTCGGCCTTCTTCTCGATGCCCGAGGCGTCGGCGGCGAACTTGAGTTCCAGCACGTTGGCTTCGGCGGTGCCCTTTTTCTCGATGGCCACGGCCATGGCCTCGACCCCCTTGGCCTCGGCGGTGGCCTTCTTCTGGTGGACGTTGGCCTCGGCGGTGCCGTACTTCTCGGTCGAGACGGCCTTGGCTTCCATCACGGTGGCTTCGGCCAGGCCGATGGCCGCATGATCGGCCGACTTGGCCTCGGCCAACATCTTCGTGGCCGCCATCTCCTTCTCGGCACTCGCCCGCTGGGCCTCGGCCTCGATCACGATCTGCTCGGCGTGCTGCTCGGCCGCCAACTTCGACGCCTCGGCCGCCTTGACCTGCTTGACCAAGGCCTCCTGGGCGTCTTTCTCGGCCAGGGTGACTTCCACCCGCTTGGCACGATCGGCCGTGGCAAACTGCTCGGTGTCCAGAATCCGCTGTTTCTCGGCGACCACGGACCGCTCGACCTCGACTCGCTGACGGATCACTTCCTGGATGTTGCGCTTCTCGACTTCGACCGCTTTGTCTTTATCAATGACGGCCAGTTCGACGAACCGCTCGCGGTCGACCACCTGCAACTGGCGATCCTTTTCGACCCGCTCCGTCTCGACTTTGTCGGTCCGCTCCTTGCTCTTCATGGCCACGATGATCTGGCGATCCTTGTTCTGCTCGGCCACGTTGACTTGTTCTTCCGTGGAGATGCGGGCGTTCTCGGCCTTGAGCCGTTCTTCCTGCTGGACCTTGGCGGCCTGGGCCTGCTCGCGAGCAGTGACCTCGGCAATCTCACGCTGCTGCTTCTGCTCGGCCTCGACCTGCTGGCGTTCCAGGGCCAGGATGGCTTCCCGGGCCTCGACGTCCTGCTTCTTGATGATCTTCTGCTTTTCGCGGGTGATTTCATTGGCCCGGATGTGTTCCTTGGCCGTCAGTTCCGTGATCTTCTTGATGCCTTCCGCGTCGAGAATGTTGTGCATGTTATGCATCTCGAGCGGCGTCTGTTCCAGGTAGTCGATGGCACAGTCGTCGAGCACGTAGCCGTTCAGGTCGGTGCCGATCACCTTGAGGATCTGTTCCTTGAACCGGTCCCGCTCTTCGTAAAGTTCGACAAAGTTGAAATGCTTTCCGACGGTCTTGAGGCCCTCGGAAAACTTGGCGTCGAACAGTTCGACAAGAGCGGCGCGCTCGCTGGCGCGGGCGCATCCCAGCGACTGGGCGACCATGAGAATATCTTCCGTCAGTTTGTTGACGCGGACGAAGAAGGCAACCTCGATATCGGCCCGGATGTTGTCCTTGCACACCAGGCCGGCTTCTCCCCGCCGGTGGATTTCGATCCGTTTCACCGAGAGGTCCATCCGCTCGGCCTGGTGGAAGAAGGGAAAGACGAGAATGCCTTCACCGGAGACGGCTTTCAGGCCCCCGAATCCCGCTCGCACGATGGCCACTTCAGGGCCGGCCTTTCTGTAGATCTTCGCAATCAGGACCACAAAACCGATGACGATGACGGCGGCGAAGGTGCCGCCGACGCCGAATAGTAGTTCTGTGGGAATAGCGGCAAAAAGGGGAGTCATGATTGGACCTCTTGTTCGGCTTTCTCGACGAAGTAGATTCCTTGCGCTAAGTCAATTTCAATGATCACCGCCCGGTCTCCCTTCGCAAGCGGTTCACTTCTGGTTCGTGCATTCAGGAGCAGGGGGGCTCCTTCCGTCGCACAACGGATTTGGCCGGACTGCTCGTTGAGCGTCGGCGTTACGACCGTACATTCTCGCCCCATGAGATCCCGCACCCTCGGGGCTTCAACGACGTCGAACTTCCCCCGCAGGGGCTGCGTTATTATCTTGGCACAGGCTACCGCGATCACCCCGTTGCGGAGCAGGATGAGCAGGTCCTGGGCAAGGGTTGCGTGGTTCTGGGGTTTGTCGAGAGCCATGGTCGACAGCCACAGGGCGAGGGCAAACACGCTCAGCCAGACCATCAAGGGAACGCGCCCGATGTTCATGAATCGCAAAACGACCACGCCGAGGCTGAGAACCGACGCGAACGCACCTGGTTCAGCCACGTCGATGTCCAGGTCGCCGTCGACGTCGATATCGCCGCCTACGTCGGCGTCCATGTCGAGATCGAAGTCAAAGGCGTCGAGCGCGAGAGCTCCGATGAGGACGAGAAGCCAGTAAAGCAACACGAGCCCCAACAGCACCGTCGGGACGACGTTGGTTCCGGCGAAACAGGCTTCCAGTAATTCCGTCATAGCGAAATGTACCTCACAATTGGGCACGCGACCCGTCAGTCGGGGGATTAGCCGACGGGTGCGCAGCCCCTCCCTCTGGTCTCCCCACGAACACTCCATTCAATGGGAATATTCTATCCTGGCTTGCCCAGCCTCTCACCACCCGCGACCGATATATGCCGCAGAATATGAAGAATTGCCACACCCGAATGTGGGGCGTGGGTGGGTGATGGGGCGGTGTCAGGGCGGCTTCGGACGGTTAAGCATACCGCTTCCGAAACCGGTCGAACACCGAAGTGAATTCGCCAGTGAGAGGTGAATCTTGGAGTGCCGGCAGGTTTTCCTCATGGCAGTCCGCTGTCCCACGGGTCCAGTTGAAGTTGCCGGTCGGCACCGTCTTGGTGACGTACTTGTGATGCGTATCACCCATCGTGGGTCGCTCCTGCCGGGCGCGACTAATTGCGGTTTCCACTGGAACGACGTTCCCGGCATTCGGCTGGCTTCCCATGTGGGCGCCTCGCCGAAGAAGCGAGAGTGACACCCGGCAGGAGTCACCCACTTGCCCTGGCCAGCTTCAACAGCAGATACATCTCCCCTTGGTGCCGGGCCTCGTCGTGCAGCCCGTGGAGGATCGTTCCGGCGAGGCAACGGGCAGAGCCCTCCGGAATCACCAGCCGCTCGGCGGGCGTTTCTCGCAGCACGCCAAGCATCCGCTGCAACTGAAGCGTCAGCAGCCTGGCAACCTCGTCCCGGCCGGGCCAGTCTTTCGTCGACGTTACGGGCCGACAGTGCATACCGAACTTCGTTTCCCACCCCTTCGGCAACTCACTCTTCTTTGTGAGCAGCTCCAGGCACAGCTTGTCTTGGAGCCACAAGGCGTGGCCGGCGTGCCAGAGGATATGGTTCGACGTGCCCCGCGGCGCCCACAACAGTTCCGTATCGGCGGCACCGAGCAGGAGATCGAGCGTGCATCCCCGCACTTGCCGTGCGAGGTCGCAGAGATGAGACGGCCCGATCTGAGGCTCAGTCATCAGCCGGCCTCCCAACCCTCAATCACGGCCAACGCCGTGTTGACGTTCCCGAAGGGGGCACTGACCTGGATCCCCGCGATCCGATCGCTCACCCGGCGGACCGATTCCTGGGCGATTTCCACGCCAACCCGCAACTGCTCCTCGCGGCTGCCGGCCGCCTCCATCCGCTCCATCACCGAGTCGGGAATCTCCACGCCGGGCACTTCGTTCTGCATGAACTGGGCGTTGCGGAAGCTGGCCAGCGGCCAGATGCCGGCCATGATCGGAATCTCGTACTGCTCGACTTCATCCAGGAATCGCAACAACGCCTCCGGATCGAAGACCGGCTGCGTGATGGCAAACTCGGCTCCCGCTTCGACCTTCTGACGAAAGCGATCCAACTCTCGCTTGCGATCGACGGCCGTCGGGTCGAGGCCCACGCCGAGCAGGGCCTCGGTCTTGGGCTGAATGGCCTGCCCGCCTAGATCGATGCCCCGATTCAATCGGCGCTGGACGGCCACCATGCCGATCGAGTCGGTGTCGAACACGCCCGTCGCCTGCGGGTAGTTGCCCAGCTTGGGCGGATCGCCGGTGATGAACAGGATGTTGTGCGCTCCGCAGGCGGCGCAAGCCAGCAGGTCGGCCTGCATGCCGATCAGGTTGCGGTCGCGGGAGCAGAAGTGGAGGATCGTTTCGATGCCGACTTCGCGCTGGATCCGTTCGGCCGTGATCAGCGGCGAGATGCGGGAACTGGCCCGGGGCCCGTCCGGAATGTTGATCGCATCCACCCCGTGACGGTAGAGAATGCGGCTCTTCTCGATCGTGGAAGCCAGGTCGTATCCGCGCGGCGGAACCAGTTCGACGCTCGTAACCCACTTCTTGTGGGCCAGACGCCATGCCAGTCGCGATCGATCGGCCAGCGGCGTCGGCGGCTGTTCCTCGACTTCCGGGGCCGCCTCCTGGATGACCGGCGCCACGCGAGCCTTCGACAGCGGTTTGACCGCCAAGGCAATCTCGTGGATGTGTTCGGGGCCGGTGCCGCAACAGCCCCCCACGCCGCGAGCCCCCAAAGCAACGAACCGCAGGGCGTAGGTTGTTAGATACTCGGGCGAACATAGGTAGATGCGTCGATTGTCGACTTCTTTGGGAACGCCCGCATTGGGCTGAACGACCAGCGGCTCTGCGGTCAGGTGAACCGCCCTCTCCACCGCGCTGAGCAAACCCGTCGGCCCGGTGCCGCAATTCACGCCCCAGGCCACCGGCAGGGGTGAACCCTCCGGCAAGGGACTGAGCATCCGTTCCAACGATTCTCCCGAAATCGTCTCCCCGTTATCCGTCAGGGCAAACGAAACCATGAACGGCACGTCGGTCCTGCCGGCCATCGCCGCCGCACAGCGTTCGACGGTCTCCCGGTTCGGCAGCGTCTCGAACAGGATGAAGTCGGCCCCGCCTGAAAGGAGCCCTTCGACTTGCTCGGCGATCATGGCGTCCCACTGATCGGCATACTGGGGCTGGGCAGGGAGCGGGCCAATGCTGCCGGCGACAAACACCGGCCGGCCGGCCCCGTCGGCCACCTCTCTGGCCAGAGCGGCTCCCGCTCGATTGATCTCGACCAACCGGTCGGCCAGTCCGAAGCGTCCGAGTGCAATACGGTTGGCCCCAAACGTGTTGGTCGTGAGCACGTCGGCCCCGGCCTGGCAGTACTCGGCGTGGATCTGCCGAATCAGCTTGGGCTCGGAGAGGCAAAGCTCGTCATAGCAACGGTTTGTGAAGATATGGTGCCGGTAGATCTCCGTCCCCATGGCACCATCGAACACGAGCACCCCCTCACGAAGGGCATCTTTGAAACTGGTTGAAGCGGGCATGTTTTCGCATCTGGCTCATAGTGTCTCGAAGTCACGAAAAAGGTGACAGCCACCTCTTGCCGGAACGGCCGGACCAACCTTGGGTCGGTGCCCGGTGCTTCGCACAAAAGGTGGCTGTCACCTTTTTCCGCCCTTTGAGCGCCGGTGGCGTTCCACAACACGTCATTCATTCTAGGAAATGCCGCCCGATTCCGGGAGGTGTGCTGCCAAACCGTGGCATAATGGTGGTGTCAAACGATTTGTGCAAGCACCTCTGAAACTGCCCGCCTCCATCCGATAAACATGCCCCTCCTCCACCTCGAACCACTCCACCGGCGGACCACCAAGTCCGACCTCCTCGCCTTCCTTGAATCGGCAGGCGGACTCAATCGCCGGCACGTCGGACGCATCGAACTGCGGGGCCGCGAGGCCACCGTCGAAGTGCCCGAGGGCTGGCAGGACCGGCTCGTCAAAGCCCTCGACGGTCAACTCCTCGGCGAAGGCCGGGTGCGGGTCTGGGCGGACAACCCGGCGATCTCCAACGCTAGCGGCGAAGACCACTTCACCCGGCTGACTCGCCTGCTGGACCTGGAAAGCAAGGCCGAAGCCCGACAGGCGGCCGAATACGCCGCACGGCTCTCGCCCGCCGAGGCCGAACGGTCGGGTACGAGTCTTGTCGACCTGGTCGTCGTCGACGAAGACACCGGCCTCGGCGGCCACACCTTGCTCCAACTTGCCAAGCACAACCGGGCGCCGCTCCCCTGGACCCGTCTTGGCGTCGGCAGTCCCGTCTTTCTTTCTGCCGGCAGCGGACGTCGCACCGACGGTTACCACGGCGTGATCTGCCAGCGGGGCACGATCATGGTGCAGGTCGCCCTGGGCCGCACCGGCGACGATCTGGCCGACCACGACCGCTGGCGGCTTGATCTCTCCGGCGACGAGGTGGCCGCGACCCGGCAGAAGGTCGCACTCCAGCGAGCGAGGTCCGCTCGGGGGGAACGTCTGGCCGAACTTCGCGACGTGCTCCTTGGCCGGCGCGAGCCGCAGTTCCATGCACTGCCGGACCCGACGCCTCTCAATTCGGGGCTCGACGCGGCCCAGCGAGAAGCCGTCCGGTTCGCCCTCTCCGCCCGCGATCTGGCCCTGATCCACGGTCCACCCGGCACGGGCAAGACGACCGCCGTCGTCGAACTCATCCGGCAGGCGATTCGGCGGGGCGAAAAGGTCCTGGCCACCGCGCCCAGCAACATGGCGGTCGACAACATCTTCGAGCGTCTCATCGCGGCCCGAGAGAATGCCGTTCGTCTCGGCCACCCGGCCCGCGTCATGCCCCATCTTCGCGAGCACACGCTCGATCTGCTCGTCGACGAACACGCCGACGTCCGCCTGGCACGCAAGCTGGTCAAGGAAGCCCGCGTGCTGTTCCGCCAGGCGAGCCGCTACACCCGGGCCAGGCCGGAACCGGGCGCGAAGCAAGCGGCTCGGCAGGAAGCCAAGAGCCTGCTCGACGACGCGCGGCGTCTGGAGGCCCAAGCCGTCGAGCAGATTCTCGACCGTGCCGACGTGCTCTGCGCTACGACCACGGGGCTGAGCAGCGAGATCCTCGGCACCCGCCGTTTCGACCTGGCGGTGATCGACGAGGCCTGCCAGAGCACCGAGCCCGGCTGCTGGATCCCGCTATTGTGGTGCGACCGGCTCGTACTGGCCGGCGATCACTGCCAACTGCCGCCCACGGTTGTCAGCCAGGAAGCCACAAGCGGCGGCCTCGGCCGCAGCCTGTTCGAATGCTGCATCGACCTGCTCGGCCGACCGATCTCGCGGCGGCTCACGGTCCAGTACCGCATGCACCAGTCGATCATGGATTTCTCGTCGCTGGAGTTCTACGACGCCGAACTCGAAGCGGACGACAAGGTGCGAACTCATCTCCTTGCCGACTTGCCTGGTGTGCAGGCCGAACCCTTCACCGAGACCCCACTCGATTTCATCGACACGGCCGGGGCCGGTTTCGACGAAGAAATCGAACCTGACGGCGAAAGCCGCTTGAATCGCCAGGAAGCCACCCTCGTCCAGCGCAAGGTACGGCAACTCCTGGAGGCCGGCCTCGCGGCCGCCGATATTGCCGTCATCGCTCCCTATGCCGCCCAGGTCCGCCTGCTCCGCCAGCAGCTTTCCGGCGAGGAACTCGAGATCGACAGCGTCGACGGCTTCCAGGGCCGCGAGAAGGAAGCCGTGATCATCTCGCTCGTTCGCTCCAATCCGCGGGGCGAGATCGGCTTTCTGGGCGATGTCCGCCGCATGAACGTGGCCATGACCCGTGCCCGGCGCAAACTCGTCGTCATCGGCGACAGTGCGACCCTCGCCGCCCACCCCTTCTACTCGCGGATGCTGGAGTACTTCGAGAGCGCCGGCGCGTATCACACGGTCTGGGAGGAAGAGGAAGTCGTTTGACCCAAACGCACCTCGCAAGAACCCTTGCCCCAAGAGACGATCGCCGCTATCCTTTCTGGGAATTACACCAGGATCTTGACGCTTTCAGGCCCCGGCTCGAAAACCACAACATGCCAAATCCACGCCTCACCTTCTGGCTGCGCACGCTGCTCGGCGCTGTCGGCGGTATCGTTCTCTGGGTTGTCCTCTATCTGCTCCGTCCGGATCCGCAACCGCTTGGGGGTCTCGTTCGTCCACTCAGCCTTCCCGTGGTATGGTTGTTCGACGGGATCGTGGAACTGTTCTGGCATGATAACCCCGATCAAGCAATGTTCATCTATCCGCTGTTCTGCGCCGTCTTGGCCGGCTATTGGGCTGGAATCGGAATTGCCGTGTCATGGGCGATTTGCCGACTGCGCAAGCAGAGAGCATGACGTTGACACGCAGGACGCCCTGTTTCCGCGGCACACAGTCCATCGTGTCGCCTGACGGTGCCTGCTTGTTCACGTCGCTGTCGATGCCGATTTGCAGTTCGCCCGTGGCCAACGCGAGCTAACTGGTAGATTCTCTTTCTCCGGCTGCCTACCACTTGAACCCGCCGATGGTGCTGATCAGGGCGTAGACCGACAGTGCGAAGTAGATCAGCGTCCCGACCACGATCACGGCGTGCCAGGTGATTCCCGGGCGATACTCCGGCGCCAGTCGGGTGTGCAGCAGATAGACGAGCATCACGGCCGAAAGCGCCAGGACGGGTGCTTCCAGGGCCGAAACCAGCATGATCAGCACCACCGGTTTTCCCGTGAAGAGCAAGGCGAAGATCACCAGGCAGAAGGCTGCGACACCCAGCCGGTACCATGTCAGTTCGGACCATCGCCGAGCGCCGGGGGCAATGATCCGCACGGCCGCACTCACGGCCCGCGACTTGCCGTCGACCAGCCCGATGATCGTCGAGGAGAGGATGGCCAGGGCGGCGACGACGAAGACGTAGACCGCTTGGGGGCCGGCGGCCGACGTCAGCATTCGCGACAGCGTGGCCATCATTTCTTCCTGGGCGGGTACCAGGGGGCCGCCGTCCGGGCCGGCCGTGCCCAGGGCGATCGATCCGATCGCCAGGAACGCCAGCGATACGAACAGCATCACCGCGTACGACAGCCCGGCGTCCAGATTCGCCACCGAGAACTGCCGGCGCAACTGCTCGTGATTTCCGGGAGGATCACCGGCCGAATCCGAATTGCCGCCCCGAGCGGCGTAGCCTTTTTCCAGGATCCAGAAGCTGTAGAGGAGCGTCGACGTGCCGCCGGCCGTCCAGCCCAGCAGGCTGATGAGCGTCTGGCCCGAACCGGACGGAAACCGGGGAATGCTCTGTTGGACTAGCCAGCCCAACCTGGGTTGAAACACGGCCAGGCTGTAGAACACGCCGGCGAGCAGGATCAAGGCCAGGGCGAAAGCGACTTTCTCGACCGGCCCGTAGGCTCCCTTGAGCAGCATGAGAAAGACCACGGCCACAACCACCATGGCCCACTGAATCATCGACAGAGCGGGGCAGACGGTGTACAGGGCCGATCCGCAGGCCAGGGCGATCCCCGAATAGCCCGCCGCGCCCAGCAGGAAGACCAGGGCCAGAACCCAAACGCACCAGTTACGCGGTCCCGGCAGATGGGAGAAACCCTCGAAGATGTCTTCCCCCGTGGCGATCGTGTACCGCGCCAGGCCCAAGGTGAGTGCCAATTTGTAGGCGATGGAGATCAGGATTACCCAACCGATCGACAGTCCGAACATCGCCCCTGCCCGGGGCGTGAGGATCAGTTCACCCGATCCGATCGCCGCCGCGGCCAGCAGGATACCGGGACCGATGTGTTTCAGTTTGGCGCCGAGGTTTTGAAGGGGCAACGAGGGAGGTTCGGTCATGGTGATGGTTGGACCATTGGTTCCAGATTCGTTGATCCCAGTTGATAACCGAATTCTTGCCGAGGATCAACAGAGGGGCGTTTGTGTGCCGGAATTCATCCATCAAGACGAGGGCACTGCTTGCGAGCAAGCAGTGGCACACCGTTTCTGCCCATGATGGCGAAGACTTGGCTCGCACCGAGAACGGCGGCGATGCAGACGACTGGGATGAGCGGCGCCCGCATGCGGATGTTGGTCCAGTAGAAGGTGTGGATCGCGGTGAAGCTGGCCGCGAGAAACAGCCCCCAGATCCAGCCGCGGACCACCAATTCGCGAGGCACTCGCCCCCGAAGCAGGCAGGCGAGCCCCACGAGGGCCAGCAACGACTCGGCGGCATAGAAGGCACCCACCGACCAGCGAGCTACGCGGCGGCGCGTTCCTTCCGCGTCGGCCGAGCGATGGGGCACGAGACCCCAGAGGCGGGATACGCGAACGAGACAGGAGTAGGCGAACGTGCCCGGTTCGTTGCGGATCACGGCCAGGGCCTCGGCGTAGGCCAGGCGGTCGGCCGCCACTTCGTCGCCCGGCGTCAGGCCGCGTGAGCGCAGCGACCAGTCTCGATGGAACTGGTCGGCGTCCCAGACCTCGCCGGGTTGGGCCGTTCGCAGATACTCGTAGAAGCTCGTGTTGTTGGCCAGCAGCAGCGTGAATCCGCCGTGATTGGTTGTGAGTGTCGGTTTGCCGAAACGAACCGCGTTTCGGATCGCCCACGGGCTCAACACCAGGGCCGCTGCGATTCCGCCGGCGGCAAGCAGGCGAAATCGATCGCGCCACCGATCGGCAGCCAAAGGCATAAGGAGGATCGTCAGAGCCATCCAGACCAGGAAGGTAGGACGGCTCAGCACAGCCAGGGCCATGATTGCTCCGGACAAGGCTGCCCGACCGGCAGTCGGTCGTTCGGCGCATCGTGTGGTCGCCAGCAGGGCGGCCACGGCCAGGAAGCTGGCCAACGTCTCCGTCATGACGAGCGCCGAGTGGATAAGCAGCACCGGGTCGACGGCCACCAGGGCAGCCGGCAGCGGAGACCACCGGCCGAGTCCCCAGTGCAGGGCCAGCCAATAAGTCAAGACGACCGTCGCCACGCCCAGGGCGACGTGAAGCACCGCCAGGGAATACCAGAGCGGCGGGTCGACGAGCCGGCAAGCGGCGACCACCAGCGGGTACAGTACCGGGCGCGTGGCGGTCGGTTGATCGCCGCAGCCGAAGCAACCGCGCTCGACGACGTTGAGGGCCACGGCCCGATAGGCGTCGGGGTCGGCGACGAACGCCTCGGGCATGGCCGCCAGAATGCCGATGCGGACCGCCAGCGTCGCCGCGATCAGAATCGCCAGCATGCGTCGATCGGCGGATTTCGCTGCTTCTGGTTGCCGGCCGTGAGCATCGGTCATTGTTGGAAGGCGTAGAGCAGGATGTTCAGGCCGATCTTGGCAGCGTCTTCACGAATGTATCCGCGGCATTCGAGAGAGTTCTGCTTCTCCAGGGCGCAACTCAGATCGAAGCGGGAGAAGATCACGCCGTAACGGTCGCCGAAGCGGATGCCGTCCAGGTCGGGCGGGACTTTGCGGAGGACGTCCTCCATCCGCCCGCCGGCGCCGCGCTCTTGGGGATCGCGTCGCGTGACGGTGCTGAGATCGAAGCCGCCCCGCGCCGTCGTGAACAGGGGATGATCGGCCGGAATGGGTTCGAGCGGGTTGTCGGGGAACATGGCGGCCATTTCGCGGCGGAAGGAGTCGCCGAAGGCCTGGCTGGCGCAGATAGCGTTGGCCATCAGCAGCCCGCCCCGTTCCAGATAGGTCTTGAGCTGTTTTCGCTCCGCTTCGGTCAGCGTGAAACGATTCCGCCCGTGCATGAAGACGACCGGATAGTTGAAGATGGCGTCGTCGGTGATGCTGATCGGTTCGTCTTCGGCGGCCGTGCGGATGCCGAGTTGAGCGGCGGCCGTTTCCATCAGGTTGGCCAACGCCCGGGGAGCCGCCTCGCATCCGCCGGGGTGCCGCAGGTTGGCGATCCGGATGCGGCCGCGGTCGAAGGGGTCGTCGGCCGCCTTCTTCTGCGGCTGCGACAGCATTTCCTCTTTGCCCTTGAGCTCGCGGTTGGTCGCGTAGGCCAGGATGTTCACGCCGGTCGAAAGGCCGGCCTGAATCTGGTCGGCTACTCGCTGGGGATACTTCATGTCGCGGCCCGCGCGCGAGAGTTCCCAAAGGCAGGAGAGGGAAGGCCGAAACTGGCCTTGCTCCGCCGGCGGACAATAGACGACGCTGGTCCGGCAACCGAAATCGATCCCGTAGATGGGACGCGTGTAGTCGGGATTGACCTTTTCTTCCGTCCGCCAGATGGGATGTTCCGGCGGCAACAACTGCAGGCGGTACTCGGGCTCGGGAAAGACTCGCTCAAGGAGCTTGCGGAAGCCGCGGTCGAATTCGTAACCGGCCGAGTAGGCTTCGACGAACAGGAAACCGCTGCGATCGACGTAGCCGCGGAGTTTCCGGGCCACGTCCTCAATTCCGGCCTCCGAGCCGGGTAGCGGATTGTCGCCGCCGCAGAAGTAGAGAACGGGCGACTGGAGGAGATCCTCGACGGTCGCCTTGCGGAGATCGACCACCTGCCAGGTAAGATCGAACTTCCAGCGGGATTCGACGTAGCGCGTGAGGTTATTGACGTCGCTCTTGTGCTGGTTCCATTGCTCTTCGTCGCCGTGGCGAAGTTTGGCAAGCAGAACGGGCCGGCGCCCCTTGGCCAGGAACAGCAGGGCCATGCTGGTGGCGACGCGAGGGTCGTTTTCGCCCAGGGAGGAACCCTGCCAGTCGTCGCGCAGAGAAGCCTTGATGCCCAGGAGGACCTCCGTTCCCTCGCGATACCAGTCATGGTCGCCGATGAACCGCCGCGCGGTGAGCCGCCCGACGCGTTCGAGGCAGTAGAGGTAGTAGTATTGCCACGTTCCACCAGTCATGCCCGGATTGTGGGTTACGGCGAAATTGCTGCCAAGCCACTGGAGTGCTCGCTCGATGCGATCTGCGTCGGACGGGTTCTGCTGGCAACAGAGAATCTGCTCGCCGCGCACTTGGGCATTGCCCTCACGCACGCGCCCGGAGGCAATCGCCAGGGAGGCGATCCCGGCACAGGTCATGCTGCCGTAGCCGCCGGTTCGCTGTTCGACCGTATAGCCGAAAGAACCGTTGTCTTGCTGGCAACGCTGCCAGTACTCCTGGGCCAACTTCCAGGTGCGATCGGAGACACGCACTCCGGCCCGTTCGGCCTCGTGGAGGGCGAGCAGGGCGAATTGGGAGTTGGAGTTGTCGCCTTTGCCGGCACCGGTGCCGTAGGACCACGACCCCCGGTAGTCGCTCTCATTATTCACCTGGGTCTGTTCCAGCCAGCGCACGTTACGGCTGATGAGGTTGAGGAAACGCCTGGGATCGGCCTGGGCGAAGACCATCGTCTGAAGCGAGGTTGTGTAGGTCTGGACGGCCAGATTATTCGAGGGGGACCCCTTCTCCAGGAAACTCAAGGCCCTCTTGATATCCGGATCGTCAGGGGGAACCCCCGCATTGAGCAGGGCAAGTGTGCAGAGTGCCGAGATGCCGGCTTGCCCGTGCTCGGCGTGACTGCCGAACGAACCGTCGCGCTGTTGCTGCTTCTTGAGGTACCTGACCCCTCCCGCGATGGCCTTGCGCACTTCCTCGGGCGAGATATCGCCCGGGATAGCCCGTACGACCGGCACAAGCATGGCAATCAGCAGAACGGGCAGAAGGATCAGATTTCGCATGGTTCGGTGCCTCTGGAACGAGGACCTGTGCACAAGCGTCTATTATAAAACGAGTTGCGCGGAAAGACACAACGTGGGTTATGTTTTAGCATACCATGATATTAGCAGTCGCGGGTAGAGTGGGTGACACCTGCCGGGTGTCACCGGAACCGGCGCTCGCCGGCTGTTCGCAGAACCCAACTCGTGTCTGCTCGCGCTCTTGGCGGCTCTCCCTGGTGCGTTATGCTGAAGCAAACGCACATCCGCTTGCCCAAGAGCACCGGCCAAGAACCGTGCTGCGGGTTAAACGATTGCTTTGCAGAGACTTGCGGTTCCCGGCGTTGTGCAACCAATACGGAACAGCCCCCATTCGAGGATAGAGCCTTGTCGACGAAAACACGCAGCCTTGGCGACGTTTTGCAGGATTTCAGCCAGCATCGCAAGCTGATGCAGGAGGAACTGCAGAAGGTGATCGTGGGCCAGTCCGAGGTGATCGAGCAGATCTTTGCCGCCATCTTCACCCGGGGTCACTGCCTGCTGGTCGGCGTGCCGGGCCTGGCCAAGACCTTGATGGTCAGCACCCTGTCGCAGATCCTCGACGTCCAGTTCAAGCGGATCCAGTTCACGCCCGACCTGATGCCGTCGGACATCACGGGCACGAACGTGCTGGAGGAAGACGAGCACGGCAAGCGGAACTTCCGTTTTGTCCACGGTCCGATCTTCACCAACATCCTGCTGGCCGACGAAATCAACCGAACGCCGCCGAAGACCCAGGCCGCCCTGCTCCAGGCCATGCAGGAACGCGAGGTCACGGTCGGTCAGAACACCTACGCCTTGCCCGAGCCGTTCTTCACCATCGCAACCCAGAACCCGATCGAACAGGAGGGGACCTACCCGTTGCCGGAAGCCCAGTTGGACCGGTTCATGTTCAACATCAAGGTGGACTATCCCTCGCTGGAAGAAGAGGAGCGGATCCTGGCCTCCACGACGCGGAGCGAGAAGGTCGAGATTCGCAAGGTTCTCTCGGGCAAGTCGATCGTGAACTTGCAGAAACTGGTCGGGTCGGTGGCCGTGAGTCAGTATATCATCAAGTACGTATCACGTCTGGTTCGGGCGACGCGTCCGAAAGACGAGATGGCGCCGGAGTTCATCCGGGACCTGGTCGACTGGGGCGCCGGGCCCCGTGCGGGTCAGTTTCTGATCCAGGGCGGCAAGGCGCTGGCCGCCATGGAGGGGCGATTCTCGGTGGCCATCGAAGACGTGCAAAAGATCGCCATCCCGGTCCTGCGCCACCGGATTTCGACGAACTTCCAGGCCCAGGCGGAAGGCATGACCAACGACGACGTCATCCTTCGCCTGATCCGCGAGATTCCGACGCCCGAGATCCCCAAGTTTGAACAGAAGGCCTAGCGCCGCCCATGTCGACCGCCGAAAAGTATCTGAAGCCGGAAGTCATCCAGCAGATCAAGCGGCTCGACCTGCGCGCCCAGTTCATCGTCAAGGGATTCCTGCAGGGGCTGCATGCCAGCCCGTTTCACGGGTTCTCGGTCGAATTCAGCGAGCATCGCAAGTACACCCACGGCGACGACCCCAAGGACATCGACTGGCTGATCTACGCCAAGACCGACAAGTACTACGTCAAGAAATTCGAGGCCGAGACGAACATCACGGGCTACCTGGTGATGGACCTGAGCCGGTCGATGGGCTACACCTATCGCCAGGAGTTGACCAAGTTCGAATACGCAATCTGCCTGGCCGCGGCACTCTGCTACCTGATGATCCACCAGCAGGACCCGGTGGGACTGCTCACCTTCGACGAGCGAATTCGCAACAGCCTGGCGCCCAAGTCGCGCCGCTCTCATCTGGGCGACGTGCTGTCGCTGCTGGCCAACCTCAAGCCGGAAGGCAAGACCAACGTGGCCGCCAGCCTGACCCAAGTGGCGGCCATGCTCCGGCATGCCAGCCTGGTGATGGTGTTCTCCGACCTGCTGGCCGATCCGGAACCGATCCTGCAATCGTTGTACCGGCTGCGGCACGGGGGGCACGACGTGATCCTGTTCCACATCCTCGACGAGGCCGAAGCGACCTTCCCGTTCGAGGGCATGGTCGATCTGGAGGACCCCGAAACCAATAACCGGCTGGAACTCGACGCCGACGCCATCCGCCACGACTACCTCGACCAGTTGGAATCGTTGCGCGAGACCTACCGCCGCGAGTGCGCCCAGTCCGGCGTCGACTACGTGCCGCTCGACACGAGCATGCAGTTCGATCGGGCCCTGACCGAGTATCTGGCGAACCGCAAAGGAAGGTAGCAGCGGGAGTTGTCAGTTGTTAGGGTTCGGGGTTCAGATTGAGTTGTCAGGGTTCAGGGTTCAGGAAGAGGAGATAAGAGGTTGCAGGAGAGGAGTACAGGCAATTCGCGAAAGAACGGTTTCACGAGGTGGGACGATGGGTGGTTTTCTGAAGATTGAGGATTTGCTGGTTTATCAGAAGTTGTGTTTGCTGCATATCGATGTTTGTGATCTGACGCGGAGTTGGCCGCCGGAAGAGAAATATGAACTTGCCTCCCAGGCTCGACGTGCGTCGAACAGCGCTCCGGCGAACCTGGCGGAAAAACATAGTGATCGACACGTACGGAACAAGATCGAGGGCGTCAATCGAGGTCGAGGCGAAGCCCTTGAAACCGTGCACCATCTGTACATCGCCAAATTAAAAGGCTACATCACCGAAGAGCAGTATCAAACTTATCGAGAACGCTACCTCGAGTGTGTCCGCATGCTCAACGGAATGGAACGCACTCTCGACAAGCAACTCGACGAAAAACCCCAACGCTGGCCCCATCCACCCCACCCCCCCAAATCCTAACAACTCCTCCTGAACCCCAAACCCTGACCCCTCACAACTCCTCCTGAACCCTGAACCCCGAACCCTGACAACTGTCGTCGATGACCTTCCTCACCCCCTCTCTACTCGCCGGAATCACATTGATCGGCTTGCCGATCGTGCTGCATCTGATCATGCGGCGGAAACCGCGGCGGATGGAGTTCCCGGCACTGAGGTTCCTGGAAGCGAGGCGCGAGACGAATCAGCGGCAGTTGCGGTTGCGCCATCTACTGTTGTTGTTGTTGCGGGTGGCGGCCATCCTGTTTCTGGCGGTCGCCCTGGCTCGTCCGAGCGTGAAATTCTCGGGGTCCCTGGGCAGCCAGAAGGCGCCGGTGGCGGCGGCCCTGGTCTTCGATACGTCGATGCGGATGCAGTACGTCCACGAGAACCGATCCCGGCTGGAGGCGGCCCAGGATTTCGGGCTCTGGGTCCTCGGCCAGTTGCCCAAGGAAAGCGAGATCGCCGTGCTCGACGCGCGGCGCGGCCCGGCCACGTTCCAGGCCCACCGCGGCGCGGCGCGGCACCGGATCGAACAGCTCGCGACCACACCGGCCGCCCAGCCCATGACCGCCGTCCTGGAAGAGGCCGTGCGGCTCGTGGCCACCAGCAAACTGGCCGGACGGGAGTTGTACGTGTTCACCGACCTGGCACGTGCCGCCTGGCCGGCAGAGACCGCAGCGGCACTGCAAGGGATGCTGGCAAGCCACCCGGAGATCGGCATCTACCTCATCGACGTCGGGGTGGAAAAGCCGGTCAACACGAGCCTGGGCGAGTTGCGATTGTCGGATCAGATGATCTCCAGCCGGGCACCGCTGACCATTTCCACCGAGATTCGGCGCCGCGGTAGCGAGGAGACCCGGACAGCCGAACTCTACCTCGAAGACCTGGCGGCTCGTTCAGGCAACAGTGCCCCCCAGAAAGTCCGACAGCAGATCGTCGAACTGGGCGGCGACGGCAGCCAGCGGATCGAGTTCAAAATCGATCTTCCCGAGCAGGGAGCCCACCAGGGCTACGTGGAAATTGCCGGCGACGACGCCCTGAGCTGCGACAATCGCCGTTTCTTCAGCGTTGAAGTGAAAGACGCCTGGCGGGTGCTTGTCGTGGCCCCAACTCCCGCTGAGGAACATGCCCAGTATTTGACGTACGCGCTGGCCCCGCTCCGGTTCCGCCAGGAAGGGCGTGCCCGGTTCGACTGCACCACGATCGAATACGGCGCGTTGCCGCGGCAGAATCCCGCGGACTATTCAGCCGTCTGGCTGCTCGATCCGCCCGGCCTGGAAGCCGATAACTGGACCAAGCTGGAGGACTATGTCCGCGCGGGGCACGGTCTGGCGGTCTGCCTGGGCGCGGGTGCAAGTTCCCCCGGACCAATCGAAGCGTTTCGCACGTCGTCGGCAATCGCGGTCCTGCCCGGCCGAATTGTCCGCCAGGCCAGAGCTCCCGAGGGTGTCTATCTGAAACCGGGGCTCTCCCAACACCCCATCCTGAACGAATTCCGATCGATCGACCAGACGGTGCCTTGGGAACTCATGCCGGTGCTCCGCTACTGGCAGGTGAAGGACCGGGCGGAAGATGCAAGCGTGATCGTGCCGTTCAGCGACGGAAGCCCGGCCCTCCTGGAACGCCCCCTGGGCACCGGGCGCGTGGTGGCGATGACCACGCCGATCTCCGATCCGCCGCGCGGCGACTCCTGGAACCGCCTTCCGAACGAGTGGCCCTTCGCGATCCTGGTCAACGGAATGGCGTCCTATCTGGTAGGAAGCCTCGATCAGGCCTTGAACTATTCGGCCGGCGAAACGGTCGTCCTGCGGCTCGACCCGCAGCATACCCACCGCTCCTACGCCATGAATGCCCCGGGCGGGTTCGAGGTGCGTCTGACGCCCAACCTGGCCCAGAACTCGCTCGTCGTCACGTCGACCGACACGGCAGGCAACTACCGCGTTTCGGCCGGTGGAACGGAGGACGCCTACCGCGCCGGCTTCAGCGTGAACATCGCCCCCGAACAGACCGACCTCACACGGACCGACTCGGACGGTCTCAAGCAGATCTTCGGCGATACGCCGTTTCGTGTGGCCCGTCAACGAAGCGAGGTGGAAGGCAACGTCAACCGGGGCCGCGTCGGCCGCGAGCTGTTCCCCGCCCTCATGATCCTCCTGGCACTGGTACTGGCAGCAGAACACATATTGGCAAATCGATTCTATCGGGAGTCTTGAGCGGTGAGCTGTGAGCCATGAGCCTTGAGCCCGAACGGACACAATCCCCGTCCTGAACCCTGAACCCTAACAACTCTTCGATGGTCCACCTCTACTTCTATCCTGTCGGCGACGAACACTACCTGCTGGTGGCGGTGGTTGCGCTCGCGCTGTTGGGATTGCTGGCGATCGGCCCCGGCGCGTCGCGGGTGGATCGGCGGCGGCGGTGGATTCTCGCTGCGTTGCGCGGAGCATCGATTCTGGCCGTGTTGTTTGTCATGTTGCGACCGACGCTCGTCTATACGACGAAGACGCCCCTGGCGGCTTCGGTCCTCGTGCTGCTGGACCTTACGCGAAGCATGACCGTGCCGGACGAAGTGAACGGACAGACGCGGTACGAGGCCATGCAGCAAACCTTGAACGATTCCCGCGACGCGGTGAAGAAACTGAGCGAACGGTTCAACGTGAAGGCCTACGGTTTCGATCGTGTCGTCCGTCCCCTGGAGGTGTCGGACGGGAAAATCGCCCTGCCGGCAACTCCCGAAGGTCGCGAGACCGCGATCGGCCAGTCGCTCGACACGGTTTTGCGCCAGGAGGCGGGCGAGCGGATCCTCGGCGTGTTCCTGCTGAGCGACGGAGCCCAGCGGGCGCTGCCGCCCAACGATCTCCTGCCGCAGCAGGCCGCCAACCAGATGCGGAGCCGGGGCGAGCCGCTCTGGACCCTGCGCGTGGGACTGTCGAAAGGCCTCGGGCAGGCTCGCGACCTGGCGGTCAAGCAGCTCATGGCCAACGACCAGGTGTTCGTGAACAACGAGATGACGATCCGCGGCCGAGTCCGAATCGACGGTTTCGCCAACAAACCGGTTTCCGTGCGGTTGCTGTTCGAAACATCCCCCGACAAGCTCGTGCCCGTGGCCATCCAGGAAATCACGGCCAAACAGGACAGTGAGGAAGTACCCTTCGAATTCCAGTACGCTCCGGATCAGCCGGGCGAGCACAAGTTGACCGTGGAGGTGATGGAGCAGCCGGGCGAGTTGGTTGCGACGAACAATCGCGTCAGCACGTTTGTCAACGTTCTCAAGGGCGGGTTGCGAGTTCTGTACCTGGATTGTTTTCCGCCCCGCGTGGAGCAGAACTTCCTGCGACGCGCCCTGGATGCGTCGCCCGATATCCACGTCGATTCGTTTCTTATCAATCCGCAACACAAGGCGGAAACGCGGCCGTCCGACTTGGCCGAGCGGCTCAAGCCGGGCCAATACGAGGTCTACATTCTGGGCGACCTGGACAGCACGGCCTTCGAGCCGGACGAGTTGAAGGACCTGTCTACCGCCGTATCGCGTGGTGCGGGACTGATCATGCTGGGAGGTTTCCACAGTTTCAGCCCCGGAGGTTACGCCGAGACGCCGTTGGCCGAGGTTCTCCCCGTCGCCACCAATCGTCTCCAGCGCCAGCCGTTCGACTCTCCGCCGCGGACCGACGCGCACATTGGCGGCCCGGTGAGAATGGTGCCCACGAAAATCAGCCAGGGCCATTTCACGGTGCTTCTGAGCCGCGATCTGGAGAAGAATCGGGCCCTGTGGGCCGCCCTGCCCCCCTTGGAGGGCGCCAACAAATTCGGCGAACTGAAGGGGCTGGCATCCGTGCTGGCCGAGAGTGAGAAGAAGGAGCCGCTCCTGGTCGCCCATCCCTATGATCGCGGGCGAGTGATGGCCTTTGCCGGCGACTCGACCTGGCGATGGCAGATGCAAGGACACGCGACGGAGTACAAGCGGTTCTGGCGACAGGTCGTCCTCTGGTTGGCTCGCAAGGACCAGTCCCAGGAGGGAAACGTCTGGATCGAGCTCCCGGAGCGGCAGTTCCAGCGAGGTCGCCGGGTCGAATTCAGCGTGGGGGTCATGGCTCCCACCGGCGAACTCGTCAACGACGGAACCGGCGAAGCGATCCTTATCCTGCCCGACGGCTCCCAAGAGAAGGTCGAACTGGCCCAGATCCGGGGCCAGTTAGGGGGCTCCATCCGAGAAACCTCCCAGACCGGCGACTATACCCTCGAAACAACGGTCAGCCAGGCGGGGGCCGTGCTGGGAACCGCACGAGCCCGATTCGTGGTCATTGAACAGGACCTGGAGCTGGACAACGCGTCGGCAGATGCGGGGGTGATGGAGTCCCTGGCGGCCATGACGGGCGGCAAATCGCTGGCTCCCGAGGAGCTGCCCCAGGCGTTGGAGCAACTGGGAGTGCAGGGAGAATCCCTGGTCGAGACCAGCGAAGTCAAGCAGAACCTCTGGGACACCTGGCCGCTGCTGCTCACGCTGGTTGGCCTATTGGGACTGGAATGGTATCTTCGCAAGAGGTGGGGGCTGGTCTGAAGGCCTGGCGTCATTCCCGCAGACTCGGTACGGCTACGAATATTGCTCATCTACTGATATGGCACCCTCAAGACGGGTTGAGCCATCCGGACTTCCCCCCGGTTTGGGCTGTCCGCATATTCGTTTGCGGAAAGAATGCTGCGGAGAGACCCGCCAAGAACCCGACGCGATAGGAGCAGGTTGCTCGTGGCGCTCCCGGTCTACAGTTAAGATGCGCCGATTTTTCCGGTTACGGCAGCCTGCTGAAAAGAAATGGGGATTGTGCTGATTGCGGGACCCGGGGAATCACTTCCCGTATGGATCACGCACACTAAGTCTAACCTACCCTTGAGCATAGGTGTCCCGGACGGCCGACACCAGACAAGCAATATAATGAGGAAAGGTAAACAAATCTCCTCTACGGAACGTCCAAGATGAAAGATCCTGGGACCGCGCGAGGAGTTTTGTGTGTTTCCAGCCATTCCATGGCTCCAACCTATGCACGCTCGACCGGTATGGTGCCGTAATGAATAACATAGGGCGCGTCCCTGGTCCGATCGAATGCCTGGAGCGGGTCAAGCCCGCAACCCAACCTTCACGAGAACATGCGCGAACCATGCGCACGAATCCCAAATTAGGACTCTAAAACGGGGAGCAGCCCCGCGAGATCGTGTCTCATGAGCGAACAAACCCTTGACCCGCAACTGATCGAGCAGACCAAGCAGCAGATCCGCTCATTGGTCAATGAAATCGCCCAGTTGTCGAAGTCGGAACTGGCCCCCGAGGAGTTCTACGGAGAGTTCCTGCCTCGCGTGGTCTCGGCCTTGGCCGCCATCGGCGGGGCGATCTGGACGATTGAAGAACAAGGTCGCCTGACGCTCCAGTATCAGATCAATCTCCAGCAAACCAAACTGCGCGAGAGCGAATCGGCCCTGATGCAGCACGGGCGGCTTCTCCACAAGACGATCGCCTCCGGCGAGACCATCCTGGTGCCCCCTCACTCGGGGTCGGGCGACGAGGACGAGGCCGCCAATCCGACCGACTTCCTGCTGGTTCTCGGCCCGCTCAAGACCGAGCTGGAGACGATCGGCATCGTCGAAGTGTTCCAGCGCCCCGACTCCGGCCCCAACACGCAGAAAGGCTATCTGCGATTCCTCAAGCAGATGACCGAATTGGCCGGCGATTTCTTCAAGAGCCGCCAACTGCGCCACTTCGGCGATCGCCAGGTCCTGTGGAGCCAGCTCGAGGAGTTCACGCGGGTGATCCATACCAGCCTGGATCCGCGGGATACCGCCTACATGATCGCCAACGAGGGCCGCCGGCTGATCGAGTGCGACCGCGTGAGCGTGGCGATCCGCAAGGGCAGCAAGTGCAAGATCGAAGCGGTCAGCGGGCAAGACCTGTTCGACAAGCGATCCAACACGGTTCGGCTGCTCAACGACCTGGCCACGGCGGTGGTCGCCAGCGAGGAACCGATGTGGTACTCGGGCGACACGAGCAATATGGCGCCCCAAGTGGAAGATGCGGTGCAGGAGTACGTCGACGATTCGCACTCGAAAACGGTGGCGGTCCTTCCCCTGTTTCCGCCGGGCAATGAGGAAGAGGAAGACGATCCCGACAAGCGCGAAGACTCACCGCCGCCGATCGGGGCCCTGATCGTCGAGCAGATCGAAGACGCCCGGATTCCCCAGAAGATGATCCAGCGGGTGGAGGTCGTGGCCAAGCACAGTGCCACGGCGCTCCATAATTCACTGGAACACAACAACCTGTTCCTCATGCCCGTCTGGCGCGCCATCGGCAAGGCGAGGTGGGTCCTGCGGGCCCGCACGCTGCCCAAGACGATCGCGATTGCCGTCACGGTTCTGACGGCCCTGGTGGCCCTTTGCGTGGTTCCCTATCGCTTCAAGGCCCACTGCCCGGGCAATCTGCAGCCGGTTGAGCGGCGCAAGGTGTTCGCGGGGATCGACGGCACCGTGAAAGAGATCGGTGTGGAGCACGGGTCTCACGTGGTCGCACCTAAGCCCGAGGAGGGGATCGAGGGAACCGTGCTCGTGACCCTGGAGAACACCGACCTGAACATCAAGATTGAGGACAATCTGGGCAAGCTGGCCCAGACGACGGAGCGGCTCAACGTCGTGACCCAGGAGCTCTACCGGAATTCGAGAATGACGAGCGAGGACCGGCGACAACTGGAAGGGCAGCGCGACGAATTGAGGGAGGCCTTGCAGAATCTTCAGTTGCAGAAGGCACTGTACGAGAAGCAGAAGCAGGAACTCAACGTTCGAAGCCCAATCGACGGCGAAGTGATCACCTGGGAATTGGAGAGCCGCCTGCCGCGCAACCGGCCGGTCCAGCGAGGGGCCCAACTCATGGAGGTTGCCAACCCGGAGGGCGCCTGGCAACTCGAGTTGCGAATGCCGGAAAAACGGATGGGGCACATCGATCGCTATCTCCGCAAGCTCCGGGAAGACGATCCCAATGCCAACCTGGAGGTCGAATTCGTGTTGGCCAACGACCCCAACACAACCTTCCACGGACGGGTGACCGAGATCAATGAACGTGCGGAAGTCCGCGACGAAGAGGGCGTGACCGTGTTCATCAAGGCCAGCTTCGACGACCAGCAGAAACTGCCCGAACACCTGCGTCCGGGTGCGGAAGTGAGCGCCAAGATCAAGTGCGGGTACATGCCCGTGGGCTACGTCTTCTTGTGCGACGCGATCGCCTACGTCCAGCAAAGAATTCTGTTCCGTTTCTGACCCGGCGGGTGGTTCGCTCGGAAACGGTTGCTGAGGAAGAAGGAATACTGATATGCAAGTCTCGACCATGCTCTTGACCGCGGCCCTGACCGTGTTTGGAACCCAGAACATGAATGCGGCGACCGACGGTGCTCCCGCCGGTCTGCCGTGCACGGTCGTGTCGATCTACAGCACGGACGTGCCCGCTGATCTGCCGGCCCAGCAGGGCGGGGTGCTGCGGACGATCAACGTCAAAGCCGGCGATCAGGTGAAGAAAGGCGACGTCATCGCCACCGTCGACGACGAGTTGGAGAAGCTCACCCTGGACGCCTCCGAGCAGCGGTTGGCAATGGCCCGCGCGGAAGCCGACAACGACGTGAACGTGAGATACGCCAAGGCGGCGGCGGCGGTCTACAAGGCCAAGTACGAGGCGGTCATGGAGGCCACCAACAAAGTGACCGACGCCTATTCGAAATCGGACGTCGCCACCTATTTGCTCCAGTGGCAACAGTATTACCTGCAGACCGAGCAGGCCATCCACGAACAGAACCTGGCGGCGATGTCCGTTCGCGTTCGCGAGGCCGAGAACGAACTGGCCAAACATGAAGTCGCTCGCCGACAGATCAAGGCCCCGGTCGAAGGTGTGATCGAGATAGTCAAGGTCTTCGAAGGGGTTTGGGTTCGCGCCGGCGATCCTATCGTTCAGTTGGTTCAGATGGACAAGCTCAAGATTAAGAGCCATTTCACCTACGGCCCGCTCACGCCCGCCGACGTCCGCGGCAAGGCGGTCCTCGTCACCGTTCCTTTGGCCCGCGGCCGGGTGGAACAGTTCCAGGGGGTCGTCGATTCGGTCAGTTCGGATTTCGGCACCAGCGGCGAGATTCACATCATCGTCGAAGTCGTCAACCGGCGGGACGAAACCACCAAGGATTGGCTGCTCATGCCCGGCATGTCGGGCACCATGCAGATTCAGGGCATCCACATGACCCAGTGAGCCTCCATGCCGTTTTCGTCGTGCGTCCGATCCTGTACCGGCACCGTTGAGCCCCATGGCCACACTCGCTGAAAGCCTCGTTTCCAGTTCCGCTCGAAAGTTGTCGGTCCGCGTGCGCGCGGATTTGTCGGCGAAACAACAGCGCTATCACGGCCGCAGCTACTGGGTCGTCAAGGACCCGGTGGGGCTCAATTATTTCCGTTTCCAGGACGAAGAGTACGCGATCCTGAACATGATCGACGGCACTCGCAGCCTGGACGAGATCAAGGATGAATTCGAGGCCGCCTTTCCGCCACAGAAGATCACCCTGGAAGAACTCCAGCAGTTTCTCGGCCAACTCCACCGCAGCGGCCTGATCGTGGCCAACGTGCCGGGGCAGGGCCGGCAACTGAGAAAGCGCCGCGACGAGAAACGTCGCAAAGAGCTGCTCGGCGCCTTCACCAACATCCTCTGCATCCGTTTCAAGGGAATCGATCCCGAGCGGCTCCTCAACTGGCTGTACCCCAAGCTCCGCTGGTTCTTCTCGCCGCTCATGTTCGTCTGCTGCATCGCCATGGCGATGCTGGCCCTGTCGCTGGTGCTGGTCGAGTTCGACGTCTTCCGTTCCAAGCTGCCCACCTTCCAGAACTTCTTCAGCCCGGCCAACGCCATCTTTCTGGCGATTACGCTGGCATGCACCAAGGTCCTGCACGAGTTCGGCCACGGCCTGGCCTGCAAACATTTCGGCGGCGAATGCCACGAAATGGGCGTGATGATCCTCGTGTTGACTCCCTGTCTCTACTGCAACGTGTCCGACTCCTGGATGCTGCCGAGCAAGTGGCACCGCGCGGCGATCGGCGCGGCGGGGATTTACGTCGAAGTCGTTCTGGCGTCGATCTGCACGTACATCTGGTGGTTCACCGACGAAGGACTCCTGCACTATCTGTGCTTGAACGTGATGTTCATCTCCTCGGTGAGCACGATCCTGTTCAACGCCAATCCCCTGCTTCGCTACGACGGCTACTACATCGTTGCCGACCTGGTGGAGATCCCCAACCTGCGTCAGAAAGCGACGTCGATCCTGAGCCGGAAGATGGGCCAGTGGTTCCTCGGCCTGGAACCGCCCGACGATCCGTTCCTTCCCGAACGCAACCAGATGTTCTTCGCCCTGTACACCGTGGCGGCCGTCATCTACCGCTGGTTTATCATGGCGTCGATTCTGTTCTTCCTCTACAAGGTCTTCGAACCCTACGGCCTGAAGATCATCGGCCAGGGCATTGCCGCCATGGCCCTGTGGGGACTGCTGTTTCAACCGATCTACAATCTGGTCAAGTTCTTCTACGTGCCAGGGAGGTTTCACAAAGTGAAGAAGCCCCGCATGTATGCCGCGATCGGCGGGATCGTGCTCGTGATCCTCGTGATCTCGTGGGTGCCGTTCCCCTATTCCGTCATGTGTACCTTCGTAGTGGAACCTCGCGATTCAGCCAAGATGTTCGTCACGGTCCCGGGACGGCTTACGGAGATCAACGTCGAACCCGGCGAGCGCGTCGATCGCGACGCTCTGCTCGTCAAGCTGGAGAGCCCCGAACTCGAGCACCAGATCTACGAACTTTCCAACGAGGTGGCTCGCTACAAAATCCAGTTGGATACCCTGGAAGGACTCCGCTACGAGAACGACGAGGCGAAAGGAAAAATACCCCAGATCCAGGAACTCTACCTGACGTCCAAGAAGACGCTTGAAGAACGACTTTACGACCGGAGCCGTCTGGAACTGCGGGCGCCCATGGCCGGCCTTGTCCTGCCCCCCACCTGGATTCCGCACAAGGAGGACCCCGACGGGCGCTTGCCCGCCTGGTCGGGCACGCCGCTGGAACAATCCAATCTGGGGGCGACCCTAGAACCCAACAACATCCCCGTTTGCGAAATCGGCTGGCTCGAATCGATGGAAGCCAACGTGGTTATCGATCAGTCGGTCATCGATTTCGTCTCGGCCGGCGATCGCGTCGAACTCAAGTTCGACGAAATGCCCCACGACACCTGCGAAGGCGTGCTCATCGACATCTCTCCCGAAGAGATGCACTCCGCCCCTGTGAATCTCACCGCCAAGGCCGGCGGCGACCTGGCAACCAAGCCGGATCCCTCGGGCACCGAGAAGCCCCTGTATACGTCCTACCTCGCCCAGGTCTTGCTCGGCGTGTACGGCCACGGACTCGACTATCAGGTGCTTCGCGGGAAGCTGGAAAACCCGGGCGGAGGCGAGACCTGGCGGATCAGTTATCTTCCGCCGGAGTCCGAAAAGGACGAACACGGCGGGAGCTTCCTGCTCGATGCGTCGGCCGTCCCGTGGACCTACGGCGACGGCGACTACGTCGAGATCCGGGGACAAATCGGCGACCACAACCAGGCCTACGTCGTCCAGGAAATCCGCAAACTCCACGAAATCAACAAGATGTTGCGTCCCGGCCTGCGAGGCCTTGCCAAGATCCACGCCCGCCCGCAAACCCTGGCCTTTCGTGCCTACCGCATCATCAAACAGACCTTCGCCTTCAAACTGTAATCCAGAAAAGGGGTCAGGACTCTTTGTTTACCCTACGAAAATACCATTCAATAGGGTAAGAATGTGCGTTTGCCAAAAACAAAGAGGCCTGACCCCTTTTTGGCTCACGGCAGATCACCGTCGTCTCCCAGGGGCAGACCGCGAAGCTCCGTCAGAATCTCCAGGTCGTTGCGGCCTTGGGCCTCTTCCCAGTAGGCCTCGGAACACTCGACCTCGTCGAGATGGAGCGTGTCGGCGATCCACAGTAGCCGCGACCGGATTCTCGCTTCTGAGTCGCCGGGAAGCGCCGCTTCGAGAATCTCGCGATCCGTCTCGTAATCGAGAGGGGCCAAGGCCGCCGAAACGTGTTCGGCCGTGATCGCGTTCAGGCGGGTGGCGGCCTTGTCCGTGTCTCGGAGCAGACTGCTCTTACAGAACTCGGCGATTCCCATTCCCACCGCATTGCCGTGGGTCTCCACCGTCAGCCCGCGGATGGCGATCAGCTTGACCCGGGGCGTCTCGCCTTCGACCGCCTTGTGGTCGTCGAACTTGCGCCCCACCACGTTCGTGTCGAGCCCCGTGCCGCTGATGTTCTTGCCGATGCGATCGATGAGCAGAAGGTCGACGCGATCGAAGGGGAGCCGGGCCATGCTCCGCTTGGCGATTTCGAGGAGTTCCACCTCGCGAGTCTCGAAGTCGCCGGGTAGCACGGCTTCGATCCGGGCCGTCTCGTCGTAGGCGTTTTCGATGACGGCCAGCCCGGCGAGGATGCCGCAATTGGCAAACACCTTGTCGACCACGCTGCGAATGATCTGGGCGAAACTGTAGTCGACGATCGCGCGGTGGTAGATTTCCGCCCCGTTTTTCTTGCCCAGACCGATCAGCATCATCTTCATCAGCCCGCTTTCGATCGGGCCTGCAAAGCGGGTGTGAGGTTTCACCCGGTTGCAGACGACGACGTGGTCGGCCTCAAAGGCGTGGCGGTCGAAGTGGACGGGCAAGCCCTCTTCAGTCTGTCCCACGACAACCGTCTCCATGCTGGAGCGGATCGGGCAGCCCACCGCTTCTTCGGTGATTCCGTACGATGCCAGCACGCCGAGTTGTCCCTCGGCCGTTCCTCCGCCGTGACTGCCAATGGCCGGCACGAGAAACGGTTCCGCCCCCAACCGGCGGAAATGGCCGACCGCGGCCCGCAGGATCGTGGCGATATTGGCCACGCCGCGACTCCCGGCCGTGATGGCAACCGTCTCCCCGGGTTTCACCCGCCGGGCCAGGTCAAGCCGAGCGAGCTGCCGGTCGACTTCGCCGGCGACGTCGTCGAGACGCTCGGCCGAGAAGTGCTGACGAACGCGGAACATGCGTGGGAAATCTGACACAAGAGCCTCCTACGTTGGTGCCTGGGGATAGGGTCCATCTTAGCATCGTTCGAGGATTGAGTGTCGCACTGTAGGACAGGTTTGCAGTTCCTGCAACCTGTCCAAGGCATGTTGCCAGACTATTCTGCGACACTTATTTCTCAAGCGATGCTTAACAGCCCGCTGAGGACAGCCCAGCCCGGATCATTCGCGGGTGGCACGCTCAGAGCGGAGCGATGGGCGTGGTGATTCGACCATCCACGCCCATCGCTCCGCTCTGAGCGTGCCACCCGACCCTAATCCCAATAGGGCCCCGACCACAAACTGAACCACAACTTGTTGCCAGACAACGTCTTGCGGCCGATGCGAGGCCGCCGCCGGCCCGTTTCGCCTCGCCGCAAGCCGATCTGGAGCGACACTGGCCAAATCGCTACAATAGCCCGGTTTTTCTCTCGGCATCAGCCCCTGAGGTGTGACATGGCGACCGTCACGGACCGACGAGCCCAATCTGCAACCCCCGTCCGCGAACCTCGCAGTGAGCCAAGGCCGCGCCGGCGATGGCGGTTCGCGTTGCTGACGATGATCGGCTGTCTGCTGACGATAATCGCCCTCACGCCCACGATCGTCAGCCGAAGCCCTCTGGCCGGGTGGCTCATCGCGCAGGCAACTTCGGATTTGCAGGGCGAGGCTTCGGTAGGATCCATCCATCTGGGTTGGTTTTCGGCGCCGGTCCTGGCCGACGTTGAAATTCGCGACGCCCAGAAGCGTCCGCTCCTCGAAATCGAGCACGTTCGGGCGGAGCGGTCTTTGCTCAGCCTGCTGTTGAGTTCCGGCAATCTGGGGCGGATTCGTATCGAGAAGCCCACCCTTTCCGTCGCCTACGACGGTTCGAGAACGAACCTCGAAGAAGTCTTCAGCAAGTGGCTCAAGGGCGACTCCACCCAGGCAGACGTCTCCGCCGAACTGGCCGTGACCGGCGGCACGGTAACGCTCACCGACACTCGTTCCACCAAGAGCTGGCAGGTTAACGAACTCGACCTGGCCGCCAGTGTGCCTGCCGACGAGCGGAGTCCGATCGGCTTGCGCGCGTCGGGCCGCGTTGCCGACTCGCAGCATGCCGGACGCTTCGCCGTGGAACTCGCCTTGAACCGGACCGCGGCCCGCGAAGATCCGCTCTCGGCGATCGAGGCCCTGAAGGCCGAACTGGAGAACACGCCGCTCGAACTGCTCGCCCCGCTGGTCGCTCGCTCGGCGCCCGACGTCGAGCTTGGCGGGCGTCTCAGTGCGTTTGCCAAATGCGAAGTGACGGGCGGAAATATCCAGCCCGAGGTGGCAATTCAGTTGACGGCGGTCGTCGACAAGTTCGTGCTCGCCGGCGGCGCCCTCCACGGCGATCGTCTGGCGTTGGAACGAATCGAGGCCGGAGGCCGGGCGTCCTGGCGCGGCCGGCTCGTCGATATCGAGCGGTTCCGCGTGCAGACAGAACTGGGTAGTGCACTGGTCACTGGCGGATTCAACCTGCCCGACGATTCCCTGTCGACGCTGCTCAAGTCGCTGGCCGAGCAAACCTATCGCATCGAAGCCGGGGTCAACCTGGCGGCTCTCGCCGCCCAGTTGCCGAACACCTTGCGGCTTCAGGAGGGAATGCGAATCGAGTCGGGAGACGCAGCAATCATCCTGGAAAGCCGCCGGACCGGCGACAGCATGCGATGGGACGGGCAGGCCGATGTCAGCCGGCTCTCGGCCCAACGCGAAGGCCGCCAGATCCGTTGGCCGGAGCCGATTCGCGCCAACCTCTCCGCCAGCAAGAACAGCCAGGGGCTCTCGATCGAACGCCTGGAATGCCGGGCGAAGCACTTGCAGCTTAGCGCCTCGGGTACCCCCGAGCGAATCGACGGCTCGCTCGACGTCGATCTGGCCGGTCTGGCCGACGAGGCCGAGCAACTGATCGATCTGGGAGGGCTCCGCCTCGCGGGCACCGGACGTGGACGCTTCCAGTGGCATCGCCAATCCCAGCAGGACTATGCGGCCGACGGAGACTTGCAGATCGACAAGTTCGAATTGGCTCTGGGCGAGGGGCCCGGCTGGTCCGACCCCAGTCTGCAACTGCGGGTTGAAGCCCGTGGACCGATCGGCGGCTCGCCCGGTCTGGCCGTTGAATCGGGCAAGGCTCAACTCCTCATCGGCGACGACCAGTTGACCGCGACCCTGGTCGAGCCCGTGGCCGACCTGATGCATGCCGCTTCGTATCCCTTGGACTTGCAGACCGAGGGCGATCTGGTCCGCTGGTCGGCACGACTGCAGCCGCTGCTGCCGCTGGGCGACTGGCAAATGGCGGGCCGGCTCACCGCGTCCGGACGTGTGGACTATGCGTCTGACACCACGACCATTCGCAACGCCAAGGTCCGTATCGAGGAATTCACCGTCCGCAGCCCCCAATTGAACTTCTACGACCCGGAAGTCGAACTATTGGTTGGACAGGCGAAGTGGCTCCGGCGACAGAGCCGGTTCGAGATCCCTTCGGCGACCTTGTCGGGACAAACGATCGGGGCGGGCGTCGAACCCTTGGTCGTCGCCTGGTCTGAGGAGGGAGAACTGAGCGAGTTGAATGGAATTGTGGCCGTGCGGACGACCCTCGATCGGATCCAGCAGTGGACCACGGCGACGGTCACCGAGCCGCCCGCCTGGATGTTCCGCGGAAACCTGACCGGTCGCAGTTCCTTCCGCACCGCCGAAGGGAAGATGCTGTTTGACGCCGATTCGTCGGTCGAGCAGTTCGCGGCCTATCACCAGTCGGGCAAGAAGCTGGAAGAACCCAAGATTCGATTGACCGCCCGCGGACAGTACGATCCGGCGGGGAACGTGATCCAATTGCAGACGGCCAAGCTGGAATCGGCACTTCTTGGCGCCGACGCCAACGGCAAAGTCGATCTCGGCAAGGACAGGCCGCGGATCGATCTGGACGGACAGTATCAATACGACCTGGTGCGGCTCTCAGAACTGGGCAGAACTCATCTCGGTGTGCCGCTGTTTGCGGCAGGGCACGACGCAAAGCCCTTTTCCTATCACGGCCCCCTGTCGCTCGTCGAGACCGAGGCCGGGCTGGACCTGAAATGGACTGGCGCCGAGATCGCCGGCTTCCTGATCGGTCCGGGCGAACTGAACGCCCAACTGGCCGGCGGCACCACGCGTACCAATCCGATCGTGTTGAGCGTCAGTGAAGGCAAAATGGCCGTTACACCCCAGATTGTCTTCTCCGAAAACGGCTCGATCCTGAGCATCGAACCCGGACAGGTGGCCGACCGGATCCGCATCAGTCCCCGCATGTGCGCCGGAGCGCTGCAGTACATTGCTCCGCCCTTGGCCGGCGTGGCCACGGCCGAAGGCACCTTCTCGGTGGAGATGGAACAATGCCGCATTCCCTTGGACGCCCCTGAGAAGGGCGATTTGTCCGGGCGGATGATCATCCACGCCGTGTCGATCGGGCCGGGACCGATGATCCGCGAGTTGGCCACCGCACTGGGGTTCGGCAAAACCGCCCAGTTGAGCCGCGAATCGGTAGTCCCCTTCCGCATGGTCGACGGCCGCGTCTATCACCGCGACCTGGAGCTCGTCTTCCCGGAAGTGACCATGAAGACCTACGGCTCGGTCGGTCTCGATCAGTCGTTGGCTCTGATCGTCGAAATGCCGATCCCCGACAAGTGGCGCACCGGCAACCGGGCCGTCGACGCCATGGTCCAGAACCAGACGATCCGCCTGCCCATCGGCGGCTCGTTACAGGAACCGGCGATCGATCGCCGTGAGTTGGAACGCCAGGCCGGCCAGTTCATGCAGGGCGCCGTCCGCAACGTCATCGAGAACCATCTCAACCGCCAATTGGAACGCCTGCTGCAGCCCCGTTAGGCGCTGCAAAACAATAAACTACCGAATTGAGTGTTAGCGGCTGGGCGCAAGCCCTCCGATTTCGCCGTACCGGATGGCTCGGGCCGTTCCTCGAAATCGGTAACCTATTGTTGAGTGCGGCCTCAGGCAGTCAGAACTCCTCTGCCAAGTGACCGCCATCCTCCACCGGGGGAACTGCAAAGTAGCAGGCACGCTCCGCCGTGCCGTCCGCAGAACTGGTAGCAGGTACGCTCCGCCGTGCCGTCCGCAGAACTGGTAGCAGGCACGCTCCGCCGTGCCGTCCGCAGAACTGGTAGCAGGCACGCTCCGCCGTGCCGTCCGCAGAACTGGTAGCAGGCACGCTCCGTCGTGCCGTCCGCAGAACTGGTAGCAGGCACGCTCCGCCGTGCCGTCCGCAGAACTGGTAGCAGGCACGCTCCGCCGTGCCGTCCGCAGAACTGCCGGAAATCCTGATTTCCCGCCAGCGGCGCTCGGAGAGTGCCTGCTACTTTTCTTGCCACAAGAGGACTTTGCAGTTCTCCTGCATCCTCTACCGGGCGGCGACCCGACGATATCCGGCGCCATTCCGGCTTGCACACAAGGGGGAGACTGAATCAACAGGTCGTCGCGCCCTTGGCTACGACGTGTCACCCGCTGCGCGGGTTGGGACAAACAAAGGGGGCGGGAGACTTCGCTCTGGCTGCAAAAGCCGTTATCCCGCACCGCCCACTGGGCCAGCCCACCGACGTGAGTACAATGAAAAGGTGGCAACGCAAAACGGTAGGGGAATCGACAGGCGCCCGTAAGAGGTGTGAATCATGGCGAGTGAATCTTGACGACGCCAAGGCCCATCTGCGGGAAATCATCTCCGGGTTGAATCCCGGCGAACAACTGATGATCGTTCAGGAGGGCGAGCCGGTAGCGACGTTGACCCGCGCACGTCCCAACCGGTGGCCGTGCAAGGCCGGTAGTGCCAAAGACACGAAGCATTGGATGGCTCCCGACTTTGATGCGCCGCTCGACGATTTCCGAGAGTACGCGGAATGACCAGCCTGCCTATCCCTTGCCAATCTCGCTCGTCCGCCAGCCGCTGTGCCGGACTTTCAGCCACACGGCAATACTCCGCCTGGGTAGAGTCCTAGAGTCACAACAAAGCGCAGCCGGTCCTCGTCATTGCGGCAGATGCCCCTTCGTTCATTACTGCGACTCCCCACACAGGGGCAGATCAGTTTGTCGAAATCCCCTTGCAGGCAGACCAAACCACGCCACAATCTCCGCGGTTCTCCGATGCGTCCAAAAACCTGGTTGACATTCCGTCTCCTTCGGCCGATAATTCTTTTGAACCCTGTCGCTCCCAAAGCCCCAAGTTCCACTTGGGGCACGCCGTAAGGCATAGAGAGCACGGGGTTATTTTTTTGGCTTCGTCCTGCCCGGACTTGTACTTCTCCAGGTAGTTCCCCGTGACCTTTTGCCACTTCACTTCCTGATGCATATTGAGCAGGATCTTGCGCGCTTCAAGGCGATCAATAATCCCTTGGAGATCCACGGAGCGGACGAGGACACCACCGTAGAAGTTCGAATAGAACTTCCCTTTCTTGTCCGATTCGTCGGTGTAGATGATGTACTCAAGAGACATTGGGAAATCCGGCTGCCAGCCTGGCTTCGCTTCACCGCGCAAACGCAGGCTAACAGGTTCCATGTTCGCCGACAAGCACCGTTGGACACCCAAAACGAAAAACGCGCTGCTAGCACAGACACCCCCCCAAAAAAACCTACCAACCGTTCAATTTTCCTATTGACATATAACTATATATATGTATACTGGGACGTGCGTACATATACCTCCAGCCCCCCATCGTACCCATGCCCGAACCACCCCTCGACTTCATCCGCCGAAACGCACCCCTCTTCGCCCGCGTCGGCTCCGTCGTCGCCACCTACCGCACCCGCCACGGACGCCGCTTCGGTCCCTACTACCGCCTCATCTATCGCCAGGACCGGCGCCAACGCTCCCTCTACCTCGGCCCCTCCGAAGAACTGGCCGACCAGGTCCGCCGGCTCCTCGCCGAACTCCAGCACCCTCGCAACCACCGCCGCCTCTGCCGCCGTGCCGAACGACTCCGCAAGGCAACTCTCCTCCAGGTCAAACGCCGGTTCCAACAGGTCGCCCGCCTCTACGGCCTACGCCCCCACGGCTGGGATGTCCGCGGCCTCCGTGCCCTCGGCTGGCCCCGTATCGACAAGATCACCCCCTTAAAACACCTGCCCTATCCATACTGCTGTAGGACGCACTTGCCGAGTGCGACTCCCGCCCCATCCCCAGCCGCCCACTTCACCCCGCCCCCCGACGCCGTGCCTCAAAGTGGGTCGCTCTTGCCGAGTGCGACGCCAGCCCCATCTCCGGCCGTGTCTCGCCCAGAAAACACCCAATACCTATCATCCACCACCCGTCCCACGACCTGCGATATTGCCAAATACGACCACTCGCTGCCCAACTCGCCACCGCGTCACACCCCCCCACGCGCCCCGCGATATTGCCAAAACGGCCCCCGCGCTGCCCAACTCGCGATCCCCACCGTGTCCTCCCACATTCCGCCCCGCGGCCCGCCCGTCGATCGGCTCCCACACTGCCGTCTTTCTGCGGGAGACTCGCTTGATGCCGCCCCCCCGGCATTCTATGGTGTGGGCTGCGTCTTGCCTTGCCGCAAGCGCACGTCGTCCGACAAGCCATCGACTTTCGCCAGAGAACCCCTCATGAAATCCACGATCCTCACTCCCGCATGCCTCGGCGCGCTATTACTCCTGGTCCCGCCGGCCGCAAAGGCTGCCGAAACCGCCCGCCTCACCGCAACCGTTCACGCCGACCAGACCGGCGAGCCCATCTCGCCTTTCATCTACGGCCAGTTCATCGAGCACATGGGACGCTGCATCTATGGGGGAATCTGGGCCGAGATGCTGGAAGACCGTAAGTTCTTCCACCCGATCACAGCGGAATACCATCCCTATGCGGACAATCTCGGCGGGAGGTTCCCGGTTGTCGGAGCGTCACCATGGGAAATCCTGGGTGACGCCAAAGGCGTAACCATGATCACTCAAGACCCCTTCGTCGGCGAGCACACGCCCCTTGTTGCTCCGGACACGGGTATCCGCCAGAACGATCTGGGTGTGGTGGCGGGCAAGTCCTACGTGGGCTACGTCTGGATCAAAGCTCTGGCAGGAAAGGCGACGCTCGACGTCGCTCTGGTCTGGGGTGAAGGCGAGAGCGATCGGCAGGCCGTGCAGATCGCCGACGTGGGAGCCGAGTATGCCAAGCATACGTTCGAGTTTCAGCCCAAGGCCGGCACCGACAAGGCACGGCTCGAGCTCCGAGTGAACGGTGCCCCTTGCCTGATTGGAACGGCGTCGTTGATGCCGGCCGACAACGTTCGCGGGATGCGTGCCGACACGCTTGCCCTGCTGAAACAACTGGACGCACCCACTTACCGCTGGCCCGGCGGGAACTTCGTCAGCGGCTACAACTGGCGCGACGGGATCGGCGATCGCGACCGCCGCCCGCCCCGGATCAACCCGGCGTGGAGCGGTGTGGAGCCCAACGATGTCGGGATCGACGAATTCATCGACTTCTGCCGCGAGGTCGGCACGGAACCGATGATCGCCGCCAACACGGGTTTTGGCGACGACTATTCGGCCGCCCAGGAAGTCGAGTACTGCAACGGCTCGGCCGATACGATCGGCGGCTCGTGGCGTGCCGAGTATGGGCACAGTGAGCCGCACAAGGTGAAATACTGGAGTGTCGGCAATGAGATGTTCGGCCCCTGGCAACTGGGCTTCATGCAGTTGAAGCATTACATGATCAAGCACAACCGCGTGGCCAGGGCGATGTGGAACGTCGACCCGACCATCGAACTTGTGGGCGTCGGCGCCATCGGTCGCCTGAACTCGAAATACGATCCCGGCGAGAAGCGGGGCTGGTCGGAAGGAATGCTCGAGCAGTGCGCCGACCAGATGACTTACCTCTCCGAGCATTTCTACGTGCGCAAGAAGGAAGAGGTGGTCGCCGATCACATAGCGCAACCGGTCGGCAGGATCCGCAGTATTGCGGCGGATCATCGCAAACTGCAGCCCTCGCTGCCGAATCTCAACGGCCGTATTGTTCCCATCGCCGTGGATGAATGGAACTACTCGCACCGGCCTTCCGTGTACGGAGAATACGGCTGCGTGTACGATCTGCGAGACGCCTTGGGAATTGCCGCCTCCCTTCACGAGTACTTCCGCAACAGCGACATTATCAAGATAGCGCTCTACGCCCAGACCGTGAACGTCATCGGTTGCATCAAGACGACGAAGACCGGCGCGTTTATGTCAACGACCGCCCTGCCGCTCATGCTCTACCGCAAGCACTACGGTACGATCCCCGTCGCCGTCTCGGGGGACTACTCGCAGGCCTCGCTCGATATCGTCGCGGCGTGGACCGAAGATCGCAAAGCGATCACCATCGGAATTGTCAATCCAAACGCGGAGCAGAAAGCCCTCACCATCGGTCTCTTGGGCGTGAAACCGGCCGGCAAGGCGACGGCCTGGCGCATCACCGGCGACGATCCCAAGGCGTTCAATACGGTCGACGAAGCACGGGTCGCCCTCGAACAACAAGATGCGATCGATTTCAACGGCAGCTTGGAAGTCGCCGGCTACAGCGTCAACCTGATTCGGCTGCCGATGAGCGGGAATTGACAAGTGCCCGGTTGATGACGTGCCGGTTTGGCAAGGAGTGGGTGACGAGAAGACTGTTGAAGAAAAGTAAACCACAGATAGGAGGCTGTGCTTCCAGACTCCCCGGCAACCGAACATGTCCGCTCTCAGCCAGACCTCCTTCCCTGATGGTGAATTCGTCGAAGGAACCCACGAATTCTGCGGAAGCGACTTTTGGGGGGTCCTCGCTTGATGCCGCGTCGGCGGGGCCTTATCTTGTGGGCTGCATCTCTGCCGAATCGCATTCCCCGGCGCTCCCACACAAGTCCCCATGACGAGAGGCGTCCCGATGAAATCCGCCATTCAAACCGGTCTTTGCTTGTGTGCGTTCACGCTGCTGTTCCCAGCCGCCAGCCAGACCGCGGAGAACCCTCAACTGACGGCAACCGTTCACGCCGACAAAACGGGCGAGCCGATTTCGCCCTTCATCTACGGCCAGTTCATCGAACACCTGGGCCGCTGCATCTACGGCGGAATCTGGGCCGAGATGCTGGAAGACCGCAAGTTCTACTATCCGATCACGGCGGAATATCATCCCTATGCGGGCGACCTGGGCGGGGAATTCCCGGTCGTCGGAGCGTCGCCGTGGGAGATTCTCGGCAACGCCCAGGGCGTGAGGATGATTGCCGAAGACTCGTTCGTCGGCCAGCACACGCCGCTGGTCGCCCCCGGCACGGGTATCCGCCAGAACGATCTGGGCGTGGTGGCGGGCAAGTCCTACGTGGGTTACGTCTGGCTCAAAGCTCCGGCAGGAAAGGCGACGCTCGACGTCGCCCTGGTCTGGGGTGATGGCAAGAGCGATCGCCAGGCCGTCCGGATTGCCGACGTGGGGGCCGAGTATGCCAGGCATACGTTCGAGTTTCAGCCGAAGGCCGGCACGGACAAGGCACGGCTCGAGCTCCGAGTGAACGGTGCCCCTTGCCTCATTGGAACGGCGTCGTTGATGCCGGCCGACAACGTTCGCGGGATGCGTGCCGATACGGTCGCGCTATTGAAGGAGTTGAACGCGCCCGTCTATCGCTGGCCCGGCGGGAATTTCGTCAGCGGCTATAACTGGCGCGACGGGATCGGCGACCGGGATCGGCGGCCGCCGCGGGTCAACCCGGCCTGGACCGGCGTGGAGCACAATGATTTCGGGATCGACGAATTCGTCGACTTCTGCCGCGAGGTCGGCACGGAACCGATGATCGCCGCCAACACGGGCTTCGGCGACGACTATTCGGCCGCCCAGGAAGTCGAGTACTGCAACGGCTCGGCCGATACGATCGGCGGTTCGTGGCGATCCAAGAATGGCCACGACGACCCCTACAAGGTGAAGTACTGGTGCGTCGGCAACGAAATGTTCGGTCCCTGGCAATTGGGCTTCATGCAACTGAAGCATTACACCATCAAGCACAACCGCGTCGCTGCTGCCATGTGGAACGCCGATCCGACCATCCAGCTCGTCGGCTGCGGGGCGGTCCACACGCGAAACGAGAAGCACGATCCGGGCGAAAAACGGTTCTGGTCGGAGGGGATGCTCCAGCAGTGTGCCGACAAGATGACCTATCTCTCCGAACATTTTTATGTGGGCAAACAGATCGACGACATCCCGGCCCACGCCGCTCAACTGGCGGCGTCGATCCGAAAGATCGCCGACGACCATCGCAAGCTGCAAGGATCGTTGCCAGACCTGAAGGGCCGCATCGTGCCGATCGCCATGGACGAATGGAACTACTGGTTCCGTCCTTACGTGTACGGCGAACTGGGGTGCGTCTACGAGCTGCGCGACGCCCTGGGTGTGGCCGTCGGACTCCATGAGTACTTCCGCAACAGCGATCTGATCAAGATGGCCCACTACGCCCAGACCGTCAACGTGATCGGCTGCATCAAGACGACGAAGACGGGGGCCTTCATGTCGACCACGGCCCTCCCGCTGATGCTCTATCGCCAGGAGTACGGCACGATCCCCGTGGCGGTTTCCGGCAATTGCGTGGACGGGAAGCTCGACGTGGCGGCCGCCTGGACCGAAGACCGGAAGGCCCTCACGATCGGCCTGGTCAATCCGAACGGCCAGGGGAAAGACGTCAAGGTCGAGCTGCCGGGAATGAAGCCCGCGGGCAAAGCAACGATCTGGACGATTGCCGGCGACGATCCGAAGGCGTTCAACACGGTCAATGAGGCGCGAGTTGCCGTCAAGAAACAGAGCGAGATCGGCTTTGACGGCACGCTGAAGGCGGCGCCGTATAGCGTCACGCTTATTCGGCTGCCAATGAGAGAAGAATAGGCATACCACATCACTCTGTGTGCCACTCTACGCCGTTAACCGAAATTCATGACGTTGACTCTTAAGTTTTGTAGCCGTCGCGATTTGTTGTTTGGTTGCATTGGTGATTTGTGGGGCCCCGATGTGTTCGCGTTTCTTCTTTCGTGGATAGCTGCGACTGGTTTTGGCCCCTGTTCTCTGGTAGT
>Ga0209722_1000438_pt1 | contig 46613 bp, 30 predicted proteins | sample BioC12SIPDNA_2_FD_185745 | JGI IMG/M metagenome (GOLD analysis project Ga0209722, IMG submission 185745) | Anaerobic biogas reactor microbial communites from Washington, USA - Biogas_R1_A C12 SIP DNA (SPAdes) (version 2) | ecosystem: Engineered > Bioreactor > Anaerobic > Unclassified | place... | reverse complement strand
ATGAATTTGAGCAGCGGTACTTCGTCGGCGAATCGCGGGGGATGCGCGTCGCTCTCGATCCGAAATGGCTGGGCGCCGACTGGAAGTGGTTCGTGGGCGTTCAGACCGGCGTGTTGAGCGAGCGGGAATGCCTGGAGATGCTCTCGCCCGGCAATCTCGACTGGAAGCTGGGCAGCGCCAAGCAGGTCGACGCGCTCTTCCAGTATGGAGCGGAGGGCCTCCAGTTGACCCCGCTCAGCCAGGCGCCGCGGGCATTGCCCGCCGTCCGCGACTGGGTCTACTACGAGGTCACCCGGGGGAATGCGGCGTGGAAGGATGTCTTGGACACGCAGACCCTGGCAATGCGGCTGAAGGATTCGCTGATCCTCAATCTTGACACGTTGCAGGGGGCGAGGAAACTGGTGGTTTCCTTCGCTGGAAAGCAGGTTTCGCTGCACTTCGCCTTGTTCGCGGTGCCAAATCGCTAATGACTCCGGAATTTGCATCCGCCGCCGACCCGGTCTTTCTCCACGTCCTCGACCTGCTCGAACGGATCGGGCGCGGCGAGGACCCACCAGCCGCCGAGGAACGGGGGCGGATTCGCGGCTGGATCGATCAGGCGGAGGCCCACTTGGGACAACGCGAAGACTGGATGCTGGCGAAATACGCGCTGGTGGCCTGGATCGACGACCTGCTCATCGACGCGCCCTGGGAGGGGCGGAGTTGGTGGAGGGAGAATGCCCTGGAGGTCGAAGTCTTCAACACGCGGCTTCGCAATGAGGAGTTTTACGCCAAGGCCAGGCTGGCCTCCTCGCTGACCGCCAAAGACGCCCTCGAGGTGTTCTATCTCTGCGTGGTGCTGGGATTTCGCGGCCTCTATCGGGACCCGGCGGCAGCGGCCGTCCTCGCGCCGCCGCGGGGCCTCCCCGCGGATCTGGAAACCTGGGCGCGACAGACGTCGGCAGCCGTTGCCAGCGGACTCGGCCGCCCGGCAATTTCGGATGCAACACAACCCGGAGCGGGGGCCCCTCCGCTGGAGGGCCTGACAGCGCTTGTCAGTTCCACGCTGACGGGCGCCGTGCTGGCGGCCTTCGCCCTGATCCTGGTCTGGATCGCGTTTTTTTCGTGAGAGGAGGAAAGCTTGCAGGGACAGCCAACAGCGGCAACCACGCCCTCCCGTTCCCAAGCCGGAGCTTGGGAGCGGGTGAGGAACTGTAACCTGAACACCAAAAGCTGAAAACTGACACCGGCCAACGATCATGGGCTTCTTCCGCCAGCTTCTCAACGCCGTGACTTATCCCTTGCGCGCGTTGTTCGCATCGCCCGCACGGCTGTTTGCGGCCGGCCAACGACTGTCGGGCCTTTCGCTGCCCGCCCGCGCGGCGATTCTTGTCGCCGTGTTTCTGGTCATCTCGGTGATCACGGCGCTGGTCGCGTTCCGATTCACCCAAGACCGCGTGGCAATGGAGTACTGGTTCAATCCGGTCCGTGTGATCGTCATCGCGATCCTCGTCGTCGTGATTCCGATCGTCGTCTACTACGTGCTGCAACTCTGGCTGGAGGGGGATCGATCTCGCTATCCCGACATCGATGCGGCGTGGCGGGCGGGGCTGGCGCAGTTGCAGCAGCGGGGGTTGAGCCCGGCGCGGATTCCGCTCTTCCTTGTCGCGGGGACGGCTTGCGAAGCGGAGGAAAACGCGCTGTTTCGCGCTTCCTGCCTGGAATTGCCGGTGAAGAACGTGCCGGGCGGCGCGGCGGCGCTCCGCTGGTATGCCAACTCCGACGGGATCTACCTCGTATGCAGCGAGACGAGTTCCCTGAGCCGGCTTGCCTCCTCCGCGCGGGGCGCGGCAGGGGCGGGCCAGTCTCCCCCCGCCCGCCCCGCTGCCCGCCCGTCGCATGGCGCGCTGCGCGGAACGATCATCAGCCAGCCGGCCGACGTCGAGGCGGATCAGCCCGCGGAGGAACGACCGCCGGATGCCGGCCTCCGTCCGGCCGAAGACAGAATCCGCGGCACGATGGTGATGGGCGCCGGCCGTTCCGAGGCGGCCTCCCCGGCCGACCAGCGGAGAGCGGTCGTCTTGACCGCCGACGAACGGGCGGAGCAGCAGCGGCGGCTGGAGTATCTCTGCGGGCTGATCCGGCGGTTGCGGCAGCCCTATTGCCCGATCAACGGAATCCTCACGCTGCTGCCCTGGGATCTGATCCAGCACCCGCGCGAAGCCCTTGAGCTTCGGCGATCCGTCCAGGCGGATCTGGAGACCATCCGCCGAACGCTCCTGCTCCGCTGCCCGGTCACCGCCTTGGTCAGCGGCGTCGAAAGGGAGCCGGGGTTCTGCGAGATGATCCGGCGGGTCGGCGCCCAACGGGCAGGCACGCAGCGGTTCGGCAAGGGGTTCTCCGTCTGGAATCCGCCCACGCGCGAACGGCTCGTGGCACTGACGGCGCACGCGTGCGCGGCGTTTGAAGACTGCATCTATGCCCTGTTTCGCGAAACGGGCGCCCTCGGCAAACCGGGCAACACGAAGCTCTATGCCCTGCTCTGCCGGGTCCGGCGCGACGTCCAGGATCGGCTCGCCCATGTCCTTGTCGGCGGTTACGGCCGGGGCGAAGGGGAGAGCGACGACGCGATGCTCTTCAGCGGCTGCTACTTCGGCGCCACCGGCGAGACCGAGGACCGGCAGGCCTTCGTGCGGAGCGTCTTCGACAAGCTGCCCAGCGAGCAGGAAGAGTTGGAATGGACCGACCGGGCCCTCGATCAGGACGCACGCTGCCAGGTGTGGGCCAACCTGGGATTGATGCTCAATGGCGTCCTGGCTCTGGTGGTCGCCGGAACGATTCTATTCAGGTGGTTCCCCTTCTGGAAATGACAGCCGGCGCGGTCCTTGGGGACTGCGGCGACTGGTTGCCGCCCCCCTCATCCAGACGAGTTGGGCCGGACCTCTCGATCGAGGACATCTGAAGAGGGGGTGCAGCGGCAAGGAATCGCCGCACTCCAAAATACCGCAAACGCACGCTGGAATTGGCGGACTTGAATTCCTAGAATTGCCGTTGGGTTCGTTTCTTCCTTGCCAATCGGGGGACCCGGGCTTCCGCTTTGCCGGGCCAGCAATCTCGTCACGCGCCGCAGGGTGCGGCACTCGGCGTCCCCTGGCGAACGACTTGTCCAAGATCGAGTTCCCATGTCCATTCCCGCCTCGGGTGACGATCAGCAGCGTGGCGGCCGGCAGCTTCCATCCAAGGACGAGGCCGCTCCGCCCGGCAGGGACGCGGACCCCGCCGTGCTCGAGGGGGTCCTCCAGGAGACGCTTTCGCTCCTTGGGGCGGAGAGACCGCTTCCCGGAGAGACGGCCCAAGCGCTGTGCCGGCTTGTCGCGCGCCACAAGGGTAGGCAATTCACCCTTGAGCCGATCGCCGTGGACCTCGTCTCGATCGTTTTGAAAACCCAGTTTCCAGGCCTGTGTCCTCCCCCGCTGCATGATCGCATCGCCGAACGCGTGGCGAGGACTCTCTACGAGGACCCGCACTCGCGGGCGCGTCTGGAGGCATTCTGGAGACGATTGGGCGGAATCTAGGTCATGGTCGAATCGCCGCCGACTGCCCAGCACCTGATTGAAGGCTGCCAAGGCCTTGTCCGATCCTTGGCGATGCGGATCCAGAAGAGACTCTCGCCGCGCGTCGAACTCGACGATCTGATCGCCGACGGCCAGGTTGGCCTGCTTGAAGCGGCGCGCGATTTCGACTCCACCAGGGGCGCGAAGTTTTCGACCTACGCCTACTATCGCATCCGGGGCGCGATCTACGACGGGCTGAGCAGAATGTCCTGGACGGAGAAATCGCGCCGCCGCGAAATCCACTCCGCGCAATTGGCAAACGACGTGTTGCGATTGGAGAACGAGTACGCCGTGGAGGGGGCGGCGTCGACCCTCGAACTCGATTGGACCTGGCTCCGCAACCTCAGCGGAGCGCTCGCCACGATCTACCTCGCCACGCGCGGGGAGGAGGAGGACGCGGCGGCATTCGATCCGAGCGACGATCCCGAACGGGGGCCCGAACGGACCGCCATCACCCGCGAGATCCGCGAGCGATTGCGGCAACTCGTCGACTCGTTGCCCGCGGAAGCCGGGGCCTTGATTCGAGCGGTCTATTTCGAGGACCAGACCTTGGAGGAGGCGGGGCGCAGGATCGGTGTCAGCAAGTCCTGGGCAAGCAGGCTCCACGCCCGTGCCCTGGGCCAACTGGCACGCGCGCTCCGCGCGATCGATGTCACGTCCTGACCTCGCGCGGAAAGGGAACGGCAAGCAGGGGCTCGCTATATCGGGGGGGGTTGATTTCCTTCGTTTCAGGGGTAACGTATAGCAAGGGGAGAAATGCCCATTGGCCGCGTTTGGAGTGGAGGCAGCGAGAATGGGGTCGCCCAGCGTGCTTGACTTCGATCGGCTCTTGTCCCCAATTCCGGGGGACTGCCCCGCGGGGGCGGCGTTGAAGGAAGACTATTCTCCGGGCGCGCCCTACTACGCGATCAAGGACGCCCGTTCGGCCGCCCGAGCGGCCGAACGGAGCCTGATGTGGGGAGGGGATGCCGAATCGGGCGGCGACCGGCCGGACTGGCGTCCGGTCGTGGAGTTGGGGATCGGAATTCTCGCCGAGCGATCCAAGGACCTCGAAGTCGCCGCCTGGTTGACCGAAGCCCTCGTCCGCCGGCACGGCTACGCCGGTTTGCGGGACGGCTTCCGCCTGATCCGCGCCCTGGTCGAGAATTTCTGGGACGACCTCCATCCGCGGCCCGACGAGGACGGCATTCCGACGCGCATCGCTCCCCTGACCGGCCTGAATGGCGAGGAGGGGGACGGCGTTCTGGTTGGGCCGATCGCCAACGTGCCGATCACGACCGCGGGCAGTTACCGGGCGATGTCCATCGCCGACTATCGCCAGGCGATCGACCTGGAGCGAATCGACGACGCTCAGAAACGCCAGCAGCGGATCGATCACGGAGGCGTCAGCCTCCAGATGTTCGAGACCGCCGTCTCGGAAACGCCCCTGGAACACTTCCAGAACATCCGCGAGGACCTCCGCGAGGCGCTCGATGCGTATCGAGAGCTGACGAGCCTCCTGGAGGCGAAGTGCGGCCAGGACGACCGCGGCGACTCCCTTGCGCCCCCCTCTTCGAGCATCCGCAATGCCCTCGAGGAGTGCTGCGCGCATCTCGGCAACGTAACGAAGCATCTCTTCCCGGACGACGCCGGGGAGACGCCGCCCGCGAGCCAGTCGGCGGGCCAGCCCGCGGCCGCGCCGGCTGGCGGATTCAAGCGGGTGGAGACCCGCGCAGAGGCGTTCCAATCCCTGCTGCAAATTGCCGCGTTCTTCAAGCGGACCGAACCGCATTCGCCCGTCTCCTATGCGCTGGAGCAGGCCGTGCGTTGGGGGAAGCTGCCGCTGCCCGAATTGCTCAGCGAATTGATCGCCGACCAGGGTTCGCGAGAGCAACTGTTCAAGCTCGTCGGCATTCAGCCCCCGGAGAAGCCATAGACTTCGATCGGAGCGGATTTTCTTTCCCGGCAGGGAGCCGCCGCGCGGGGAGCAGGATGTCGTTTGCCTTCAACAGACTGTGGGAGAAAGATTATGGCCGAGAGTATCCACGAGAAACTGAAACGCGTGCGCAAGCCGCGGGTCCACATCACCTACGATGTGGAGACCGAGGGCGCGGTCGTCGAGAAGGAGCTCCCCTTCGTGATGGGGGTCATGGGCGATTTCTCCGGCGACCCGACCGAGCCCCTGAAGCCGCTCAAGGACCGCAAGTTCATCCAGATCGACCGCGACAATTTCAACGACGTCATGGCCCGGATGACCCCCGGATTGAACTTCCGCGTGGAGAACACGCTGGCGGGTGACGGCAGCGAGATCGCCGTCCAATTGAGATTCAACTCGATGGAGGACTTCGAACCGGCCCGCGTCGTCAAGCAGGTGGAGCCGCTCCGCAAGCTCCTCGAGACGCGCGACAAGCTCCGCGACCTGCTCACCAAGGTGGACCGTTCCGAAGACCTGGAAAATGTCCTGGAGGACGTTCTGGAGAACACGGACCGCCTCAAGAAGCTCTCCGAAGAACTTGGCGTCAACGCGCCCCGCCGCGAGGAGGATCAACCATGAGCACCGACAGCCAGTCGCAAGGCCAGGCGCGGCCCTCTCCGGCGGAAGCCGCCGAAGCCAGTATCCTCGACCAGGCAATCAAGGCCACCAAGGCCACCGAGGCGTCCCGCGCCCAGGATCTGCTCCGCACGCTCACCGAGGAAGCGCTCAAGGGAACGATCACCTGGAACAAGGACGTGACGCGGACGATCACCGCCGGCGTCAGCGCGATCGACGCGGCGATCTCCAGGCAGCTTGCCTTGATCATGCACAACCCGAAGTTCCAGCAGCTGGAGGGTTCGTGGCGCGGCCTTGAGCACCTCGTGATGAACTCGGAAACCAGCGCCCAGTTGCGAATCAAGGTCCTCAACCTCGCCAAGCGCGAGCTGTTCAAGGACCTCGATCGGGCCGTGGAATTCGACCAGAGCCAGGCCTTCAAGAAGCTCTACGAAAACGAATTCGGCACGCCCGGCGGCGAGCCCTACGGCGCCCTGATCGGCGATTACGAGTTCACCAATCATCCGGAAGACATCGAGCTGCTCGGCAAGATGTCGAACGTGGCGGCGGCCGCCTTCTGCCCGTTCATCTCCGCCGCCGCGCCGGGGCTGTTCGGCTTCGACCGCTTCACCGAGCTTTCCAAGCCCCGCGACCTGGAGAGGATCTTCGACACGGTCGAGTACACGAAGTGGACGAGCTTCCGCGACTCGGAGGATTCCCGCTTCGTCGTGCTCACGATGCCGCGGGTCCTCTCGCGATTGCCCTATGGCTCGCAGACCAGGCCGGTCGAGGAGTTCGACTTTGAAGAAGTGGAACTGGACGCCAACGGCCAGGCCAAGGCCGTCTCCCACGACCAGTATTGCTGGATGAATTCGGCCTACGTGATGGGCACCCGGCTGACGGATGCGTTCGCCAAGTACGGTTTCTGCACGGCGATCCGCGGCGCCGAGGGGGGGGGCAAGGTGGAAGGCCTGCCGACCCATATCTTCACCAGCGACGACGGCGATCTCGATTTGAAGTGCCCGACCGAGATCGCGATCACCGACCGCCGCGAGGCCGAACTGAGCAAGCTCGGCTTCCTCCCTCTGTGCCATTACAAGAACACCGATTACTCGGTCTTCTTCGGGGCCCAGAGCGCGCAGCGGCCGAAGAAATACGACCGGCCCGAAGCGACGGCCAACGCGGCGATCTCCGCCCGGCTGCCCTACATCATGGCCTCGTCGCGGTTCGCCCACTACCTGAAAGTCATCGCCCGCGACAAGATCGGTTCGTTCATGGAGGTCGGGGATTGCCAGGCCTGGCTGGAGCGCTGGATCACCAATTACGTCAGCGCCGATTCGAAGCCGAGCGCGGAGGCCAAGGCCAGGTATCCGCTCCGCGAGGCGAAGATCGAGGTCCGGGAAGTGCCCGGGGCGCCCGGCAGTTACAGCGCCGTGGCCTGGCTGCGGCCCTGGTTGCAGATGGAGGAGCTGACCACGTCGCTGCGGCTGGTCGCCCGAATACCCCAGCTCAGCAAATAGCCGGGCCGGGCCGAGGGGAGACGGCCCGCCTGTTGCGGACGATCCGCCCGCCGGGCGCGCGCTGGGCGTGGCCCGCCGCAACAGCGGGGAGGGTCCCCTGGGACGATTACGGTCGCGTTCTCCTCCTCGCCGGCGCGCGCCCCTTTCGGGACCGCAGCGCCCCAGCGCGGAAAGCATGTATCGATGGGTGACGGCTCGATCGAACAAGGCCAGCGCATCGCGCCATCCGCCGACGCGGTCCGGGCGGATCGGCCCGGCGGCGAGCGGAGCGGCCCCGCGCTAGCGCCGCCCGGCCAGGCGATCCTGGTCGAGGCGGCGATTGCCGCCACCGCGGGCGGACGCGGCGAGGCCGCCGACCGGCTGAATCAGTTCCTCGCCGCCCCGCCCGACGAAGCCCTGAAAAAATGGCTCGCCTGGTCGCTGCCGCCGGGGCGGCGGATCGCCAGGGACGACGTCGTGGAAATGCTCGGCTGCCAGATCGCGCGGCTCGACGCCCTGATCACGGACCAGCTCAACGCGATCCTCCACCACGAACGATTCCAGAAGCTCGAAGCCTCCTGGCGCGGACTGAACTACCTGATCGATCAGGCGGACGACGTGGAGAATCTCAAGGTCCGCCTGCTCAACCTCGCCTGGAAAGAGCTCGCCCGCGACGTGCAGCGCGCTACCGAATTCGACCAGAGCCAGTTGTTCCGCAAAATCTACAGCGAGGAATTCGACACGCCGGGCGGCGAGCCGTTCGGCGTGCTGATCGGCGACTACGAGATCCACCCGAGGGCCAGCGCGGCCCATCCGATCGACGACGTGAGCGTTCTGGCGACCGTCTCCCAGGTCGCGGCCGCGGCGTTTGCGCCGTTTATCGCCGCGGCGCACCCGTCGATGCTCGAACTGGAGAGTTTCCAGGGGCTCGAACGCTCCCTCGATCTGCCGCGGACCTTCGAGCAACTCGATTACCTCAAGTGGAGAGCGTTTCGCGAGACGGAAGACGCCCGCTTCGTCGGGCTGACGCTGCCCCGCGTGCTGATCCGCACACCGTACGAGGACGACGGGTCGCGGGTCGACGGTTTCGTGTTTCGCGAACAGACCGGCAGCCCCGACGGCAGCGGCTACCTCTGGGGCAACGCGGCCTACGCCTTGGCGGCCGTCCTCTGCCGCTCGTTCGACGAGTCGCGGTGGCTGGCCGGAATTCGCGGCGTCCGCCGCTCGGTCGACGGCGGAGGCATCGTGCCCGGCCTGCCGGTTCACTGCTTCGGCACCGACCGCGTGGGAGTCGTCCCCAAGTCTTCGACAGAAGTCTTGATCACCGATCCGCTCGAGCAGGAGCTGAGCGAACTGGGGTTCATCCCCCTCTGCCATTGCCCGGACACGGAACTCTCGGTGTTCTACAGCAACTCCTCCGTGCAAAAGCCCAAGCGTTATGACGAGATGGCGGCGACGATCAACGCGCGGATCTCGGCCATGCTCCGATACATGCTCTGCGTGTCGCGATTCGCGCACTACTTGAAGATCATCGCCCGCGACAAGATCGGCACCTTCCTGGAGGCGAGCGAGTGCGAACGGTTCTTGTACGACTGGCTCCACCGGTACGTCACGTCCGACCGCGACGCCAGTCCCGAGGTCAAGGCGGAATACCCGCTGCGCGAAGCGGCGGTTCAGGTCCGGCCGCACCCCGGCAAGCCGGGCTGTTACCTGTGCGTGGCCCATCTCTGGCCGCACTTCGATCTGGATGAATTGGCGGGGAGCGTCAAGGTGGCGACCGAACTCTCGCCGGGGCGGCCCGGCTGAGCACGTGCCGAACGGGTCGGAGGCGGCCCAAAAAATGCGGGGAACCAGCTGATGAATCCAAGCGAACTGTTTCAGGCCGGGCGGCTCGGCGAGGCGATCGCCGCCGCGACCGACCAGGTCAAGCGGAGTCCCGCGGATGGCGGCCGGCGGGGACTGCTGGCCGAACTGCTGTGCTTCGCCGGCGCGCTGGAGAAGGCGGACCGGCAGCTCGACGCCCTCAGCGAGCTGGACCCCCAGTCGGCCCTCGGCGTCGCCATGTTTCGCCAACTGATCCGCGCGGAACAAGCCCGGCTGCAATTCTGCACCGAGGGGCGCGTCCCGGAACTGCTCGACAAGCCGGACGAGCGGGTGGAGCTGCACCTGGCGGCGTCGATTCGCATCCGCGAGGGGCAGCAGGGCGAGGCGGCGGCGCTGCTCGCCCAAGCGGAACAGCTCCGGCCCAGGAGCCGGGGGGTCTCGGAAAGCCGCCCGTTTGACGACATCCGCGACCTCGACGACCTGACCGCCTCGTTCTTCGAAGTCTACACGACCAACGGCAAGTACTACTGGATCCCCATGGAGCGGGTTGAACGGATCGAGTTCCGGCCCCCGGTCCGGCCCCGCGATCTCCTCTGGCGGCGGGCCCACATGGCGGTTGCCGGCGGTCCGGACGGCGAGGTCTACCTGCCCGCCCTCTACGTCGGGACTCACGCCGCAGCCGAGGACCAACTCCGCCTGGGAAGGTCCACCGATTGGCGTCAGCCCGGCGAGGGGCCGGTCCGCGGCGTGGGCCAGAAGATGTTTCTTCTCGGGGAAGAGACGCGGGGGATTCTGGCGATCAACGAGCTGTGTTTTTCCACTCCGGCGGTGGCGCAAGAGAATGGCTAAGATTTCATCCAGGCAGTTGCTGTTGCCCTCGGTGCTGGATCGGCTGATCGACGACAGCCCCGGCGACACGCGGGAGGCGGCCAGGTCGCGGGCACAGGTCCTCCGCGAATTGAAGCAGAGTGTCCGCCGCGACCTGGAGAACCTGCTCAACACGCGCTGGCGCCCCACCGGCTGGCCAGGCGACCTGGCCGAACTCGAACGATCCCTGGTCGGCTACGGGATTCCCGACATCACCGCGGCCGAACTGGCCCAGCCGGGTTCGCGGGAGGATTTCCGGCGGACGATCGAGGCCCTGATCCGGCGATTCGAGCCGCGCTTCAAGAGCGTGCGGGTCGAGATCCGCACGAATGCCGAACCGCTCGATCGCACGTTGAGGTTCCGCGTCGACGCGGTCCTCTACGCGGAACCGGCGCCCGAGCCCGTCTCGTTCGATTCGGCCGTCGAGCCGGCCACGGGCACGGTCGAGGTCAAGGGAGCTGCCGATGGGCGATGAACTGCTTTCCTATTACAACCGTGAACTCTCCTTCCTCCGGCGGCTCGGCGGAGAATTCGCCGAGACCCACCCGAAGATCGCCGGGCGGCTGCAACTCACCGCCGACTCGGCGGAGGACCCGCATGTCGAGCGGCTGATCGAGGCGTTCGCCTACTTGACCGCGCGGATTCGCTGCAAGCTCGACGACGACTTCCCGGAAATCACCGCCGCCTTCCTCAATGTGCTCTATCCCCACTACCTGGCGCCGATCCCCTCGATGGCGATTGCCCGGTTCGTCCCGGACCGCGCCCAGGGGGAACTGACCGGCGGCTATGCGGTTCCCCGCGGCGCCCTGCTGGAGACGGATCCGATCGGCGGGCAGCCCTGCCGCTTCCGCACGGCGCAGCCGGTCACGCTCTGGCCGATTGAACTGGCGTCCGCCGGGCTGGCCAGCCGCCCCTTCCAATCGCCGGAGACGGTGTTTGCATCGTCGGCGGAGTCGGTGCTGCGCCTTGCCCTCCGCTGCACCGTTCCGGAAATGGGGTTTGGCGACCTGGCCATCCCCGCGCTGCGGTTCTTCTTGAAGGGCCAGGCCCAGCATGTCTACGCGATCCATGAAATGCTCCTGAACAACGCGCTCGGCGTGGCGATCGCCGGGCGCGACGGCCAGCTCCTTGCCGCGCGGGCCGGCGGTGAGTGGATTCGCCCGGTCGGGTTCGAACGCGAAGAAGGCCTCTTGCCCTACACGAACCGCTCGATGCTCGGCTACCGCCTGCTCACGGAGTTTTTCACCTTCCCGCAGAAATTCCTCTTCTTCGATCTGGCCTGCTTCGAGCCGCCGGAACGAGCGCGGGCCGGCGACCGCCTCGACGTGTTCATCTACTTCGACCGGTCGTCGACGGACCTGGAGAGAAACGTCGCCGCCGACATGTTCCAGATGGGCTGCGCTCCGATCGTCAACCTATTCGCCCAGCGGGCCGAACCGATTGCGCTGGCGCACCGGGAGACGCAGTACCGGGTGGTCCCCGACGCGCGCCGCCCTGGCGCCCACGAGGTCTACTCGATCGACCGCGTAACGGCCACCTCGCCCGACAACCGAAAGATCGAGTTCTGGCCGTTCTTCTCGTTTGGGCATGCGGGCCGCCGCGAACAGGCGGCCTTCTGGTATGCCACCCGGAGCGCCGCCCGCCAGGCCGGCGGCGAACCCGACGAAGGCACGGAGGTCCATCTCGCGCTGGTCGACCTGGATTTCGAGCCGTTCGCGGCCGCCGATTGGACGCTCGCGGTGGAGGCCACCTGCCTGAATCGCAACCTGCCTCACCGGCTCCCCTTTGGACAGGGGCAGCTGCGGCTTCGCTTGTCGCAGGGCGGGCCCTTTGCGGCAATCGAGTGCCTGACGCGGCCGACGGCGACTTACCGCCCGGCCGACCGCAAGGGCCATCTCTGGCGGCTGATTTCCCACTTGTCGCTCGGGCACGTCTCCCTCACCGGCGGTGAGACCGGCGCGGACGCCCTGCGGGAGATTCTCAAGCTCTACGATTTCGCCGATTCCGCCGAGACACGCTCGATGATCGACGGCGTGCTCCGGATCGCCGGCCGCCGGGTCGTCGGCCGCGTTCCCGGCGATTACCGGGGAGGCGTCTGCCGCGGAGTCGAAGTCGCGATCCACCTCGACGAGAGCAAGTTCTCCGGCACCGGGGCCTACCTGTTTGCCTGCGTGCTCGAACGATTTCTCGGCCTTTATTGCTCGATCAACTCGTTTTCCAGGTTGATTGTCACAACCAACCAGCGTGAAGGAGCGTTGCGCAAATGGCGACCGCGAGCCGGCGAGACGGTGCTCCTCTAGGACAGCAGTTGCTGGAGGAGCCCCACGCGTTCGATTTCTTCCAGGCGGTCCGCCTCCTGGAGCGGCTTGCCCACGCGGACGGGCCGCGCGGCGCGGCCCGCGCCGAGCCGGTCGGCTACGACTACGATCCGAAGACAGAGGCGGTTCGCTTCCGGGCATTTCCTTCCCACAGGTTTCCGGCCGGGGAAATCCACCAGATCAAGCCGCCGCCCGCGGCGGGCGAAGCCGTCGGTCCGCGCGGCGCGGAGATCACCGTGGCGTTCATCGGGCTGACCGGCCCCTGCGGCGTCCTGCCCGCCCACTACACCTCGCTGCTGCTGGAGCGGATCCGGGAAAAAGACTTCGCCTTGCGCGATTTTCTCGACCTCTTCCATCACCGGCTGGTTTCCCTGTTCTACCGGGCATGGGAGAAATACCGGTTCTATGCGGTGTATGAACGGGCGGAGATCGCCAACGCACCCGAGAACGCCGACCTGCTCACCGCCGGCCTGCTCAGCCTGGTCGGCCTGGGCACCGGCGGACTCCGCAATCGGATGGCTTTCGACGACCAGGCGTTCCTCTTCTACGGGGGGCATTTCAGCCGCCGCGTCCCCGCGGCCGTCTCGCTCGAACAGATCGTCGGCGACGATCTCGGTCTGCCGGCCTCCGTCCGCCAGTTCCTCGGCCGCTGGCTTTACCTGGGCCGCGAGGACCAGTCGGCCCTGCCGTCGCCCAAGCTGCCCGAGGGCTTGAACAACCAGTTGGGCGCCAGCGTCTTGTTGGGCGAGCGGGTCTGGGACGCGGAGGGCAAATTCCGCGTGCGGCTGGGGCCGATGACGCGCGATCGATTTCGGCAGTTCCTGCCCGACGGCCCGCTGCTGCGGCCGCTCTCCCAGATGATCCGCGCCTACGTCGGGCCGCAGTTCGATTTCGACGTGCAGCCGGTGTTGGCGGGCGCGGAGGTTCCCTGGTGCGTTCTCGGGGGCAAGGACGCCGACGCGCCCCGTTTGGGATGGAATATCTGGATACGCTCCCGGCCGTTTGCGCGCGATGTCTCAGACGCCGTTTTCTCATTGGAGGGAGAATCGTGGATTACCGAGTCTTGAAGTCCCTGGTGGGCAAGTTGAACCCGACCTGCCGCAATGGCCTGGAAAGCGCCGCCGGGCTCTGCCTGGCGCGGACGAATTACGAAGTGGAAATCGAGCACTGGCTGCTCAAGCTGGCCGAAGCGCCGAATACGGACCTGGCGGCGATCTTGCGGTATTTCGAAATCGACAACTCACGGCTGATCCGCGAATTGACGCGCGTGGTCGATCACCTCAAGACGGGCAATTCGCGCAGCCCGGCACTCTCCCCCAACCTCGTGAAACTCGTCCGCGAAGCCTGGATCGTGGCCTCGATCGAGTTCGGCGCGTTTCAGGTCCGCTCCGGCCACCTGCTCTCGGCTTTGATTTCCGAAGACGGCCTCGCGCGGGTCGCCCGCGAAGCATCCCGCCAGTTTGAAAACATCTCGCCGGAGGCAATCCGCAAGGACCTGGCGGACATCACGGCCGGCACCGAGGAGGCCAGGTCGGCCGCCGCCGTGCCGGTCGCCGTCGGGCCCGCGGAGCGGCCGATGGGGGCGGCGGGAGCGGCCGCCGGCACGAAGACGCTCGATCAGTTCACCATCGATTTGACCGAAAGGGCCCGGCTGGGCCAGATCGATCCGGTCCTCGGGCGCGACGCCGAGATCCGCCAGGTCGTCGACATCCTCACGCGGCGGCGGCAGAACAACCCGATCCTCACGGGCGAGGCGGGCGTCGGCAAGACCGCCGTCGCCGAGGGCTTCGCCCTGCGGATCGCCGCGGGCGACGTCCCGCCGCCGCTCAAGGACGTGGCGATTCGCACGCTCGATCTCGGCCTGCTCCAGGCCGGAGCGGGCATCAAGGGCGAGTTCGAAAACCGCCTCAAATCGGTCATCGAAGAGGTCAAGGCATCCTCCCGGCCGATCATCCTGTTCATCGACGAGGCGCACACGATGATCGGCGCCGGCGGGCAGGCCGGACAGGGCGACGCGGCCAACCTGCTCAAGCCGGCGCTCGCCCGCGGTGAACTCCGCACGATCGCCGCGACAACCTGGGCCGAGTACAAGAAGTATTTCGAAAAGGACGCCGCCTTGGCGCGCCGCTTCCAGGTTGTCAAAGTCGAAGAGCCGAGCGAGCGGGTGGGCATCGAGATGATGCGCGGACTGGTTGCGACCCTCGAACGGCACCACAACATTCGTATCCTCGAAGAGGCCGTGACCGACGCGGTCAAGCTCTCGCACCGTTACATTTCCGGCCGCCAGCTCCCCGACAAGGCGGTCAGCCTGCTCGACACGGCCTCGGCCCGCGTGGCCATCAGCCACTCGGCGACGCCGCCGGCCGTGGAGGATTGCCGCCGGCGGATCGAGCAGCTCGCGATCAGCCTGGAAATCCTCCAGCGCGAGAGCCTGGCGGGGGCGAAAAACGCCGATCGGATCGCCGAGGTGACCGAGGCGCGGGAGGCGGCGCGGAGGCAGCTCGAATCCCTCGAGGCCCGCTGGAAACAGGAAGCCGAGCTCGTCGGCCGCCTCCGCCGCGTCCGCGAGCAGCTCGAAGCCAAGCCGCCCGCCGGCGACCAGGGGCGCGGCGGCCAAGAGCCGCGCCAGCCGGCCGCCGCGGAGCCGGCCGCCGAATCGGCGGACGCAACGGAGCTTGCCGCGCAGCGCCCTGAGGAGCTCCGCAAGGAGTTCCAGCAGCTCTCCCGACAATTGGCCCAGCTCCAGGGCGACGCCCCGCTGATGCACGTCTGCGTCGATTCGCAGGCGATCGCCGAGGTGGTTTCCGGGTGGACGGGCATCCCGGTCGGCCGCATGGTCACCGACGAGATCCGCACGGTCCTCGCGCTCAAGGAACAGATGGAGCGGCGCGTCGTCGGCCAGTCGCACGCGCTGGAGGCGATCGCCCAGCGGATCCGCACCTCGCGGGCCAACCTCACCGATCCGCGCCGGCCGATCGGCGTGTTCCTGCTCGTCGGCCCGAGCGGCGTCGGCAAGACCGAGACGGCGATCACCCTGGCCGAACTGCTCTACGGCGGCGATCAGAACATGACGGTGATCAACATGTCGGAGTTCAAGGAGGAACACAAGGTCTCGCTCTTGATGGGCTCGCCGCCGGGCTACGTGGGCTACGGCGAAGGGGGCGTCTTGACCGAGGCGGTCCGGCGGAGGCCCTACAGCGTGGTCCTGCTCGACGAAATGGAAAAAGCCCATCCCGGCGTGCAGGACATCTTCTACCAGGTCTTCGACAAGGGCACGCTTCGCGACGGCGAGGGGCGCGACATCGATTTCAAGAATACCGTGATCCTGATGACCTCCAACGCGGCCACGGACCTGATCGTGAAGCTCTGCGCCGATCCGGAGACCTGCCCCGGCGCGGAGGCCCTGGCCGAGGCCCTGCACCCGGAACTGGTCAAGACGTTCAAACCGGCGTTTCTCGGCCGGGTGACGATTCTGCCCTATTTTCCGCTCGGCGATGAGGTCTTGCGCAGGATCGTCGAATTGCAGCTCGACCGGATCGCCCGGCGGATCAGCGAGAGCCACCGGGCACGGCTCGCCTACGATCCGGAACTGGTCGCCGCGATCGCCGGCCGCTGCACCGAGGTCGAGAGCGGTGCGCGGAACGTGGACCACATCCTCACCCGCACGCTGCTGCCGGACCTGGCCTCGGAGTTCCTCGCCCGGATGACCGGCGGAGAGCCGATCAGCGAGGTCCGCGTTTCCATGGGAGACGGCGGCCGGTTCCGCTATGAATTCTCGTAAGCACCGCCTGCCAGGACCCCGCAACCCGGACGGGTCATGAGCCGGAGCTTCTCCGATCCATCGCGCCCCGTCAGCACCCGACGCACCACCAAGGCCACATCCCCCCACGCGCAAGCACCATCGTAACCCGACGCGTGCCTCGCTTGCGTGTCGGGTCAATCGCCGCGCGCCACCTCATACTGGCAATGCGGCCGGGCCGATCTGGAAATTCTGAAGCCCGGCCGGTTGGCAAACTGCTCATGCTGCGCTTGCGCGTTGGCATGATCGTAGGCCCCGCGGTGGGCGTGGAGGAGGTAGCGGAGCACAAGCGGATCGTCCGCGGTGATCGTGTAGCCTGCGTTCATCGAAAAGGCGGCGCCCATCCATCCGTCTTCCCGCACGTGCCAGTCGACCGGATAGCGGGGATTCCGCGGATGATCGAAGCAGGTGATCCCTTCGACTACGGACTTGCGTTCCGGCCCCTGGCCGACGGCCACCGGGCCGCTGTAATCCATCCACCGAGCGGGCCGGCCGAAGACCGCTTGTTCGCCCTGCCCCCCTTCGCTGCTGGTCAGGATCCCGCCGCCAAAATGGGTGGACACCGTCTTGGCCACGCGCACGGCAAGCAAGCCGAAGTTCGTCTGGCCGAGCTCCACCGACTCGGACGCCGGTGGCGGCGGCCGCAGCGCGAGCTGAATCTCCAGGGCGTGCTCGCCCCCGTCCAAAGGAATCAAGGCGGCCACCAGGTCCTGCTCCAGAAGCTCCTTCCCCGCCCCATCGTACCAGCCGCAAACCGACGCCATGACCGCCTCTCCGTCGCCGTCCTGGTACGCGTACCAGTGCTTCTGGCGGACCCGAGCGCTCGTGTTGTCGCTCCAGAAGTCGGCGCCCCCGAGACGCGCGTGGGCCAGCCAGACGGAGCGGTGGTGATCGTGGTTCTCGGCTCCGGGGTGCCCCATCCGTGTCAGCGGGGCGCCCGACGGCCCGTTGAACGGATAGAAGAACGGCCGGGGGGAGTCTCCGCCGAAATGCCAGCGGACCTTTTCGATTCCGTCGACCTGCATCGACACCTGCCGACCGGGCAGCGGCAGCACCTCGCAGCGCTTCAAGGTAAACGGCTCGCCGGCCGGCAGCATCCCGGCTGGCCCGGACCAGAACAGCGCCACGGCCAGCATCGCTCGGGCAACGGTCGCGCTCATTTCCCCCAATTCTCCAGCGGCACGATCTGGAAACTCGACCGGGAAGCGTTCTCCTGCGCCCCCGGTTCGGCCACGACGGCCAGCGTCAATTCGCCGGAGTCGGGGGCGGCGGCCTCGAAGGCGATCATCGAGGTGCCGCGGTTGGGCGAATCCCAGTCGTTGCGCGGCCGGGCCGTGTCGATCGTCCGCCAGACCGCCTCGCGCGGCGCGAGGATCGTCAGGGTCAGCCTGGCGCGGCCCTGGCCAAGTTCGATCGCCGCGGCGCCCGCCCGCGCCGGCTTGCCGGGGGTGATCATCCCCCAGCGGACGCGGCTGCCGGGTTTCAGACCGGTAAGCTGGTCCTGGATGAGAACGTCGCGGGAGTCGAGGAGGGCCACGCCGCGGCGGGCGGATCCGGCCTGCCCCTCGTAGACCGCCGTCATGTCGACGATCGAGTGGGGGAAGGCCCGATCGTCGGAAAACGCCACGATCGGCGCGTTGCCCGACACCTTCTGAAGCTGCCCGTCGATGACCAGGGTGTTGTGCCCCTCGTTGCTCTGGCGAAAGATCTTCCAGCGGTCGGAGTTCTGCGCCTGGCTCCAGAGATTCATCCCGCGGGCTTCGATCCGGTGGTAGCCCTCGGCGCCGAGGTCGAGCGCCCAGCGAACGCCCTGGGAATCAAGGACAAACGAACCGATGTCCATCTGCCCGTGGCTGGCCGAGGGCGAGCCGGCCTTCAATCCCACGTAGGTCGCGTCCGGATCGGTCCAAGAGCCGCGGTGGATGGCGATCGGCGTCTGGCTTCCGCTCTGCCAATCGAGCGGCATGCGGATCGCTGGATCGTCGTCCCCATCGCGGATCCAGAGGAGGGCGAAGGGGAGCAGGCGATTGCCGCCCGATGCGGCGTAGCCTGCGTCGACGCGCGACGCCTCGTCGAGCACCCGGCGGCGCTCGCCGAGCAGCCAGTCGGGCCGGTCGAACCGCGCGGCGAACCAGAACAGGCACGCTTCCGGGCCGCGCCGCGCCCCGCCGTCGGCATAGTTGAAGAACAGGCCCGAGGGGCCGCAGGCCAGGCTGGGGTATCCGCCCGTCTCGCGGAAGCCGGGGGCCTTGCTGAGCCCGAAATCGCTGCCCAGCACGCTCTCCAGCGCGGCGATCAGGAGCACGTTGTAGCTCGTGCCGTACGACCAGTAGCCCGGCCCCTCCGGGTAGCTCCCCTTGGGCGCGAAGGCCTGCATCGAACGGGGCACGTTGTGCAGTGCGTTGTGGACGGTCCGCGCCGCCAGCTGGCGCTCGTCTTCGAGGACCGCCAGGGCCCCGGCCGTCAGCCCGCCGTGGCAGACCTGCCCCCAGTTGTTCCGCGACCGCACCCAGCCGTTGTGCCGGGTCTCGAAGGGGAGCGCGACCCCCTTCTCGACAATCGCCTTGCGGATCTCCTCGCGGGCGGCCCCGTCAAGCTCGCCGTAAAGCCAGTCGTAGCCGATCGCCATGCCGAACGTCATTTCCGCCACGTCGAGGAAGTGGCTCGGGTTCCAGTCGGAGAACCGCGCGGCGGCGAGCATCTCCTGCTGGCAGCGCCGCGCGTGCCGCTTGTCGCCGGTCAGGTGGTACGCCATGGCAAGCACGGCGGTCCGCTTCACGCAGCGCCGCGACTCGCCCAGCAGGCGGCGCCCCTGAAGCGTTCTCTCGATCGGCGGAATCTCCTCAAGCAGGTTCGCCTGCTTGATCACCGCGCCAGCCAGCGCCTGGCGGAGCGGATCGCCCTGGAGCGACGCGCGGAGCGCGGCCAGCTCCGCCCGGCTTGCCAGCAGGCGGGGATGGCCGGCGGGCGCCTTGTCGACCCACTGTTGCACCTCCTCCAGGGAGATCGCCGGCGGGTATTCAAATGCCGGTCTGTCCGCCGCGGCGGCGAGGCTCACGCTCAGGGCCCCTGCCGCCAGGAATCGTCCAACCGCGCTGATTCGGATCATCACTCTTTTCCCTTCCTCCGCACTAGATCCCAACAACCTCTCGCCAGGTCTTCGTCATCAGTGCATGGCCGGCCAGCGTGGGATGGACTCCGTCGCCCGCCCAGTACGCCGGCCGAGCCAGCCTGGCCGCTGCGTCGAACATCGACTGGAAGGGGACGAAGTCAAGCCGCAGCTCCTCGGCCAGCTTCCTGGCCACGGCGCGCCGCTGGTCGAATTCCGGAAACCAGCTCTCGTTGACGGCCCCGCAGCGGAGCACGAACGGCTCGCAGACGACGATCCGCGCGCCGGGCAGCTCCTTGAGCGACCGCTGGAGCAGCTCGCGGTAGCCCGTCTCGTAGTCCGCGACCGTGCCGCTGTAATGCCCGCCGAGCTTGTGCCAGATGTCGTTGACTCCGATGAGGATGCTCAGGATCGCCGGCTCCAGGTCGATCGCGTCCTGCTGCCATCGGGCGGCCAGGTCGGGCACCTTGTTGCCGCTGATCCCGCGGTTGTAGACGGTCAGCCGTTTCTCGGGGTAGTCCGCCAACAGCGCCCCGCCGAGGAGGAACGGATAGCCCCGGCCGAGCCCCGCGGCGTCGTTCGGCGATCCCCCTTTCTTGTCGCGCCCGGCGTCGGTGATCGAATCGCCCTGGAAGAGGACCACGCTCTCGGGCTTCAGGTCCGGGCCCTCCGCGGCGGCCCGCTCGGCGCCCAGCAGCGAGGCGGCGGCCAGGCCGCTTCCAGCCGTGGCGGTTGTCTGGAGAAACGTCCGGCGGGTCAACTTCGCTCGCAGGTGTTCAGACATGGCAGTCTCCGATCATCATCCGTGGCGTCTACTGGTCTTGGATGGCCGCGCGGGAGCGGGAGGGCAGCGCGGGCGCTGCCCTCCGCCGAGTCACTTCCCGCGCCGCCCGGCAATCGGTTCAGACGAGTTTCCAGCCCTCTCGGTAGGGGCAGCGGAGCAGCGGGTCGGCCTCCGGGGCGTTGGTCGCCCGCATGGCGACCGGATCCCACTGGAGTTTCTTGTCCACGCGGTAGGCGACGTTGCCGAGGTGATTGGCCTCGGTGAGCCATCCGGAATACTCGAAGTTGGCACTGGTCTGCGTGCCATTCTTGCAGGCTTCGAGCCACTCGGCGTGGTGCGAGGCGACGCGGGGCAGGAAGGGTTCGGGCGGCTGGAAGTCGGCATACTGCGCTTCCGGCAAGAGCACGTACTTGCCGTAGTCCGACAGCAGCATCCCCTTGTCGCCAATGAACAAGTGCCCGCTGCCCCACTGCGGGATGCCCTTCGCTGTCCAGATTTCCGGTTTCTCTTCGCCCTGGTACCAGGTCATCCGCACCGGCGGCAGATCGCCCCGCGGGCCGTACTCGTAGACCGCCTTCATCGACGCGGGGGCGATCTCCGGATGCGGCGGCGGGCCGCTCCCCTCGACCGTCAGCGGGTACTGGAGCTTCAGCGCCCAGAATGGCAGGTCGTTGAAGTGGCTGCCCAGGTCGCTCATCGTGCCGTTGCCGAAATCCCACCAGCGGTACCACTTCGGCCCCGGGAAGTAGACCTCGTGGAACGGCCGGTAGGGCGCCGGACCGAGCCAGAGGTCCCAATCCAGCCCCTCGGGGATCGGTGTCGACCCAGTGGGCCGCTCCGTGGCATAGACGATGTCGCGATTTCGCTCGGCCGCTTCCTTGCTCTGCCATCCCCAGGCGCGGGAGACCCAGACGTGGACCTCGGAGACCGCGCCGATCGCCCCGGTCTGAATCAACTCGACGACGCGGCGGTAATTCTCGCCGGCGTGGATCTGGATGCCCATCTGCGTGGTCACGCCGGCCTCGGCCGCCGCCAGCCGGATTTGCCGGGCTTCCCAGACATCGTGCGTCAGCGGCTTCTCGCAGTAGACGTGCTTCTTGGCCTTCAGGGCCATCATCGTGGCAATCGCGTGCGAGTGCTCGCAGGTGCTGACCACCACGGCGTCGAAGTCGTCCGGCCGGTCGAAGATCTTGCGGAAATCCTTGAAGCACTTGGCCTGGGGGTATTTTTCCGCCGCCTGCTTGAGTCTTGGCTCGTAGACGTCGCACAGCGCGACGATGTTTTCGGAACGGACTCCGCCGGTGTTGCCGGCGCCCCGGCCGCCGGCGGCAATGATCGCGATGTTGAGCTTGCCGTTGGGATTCTGCGCCCGGAGAAAACCCGGCAAGGCGACAAGGCTCGATGCGCCGGCGGCTGCCAGCTTGACGAACCGCCTCCGGCTAAGCCTGTTTCCGGCGTTCTGGGCAGGCTGACACGATGAATGGCGCATGCTTCTTACCTCCGCGGAATCTGGATGACCTGGCTGTCGTCCCGCCCGGCTGTCTGACGGGGCCTTGACGCTCCTATTGTGGCCGGGGGAGAAAGCCGCCGCAAGAGATCGGCCGCGGGCCCCAGTCAGAAGTGGCTCGATAACCACCACCCCTGCCCCGCACCCTATAACCCGCCCCCCCCGCGTGCTATAATCCGCCCCGACACCAACAAAGGAGGACTGCAATGATCTCGGAGTGGGTGCAGGTTTACGGCCCGTTGGGTCCGGTTTTGTCGCCCTTGGTTGCCGGTGTTCCGATCGTCCTGCTGCTGGGGCTGTTGGTTGCGGGCGCATCGGCCCCGAAGGCCGCGCTGGCCGGATTGGGCTCGGCGCTGCTGGTCGCCGTGGCCGTCTACCGGATGCCGGCCGATGCGGCCCTGGCGGCGGCGGGCTATGGAGCCTGCTTCGGATTGCTGCCGATCGGCTGGATCGTCTTCTCGGCCGTGTTCCTCTATCACCTCACGGTCCGCTCGGGGCAGTTCGACGTGGTCAAGCGTTCCGTGGCGGCGATCTCGCCCGACCGGCGGATGCAGGCGCTGCTGATCGCCTTCTCCTTCGGCACGTTTCTGGAAGGGGCGGCAGGTTTTGGAACGCCCGTGGCGATCTCCGCCGCCCTGCTGATCGGGCTGGGGTTCCGGCCGCTGTATGCCGCCGGGCTGGCCCTGATCGCCAACACCTCGCCGGTCGCCTTCGGGGCCCTGGGCACGCCGATCATCACGCTCGCCCAAGTGTCGGGGATCGACGAGATGGCGCTGTCGCAAATGGCCGGCCGCCAGTTGCCGCTCTTCTCGTTGATGATTCCCGCCTGGTTGGTGTTCGTGATGTCGGGTTGGAAGGGCGTCAAGGGCTGCTGGCCGGCGGTCCTCGTCTGCGGCGGGAGCTTCGCAACGATCCAGTTCGCCACGTCAAACTTCCACGGCCCGAGCCTGGTCGACGTGACCGGCGGGGTCGGCTCGATGATCGCCCTGGCCATCTTCCTGCAATTCTGGCAGCCGAAACAGGTCTGGCGCTTCGACGGCCCCGGCGCGGAGGAGCCGCCGGCCGAAGCGCGGACCGAGGACGCACCGCCGCTCACCGCCCGGCAGGTGGCCTACGCTTGGACGCCGTGGGTCGTCCTCTCGCTGATGATCTTTTGCTGGGGCCTGCCCGTGTTCAAGACGGCGCTGAACGGCGGCACGAAGGAGTCGCCCAACTTCCTCGCCGGGATCAGCCGCCGCTCGCTGGAGGTCCCCCATCTGCACAACCTGGTCTACCGCGCCGCCCCGGTCGTGCCCGTGCCCGAAGGGTCCGACCGAGCGGGGAAGCCCGAAGAGGCCGTCTACCAGCTCAACTGGCTGTCGGCGACGGGCACGGGCATCTTCCTGGCCGCGCTGCTGTCGGCGTTCTGGCTGAGGATCGGCGTCCGGCCGTTTCTTCTCCAGTTCGCCGACACGCTGTACAAGGTCCGCTGGGCCGTCTTCACGATCGCCTGCATGCTCGCCTTGGCATTCACGACAAAATACAGCGGGGCCGACGCGACCCTCGGCCTGGCGTTCACCAAGTCGGGCTGGCTCTATCCGTTCTGCGCCCCGATGCTGGGCTGGCTGGGCGTCGCCTTGACCGGGTCCGACACGTCGTCCAACGCCCTCTTCGGCAGCCTCCAGCGGATCACGGCGGAACAGCTGGGCCTGAATCCCGTGCTGATCGTGGCCTCGAACAGCACGGGCGGCGTGATGGGCAAGATGATCGACGCGCAGAGCATCGTCGTCGCGGCGGTGGCCACGGATCAGCCGGGTGGGGAAGGGGCGATCCTCCGGTTCGTCTTCTGGCACAGCCTCGTTCTGGCCGCGCTCGTGGGGCTGTTGACCCTGGTCCAGGCCTACCTGCTCCCGTGGATGATCCCCGCGGGCTGAGTTGATGACCGACGGTCTTGACGACAGGCGGACGCCGCCGTGTTCTTTCTGCGTTTCCTCGCTTTGGACGACGCGCAGTTCGGCCATTTGCAGCGCTACCTGGCGTCGGGCAGACCGGTGATCGGACTCCGCACGAGCACGCACGCGTTCCGCTACCCGGCCGAGCATCCCCGCGCGGCCTGGAACGAGGACTTCGGGCGCGGCGTTCTGGGAACGCATTACTTGCGCCACATGCAGACCCCGACCGAGTGCCGGCGGTTCGAGCAGGCCAAGGCCCACCCGATCCTCAGCGGCCTCGACGACCAGCCGTTCAGCTCGCCGGGCCAGCTCTACATCGTTGACCTGGAGCCCGGCTGCGTGTTGCTGGTGATCGGCCGTGGTGAAGCGCCCCGAGAGCAAGTGGTGAACGATCGGTTCCGCATCCGGCTGGTGGCCAGGACCGAGTCCGATATCGTCGCCTGGACGTGGCAGAACCGCTACGGCGCCCGGGTCTTCGCCACCACGCTGGGCCATCCGCAGGACTTCGCCGTGCCCCAGATCATGCGCCTGGTGGTCAACGGGATTCATTGGGCCGCCGGGGCCCCGGTGCCCGACGCGTCGACCGCGATCGACACCTTCCGGTTGGCGATCCGTCCCTGACGGCGCCCGCGTCGGCGGAGAGCAAACGCGCCGCTCGGCCGCTTGCATCCCGGCAGCGCGGCAAGCGGCCCTCAGGTGAGATCCTCGAGTTCCCAGCCCTTGCGGAAATAGGGCTTGATGTACTCGTTGGCCTTCTCGTTGTTCGTGAAGCGGAGATTGCCGCCGTCCCAGAGCAGTTTTTCATTGGGGAACCGCCAGCAAATGGCGCCGAGCAGCATCCATTCCGTGTAGGGTCCGGCGATGCTGAAGTTGGAGCAGGCCGGCGCGCCTCCCTTGCAGGATTGGATCCAGTCCTTGAAGTGCCCGGGAGAACGCTTGATGATCCGCGGCGGCTTGGTGAAGTCCTTCATCCTGGCTTCGGGAATCAGGCGGACGCTTTCTCCGCGACCGCTCGTGCCCATGCAGCCCTTCGTGCCGACGAAGATCTCATTGAAGGACTTGACGTCCGCCGCGGTCAGCCCCCCTGGCGGTTGGAACCTGCTGGTCATCTTGCCTTCATACCAGTAGAGGGTCAAGGGGGGCATTTTCCCCGACGGCACGTACTTGCTGGCCCGTTCGGGGAACTCGAACTTGCAGGCGTAGTGCGGGTAGGTGACGGGGTTGACCTCGTCGACGGCCGTGCACTCGACGCTGGTCGGGCTGCCGAGTTGCAGCGCCCAGTTGGCGGGACCGAGCATATGGATGCCCCAGTCGCCGATCATCTGCGTGCCGTAGTCGAGGAATCCGCGCCAGTTCCAGGGATGGATTTTCGAGCTGTACGTGTGTTCCGGGGCACGGCCCGTCCAGAGGTCCCAGTCCAGCGTCTTGGGGATTTCCTCGACAGGCGGCCACTCCTTGATGCCGCGTGCAAAGCCGCCGCCGCTCATCGAATGGACTTCGGTTATCTCGCCGAGCTGGCCGCTCCAGATGATTTCGCATGCGATCCGCGTCGCCTCCGACGAATACCCCTGGTTGCCCATCTGCGTGGGCACCTTGTATTTCTCGGCGGCCTTGGTCAACAGGCGGGCCTCCCAGACGCTCTGGGTCAACGGCTTCTGGCAGTGAACGGCCAGGCCCCGCTCCATCGCCCACAGTGCCACGGAGGCGTGCATGTGGTCGGGTATCGTGATCGTCACCGCGTCGAGACGCTTCGCCTCCTTGTCGAGCATGCGGCGAAAATCCCTGTACTTCCCGGCACTCGGGTAGGCCTCGGCTGCCTTGTTCAGAAAGTTCTCGTCCACGTCGCAGATCGCGTAGATGTTCTCGCTGCTGACGTTGCGCACGTCGCCGGCTCCCTGCATCCCGCCGACGCCGACGCATCCGATGTTGAGCTTGTCGCTCGGCGGCTGCTCGCCCGAGCCCGCCAGCAGGCGCCGGGGCAGAATCGAGAAGGCGGACAGTGCGGCCGCGGTGCCGAGAAAATGACGCCTCGTTGCCTGCCCGCCCGATTGCCGTCGCTTTGTCACCATTTTCTCCTTCAGCTCTCGAATTCCCCTTGGGGCGTCGCCCGGGTACGCTCCGAACAACAACCGCCCCATGGTATCCGAGAGCGGCGGGGGATGCCAGCCGCCGCCCGGCGGTTCTGATGCCGGGGAATCGCGGGCCTCGGCTCCTCGCGGGTCCATCGAACAGAGACGCCCGCGGCGGTGAAAACCTCAGCCGCCAACAGCCCCGGCGGCGTTCAGTGCCGCCAGAAGTCAACCGTCGGGCAACAAGAGCCGAACCAGAATCGACCAGTCGCCACCGCGCCGCCCGCGCCCCCCTTTGTTCGGGTCAGGCCTGTTGCCACCGCGCCACGTCCTTGGCCCAGTAGGTGATGATGATCTGCGCGCCGGCGCGGCGGATGGCGACGAGGCTTTCCAGGGCGACCGTCTGTTCGTCGAGCCAGCCGCGCTCGGCGGCCGCCTTGATCATGCTGAACTCGCCGGAGACGTTGTAGGCGGCCAGCGGCACGCCGGGATACCGCGCGGCAACCGCGCCGATCACGTCGAGATACGCCAGCGCCGGCTTGACGATCACCAGGTCGGCCCCTTCGGCGATGTCGAGCTCGACTTCGCGGATCGCCTGCCCCGCGGCGGCGGCCGGGTCCATCTGGTAGGTTCGGCGATTGCCGAACCGGGGGGCGCTCTCGGCCGCCTCGCGGAACGGTCCGTAGAAGCCGCTGGCGTACTTGGCCGCATAGCTCATGATCGGCAGGTGGGAAAACCCGGCCGCGTCGAGCCCGCCGCGAATCGCCCCGACCATCCCATCCATCATCCCGCTCGGGGCGACGATGTCCGCGCCCGCCCGGGCATGGACAACCGCCTGGCGGACGAGCATTTCGAGCGTGGCGTCGTTGTCGACGTCGAATTGCCCGTTGCGCTCGACGAGCGCCCCGCAATGCCCGTGGTCGGTGTACTCGCAGAAGCAGACGTCGGTAATCACCAGCAGGTCGGGCACGGCGGCCTTGAGTTGCGCGACGGCCTGGGCGATGATCCCCGTACGGCTGGTCGCATCGCTCCCGTGGGCGTCCTTGGTGTCGGGGATGCCGAACAGGATCACGCCGCCGATCCCCAGCTCGGCGATCCGCCGGCCTTCTTCGGCCAGCAGGTCGGGCGAAACCTGGTCGTGGCCGGGCATCGCGGCGATCGGCCGGCGGACGCCCCGGCCGGGCCGCACGAAGAGCGGCAGAATCAGGTTGCCGGGCGCGACGTCGACGGCGCGGACCAGGCGGCGAACTCCTGGATGATAACGCAAGCGCCGCAGCCGGGTTGTCGGAAAGCCGACATGCCTGCCGGTTGGCTCAAGGGGCATTGGAACCACTCCTCGGGGGATGATTGTCCGGGTCTGGATTGTCGCGCCTGGCCGGTTGACCGGTCGCATCCGGATCGCCGCCGAGCGTGCGGCGGGCTTCCTCCAGGACCGGTTTCGCCCAGGGCTTGTTGCCGTAGACGTCGAGCGCCGCCTGCCTGATTTCCCGGGCGCGATCGGGATCGGCCGACTCGATCCCATCGGCCTTGGCAAGCTGCTTGCGGATCAGGTTGAGGTCGTCGGCGGTCGATCGCTGCATCGTCAGCCGCATCTGCTCGAGCCGCCGGCGGGCCAGTTCCAGGCACATCCCCGTCGGGCCGGTGGTGTCGAACGGCTTCGTGCGGTCCTGCCGGTTGTCGTAGAGCGCGATCAGCGCTGTGAGCCTGGCGATTCCCAGTTCCGGTTCGATCCGCATGTAGTTGAGCGCTTCGACGTAGGCCCTTTCGATCGGCAGCAGGGTTCCCAGATCGCCGCGGCCTCCGGCCTGGAGATCGAAGCGCCGTTCGCGCAGGTAGAGTTCCACGGACGTGAGCATTGCGCGGAGTCTTCCGGACCGTGGATCACCGGAATAGTGCTCCAGAAACTGGGCGATTTTCGGCTCCGCGTCGCGGTAGGAATCGATCGTCTTGTCGGCCGTCTTCTGCATGATCTGCTTGTAGAGCCGATCGGCGGACGGCGGCTGGAGCAGATACCAGACCGCAAGCGCGACGGCCGCGGCGGCGGCCAGCAGGACCCAGGTTTGCACGGAGATCCAGGGCGGCGGTTCGTCCTCCGTCTCCACCTGGTCGAGGTCTTCCGCTTCGACCTCGGTGAATCGCCCGCGGGCGCCGCCCGCGCCGCCCGCCGCCCCGGCCATCCCGGCGGCCGACGGCTGGAAGACCTCCGTGGCTCTTGCGCCGCTGGCGAGTTCGCCGGGTTCCGCCTGGCGGGTCTTTTCGACCGGATCGGGTTGCGCCTCCAGCGGATCGCCCGACGGATGCGGCGTGTCGCCGATCGTCGGCGCGGAGACGAACTCCCGCTCCTTCGGCGAGAGCGCCCGCTCGTCCACCTCCCCGGCGGCGCCCTCCTGGCGGGTGAGCCCGTGGATCATCGCCGACAGGCGCCGCGCGAGGATCGCTGCGTTGCGGATCCGCTTGGCCGGGTCCTTGGCCAGGAGATCGATCAGGATCGCCTGGAATTCCTCGGGGACGCTGGGGGCGTATTGGCGGACCGGCAGCGGCATCTCGGTCCGCTGCTTCTTGAGCATCTCAACGAACGTGTTGGCGACCAGCGGCGGCCTGTTCGCCAGGACCGTATAGAGGACACACCCCAGGCTGTACAGGTCGGACCGGGGGCCGACGGGGCGGGCGTCGGCCTGCTCGGGCGCCATGAAGTCGGCCGTCCCGAGCACGTTGCCGGCGGCCGTCAGCCGCGTCTGGCCGAACAGGCGGGCGATGCCGAAGTCGGAGAGCTTGACCGTGCCGTCGTTGGCGATCAGCAGGTTGGCGGGCTTGATGTCGCGGTGGATCACGCCGCGATCGTGGGCGTGCTTCAGCGCGGCGCAGATTGCGATGCCCATTTCGGCCGTTTCGCGCCAGTCGAAGTGCCGGCCGGCCAGCAGTTCGTGCTCCAGGCTGCGTCCGTCGACGTATTCCATCGAGTAGAACAGCCGCCCTTCCTCCTCGCCGAATCCGAGCAAACGGACGATGTTCGGATGGTTCAGCTTGCGAAGCGTTTCGATTTCCACTTCGAATCGTTGGCGGAGCCCCGTATCGTGGTGGAAGCCGGCCGCCAAGACCTTGACCGCCACCGTCTCCTCGGTTTGCAGGTTGACGCCCTGGTAGACCACTCCCATCCCACCCCGCCCGAGCGTTCGCAGGATGCGGTAGGGGCCGAGTTGGTCCGGTCGTTTCTCGGAATCCGGTTTCGGCATGCCTGGTTTCGAGCGCGGAGCTGGTTGGCGCGAATCAGCGGGCAAGGACTCTTGAAGTCGTGTTGCCTGGTTGGCTGAGACGCGAAACACGCAGCGGGCCGCCCCGCGGGGGCCAGCGGAGCGCGTGGAAAATCGAGAACGCCTCGGGTCTGGCGCGTGGCGACCCTCGCCTGTTCATGGTAACGCCCTCTGGCCGTGTTGGCCAGCCGCCCGAAAACGCAGACTGAGCGGGGTCGAAGGGCCTCGCTGACGCGTCGGGTTGAAAGGGGCGGGCCTCGCTGACGCGTCGGGTTGGAAGGGGCTGGGCGAGCATCTCGGCGATGCCCTAGAATGAACAGCGCGGGCCAAAGGGCGCCGCGCCGCCGGGGATGCCCTCGTCTATCGGGGCCCGTGCCGGCGGCCGGTCCCGTGGGGCCGCGCCGGTGGATTTGGAGAGATCAAAGAAAGGGTTCGCGTGGCGAGGTGGGGATTGCTCAATCTGTGCAAGCCGGCGGGTTTGACCTCCCGGCAGGTCGTCGACCAGGTGCAGCGCCTCGCCGGCCGCGCGATCAAGGTTGGCCATGCGGGCACGCTCGACCCGTTGGCCTCGGGCGTGCTCGTGACGCCGGTCGGCCGGGCGACGCGGCTGACCGACTACGTGCAGCAGATGCCCAAGACGTATTCCGCCACGTTTCTCCTCGGCCGGCAAAGCGACACGGAGGACACCGACGGCGCGGTGACGGAGTTGGTCGATCCGCCGATCCCCACGGCCAGCGCTGTCCGCGAAGCCGCCGAGCGACTGACTGGCCGAATTCTCCAGCGTCCGCCCGCCTATTCCGCGATCAAGGTAGGGGGGCGGCGCGCCTACGACCTGGCCAGGCGAGGCGAGGATGTGCGACTTGCGCCGCGCGAAGTCGATGTCCACCGGTTGCACGTCGTCGCCTACGAGTACCCCGAACTGCGCCTGACGATCGAGTGCGGGGGGGGGACCTACGTGCGTTCGCTGGGCCGCGACCTGGCCGCGTCGCTCGGGACGGCTGCCGTGATGTCGGCGCTCCAGCGAACGGCAATCGGGCCGTTTCGGATTGAAGAGGCCGTCAGTCCGGAGTCGTTGACCAGAGACAATTGGCCGGGGCATCTCCTGCCGCCGATTGCGGCCGTATCCCAACTTCCGCAAATCGTCCTCGGCGAGGACCAGGTGCGGCGGATCCTCTCCGGCCGCACGGTGCAATCGCCGGGGCGCCTCGATCCGGGCCTGGACGTCGCGGGGCTCGATCCTTCCGGCCGGCTGGTGAGCATCATGACCGTGCGGAACGGGAACGAACTGGCGCCGAAGCGGAATTTTCCGCCCGCCGAGCTGCTTTAGCGACGGCCGAGGGCGCGCCTCATGCCGCGCTGCCTGTCCGCGGGTTCCCAAGCTGGAGCTTGGGAACCAGGCGGGGGCGGGAACCAGCCGCGGTGCGGCAACCAGGCGGGTCGCAGCGTTTCTACCGCTTGGAGGGGCGCGGCGGCTCTTGTCGTGCCGGCTATAGCCGGTCTGCCGGTTGCTCGCGTGACAACTGCGGGGCAAGCGGCATGGCCGCGGCGAGGCGTGCTGGCCAACGGCTGCCCGCCGAGCCGATTCTGTTCATCGGATGAAAATCGATGTCCAGGGCACGGAAGCGCCTGGGAACGGCGGTGCCGCAAGGACTTGCGCAAGGTTGGCGGCCGGATGACCGAGCGCTGGAATGTTCGAGGAACGCAACCTCAAAATCGACCTGTTGGCACTCGGCTTGCTCGCGTTGACCGTGTTTCTGGCCGCGGCGCTGTTGAGCTATGCGCCCGAGGACCCGCCGGGCCGGCTCGTCTACCCTCCTCCCGAGTCGGTCAACAACCTCTGCGGTCACTCCGGCGCAATCGTCAGCCACGTGCTGCTGACGGCGTTCGGCCTCGGCGCTTATTACGTTCTCGGTTCGATGGCCCTGCTCACCGCCGCGCTGCTTGCCCGGCACGAGATCACGGAGCCTCTGGTGCGTCTGTCGGGCTGGCTGCTCTCGCTGGCCGGTTTCTCCGCTCTGGCGAGCATGACCGTGCCGGAGCTTTCCCCCGGACCGGTGATCGGCGCCGGCGGATACCTGGGCGCGGCCGGGCGCGGCATGCTCGAGATGTATTTCGCCAGCGTGGGGGCGTATATCCTGGTGATCAGCGCGGCGTGCGTGGGAGTGTTTCTTGCCACCGACTACCTGCTGTTGCGGCTCGCCGGCTGGCTGTTCGTTATTCCCCTGCTGGGATTCGGCCGCCAGGTGGTCGGGGTCGGGCGTACGGCCGGGCAGCGCGCCCGCGCTGCCCGCAGCGCCGCCGTGGCGAGGTGCGCCTCTGAGAAGGACTCCGGCCGGGGGGGCGATGAAGACGGTCCGGCGATCAATCGGTTCGGCCGAGCGTTGCCGGAGAAGGAGGACCTTGCGGACGAGGTCGTCCTCGTCGAGCAAGCCAAGGAGGACGCCGCTGGCGGTGGCCAGGGGGCCGAAGCGGCGGCCGGAGAACTCGCCTCGCCCCTGCGGATTCGCAAGCCGCGGAAATCCAAGCGCGAGCAGTTGATTGAGGAGATCGAGGCCGCGGCCAAGGCGGACGAGGCGGCCGACTACGAACTGCCCTCGATCGACCTGCTGCTGGAAAGCGAGCCGTTCTGTTTCGAGGACCATGAGAAGGAGGTCCGCCGCCAGGCCAAGCTCCTGGAGAAGACATTCGCCAACTTCGGCTTCAATGTCCGCGTCGTGGAGATTCAGACCGGCCCGGTGATCGCCCAATTCGAGGTCGAGCTGGAGGCGGGCCTGCGGCTGAGCCGGATCACGGGGCTGGCCGACGACCTGGCGATTGCGCTCCGCGTGCCGAGCGTGCGGATCGTGGCCCCGATTCCCGGCAAGAACACGGTCGGGATCGAGGTGCCCAATTCCGAGCGGCAACTCGTCCGGATTCGCGAAGTCATCGAGGAGACGGCCGGCAAGGTCCAGGCGATGCGGATTCCGATCTTTCTGGGCAAGGACGTGTCGGGCAATCCGATGGTCGTCGACCTGTCGACCTTGCCGCACCTGCTGATCGCCGGCCGGACGGGCACGGGCAAGAGCGTCTGCCTGAACTCGATCATCGTCTCGATCCTCATGTCGCGGCGGCCCGACGAGGTGCGGATGTTGCTCGTCGACCCGAAGATGGTCGAGTTGAGCCCCTATAAGAAGATCCCCCACCTGATGCATCCGGTGGTGACCGACATGCGCAAGGCGGAGGCGATTCTCGCCTGGGCGGTCGAGAAGATGGAGGAGCGCTACCAGCTGCTGGCCCGCGCCGGCGTCCGCCACTTGAGCGTGTACAACCAGCTTGGCGAGGAGGAACTCAAGGACCGGATCGAACCGGAATCCGACGAGGAGTGGGCGGAGATTCCTCGCCACATGCCGTATATCGTGATCGTCGCCGACGAAATGGCCGACCTGATGATGACCGCCGCCAAGGAGGTGGAAGGCCACATCATCCGACTCGCCCAGAAGAGCCGGGCGGTCGGCATCCACCTCGTGCTGGCGACCCAGAAGCCGACCGTCGACGTGATCACCGGCCTGATCAAGTCGAACCTGCCGGCGCGGATCGCGTTCGAGGTTTCCAGCCGCATCGACAGCCGCGTGGTGCTTGACGAAATGGGCGCCGAAAAGCTCCTCGGCAACGGCGACATGCTGTTCCTGCGGCCCGGCACGAGCGCCTTGATTCGCGGCCAGGGAACCTATCTGAGCGACGACGAGATCGCCAAGGTGATCGACGCCGTGGCGACCAGCGAGCCGCAGTACGTCCACGAATTGGTGCAGTTGAAGACCGACGACGGCGAGAGCGGGCCGAAGTTGAGCAATCGGGACGAGCTCTACGAGGGAGCGGTCGATATCGTGGTCCGCGAAGGCCGCGGCAGCGTCTCGCTGCTGCAACGGGCCTTGGGCATCGGCTACGGCCGCGCTGCGCGGCTGATCGATTACATGGAGGAAGACGGCATCGTCGGCCCCTACAACGGCTCGCAGGCCCGCGAGATTCTGCTGAGCGTCGAGGAATGGGAACGAATCAGCGGCAAGGCGCCGCAATCGCAGCCGCTCCCGGCGGCCGAGCCCAAGACCAGGCGCAGCACCAAGATCCAGCTTGCCCCGCCGGCCCGCACTTCAGCGGCGGCGCAAGCCGAACCGCGCGATGGCGGGCCGGTCCCCCACGACTTCGAAGAGATCGACGATCCGGCCGACGACATGCCCGCGCCTTGGGAAGGCAGCCGGTCGCGGCCGCCGCAGACTCGGGCCCGAGGGGCTGATCGGAAGGCGACAAACAGCAGCGGGGACAAGGGACCTTACGGCGACGAAGACTTCGACGCCGAGGAGGACGACGCCTTCGAGGAAAGCGAGTACGGAAGCCAAGGGATCGAAGACGACGACCCGTGGCACGTGGAGTCCGCCTGACAGGGGCCAGCATACCCCAGGACAGCCCCCGCCCGCCGTGAAGGCCGGCGATTACGTTGGGAGTCTCCCAATTCCCGCCATCCGAATTGTCATTGCGTCTTCTTCAGGCGACTTTTGGGGGCCGCAGGGGTCGGCGGGTCGAGCAGCACCGGTTCGGCATACTCGGCGTCCATCTGGTAGGGGAGCAGGTAGAGCCGGTCTCCCGTGGAGTTGGTGAAATAGAGCCGCGAGGGAGACAGGCGGCTCGAATCGCCGTCGGCCCAGACGGCGAAAAACGGATCGGCCGGGTTGTGCGGCCGGCGGATGTAGCTGTGATTCATCGGGCTCTTTTCGGTTACGCGCCGCTGGAGACTCCAGTTCGCGCCCCGATCCGTGGAGACCCAGAGGCCGACTTCACCGCCCGTGAAATAAGCCTGCGGCCCGGCAAGCGCCGGGCCGATCACCGTCCAGCGGCCGCCATCGATATACAGGGCGCCCGAGTCGTAGTTGTGGTCGGATTGCGTCACGGAGGACGTGACCCAGCGTTGGCCGGTCCAGCGCGTGACCTCCCAAAGTCGGGGATCATTCTGCGGTCCCGGGGCGTGGCCGCCGCTGGAGACGCCGAGGATCACCGGGCGGCGCGCCTCGTCGAAGACGAGCTTGCTGATGTAGAAGAGCCGCTCCCGCGCCTCGTAGTCGACCACCAGCGCGGGATTCCTGGGATTGTCCAACGGGGTGGTGAGCGGGCGGCCGTCGACCGTCGTCCAGGTCTGGCCGAAGTCGGTCGTCTGGGCGTAATAGATGTTCGTGCGGCGATCGACGCTGCCGCCGGGATGGTAGTTGAAGGCGGTCCCGATCTTGCTCCCGTCGAGCCGGCTGACCTGGTAATGGCCATCGAAGCCGGCCAGCTTGGGAAGTTCTTGGGCGGGCTCGGCGCTCCAATTCCGCCCGTCGGGACTCGTCTCCCAATACAGTTCCCGGCCGCGCGTGTAGAGCGTCAAGAGGTGGAAGAAGCCCTTGCCGGGCACGTGCCAAATCTGCGAGTAGGTTTGCTCGCGGGAGATGATTTCATCGAACGCGTCGACGGAGTAGGGCCGCTTGCTGCGGAAGATCTGCCCAGGGCGGTGGCGCCCTCGGCCGGCGAGGAAGACCCACACGTGCCCGCCCTGGTCGATGGTCAGGCTGGGGTTGTCGTGCGGGTCGTCAACCCCGCGCTGATCGCGAACGATGGTCGGCCGGGGCACGCGATGCAGCTTGTGGTCGTAGTACGAGGCCATCGCCAGGAGGTAGCGGTCTTCCGGGCCGGTGGTCCCGCCGTAGACGAAGAACGTTTTCTCGGCCTGCGGAGCGTAGACCGCCATCGGAGTCAGCGTGTGGTTGGCGCAGAAGGCCAGGCCACCGGAGTTCTTGTCGCCGTACGGGCCGGCGATTTCCCCGAGGGTATACCAGATTCCCCGGTAGCCATCGACCTTGTCGCGGAAGGTGTAGAAGCGGTGCATACACTCCGTGGACCCGCGCGTGTTCTCCGCGGTGATCTTCGCGCGGTAGAAGGTGTTTGGCGCCAGGCCTTCGAGCGTCGCCTCTCGGCTTGTCGGCGTCCCCTCGACCCGCAGGCGTTCGGTCACGTCTTCGCCGTTGAGCCAGATGCGGATCGCGCCGGTCTCGACGGGGCGATCGGCGCTGACACGGAAGCGGAAGGCCTTTCCCGGTGCAAGGATTCCTCCCGTCCTTGCCGGATCGATCAGCGTAATGGCCGGCGGGGCGGGAAGGCTGGTGACATCGCGGCGGACGGCCAGATCGTCCCCGCCTCGGGCCGCGGCCGGCGCGAGCAGCGCCAACAAGGAAAGCAGCCGGGCGGCGCGCGGCCTCATGGACAGTCTGTCGGCATCCGCGGCGCCGCGCTTTGGCGACGCGCCCGCCTTTTCGTGCATGGCGGCAGGAAACGGAGGCAGCCTGACCGGGTCCGCTGATTCAGGTCGAGACATGGGGATTTCCTTTTCTGGGAGAGTGTGCCCGCCGCGGTCGTCCCGGCGGTTGATGGAATGAGCACTGGCGTGCGTTCCCGCTGGTGGACAACGAGCCGTGATGCCAACATGTTTCGCGGCTTGCCGTGCGGATTGGATCTTGAATCATTCCAGGTTCAGCCGCGTACTGCATAACTCCGCAATCTGCGCCTTGTCAAGCCTTTCGTGGAGGATCGCGGCACGACGGTACGGTTGGGAAACCAAGGGCGGGATGACTGCCGGAACGATTCGGCCATCGGGCTCGATGCCGTGCGGGAGTGGCTCAGGCGTGAAACCGAGTTGGCCTGGCAGGATCAGTCACGAATTCTCGACGAACTTGAGCACCGCGTGAAACGGCGTCGATTCCAGCCGTCCGAACGCCGCGTGGGCGCGGAGCTTGGCCCGGGTGGTGGCCGGTGAGGAGAGGCCGCAGAGGAAGCGGGCCATTTGGCGCGGCGTTTGCAGCGCGGCGTGCCGCTCGCGGCGGAGCGCGTCGAGCACTTGCGCGTCGGACTGGTCGGGCAGGCGGTGGGTCGGCGGCGGCAACGGTTTGCCCGGCGCCCCGAGGCAGCGGGCGCAGTGTCCGCAGTCTCCGCGCTGTTCACCGAAATAGGCCAACAGATGCCTGGTCAGGCAGCCGTTCCCTTCGGCATACTCCAGCACCCGATGGGTCTGATCGATGTCGTGTTGCTCGCGGCGCTCGAACCGTTCGGCAAGCGACCGCGTCACCGCGCCGAGGTCCGGCGGCATGCCAACCCGCTTGTAGCCTTCGCGGAGACCGGCGGCCTCGACGATCAGGTCGCCCTGCTCTTCGAGGTAGTTCATGGCGGCCACGATCCGCTCGCGCGGCTCGCGCAGGGCGGCGCTCGCCTGGTCCACGTCAAGCGTGTGCCAGATTCTCCCCTTGCGAGCCTGACCGAAGACCTTGCGGAGGAATTCGGCTCGGGGTTGGTCGAAACGTGGAAAGATCTCCTCGGGTTTCCGTTGCGGCTGGAAGCGGAGCTGGGCATAGAACGGGCCGGTGGCGCGGATCGCTCCGTCGAGCTCCAGGTACGTCAGAAGGGTCTTGACGACGAGCGGCCGGACATCGTACTGGCTCGACAGGTCGTAGGCCGACAGATCGAACTGGTCGCCGCGGCCCAGCACGTCGCGGACCAGCCCGTCCACGGCTTCGGCCGTCGGCGTGTCGCCATAGGAGAAGTTCTCCAGCACAACCACGTCGTCGGCCGAGGCGAACATCTCGCAGATCGACTCCGCTCCGTCGCGCCCCGCGCGCCCGACCTCCTGAGAGTAGCTTTCCAGGCTCTTGGGCAGGTTGTAATGGTAGACATAGCGGATGTCGCGCTTGTCGATGCCCATGCCGAAAGCGATCGTGGCGGGCACGATCATCCGGTCGGAGGCCATGAAGGCGTTTTGCACGGCCTCGCGATCGGCGGCTTCCATGCCGGCATGGTACGCGCGAGCCGGGTAGCCCTCCGCGCGGAGCAGCTCGGCAAGTTCTTCGGAGGTTTTTTGCAGGGTGACGTAGACGATCGCCGGGCCGGGCGCTCGGGCCTTGAGCCTGGCCAGCAGTAGGGCGTCTCGCTGCTGGGACGAGCAGGCGGTGACGGCCAGTTTGAGATTCGGGCGGTAGAACCCCGTGTTGACCACGTCGTCCGGTGCGATGCCGAATGCGGCGGCCACGTCGCAGGCCACCGCCGGCGTGGCCGTGGCCGTCAGTGCCAAGACGCGGCCGATGCCCAGGTCTTTCGCCAGACGGGCGATTTTCAGGTAGTCCGGACGGAAATTATGCCCCCACTGGCTGATGCAGTGGGCCTCGTCCACCGCCAACAGCGCGATTTTCCAGCGCCGCAGCGATTGCAGAAACCGCTCGTTGTTGAGCCGCTCCGGCGAAATGTAAAGCAGCCGGATGCGGCCGGCGGCGAGGTTCTCGTAGACGCTCAGCGTCCGCTCGCGATCGAGGCTGGAATCGAGCCGGGCGGCGGGCAGGCCCCGCGACTGAAGAAAATCGAGCTGGTCCTTCATCAGCGCGATCAGCGGCGAGATCACAAGCGTCAACCCTTCGAACAGCAGGGAGGGGAGCTGGTAGCAGAGGCTCTTGCCTCCGCCGGTGGGGAAGATGGCCAGCGCCGACCGGCCGGCCAGCAGCCGTTCGACGACCGCCTGCTGCCCGGCAAGAAACTCGTCGAAACCGAAGACCTTCTGCAGCGATTCCTTGGCCTGCGGGAGCGAAACGGGATTTGTCTGCATGGGGCACCTCGAGTGTCGCTAGATAGCGAAAGGGGACAGTCTTAACACTCTGGACGCATGTTCACAACCGTAAACCCTCCGCGGCGCGGCTGTCAAGTCGGGGGCGATGGAAAACAGCCGGGTCGGGAAGGCCGCCGCCCGGCGGCCCCCCGGGCAAAGCGGAACCAGGACTCGCTCCCCGCGAAGGGGCGGTTAGACTATAGGGTTACGGGGACCGCCCCGCGTCGATACCGAACGCGGTTTCCACCCACACCCGGAGGGAGAGAACGCCATGTCTGCAACGCACTTGTCGGGGCCGCTTCTTGTCCTGCTGCTGGCCTCCGCGGCGGACTCCGCGGAAGCAGCGGAATCCACGCCGCCGGATGCCTATCAGGTCGGCGTCGCCAGGCTGGATATCACGCCCGACTACCCGATCCGCTTGAACGGCTTCGGGGGTCGCCGCGAGGAGTCGGAGGGGGTCACCCAGCGGATCTGGGCCAAAGCGCTGGCGATCAGTGCGGGCGGCGGCCCCCCGCTCGTCCTGCTGGCGATCGACAGTCTGGGCGTGCGGATGCCGATGGTCGACGAGGTGGCCGCGCGGCTGGAGAAGAAGCTGGGAATCCCCCGGTCGCACGTAGCGCTGACCTTCACCCATTCGCATACGGCGCCGAAAGTGAACGGGGCTTCGGACAACATCTTCAGCACGCCGATCCCGGCGGCCCATCAAGCGCACATTGACCGCTATACGGAGGACCTGGCCGACTGGCTGGAGCAGGCCGCGACCCAGGCCGTGCACGATCGCCGGCCGGCACGGCTCGAGTGGGCGGTCGGCAGATGGGACCTGGCCAAGAACCGCCGCACGCCGGGCGGGCCGGTGGATCATGACCTGCCGGTGCTTGCGGTCCGCGCGCCCGACGGGAAGATCAGGGCGATCTACGCCAGCTATGCCTGCCACTGCGTGACGCTGTCGAACAACAAGATCAGCGGCGACTGGGCCGGTTTCGCCCAGGAGGCGATCGAGCGACGGTTCCCCGGTTCGATCGCGCTGGTCTCCGTCGGCGCCGGGTCCGATTCCAACCCTGCGTCTGGAGTGATGCGAGACCGCGTCGACATCGCGTCGTTGCAGGGGACCCAGATGGCCGACGAAGTAGCCCGGCTGCTGGATGGGCCGCTGCAGCCGGTCGCCGGGCCTCCGGCCGCCCGACTGGGCCGCATCGGGCTGGCCCTGGATGATCCTCCCACGCGCGAGCAGTTGGAGGCGCTGGTCGAACAAGGCGGCCCCGCCGGCTACAACGCCCAGACGCAACTGGCGCGGCTGGAGCGGGGCGAGAGTTTGCAGCGGGTGATCGACTATCCCGTGCAGAGCTTCACGTTTGGCGAGAGCCTGCAAATGATCTTTCTGGCCGGCGAGGTCTGCGTCGACTATGCACTGCGGTTGAAACGCGAACTGGACAGCCGCCGCATCTGGGTGAACGCGTACAGCAATGATTTCGGCTGCTACATCCCTTCCGAGCGGTTGCTCCGCGAGGGCGGGTACGGGGGCGGCGCCGAGATGCCCTACTTCGCACTGCCGGCGACGCTCAGAAGCGGGCTGGAGCAGCAGATCGTCGACGAGGTGCTCCGGCAAACGCCACCCGGCTTTCGCTCCCGGCGGGGGACGTAGCCGGCGGCCGCCCGGCGGCGCTGCAAGCCAGTCTCCGCGCGTGTCGGCCATAACTCCAGAGCGTTATCGGGTGTTGGCCAGTCCGGGGGTCTCCGTTGGAATCTCCGTTGGGAATGGTCTGGTGTCCTCCTTGACGACTGCCCCGCCGGTCGCCATTCTCAAGAGAATCGATCAGGGAATCCTCTTGGCGATCTGCTAATTGGGGCAAACGTGCCCCCCCCAGAACGCGGGTCTCTTCCTTGATTGGCAATGCCGATTTCAATCCTCGCGGTATCTCATGTTCGAGTAGAAAGGTTGGTGACGGGTGGTGGACAAGTCCTACAATCCCTTCGAGGTCGCGCAAGCCCAGTTCGACCGGATTGCAGCGATTCTCGGGCTCGACGACGGGACGAAGGATCTTCTCCGCTGCAATCTGCGCGAGTACCACGTGAGCATTCCCGTCAAGATGGATGACGGCAAGTCGCGGGTCTTCCGCGGGTTCCGCGTGCAGCACAACGACGCCCGCGGGCCCGCCAAGGGGGGCATCCGGTTTCACCCGATGGAGACGATTGACACGGTTCGGGCGCTGGCGATGTGGATGACCTGGAAGACGGCGGTGGTGGATATTCCGCTCGGCGGCGGCAAGGGGGGGGTGATCTGCGATCCGCACCATCTGAGCATGCGTGAGCAGGAACAGATCTGCCGCGGCTGGGTCCGCCAGCTTTCCAACGCGATGGGGCCTTCCCAGGACGTGCCCGCGCCCGACGTGATGACCACCGGCCAACACATGCTGTGGATGCTCGACGAGTTCGAGACGCTCCGCGGCGAGCGGCAGCCCGGTTTCATCACCGGCAAGCCGGTCGGCATGGGCGGTTCCCTGGGGCGGAAGGAGGCCACCGGTTACGGGCTGGTCTACACCCTCCGCGAAGCGCTCCAGCAGCTTGGGGTCTCGATTGCGGAGACGACGGCGAGCGTTCAGGGGTTCGGCAACGTCGCCCAGCACGCGATCGAGCTCTACCAGCAGCTCGGCGGCAAGGTGACGTGCGTCTCCTGCTGGCACCAGGCGGACCAGGCCGCCTACAGCTTCGTGAAACGCGACGGGGTCGGTCTGGACGAGCTCCGCGGGATTGCCGATCGATTCGGCGGCATCGACAAGGACAAGGCCTTGGCCCTCGGTTACGAACTGCTGCCCGGGGCTGCCTGGCTGGAGCAGGACGTCGACCTGTTGATCCCCGCGGCGCTGGAGAACCAGATCACCGGGACAAACGCCGCCAGGATCAGCGATCGGGTGAAGGTGATCGTCGAGGGGGCCAACGGGCCGACCACGCCGGAGGCCGACGAGGTGATCGCCCAGCGCGGCATCTACCTGGTGCCCGACCTGCTGGCCAATGCGGGTGGAGTGACCTGTAGCTATTTCGAGCAGGTTCAATCGAACATGAACTTCTTCTGGGACCGGGACGAGGTTCTGACTCGGCTGGACGCCAAAATGACCGCGGCCTTCGGCGCGGTCAGTGCGTGCGCCAGGGAGCGGAACCTCAGCCTCCGCGACGGGGCGTACGTGATTGCCGTGGGAAGAGTCGCCCAGGCCTGCAAGGACCGCGGCTGGGTCTAGCTGGCGCGGGATGCTGGATGGTTTGGGCGCGCGTCCGGGAGCCGACATCAACATGGTGGAAAAGAAGAGCGCGGCCGACGACCTGATCGGTTTCTACCGCGAGCGGGAGAAGGAACTCGAGTGCCTCTACCGCCTCGAGGAGATTCTCGCCCAGCGCGACGCGTCGCGCGACGACGTGTTCCACAAGGTCGCCGAGACGGTTCCCTGCGGGTGGCAGCATCCGCATCTGTGTTGGGCGCGGATCACGATCGGCTCCCACACGTACCAGCTTCCGGGTTTTGTGGAGACACCCCAAGCGCTGGCCGCCGAGATCGTGATCGGGGGCAAGAAAGGGGGCGAGATCCGCGTCTGCTATACTCGGCGGCTGCCCGAGGCCGACGAGGGCCCCTTCCTGCGGCAGGAAAAACGCCTGCTTCAGACGATCGCCGACCGGCTGGGCGCGTTCATCCGCCACCAGGAGTTGATCGAGGCGGCCCAGGGGCGGCGGTTGGCGCCGCCGCAAGACGAGTCGGCGGAGTGGCGCGTGGTGCTCAATCTGCTGCACCATACGGATCGCAACCTGTTCGCCCGAATCTCGGAGAAGATGCTCAATCATCTCTGCTGGAGCGGCGTGGCGGATGCCGAGCGGCTGCGGCGGACGCTGATTCCGTCCGATTTGGAGCTGGAATGCGGTTCGGACCGCGAGGCCAACAAGCCCTGCCGGATCCAGCCGCTGGTGATCACCGACCGCCTCAGCAGCGAGATCTTCGGGATTGCGGCCGACCAGCAGACGAGCGAGCAGATTCTGGCCAACCTCCGCAAATGGATCCAGGACGACAAGCTCGGCTACCTTGCCCGCGTCAGCAACCGGAACGTCACGCTTGCCGAGGTGCTCGGCTCGTTGCGGCGGTTCCGCGAGATGTCGCCGGAGGGAACGGACCTCTCGCCGGCGACCCGCAAGGGCCTGATCGTCTCGCTGATCCGCCGCTTCCTCTCGCGCCAGCTGGATTTCATCCGCGTCGCCAAGGAATCGATCGAGATTCGCAGCTTCTTCGAGATCCTTGAGCGGATCGTCTACCCTTCCGACAGCCACGGCCAGTTGGGCGGCAAGAGCGCGGGGCTGTTTCTGGCCCAGCAGATCGTGCGGAAATGGAGCGCCGCCGACCCCCTGCTGGCGAACGTCAAGTTCCCCCGGAGCTGGTACATCACCACCGACGCGCTGCTCGCATTCCTCCGCTACAACAACCTCGACGAGGTGATGGAGCAGAAATACAGGGACCTCGGCCAGGTCCGGCGCGAATACCCGCACGTGGTGCAAACCTTCAAGAACAGCCGCTTCCCGCCGGAGATCGTCCGCGGGCTGTCGATGATTCTCGACGAGCTGGCCGGCGCGCCGCTGATCGTCCGCAGTTCGAGCCTCTTGGAAGACAGCCAGGTCGCGGCCTTTTCCGGCAAGTACAAGAGCCTGTTCCTCGCCAACCAGGGGAGCAAGCCGGAGCGGCTCGACGCGCTGCTCGACGCGATTGCCGAGGTCTATGCCTCGACCTACAGCCCCGATCCGATCGAGTACCGCGCGGAACGCGGCCTGCTCGACTTCAGCGAGGAGATGGGGATCGTGATCCAGGAGGTCGTCGGAACGCGAGTCGGAGACTATTTCCTGCCCGCCTTCGCCGGCGTCGCCTTCAGCAGCAACGAGCTGCCCTGGTCTCCCCGCATCCACCGCGAGGACGGGCTGCTCCGGATGGTGCCCGGCCTGGGCACGCGCGCCGTCGACCGCGTGAGCAACGACTATCCGATCCTCGTCGCTCCGGGGCAACCGGGCCTGCGCGTGAATGTCGCCCAGGATGAAGTGCTTTACTATGCCCCGAAGAAGATCGATGCAATCAACCTGAAGACCAACACATTCGAGACCGTCGAGGCGCTCGACCTCGTCCGCAAGCACGGCGCCGAGTTGCCGCTCATTCACCGGATGGTCTCGATTTACGACGGCGCCGGCCTGCGGAGACCAGCCGGGATGAACATCGACTTCCAGCGCGACGATCTGGTCTTCACCTTCGACGGCCTGATCCACGAGACGCCGCTGCCCAAGCAGATTCACGGCCTGCTCAGGCTGCTGGAGGGCGAAATCGGCAGGCCGGTCGACATCGAATTCGCCCACGATGGGCAAGACCTGTATCTGCTCCAGTGCCGGGCGCAGAGCAGCTCGCCGGCCAGCGCGCCGGCCCCGATCCCCAAGGACATCCCGGCGGAGAACCTCGTATTTACCGCCAACCGCTACGTATCCAGCGGTTGCCTGCCCGCGATCACGCACCTGGTCTACGTCGATCCGCTGAAGTACACCGCGCTTCCCGAGCGCGACGACCTGCTGGCCGTGGGCCGGGCCGTCAGCCGCCTCAACAAGCTGCTCCCCAAGCGGCAGTTCATTCTCATGGGCCCGGGCCGCTGGGGGAGCCGGGGCGATATCCAGCTTGGGGTCAGGGTCACCTATTCGGACATCAACAACACGGCGGCGCTGGTGGAGATTGCCCGCCGCAAGGGCGACTCGATGCCCGAGGTCTCCTTCGGCACGCACTTCTTTCAGGACCTCGTCGAATCGCGAATCTGCTACCTGCCGCTGTTTCCCGACGAGGAGGGGGCCGTCTTCAACGAGCGGTTCCTGCTCGGCGCGCCGAACCTGCTGCCCGCGGCGCTTCCCGAATTCGCCCGGCTGGCCGACGCCCTGCGGGTAATCGACGTCGGCCAGGCCAGCGGCGGCAAGGTGCTCCAGGTGCTGATGAACGCCGATCTGGGCGAGGCGGTCGGCCTGCTTGCCGAGCCGTCGTCGATCGAGCAGCTTGCCGAGCCGCGCCCGGATATCGCCTCGCGAGTTCCCGACCGGTTCTGGCTCTGGCGGTTCCGCATCGCCGAGCACATCGCTTCCCAACTCGATCCGCAGCGCTACGGCGTGGCGGGCTTCTACGTTGCCGGCAGCACGCAGAACGCCACGGCCGGCCCGGCAAGCGATATCGACATCATCATCCACTTCCGCGGGACCCCGCGGCAACGGGCCGACCTGCTGCTATGGCTCGAAGGATGGAGCTTGTGCCTCGATGAAATGAATTACCTGAGGACGGGATACCGCTCGGGCGGGCTGCTCGACGTGCACCTCGTGACGGACGAGGACATCGCCAACAAGACGAGCTTCGCGGTCAAGATCAATTCCGTCAACGACCCGGCCCAACCCCTGCCGCTGAAGAAACGCGACGCCGGGTAGGGTGGTGCAGAGCGGGCCAGCCGGTAGCGGTCTGACTGGCCGCCGCCGCCACCGGGAACCGAACAAGCTTGCGCAACCGGTCCGTCAGCGCCGTCCCACCAATGGCTGAGCTTCCGAACATGCGAGGTAGGGTGGTGCAGAGCGGGCCAGCCGGTAGCGGTCTGACCGGCCGCCGCCGCCACCGGGAACCGAACAAGCTTGCGCAACCGGTCCGTCAGCGCCGCCCCACCAATGGTTGACCACGGAGCGTATCATGCCTCCTGGTTCCCAAGCTCCTTCCTAGCCGTTTTCGTCACGCCAGGCGCCGTTTGGCGGTATGTGCGTTTCAGACGCCAGCGTTCCCAAGCTGGAGCTTGGGAACGAGGGGGAGGGCGGGGCGAGGGACTGACCTTCGAATCCTCGCCGCTTGACCTGCCTGGGTTGCATCCAGCCCCGCCGCCGCTATCCTGGAGGTTGTCAACCGCCGGGCGATGGCCCCCCGCGGGGCGGCACGCTCGCGGCCGACGGCGGCCGGCTTCTCTACCAGGAGTCCCTCGTGTGAAACTCGTCCTTGCCATCATTCAGCCGCCCAAGCTGGATGCCGTTGAAGAGGCCCTCAACAAGATCGAGGTCACGCGGATGACCGTGACCGACGTGCAGGGTTACGGCCAGCAGCGGGGCCGCAGCGCGACCTACCGCGGGCATGAATACCATCTCAAGCTGCTCCGCAAGGTGCTGCTGGAAATCGTCGTCAACGACGACTTCCTCGAGCGGACCATCGAGACGATTTGCAGCGTCGCCCGGACCGGACGGGAAGGGTCGATCGGAGATGGCAAGATTTTTGTCCTGCCGGTCGGTGAGGCGATCCAGGTGAACGACGGGGCGAGAGGGCCGGGAGCCGTCTGAGGGAGAGAGTTTTCAGTTTTCAGTTTTCAGTTTTCAAGGTTTGGCCGGTAGCTGTGAGCTGTAACGTGTGCCCTGAAGTTTGTTGATCCGCGAGGTGGGTTGATGGTTGAACGGCGAGTCTGCGGGCTGGTGTTGATCCTGTTGGCGGCGGTGCCGGCATGGTCGCAAGGGGCGGAGCGGCCGAATATCCTGTTCTGCATCGCCGACGACGCCTCCTATCCGCACATGGGGGCCTATGGCTGCTCCTGGATCGAAACGCCGGTCTTCGATCGCGTCGCGCGGGAGGGGATTCTATTCACCCGCTGCTACACGCCGAACGCCAAGTGCGCCCCCTCGCGGGCCTGCATCCTCACCGGCCGCAACTCCTGGCAGTTGGAGGAGGCCGCCAACCATGTTCCCCACTTTCCGGCCAAGTTCAAGACCTATGCCGAAACACTGGCTGAGCAGGGTTACCATGTCGGGTTCACCGGCAAGGGCTGGGCGCCGGGCGACGCGGGCACGATCGACGGCAAGCCGCGCCAGCTGGCCGGGCGGCCTTATCAGGCCAACCGCACAAAACCGCCCACCAGCGGCATCGCCAATTGCGATTACGCGGCGAATTTCAAAGCCTTCCTCCAAGCCCGACCGGACCGGCAGCCGTTTTGCTTCTGGTACGGCGGGTTCGAGCCGCACCGCGGTTACGAGTATGGCTCGGGCGCGGCCAAGGGCGGCAAAAACATCGCGCAAATCGGCGAGGTCGTCGCCTTCTGGCCCGACAACGAGACGGTCCGCAACGACCTGCTCGACTACGCCTATGAAATCGAATACTTCGATCAGCACCTGGGCCGAATGCTCGCTCTGCTGGAGGAGACCGGCGAGTTGGACAACACGCTGATCCTGGTCACGGCCGACAACGGCATGCCCTTCCCGCGAATCAAGGGGCAAGAATACGAGTACTCCAACCACCTGCCCCTGGCGATCATGTGGAAAAACGGAATCCAGCGGCCCGGGCGGACGGTCGACGATTTTGTCAGCTTCATCGATTTCGCGCCCACGCTGCTCGACCTGGCCGGCGCCGACGACGCGAAGGCCGGCATGCAGCCGATCGAGGGACGCAGTCTCAGGCGGATCTTCGCCTCCACCGCCGGCGGTGTCGTCTGCGCCGACCGCGACCACGTGCTGATCGGCAAGGAGCGCCACGATGTCGGACGGCCCCACGATTGGGGCTACCCGGTCCGCGGCATCGTCAAGGGAGAGCATCTCTATCTGAGAAATTACGAGCCCGGCCGGTGGCCGGCGGGCAATCCGGAGACGGGTTACCTGAATTGCGACGGCAGTCCCACGAAAACCGAAATCCTCAACCTCCGCCGCAGCGGCGCCGCCCCACAGTACTGGTCCTGGTCGTTCGGCAAGCGACCTGCAGAAGAGCTCTACCACGTCGTCAACGACCCCGGCTGCATGGAGAACCTGGCGGACAGGCCCGAACTCCAGCGGCTCAAGGAGGAGCTGAGGGCGCAGCTCGCCGCGGAGCTCCGCGCGCAGAACGACCCGCGGATGTTCGGCCAAGGACAGATCTT
>Ga0209722_1000435_pt1 | contig 46855 bp, 45 predicted proteins | sample BioC12SIPDNA_2_FD_185745 | JGI IMG/M metagenome (GOLD analysis project Ga0209722, IMG submission 185745) | Anaerobic biogas reactor microbial communites from Washington, USA - Biogas_R1_A C12 SIP DNA (SPAdes) (version 2) | ecosystem: Engineered > Bioreactor > Anaerobic > Unclassified | place... | reverse complement strand
GACTTCCTCAGCAAGATCCTCACCCACTGACCACCCCTTCTCGAGGGGCCACAACAAAAGGAGATGTACCCACCATGACGAAGCGACACATGCGGCTCTTCGCCGTGGCTGCGAGCGCCGCCCTGGTGCTATCGGCCTGCGGAGGCGACGGCGGCGACAACGGCGACGCCGGAACGGGCGGCGACACCGGCGACGCCAGCGGCGAGAGCATCCGGATCGGCATCAAGTTCGACCAACCCGGTCTCGGACTGCGCGACGGTGACAACTACACGGGGTTCGACGTCGACATCGCCAAGGGCGTGGCCGAGCAGCTCGGCTACTCCGAGGACCAGATCGAGTGGGTCGAGGCCCCGAGCCCCCAGCGCGAGACGATGCTCGAGACCGGCCAGGTCGACCTGATCTTCGCGACGTACTCGATCACGGACTCCCGCAAGGAGCGCGTCTCGTTCGCCGGACCGTACTTCATCGCCGGCCAGGGCCTGCTCGTCCGTGCGGACGACGACTCGATCAACGGCCCCGAGGACATGGAGGGCAAGATCCTCTGCTCGGTCGCCGGGTCGACCCCTGCACAGCGCATCGCCGACGAGTACCCAGGCGTCGAGCTCCAGGAGTACAACACCTACTCCGAGTGCCTCCCGGCACTGCAGTCCGGCACGATCGACGCGATCACGACCGACGACGTGATCCTCGCCGGCTACGCCGCCCAGGAGCAGTACGCCGGACAGCTCCGGCTCGCTGGTGAGCCATTCTCCGAGGAGCGCTACGGCGTCGGCACCGCCAAGGGCAGCGAGCTGTGCGAGCAGGTCAACGAGGCGATCACGGCGATCATCGACGACGGCACCTGGGAGCAGGCGGTGACCGACAACCTCGGTCCGGCCGACTACACTCCCGGCCCGGGCAACCCGCCCGAGGTCGACGAGGACTGCGCCTGATCCAGCACCACGGCTGGCCGGTCGCTCGAGCCAGCCGATGACAGATGGGGTATGCGGTCCGCACCGGGTGCGCGCCGCATACCCCATCTGATCTCACCTTCTTCGTATCCCCGGAGGCCGCATGCTCGACATCATCTCGCGGTACGACATCCTCGGCGCGTTCTGGATGACGGTCCAGCTGACCGTCTTCTCCGCGTTCGGATCGCTCATCATCGGCACGATCCTCGTGATCATGCGCGTCTCCCCCGTGGCTGTGCTGCGCAGCGCCGGCGCGTTGTACGTCAACCTCATCCGGAACACCCCGCTCACGCTCATCCTGGTCTTCCTCTCGGTCGCGGTCTTCGGTGTCCTCGGCTACGCCCTTGCCACCCGGGGCGATGCAGGCTTCATCGCGACCAACGCCTTCCGGTGGGCGGTGATCGGGCTCTCGGTCTATCACGCGGCGTTCGTCTGTGAGGCACTGCGCTCGGGTGTCAATACCGTCCCGCTCGGGCAGGCGGAGGCGGCGCGTGCCATCGGCCTGACGTTCGCGCAGTCGCTGCGGGAGGTGATCCTGCCGCAGGCGTTCCGCGGCGCCATCGCCCCGCTCGGGTCGGTCCTGATCGCCTTGACCAAGAACACCACCGTCGCCGCCATCATCGGTGTCTCCGAGGCGGCGGCCCTGATGAGACGCATCATGGAGAACGAGACAGGATCGATCACCGTGTTCTTCCTCTTCGCCCTCGGCTTCGTGATCCTCACCCTGCCGATCGGGGTCGGATTCACGTCGATGTCCCGACGTCTGGCGGTGAAGCGATGAGCGCTCAGTCCGTCCTCTTCGACGCACCAGGCCCCAGGGCCAGGCGCAGGCACCTGATCCTCACGATCGTCAGCGCTGTGCTCCTGCTCGGTGTCATCGCGTTCATCGTGTTCCAGCTCCACGCGAAGAACCAGTTCAATCCCAGGTTGTGGAACCCCTTCCTCCAGGGGGCGACGTGGACGCAGTACATCATCCCGGGTCTACTCGGCACCCTGCGCGCAGCGGTGGTCTCCATTGTCCTGGCGATGCTCTTCGGACTGGTCTTCGGCATGGGCCGCCTCTCACACGTCCGCCCGATCCGGTGGGTGTGCGGGGTCATCGTCGAGTTCTTCCGCTCGGTTCCCGTGCTGCTGATGATGTTCTTCGTCTTCCTGTACCTAGCCCGGAACATGGGCGTGCCGGGGACCCAGGCTGCGTTCTGGGCCGTCGTCGTCGCGCTGACCCTCTACAACGGGTCCGTCGTGGCCGAGCTCGTCCGCTCGGGTGTCTATCAGCTCCCCAAGGGGCAGGGTGAGGCCGGACTCGCGATCGGGCTCACACCGGGCCAGACACTGCGCAGCATCGAGCTGCCCCAAGCCCTGACCGCGATGCTGCCTGCGCTGATGAGCCAGCTCGTCGTCGTCGTCAAGGACAGCGCTCTCGGCACGGCGCTGCCGTACTTCGAGCTGATCACGTCCTCGCGGCAGCTGGGCTCGGCCCGGGCCAACATCCTGCAGGCCTACGTGATCGCGGCGGTCATCTTCATCCTCCTCAACTGGTTGCTGACGATCGGCGCCGGGCGGCTCGAGCGCTACATCAACACCCGCGGCCACACGGCCGTCAAGGCCAAGACCGCTGGCTCGGCGCTCGTCGAGGGCGGCGGGGCTCCGGGAGAGTTCGGTGCCAACATCGCCGAGGCCCTCGAGGAAGAGGTCGACGAGTTCCGGCAAGCGCGCTTCCCCAAGCACGGCACAGTCGGGACCGACGACCAGGCGTAGCGGGGCGCCAACCACGACCCGGGCCACTCGATAGGCCTGTCGGATCGCCGAGTCGTGGTGCCCGGGCGTCAGCGTGTGGCACATGCCGCCGCCGTCGCGAGCTGGAATGCCAGCATCGGCGAGCGGAGCTCCCAGTCCCGCGTATGGCCCGTAGCGGGTACACGAACGGCTGATGTGGAGACGCTGCGGGAGCCGCCATACTGGCCGCGTGAGCACCATGGCCGGAGCCGCCGATCCTGCGGACGTCAGCGCCCCGGTGGCCCGGGGCAAGGGCTGACGCCGTGCCCGCCGACGCCGCCGCTGCGCGCTTCGGCACGCTACACGCCGGCTATGAGAGCTACTACCTGAGGGCCACTGACCCGGCAGGCGGCCGAGGCTGCTGGATCCGCTACACGGTGCGGATCGCCCCCGACGAGGAGCCGAGCGGCTCGTTGTGGTTCACCTGGTTCGACCGCGAGGGTCCAACCGCCACGAAGCAGACCACGCGCGGTGTCGCTGGTGCGGCCGGCCAGGACGGGCCATGGCTGGAGGTGGCTGGGGGGCGGATCGAGTCCGGCCGAGCGATCGGGGAGATCAGCTGTGTCGCCGACCGCCCGCCGGTCCGGTGGGACCTCGCCTTCGCCGGTGAGCCTCCGCTCAAGCACCTCGGGGGCTCGTGGAGGTACACCGCGTCACTCCCCCGGACCAAGCCCGTCAGCATCCATCCGATGGCATGCCTGTCCGGCACGGTCGGCATCGGCGAGCGGGAGTATGCGGTGCACGACTGGCCGGGGATGGTCGGCCACAACTGGGGCACCCAGCACGCGGAGCGGTGGATCTGGCTGCACGGCATGCGTTTCGACGGCTACGACGACAGCACGTGGCTCGACGTCGTCCTGGGACGGATCCAGGTGGGGCCTGTTCTCATGCCGTGGATCGCGAGCGGAGCGATGAGCGTCGAGGGAGAGCGGATCCGGGTAGGCGGCATCGCCCGCGCCTTCGGTACCCATGTCCGGGAGCGTCCGACGGGGGCATCGCTGCGACTGCCTGGTTCGAGCGGATCGCACATCGGTGTCGAGGTGGGTGCGCCGAGTGAGCGTTTCGTCGCATGGGAGTACGCCTCGCCCGATGGGCGGACGCATGACGTCGCGAACTGCTCGATCGCCGATATCGAGGTTGCCGTGCAACGCTCCAGGCGCCCCAACCTCCTGTTGCGAGCCACCGCCACGGCCGCCTACGAGCTCGGCATGCACGAGCACGACCACGGGATCCCCATCCAGCCGTTCCCCGATGGACCGGCGCGGTGACTCTCCAAGCGTGCGCCACGCTGACGCCTCAGTCGATTTCGCTCCAACCGTGGATTCTTGGAATCACAGAGCCCGCCTCGTAGTTGTCGCCTGAGTCTGACTCATCGTGAGAGGAGCGTTCTTGATGGCCACCATTGTTGTCTTCGGCGGGACCGGGTACACCGGTGGGAATGTCGCGCGTGAGGCGGCGTCGCGAGGTCACCACGTGGTGTCCGTGAGCCGGTCGATGCCCGAGGATCCCGTCGCCGGTGTGGAGTACGAGGTCGGCAACGTCTTAGACGTTGCCCCGCGTGTCATCCCCGGCGCCGATGTCGTGGTGGCCGCACTCTCACCGCGCGGCGACATGGCCGGTCGTCTCGTCGAGGTGTACGGCGAGCTGGCGCGGTTGTCTGCCGAGGCCGGTGCGCGCTACCTGCAGGTCGGCGGCTTCAGTTCGCTGCGTCCGGCTCCGGGCCAGCCACGCTTCGTCGAAGGCGATATCCCCGAGCAGTACCGCGCCGAGGCCCTGGAGGGCGAGGCGACCCGGGTCCTGCTCACCGAGCACGCGCCCGAGGGCCTGGACTGGCTGTTCATCAGCCCCGCCGGCGGCTACGGCTCCTTCGCTCCCGGCGAGCGCACCGGCTCCTACCGGGTCGGCGGCGAGATCGCCCTGTTCGACGCCGGCGGCGGCTCGAACATCTCGGGCGCCGACTTCGCCATCGCGATCGTCGACGAGATCGAGACCCCTCGCCACCACCGTGAGCACATCGGTATTGCCTACTGACCGACCATTTCTCACGGCACTCCGGCACCAGCACTGAACCCCGGGCATGTCGTCGGCGGAGCTGGGGGCTCCCGTTCCGTACTCCAGGTAGGCACGGGCCAGCGGTGCGCACAACCTGGCCCGGCCGTCGAGAGGCGCGCTGGCAGCGGCCTGCGGCCAGGTATCCCAGGTCACCCGCTGCGGCCAACGCACGATCGACGAGGTCGCGCTCGGCATCCAGTTCGGCCACCCAGCCGAGTATGCCGCGCGGCTGATGGGTGGGCTGGGTCTGGGAGGGGCCGACGAGCCGACGGCTCACGTCCACGCGACCTGGGTTGACGGAGGGGCGTCGAGCACTTACCATGCGCATCATCGTTGCCCGGGTTTGCACTGGGGAGAGCCGCCCTACCGAGGCGACAACATCCTCGGCGACGGCTCCTACTGTCAGGTATCGCCCTGCTCAGGCTCTGGGGTGTCGGACCACTCCAGGTCGGTGTCACCGATGTCGAGAGCCCGCGCGGGTCTGGCCGTGGGGTCACCGGACCGAAGGCGTCGGACGAATCCTGATAGGCACGGCGTCTCCATGGTGTTCCCCGATTGATTCACGTGGCGAGGGGTGGACACCCACCTTGGCACAAGGGTCCCACCCGTTGAAGGGACAGCGCGGCGCGCACCACCAGGATCCAGTGTCAATGGCCATGTTGAGGTCCCCGCTGGTGGCCAAGTGAAAGGCCCCGGCCCTCTGCTGGTTTTCAGTGGGTGGGGCGCTCACCTCCTTGGCGGGTTCGGGCGTGGCTCATGCGGTAGGACTGGCCGCTGGTGACCACGGTGGTGGCGTGGTGCAGGAGTCGGTCGAGCATGGAGACGGCGGTGGTGTGTTCGGGCAGGAACCGGCCCCAGTCCTCGAAGGACCAGTGCGATGCCAGGGCGAGGGATCGGCGTTCGTAGGCGGCGGCGACGAACCGGAACAGGAGTTGGGCGCCGGTGTCGTCGAGCGGGGCGAAGCCGACTTCGTCGACCAGGACTAGGTCGTTGCGCAGGAGGGTCTCGATGGTCTTGCCGACGGTGTTGTCGGCGATGCCCCGGTAGAGGGTCTCGACGAGGTCGGCGGCGGTCAGGTACCGCACCCGGTGCCCGGCGATGACGGCGGCGTGGCCGAGGGCGATCAGGGTATGACTCTTGCCGGTGCCGGCCGGGCCGATCATGGCCAGGTTCTCGGCGGCGCGGATCCACTCCAGGGAGGTCAGGTAGGCCCAGGTCGGTGGCGGGATGGAGGAGGCGGCCAGGTCGAACTCCTCGAGGGTCTTGGTCACCGGGAAGGCGGCGGCTTTGAGGCGGGCACGCTGGTTGGAGGCGTCGCGGGCGGTGATCTCGGCCTCGACCAGGGCCCGCAGGATCTCCTCGGGGGCCCAGCGTTGGGTCTTGGCCGTGACGAGGAGCTCGGGTGCGAGTTGGCGGATCGCGGCGAGCTTGAGCCGGCGTAGGCCCGCGGTCAGGTCCGCCGGCAACGGCGGGACGGTCTTGGCGGTCACGACCACACCCCCTGCGCACCCACGCCGGCCCTGACCGCGCCGGCGGTGGCGGTGACGGTCATGGGTGAATCGTCAAAGGTAGCAATGGTGCTCGTCGTCCTGGCGGTGGGGGCGTAGTCGGTCAGGGACCGGCCGGGCGCGGTGGGCAGGTCGATGACCAAGGCATCCCCGGCGGGTCGTGGGGTGGGCAGGCCGGTGCCGGCGGCGAGGATGGAGCGCACGTCGGCTGCTCGCCACCGGCTGAACGCGACCGCCCGCTCCAGCGCCGCGAGCATCGCCTCACGGCCGTGCGCGGCGGTCAGGGTGTTCAGCTCGGCCAGCTCCGGGCCGAGACGGGTGTGACCGGCCGCGGCGGCTCCGGCGATGAACGCCTGGGCGACCGGCCCGAGGGAGCAGAACTCCTTCTCCGCGACCGTGCGGGGGCGGATCGCCCGCACTGGCACGCTCGGGCGTGGCCCGCCGTAGTGCTCGTCGAGGATGGATGCCTCCCCTGGGGCGGTGAGGGGATGTTGGGCGTGCACCGCCCCGGTGCCGACGTCCAGGACCAGGACCCGGGGTCCGTCGACGACGACCGCCACGGTGGCCCCGACCAATGTCGTGGGCACCGAGTAGCGGGCCGAGCCGAGGCGGATGGTGGAAAGCTTGTCGACCTTGCGGGTCACCGGCGCCGGGCCGATCCTCGGCCGCAGCGACGGCAACGGCGTGAGCAGCTCCCGCTCACGCTCCAGCCGCTGGGTCGGGACCGCGCACGTCTCGCTGTGCACGGCCGCGTTGACCTGGTCGCACCACGCCGCGGCGTGCTCGTTGGCTGCCGGAAGGTCGGCCAGGACCGTCGCGGCCACGGCGGAGTCCTCGATGGTGACTCCGGCGTCGAGGGCGTGCTCGAGCAGCAGCGGACGGAGCAGGTGTCCTTGCCGTACCCGACCTTTGCCACCCCGCCCAAGGCTTCGAAACACTCCGCCAGCAACGCCAGCGTGGTGTCCTGCTGCTCGTCAGCGGCGAACCGCACGAACCGGATCCGCGACCACGCCAACACCGCGGCGAAGACGTGCACCCCGGCGATCACGCCCCAGTCGATGACCAGGTGCTCACCCGGGGACCACACCGCCGGACGACGGACACGGCCCTGCTGCTGGCGGTAGCTGCGCTTCTCCTGGGCGACCAGGCGCCGGAAGTTGCGGTCCGAACCCGCATATCCGGCCGCCCGCGCTCGAGGCAGCAGGCGCTTGGCGCTGACTCGTCCCTTCCCGGCCGCGACCGCGGCCGCGACCAGAGAGCGGACCGTCTCGTAGCTACTCGGCCGCGGCGGACGCGGCGGCGTGCCGTCCTGGCCCGCCGCGACGCGCTCGATCACCCGCCGCACCGTCTTGTGCGTAGTCCCGCAGATCTCCGCAGCGCCACGGTAGGTGCCCACCAGTTGGTAGGCGGCAACAATGTCCATTTCTTCCCTCTTGCTCTTCAATGGAACGCCCTGAGCGGTGACACAGTGACTGGCTGACACCGTCACCGTCACCGCTCAGGGACTCCCGCTCACGAACGACACGACGAGCAGAGGGTGGGGACTTCTACTTGGCCACCAGCGGGGACCTCACCTGGCCACCAGCGGGGACTTTTCCATGGCCACGGACAATCCAGTAAAGACAACAGCCGGACCCACACGTAGGTCCGGCTGTCTCCGATGTCGTGAGACACCACATCTGCTCCCCCGGTTGGACTCGAACCAACAACCCTTCGATTAACAGTCGAATGCTCTGCCAATTGAGCTACGGGGGAATGGCGGAGCCACAGTAGCAAATTCTGTCCCCGCTTCCGAATCCGGCTCATGGGCTCGGATCGGGCAGGCACTCCCAGGGTCAGGAGAGACCGACCTGCTCCCGGAGTGACTGACGCACACTCTCGACGCGCTCCTTCACGCCGGGGACCGCGAGTCGCACGCCGGGACCCAGCAGGACCTGGTCGAGCAGCCTGTTCTGGGCGAAGTTCTTCCGGATGACGACCCGCACCGAGCGCCCACGGGCGAGCTCGATGTGCTCGGTGATGACAACGGAGGCCTGCACCCGCTCGCGGAACGCCTGGAGGAAGGCGCGGTGGCCACCCACATGCATGGCCAGGGGCTCGGAACCGTCCACCCACGTCGCGACGAGCACGTCGGCCTCGTTGTCGTAGCTGCCGCCGTCCACGAGGTGCCAGGGTCGCTGCAGCACCACCGCGCCGTCGGTTCCGACGACGGTCAGCTGGTGGGTCGATGCCACCAGGCTCTCCCCCGTGAGGGTGTCGACGCAGCTGGCGAGGGGGGTGTCGCCCGGACCGAGCCGGAGGTCGAGGCCGGCGAGTGGGTCCTCGCCCTTGCGCCTGAAGAGTGCCATCTACCGTCCTGCCATCGTCTCTCGGAGGGAGGCCAGTCGCCGCTGCAGCTCCTGCAGCTCGGCGTAGAGCGCGCGGCTCTGACCAGGGGTGCCCGCGTCGGCCGAGTCGAGCTGACGGACCTCCACCATCAGATCGGAGATCGAGCGGGTCAGCGAGATCTCGAGCACCCGCGAGAGGAGGGCCTCGACGTAGCGCCGCTCGGGCCGCTGGTGCTCATCCATCGTGGTTGGCAGCTCTGCGACGGAAAGCTCGGCGAGGTAGTCGTGCAGGATCAGCGGCGTCGTCCCCCGCAGCTGCTCGATCCACGCGGTGAGTGGCCTGGTCGCGTCGTACGCCGCCGCCCGCAGCCCCTCGAAGACCGCGCGGTGAGCCGGAGCGACGAAGCCCTCGACCGGGATCTCGTCGATCACGGAGGGGTCGACCATCCCCGGGTACTGGATGAGCACCTGGAGCAGCTGGCGCTCGGCGTGGACGACGGGGTCGCGCAGGTCCGGCAGACCCAGGACGGATCTCGGCGACTCACCCGCATACTCACCACCGCCCGGGTATGCGGTGCTCCCGTCTCGCCGTCCACTCCCCCGGGTCTCGGCTCCAGGAGAGGTGGTGCCGGGCCGGGTGCCCTGCCGTGCGGCCCGAGCGACCTCCGCCTGCATCTGCTCCACCCCGATGCCCAGCAGACCGGCCACCTCGCGGGTGTACTCGGGTCGCAGCGAGGGGTCACGCACCGTGGCGACCATCGGCGCCACGGCCCGCGAGGCGGCGACCCGCCCCTCCGGAGTGCTCAGGTCGAAGCGCGCCAGGGTGGTGCGGACCGCGAACTCGAACATCGGCACCGCGTCGGCGATGAGCGCCTTGACCGCCTCCGGGCCCTTGGCCTTGCGCAGCTCACAGGGATCCATGCCTCCCGGGGCGACGGCCACATACGACTGGCTGGCCCAGCGCTGGTCCTCCTCGAAGGCGCGCATGGCGGCCTTCTGCCCTGCGGCGTCGCCGTCAAAGGTGAAGACGACCCGGGCCGGGGTGAGCTCGGCCTCGTCGCGGATGATGCGGCGCAGGATCTTGATGTGGTCCACCCCGAAGGCGGTGCCGCACGTCGCGACGGCAGTCTCGACCCCGGAGAGGTGGGCCGCCATGACGTCGGTGTAGCCCTCGACGACGACCGCCTGCCGCTCCTTCGCCATCGCCTTGCGGGCCAGGTCCAGGCCGTAGAGGACCTGACTCTTCTTGTAGATCGGCGTCTCTGCCGTGTTGAGGTACTTGGCCTCGATCCGGTCGTCGTCGAAGAGGCGGCGGGCGCCGAAGCCGACCGTGTCCCCGGCCGCGTTGCGGATCGGCCAGACCAGTCGTCCCCGGAAGCGGTCGTAGAGTCCACGCTGCCCGCGGCCGGCCAGCCCGCTCACGATGAGCTCCTCCTCCGCGAAGCCGCGCGCGCGCAGGTGATCGCTCAGCTCGGAGAAGCCCATGGGCGCGAAGCCGACGCCGAACTGCTCGGCGTGCGCCCCTGTGAAGTCCCTCGCCCGCAGGAAGTCGCGGGCGACACGGGCACGCTGGTTGCCCGGCTCGCGCAGCCGCTCCTCGTAGTACTCCTGGGCGACGCGGTGGGCCTCGATGAGCCGCGAGCGACCCGAGAGGTTCAGTTCCGAGCGGCCACCGCTGCCCTCGGTGCGACGCAGCTCCATCCCGACCTTGGCCGCGAGCCGCTCGATGGCATCGGCGAAGGTGAGGTGCTCGACCTTCTGCACGAAGGAGATGACGTCCCCGCCCTCGTCACAGCCGAAGCACTTGTAGGTGCCCATCGCCGGGCGGATGGTGAACGAGGGGGTCTTCTCGTCGTGGAAGGGGCACAACCCCTTGAGGGTGCCGACGCCCGCCGGACGCAGCGTGACGTGCTCCCGCACGACATCCTCGATCGACACGCGTTCCTTCACGGCCGCGATGTCGTCGGGATGGATCAGTGCCACGTGAGCAGTCTATGAGGCGGTCACGCTGGCGGGTCCCGCTGTCAACAGAGGCATCAGGACCACTCGCTCAACACCAGGCCCTCGGCACCAGGCTGTCAGCACCAGGCCCTCAACACCAGGCACGGTGCAGCGCCATCGCCCTGGTGTCGCTGAGCGAGGCCACCTGGTCGATGATGACCCGGAGAGCCGCTGCGTCCGAGTCGCTGGCCTCGTAGTCCGCCCGCAGGTCGGGGTCGAGCCGAGTGTGCGGGGACTCGCTGAACATCGCGACAAGGTCGGTGACGATCTCCCGCTCGCGCGCCATGATCGCCACGCGCTCGTCGGCATACATGACGAAGTGAGCGGCCACAGCCTTGAGGACAGCACACTCCGCGCGGGTCTCCATCGGGACGATGAGGTCGGCCTCGTGACGGACCAGATCGCCCTCGCCGTGCGCGGCCCGGGTCGCCACCTCGACGGCGAGGACGAAGCGCCCGATGAGCGTGGAGGTCATGTCCTTCAGCGCGGCCTGCGCCGCCCGCGACCCGTCGTAGCTGACGGGTACAGCCCCCGAGTCGAGGACCCGCTCCAGCGCGGAGCCGAGGTCGTCTGAGGACAGGTCCGTCGCATACACACCCACGGCGACTGCGAGAACGCCGTCGACATCGATCCGGTCGCGGAGCCGACGCGGGTCGAGCCGTCCGCTGGCGACGGCGTCCTCGACGTCGTGCACGGAGTAGGCGACGTCGTCGGACCAGTCCATGACTTCGGCCTCGAGCGCGCGGTGCAGCGGCGGGGTGTCCCCGCGGAACCACTCGAAGACGGGCAGGTCGTCATCGTAGACGCCGAACTTGTGGGTGCCCCCCGGCCCCTCCCCGCGCCGCCAGGGGTACTTCGTCGTCGCGTCGAGGCTGGCCCTGGTCAGGTTGAGGCCGGCGGGCCGACCGTCGGCGTGGAAGCGCTTGGGCTCGAGCCGGGTGAGGATCCTCAGGGTCTGGGCATTGCCCTCGAAGCCGCCGATGTCAGCCGCGAGCGCATCGAGGGCCGACTCGCCGTTGTGCCCGAAGGGTGGGTGACCCAGGTCATGAGCGAGGCAGGCGGTGTCGACGACGTCGGCGCTGCAGCCGAGCGCGGCGCCGAACTCCCGTCCGATCTGAGCCACCTCGAGAGAGTGGGTGAGTCGGTTGCGGATGAAGTCATCGCTGCTCGGCTGGAGCACCTGGGTCTTCGCCGACAGGCGCCGCAGTGAGGCCGAATGGATGAGCCGGGCCCGGTCCCGGGCGAAGTCGTCGCGGTCCGCACGCTTCTTCGCCGGGTCCTCCGCCACCCAGCGCTCCCGGTCACGGTCGATGTAGCTCACTCAGGTGAGCCTAACGACCGGATCTGACGACGGTCAGGAGCGGTGCCGACCGGAGTATGCGCCGCTCACCCAGCCTGGACGGTGCCGACCGATGTAGCGGCGACGGGGAGTCAGAGCCACGGCGAGCGCTGCGAACCAGGTGAGATGGGCTCCACGGTGGCGGCCTGCCGGGTAGACCGGGATGGCCGGCTTCCGTCGCGCGGGCAGCGGCAGACCCGGTGCCCGGAGTCCGGGGACCGCGGTCGTGTCCCACGACGGTGCGAGTGCCATAGCACAAGAGTGACGGATGTGACTAGCGTGACGTGGGAGGTTTCGTCACCCGGCGTGTCACAGCCCTTCTCGGCCGAGTCGGCCCAGGTCGCTGCCGTACCAGAACGTGACAATAGGAACGTTCTGGTACGCCTCCCCGAGTCGGCTCGGAAGGCTGCCGTACCAGAACGTGACAATAGGAACGTTCTGGTACGCCGCCCCGAGTCGACCCAGGTCGCTGCCGTACCAGAACGTGACAATAGGAACGTTCTGGTACGCCGCGCCGGCTCGTGGTCGGATCGTCGCGCCGCAGCTTCCCCTCAGGACGGCTCAGCGGAGCAGGACGGGCACCGTCTCGAATCCGCGCGAGGGGAGCTGTTCACGCACCGCGGGTCGGCTCGGGTCGAGCCGGATCTCGCTCGTGGCCCGGAGAAGCGCGGCCAGCGCCCCGCGGATCTGGAGAGTCGAGAGGACCCGGCCGGGGCATACGTGGGGGCCGGCGCCATAGACGATGTTTGCTGCGCGGTTCGCCTCGGGACGGAACTCGTCCGGATCCCCGAAGACCCGCGGGTCCCGGTTCGCCGCTGTCCAGTTGATGTGGACGTCAGTGCCCTCCGGGAGAGGCTGACCCGCGAGCTCGGTCGCGTGCGTGGTGATCCGCTTGTTCGAGGGGAACGGGTCGTCGATCCGCAGCATCTCGTCCACTGCCGCGTCGAGCCCGTCGACGTGCTCGCTCTCAGCGTGGGCCAGCCGACGCAACCTGCCCTGCAGCTCTGGATGAGTAGCGACCTGGTGGACGACGACCCCGATCGAGGAGGCGATCGAGCCCAGGTCACCGGCGGTCCAGTTGCGCAGCATCGAGACCAGCTCCGGGTCGGTGAGTGGCCGGCTGCCGCCCGGCGCCTGCGGGTCCTCGACCCGGTCGTCGAGCAGCCGGGTCGTGGGGTCGTCCGGCAGGTGCTCCCCCGCGTCCCGGCGGGCGCGACGCTCCGCGAGGATGCCGCGGACGATCGCGTCGAAGCGCTCGGCTACCTCGGCCTTTCCAGCGCCGTCACCGGACCTCGTGGCGGCGAAGTTGTCGTCGATCCACTGCAGCAGCGCCGGCTCGAGCTCCTCCGGCCAGCCGAGCCACCGGCACTGCACGCGCACGGCCACGAGGCGGCCGAAGTCGTGGAGGATATCTGCTGAACTCGTCGAGGCGACCAGGTCAGCAGCCGCGCGGTCGGCGACGTCGGTGATCATCGGCATGAGGGGAAGGATCCGGGCATCGGCGAGGTGCGCGTCCACGACGGCTCGGAAGCGCCGGTGCTCCTCGCCGTCCATCCCGTTCGGCACGTGCAGGTGGCGGTGGGTCCTGCTGGAGTAGACCTGCGGACTCGTTGCGACCTCCAGCACCTCGGCGTGACCGCGGACGGCCCATGCCCCGTCGGGCAGCTGCACGACTGGCGACCTCGCCTCCGCCGGCTCGGTCATGGGCACTCCTTCCGCTGAGCGGCTCGCGCCGCGGTCTGCAGGACCTGCCGTCGCCCTCGTGGGGACCCGGCTGTGGGAGCGCCACCTGCGACACCGCTCCCGACGCCATCCTTGCCCCGACGTGCCGCGTCGCGCGGCCACTCAACGCCTCATCGCGATCGAAGCGCATTTCTGGCAACTCTTGCCAACAGGATCGTTCCTGCCGCCACCCTAGCCTTGGGAGGAACGCACCCCTGTCGACGAAGAAAGGCTGCGAGCATGCCCGAGCCCATCGAGGTACGCAAGGTCCCGATCCACTCCGTGAGCGACGCCAGCGAGTTCACCAAGCTGCTCGACGAGGGCGTCCTCGACCCGCAGCGGGTGCTCGCGATCATCGGCAAGACCGAGGGCAACGGTGGGGTCAACGACTACACCCGGATCATCGCCGACCGGGCCTTCCGCGAGGCCCTCGTCGCCAAGGGCGTCTCCCAGGAGCAGGTCCGCCAGATCCCCATCGTCTGGTCCGGTGGCACCGACGGTGTCATCAGCCCGCACGCCACGATCTTCGCCACGGTCGACCCCGCGACCGTCGAGCCGAGCGACGAGCCGCGCCTCACCGTCGGCATGGCGCTGAGCGAGCCGATCCTGCCTGAGGAGATCGGTCGCATGGGCATGGTCGACAAGGTCGCCGACGCCGTGAAGGTCGCGATGGAGCGCGCCGGGATCACCGACCCCGCCGACGTCCACTACGTCCAGACGAAGACCCCGCTGCTCACCATCGACACGATCCGCGATGCGCACAGCCGCGGCCAGGAGGTCTTCACCGAGGACACCCTGACCTCGATGGACGTCTCCAACGGCACGACCGGTCTCGGCATCGCCAAGGCGCTCGGCGAGGTCACCGACCTCACGAACGACGACATCATGCGGGACCGGACGAAGTACTCCGCCGTCGCGTCCTGCTCCTCCGGTGTCGAGCTGGACCGCGCACAGGTCGTCGTAGTCGGCAACGCCACGGGCGTCGGCGGGCGCTTCCGCATCGGTCACTCGGTCATGAAGCACGCCCTCGACCAGGACGGCATCTGGAACGCGATCCGGGACGCCGGCCTGGACCTGCCGGAGCGCCCGCACCGGGACGACCTGCAGGGTCGCCTCGTGAACGTCTTCCTCAAGTGCGAGGCGAGCCAGGACGGCATGGTCCTCGGCCGCCGCAACGCCATGCTCGACGACTCCGACGTGCACTGGCACCGGCAGATCAAGGCGGCCGTGGGTGGCGTCACCGCCGCGGTGACCGGCGACCCGGCCGTCTTCGTCTCCGTGTCCGCCGCGCACCAGGGTCCTGACGGTGGTGGCCCAGTGGCCGCGATCGTCGACCTCGGCGACGAGCCGACGGGCTACGTGCCGCCGGCTGACTGAGGCGCACTCCTCAGGCCGCCTCTCTGAGTGGGCTCCCAGAGCCCCACGGCACAGCGCCGCCGGGTCGTCGGACCCGGCGGCGTCAGCCCCCGCTGACGGAGAGCTCAGCCGCCGCGAGACGGTGCCGGGTGGACTCATCCAAGTCCTGGGAGCGCAGCCAACCGTCCGGCAGGGCGACGATCCGCGGCGAGCCGGCCCGGCCGCGCTGGCCCTCCGCGGCGTCCCCGGGCCACGGCACCGTCGGGTCGAGCGTGGCGATGAGCTCGTCGAGGGACTCGAGGGACTCCACGAGTCCGAGGCTGCTGCGTACGCTCGAACCTGCTGGGAACCCCTTGAGGTACCAGGCGATGTGCTTGCGGATGTCGCGGCAGGCGCGGAACTCGTCGCCGTAGAACTCGGCGAGATAGACGGTATGCCGGCGCAGCACCTCGGTGACCTCACCGAGCGCGGGCTGCACCCGCACCGACCGGCCGGCGAACGCGGCAGCGAGGTCGGTGAAGAGCCAGGGCCGTCCAAGACAGCCGCGCCCGACCACGACCCCGTCGCAGCCGGTCTGCCGCACCATGTCGACAGCGTCCTCCGCGGACCAGATGTCACCGTTGCCGAGGACGGGGATGGTCGTCACGGTCTCCTTGAGCCGGGCGATCGCGGACCAGTCCGCGGTCCCGCTGTAGGCCTGGGCCGCCGTGCGGGCATGGAGCGCCACCGCGGCCACACCCTCGACCTCCGCGGCGCGGGCAGCATCGAGGTAGGTCAGGTGCTCCGGGTCGATGCCGGTACGCATCTTGACCGTCACCGGAACGTCGTACGGACTCGCTTCGCGCACCGCTGCGGCGACGATGGAGCGGAACAGCTCCTTCTTCCACGGCAGCGCCGCTCCCCCACCCTTACGGGTGACCTTCGGCACCGGACAGCCGAAGTTGAGGTCGATGTGGTCGGCCCGGTCCTCACTGACGAGGATGCGCACCGCCGCGCCCACCGTCGCCGGATCCACCCCGTAGAGCTGGATCGACCTGGGCGACTCCTCGGGATCGTGCTCGATGAGCCGCATCGTCTCCGGCGTGCGCTCGACCAGCGCCCGCGTCGTGATCATCTCCGAGACGTAGAGGCTCGTTGACCCGCTCGAGCCGCCCGACGCATACTCCCGGCACAGGCGACGGAAGGCGCGGTTGGTGATCCCCGCCATCGGCGCCAGCACCACCGGGGACTCGATGGTGTGCGGGCCCAGCTGGAGTGGGGGAAGGACCGCCTCCGCGGTCGACGGAGCGGGCGCGGAGGGGGGGAGGGCGGTGATCGTGGTCGCAGACATGACCGCACAAGTGTCGCATCGAAGCGCACCCGTAGACTCACGCCGTGAACCTGACCCCTGTGCTCGTCGCTGCCGGCGTGGTGTTCCTCGCCGAGCTCGGCGACAAGAGCCAGCTCATGGCGCTCGCCATGGCCGCCAAGCACCGGGCCCGCGATGTCTTCATCGGGATGTTCTTCGCGATCGTCCTGATGTTCGGTCTGGCGGTAGGGCTCGGGGCGATCCTCGGCACCTTCCTCGACGACTACCGCAACGTCGTCGCCATCGTCGCCGGTCTGATCTTCATCGGCTTCGCGGTGTGGACCCTTCGCGGTGACGATGATGACGACGAGGACGAGGACCCGGACGACCTGCCGGCCTCGGCGACCGGTCGCGTGGTCATGACCGCTGCGTTCACCGCCTTCGTCGTCGCCGAGCTCGGTGACAAGACCCAGCTGGCCAGCGCGACCCTCGCTGTCCGAGAAGGGTTCTGGCCGGTCTACATCGGCAGTGTCGCGGGCGAGGTCGCTGCCATCGGCCTGGCGATCGCGATCGGGGCCCTCGCCGGGAAGCACCTCCCCGAGCGGCTCATCCGGTTCGGCGCCGCCGCGCTGTTCGCCGTCTTCGGCATCATCATGATCGTGCAGGGCATCCGTGGCTGAGTCCGCGCTCGTCTCCCCCGCCGAGCTGCGCGAGATCCGCGACCAGGTCCTCGTGCTGGACGTGCAGTACGCGCTCGTCGGCACCCTCGGCACGGAGCTGTATGCGGTGGCGCACCTCCCCGGTGCACCGCACCTCGACCTCGACGCAGTGCTCGCCGACCCGCCCGGCGCCCGTGGGCGCCATCCCCTCCCCGCTGTCGACCGGCTGCAGTCCGGACTGCGCGCCGTCGGGTTGCACGACGGCGCGAAGATCGTCGTCTACGACCAGCAGACCTCCCTCGGCGCCGCGCGCGCCTGGTGGGTGCTGCGCTGGGCCGGCCTGGAGGACGTCCGCGTCCTCGACGGCGGACTGGCCGCGTGGGTTCGCGCCGGCGGCGGGACGGCGACTGACGTCCCGAGCGTCGAGCCCGGGACCATCACCGTCCGGCCGGGGTCCGCCCCAGTCCTCACCGTCGACGAGGTCCTCCCCTTCATCGACGCGGGCGGCACGCTGCTCGATGCCCGGACTGCCGAGCGGTTCCGCGGCGAGGTCGAGCCCATCGACGTCGAGGCGGGCCATATCCCAGGCGCCCTCAACCTGCCCATCGCCGAGGTGCTCAACCCCGACGGCACCTTCGCCCCACCGGAGGTGGTCCGGGCCGCGCTCGCCGACCACGGCATACGTCTGGACGGGCCGGTCGCGACCTCGTGCGGCTCGGGGATCACCGCCGCCCAGCTCACCCTCGCCCTGCACGAGGCGGGGATCGGGTCGGCGCCGTTCATCGGGTCGTGGTCCGAGTGGATCCAGGACCCCACCCGGCCCAGGGCCACGGGTCCGGTCCCCTAGGCGCGGGATCTCGCCGACCCGGACCTCGGGCCGCGGGCGGCGCCGGAGCGCCCTCGGCCACGGCCTAGACTTGGCGATCGTGCCGAGTATGCGTGAGTCCATCGAGTCCGCCAGCCTGCCCGCCATCAAGGCAATGTCCGCGTGGCCGAGGTGGGCACCCTTCCTTCTTATCCTCGGCCTCATGGTCGCCGGCGTCTTCGTCCCGACCTACGGCTGGATCCTCATCGCGCTCGTGGCCGTCTTCCTCACCTGGCTGCTCTACCTCAGCTGGCCGCGGCTCGCCAGCTCCGAGCGCCTCCTGCGCATCGCCGTCGTCGCCATCGTCGTCGTCGCCGCCGTGACCCGGGCGAACCCCAGGACCGGCGCCTGACCCTCGGTTCCGCAGTCCTCTGAGATTGACAATCATTCTCACTTGTCGCGAGAATGATTCTCATGAAGGACCGAGGCACCCCACTCGCCGCCATGCTCGGTGCCGGCCTGCTCTCGGTGTCCCTCACCGCCTGCGGCACCGACGGGGCCCTGGAACCCGGCGGCCCCGACTCCCAAATCGAGTCGGTCCTCGATGTCGCCGCCGCCTTCTACCCTCTGGAGTTCGCGCTCGAGCAGATCGGTGGCGAGCGGCTCTCGATCACGAGCCTCACCCAGCCGGGCGCCGAGCCCCACGACGTCGAGCTCACGCCACGCCAGGTCGCCCAGCTGGCCAACGCGGACCTCGTCGTCTATCTCCAGCACTTCCAGCCCGCCGTCGACGACGCCGTGGCCTCGGTCGCGACCGGCTCCTCCCTCGACGTCTCCCCCGCCGCCGATCTCACCCTCACCGCTGCGGACCACGGCCACGAGCACGGCGATGAGGAGGACCGTGAGGCGGAGGGTTCTGGCGCTGTCGACCCGCACTTCTGGCTCGATCCGACCAGGTATGCGTCGGTCGCCGACGCGATCCGTGATCGCCTGATCGAGCTGGACCCGGAGGGAGCAGACCAGTACTCCGCTGCGGCAGCCGCGTTCACCCAGGCGCTCACGGAACTCGACGAGGAGTTCAGCAGTGCGCTCCAGCAGTGCCGGCACCGTGACCTGGTCACCGGTCACGCGGCCTTCGGCTACCTGGCCGACCGCTACGACCTGCACCAGGTCGCCATCGCCGGCCTCACCCCGGACGACGAGCCCACTGCGGCCCAGCTGAGGAACCTCGTGGCGCACGTGCGCGAGTCAGGCGTGAGCACGGTCTACGCCGAGACCCTCGCGAACCCGGCCGTCACCGAGACCGTCGCCCGGGAGGCCGGGGTGGAGGTGCGCACCCTGGACCCGCTGGAAGGGCTCACCGAGAGCTCGGCGGGCGATGACTACTTCGAGGTCATGCGGGCCAACCTCGAGGTCCTCCGCGTCGGACAGGAGTGCTCATGACGGCCTCACCGCTGGTTCTCCGCGATGCGGACTTCGGCTACGGCGAGCAGCGGGTCGTCTCCGGAGTCACCCTCGAGGTTCAGAAGGGTGACGTCGTCGCCATCCTCGGGCCGAACGGCTCAGGCAAGTCGACCATCATCCGGGGGATCCTCGGGCTCGCCGACCACCTCGGCGGAGACGTCGAGCTGCTGGGCACCCCGTTGCACCGGCTCCGGAGTCGTGCCGCCATCGGATACGTCCCCCAGCACCACTCCCTCTCGAGCTCGGTCGCCGCGACGGTGCGCGAGGTCGTCGCGAGCGGGCGCCTTGTGCGACGGCGCTGGTGGCAGCCGGAGACGGCGCGGGACCGGGAGATCGTCGAGCAGGCCCTCGAGGTCGTGCGCCTGAGCCACCGCGCCGACGAGGAGGTCAGCCACCTCTCCGGCGGCCAGCAGCGCCGCGTCCTCATCGCCAGAGCACTGGCCACCCAGCCCGACATCCTCATCATGGACGAGCCGACGGCCGGGGTGGACCAGGCCAGCCAGGTCGTCCTCGCCAAGGTCCTCGGTCGCCTCGCCCAGGCCGGCACGACGATGCTCATCGTCACGCACGAGCTCGACGCCCTCCACGACATCGTCACCCGGGTCCTGTGCGTCAACAACGGCCGGATCGACTTCACGGGGAGCTGCGCGCAGTACGACCTACACCTCGCCACCCACCCGACCGGCTCGTCCCACCACCATCACGACGAGGCCGAGGCCCCTGTGACGACGCCACTCTCGAGCGAGCCCCTCGACACCGCGGCGACGAGGCAGTCATGAGCGAGATGCTGGCGCTGGAGTTCATGCGCAACGCGCTCATCGGGGCGGTCCTCGTCGGCTTCGCAGCGCCGCTCGTCGGGATCTTCCTCGTCCAGCGGAGGATGTCCCTCATCGGTGACGGCATGGGTCACGTCGCGCTCGCGGGTGTCGCCGTCGGCGTGCTCACCGGGACCCAGCCGGTCCTCACCGCCCTCATCGCCGCGGTGCTCGCCGCGGTCGCGATCGAACTCCTCCGTCAACGCGGGGGCACGTCAGGCGACATCGCTCTGGCGGTGATGTTCTACGGCGGCATCGCGCTCGGCGTCGTCCTCCTCAGCCAGGCCTCCGGGGCGTCGTCGACCAACCTCACCGGCTACCTCTTCGGCGCGATCCTCACGACGACGCCGGCGGATCTCATCGCGTTCGCCGTGCTCTGCACGATCGTCGTGGCGACGGTGACGGTGCTGCGCAAGCGCCTCTTCGCGGTCGCCAACGACGAGGAGTACTCGCGGGCGACGGGCCTTCCTGTGACCGCCCTCAACCTCATCCTCGCCGTCCTCACAGCCGTCACGGTCGTGGTGTCGATGCGCATCGTCGGGCTGCTCCTCATCAGCGCGCTGATGATCCTGCCGAACGCCACCGCCCAGCGGATCGGCTCCAGCTTCGCCAGCACGATGCGATGGGCCGCGGTCATCGGCGTGGTGGCCGCGCTGGCCGGCGTCGTGACGTCGTACTACGCAGGGACCCCGTCGGGCGGGACCATCGTCCTCATCCTCATCGCGATCTTCCTCGTCGCGACGGGGACCGCGGCCCTGGCCCGCCGACTGGCGGCCCGCTCGTCGCGACGCCGCTCGGTCACTCAACGGGCCCTGGATCACCAGTCGTCGGATCTCTCGCACCCGGGCGGTCAGGGTCTCGAGTCGGCGGAGGAGTCGCGATGAGCACCGAGCCCCGCCGCCACACCCGCCAACGCGCAGCGCTCGCAGCCGTGCTCGAGGAGACCGACGAGTTCCTCTCCGCCCAGGAGCTGCACAACCGATTGGCCGGGTCCGGTACCAAGGTGGGGCTGGCGACGGTCTACCGCAACCTCCAGGCGATGGCGGCCGACGGCGAGGTCGACGTGCTGCGCACCGACGACGGCGAGTCGGTCTACCGCGCCTGCTCGACCGGCCACCATCACCATCTCGTCTGCCGGGAGTGCGGCCGCACGGTCGAGATCGACGGCCCCGCGGTCGAGCGGTGGGCGGCCAAGGTCAGCGCCGAGCACGGCTTCACCGACGTGACGCACACCCTGGAGATCTTCGGGCGCTGCGGCGACTGCTAGGTGTGCTGTGAGGTGGTCGGCTCGGTGACCGGCCGGTCGACGGCACCTCCATAGCGCCGGTCGCGCCGCGCATACGTCTCGATCGCCTCCCACAGATCCAGCCGGGAGTAGTCCGGCCAGAGCCGGTCCTGGAAGACGAGCTCCGCATACGCGCTCTGCCACAGCAGGAAGTTGGAGGTGCGCTGCTCACCGGAGGAGCGGATGAAGAGGTCGACGTCCGGCATGTCCGGCTCCGCGAGGTAGCGCGCCACCGTCGTCTCATCGACCCGCCGCGGCGAGAGCCGACCGCGCTTGACGTCCGCGGCGATCCGCGCGACGGCATCGCCGATCTCGGCCCGTCCGCCGTAGTTGACGCAGAAGTAGAGGGTCAGTCCCGTGTTGTTCCGGGTGAGCTGCTGCGCGACCTCGAGCTCCTTGATCACCGACGCCCAGAGCCGGGGACGACGCCCGACCCACCGCATACGAACTCCCCACGAGTGCAGCTGATCCCGCCGGCGACGGATCACGTCCCGGTTGAAGCCCATGAGGAAGCGGACCTCCTCGGGCGAGCGCTTCCAGTTCTCCGTCGAGAACGCGTACGCCGACAGGTGCGTCACCCCGATCTCGATCGCCCCCGCGACAACGTCGAGGAGCGCACCCTCACCGGCCTCGTGCCCCTTGGTGCGCGGCAGCCCGCGCTCGTTGGCCCACCGGCCGTTGCCGTCCATGACGACGGCGACGTGGCCGGGCAGGACCTCGGCCGGGATCTGCGGTGGCCGCGCGCCGGAGGGGTGCGGGAAGGGCCGGGCGTATGCGGGGGCCGCGTCGGTCATGAACCGAGCCTATGCGCGCTCGACGAGGCGGAGTGAGCGCACTCCCCGCTCGAGGTGCCACTGCAGGAAGGCGCTCGTGAGGCCGCTGCCCTCGAGACGGTGCCGCGGCTCGCTGGCGTCGGCGATCGCCCAGTCTCCGGTGAGCAGTGCCGCGAGCAGGAGGAGGGTGTCGGGCGCCGGCGCCACCGACCCGGGGGGCCGGCACGACGGACACACCACGCCGCCGGCGGCGAGGTTGAAGGCCCGGTGCGGACCGGGGTCGCCGCAGCGGGCGCAGTCGTGGAAGCTGGGGGCCCAGCCGGCGACCGCGAGCGCCCGGAGGAGGTATGCGTCGAGCACCAGCTCCGGCGCGTGCACCCCGTCCGCGAGGGCGGCGAGGGCGCCGGCGATGAGGAGGTACTGCTGGAGGTTCGGCTCGCCCTCCTCGGTGAGCCGGTCACAGGTCTCGAGCGCTGCCGCTGCCGCGGTCCACCGGGGGTAGTCGCGGGCCAGGGTGTCGCCGTAGGTCGCCAGGCTGACGGCCTGGGTGATGGTGTCGAGGTTGCGTCCTTCGTAGCACTGGACGTCAACGACCATCCCCGGCTCGAGGCGGCTCCCGAAGCGGCTCTTCGTCCGGCGCACCCCCTTGGCGACGGCGCGGATCTTTCCGCGGGTACGGGTGAGGATCGTGACGATGCGGTCGGCCTCTCCGAGCTTGTGGGTGCGCAGGACGACACCCTCTTCCCGGTACAGCGGCATACCGTCCATTCTCCCCCTGGTTCAGCTGCCAGTCCCACGCGACTCGCCAGCCCGCTGCCCTGTCTTCCCCAGCTAGGCTCTCCGCTCCCCCTGCATGCTGGTGCGCGTACAAGAACGTGACAATAGGAACGTTCTGGTACGGCGCCAGGCGTACAAGAACGTTCCTATTGTCATGTTCTTGATCGCTGACCGCTGACCGCTGGTCGCTCCTTCGGGTAGCGCACGAACTTGATCGAACATATGTTCGCACGTCGTGCTAGCGTGGCTCCATGACCGCTGTCCTGCAAGGGTCACTCTTCGACACCGCGACGCACGCGCAACCGACGCTGCGCTCGGTCGGGGCCGGGATGACGCGAGTCGCGCTGGACACCCGCTCGTGGGTCGACGTCCGTCCCGGCTGGTTGTCCGCAGCGGACGTCCTCTTCGACCACCTCGTCGAGCACGTGCCGTGGCGCGCCGAGCGTCGTCAGATGTACGAGCGGGTCGTGGACGTCCCCCGCCTGACCTGCTTCTACGGACCGAACGACCCGCTCCCCCATCACTGTCTCGACACGGCGCGCGAGCTCCTGAGCCGCCACTACGCCGACGAGCTCGGCGAGCCGTTCGTCACGGCCGGGCTTTGCTACTACCGCACCGGCGCGGACTCGGTGGCCTGGCACGGGGACCGCATCGGACGCAGCCGACGCGAGGACACCATGGTGGCGATCCTCTCGGTCGGCTCGCCCCGCACCCTGGCGCTGCGACCGAACGGCGGGCGCACCGCATACCGTCTGGGGCTGGGCCATGGTGACCTCGTCGTCATGGGTGGCGCCTGCCAGCGCGAGTGGGAGCACTGCGTCCCCAAGACCTCCGACGCGGTCGGTCCGCGGATCTCGATCCAGTTCCGCGTGGCTGGGGTGCTCTAGCCCGGTCGCCCGGCGGGCGACCAGCGTCGTCCGGCCACGTCCCGGAGGCGCGCCCTAGCTCGACCGGCTGGCTCGCGCAACCCGCTTCGACGCCGACGCCATCGCCGGCTTCTGGCCGGCGGAGGACGTCCCGGACCTGGTCCGCCGGGCCGTGGCCGCGGGGGCCGAGGTCCGGGTGCGGGGTCCCGCTCGCTTGGCGCGGGGCCGCTGCCGCGCCTCAGCCTCCGCCTGCTTCTCCCGTGCCAGGGCGAGCAGCGTGGCCAGCTCCTCCTCGAGGTAGTCGGTGATCCGGTCGACGTCCGGCACGCGCTCGCGAGCCGCGATGAGCCCGAAGTGCAGGCCACCGTCCATCCCGATGACGGTCATGTTGAGGGCGACCCCGTCAGCGACGACCGACACGGGGTAGTGCCCGAGGACGCGGGCGCCGGCTACGTAGATGGGCACCGGCGGTCCCGGGATGTTGGAGATGACGACGTTGAAGGGCGGCACGCGCTTGAACAGGTGGGAGGCGAACCACGCCTTGGCGGCCCGCGCCGTCAGCGCCGGCGGGGAGAAGTCGACGGCCTCGTCGACCAGGCCCTGAGGGATGAAGGCCTGGGAGCGTTTGGCCACCGCCGTGGTCGCCTGCATGGCGTGCAGTCGCTCGAGGGGGTCCTCAAGATGAGTGGGGAGGGGGACGAGCATGGCCGAGACCTTGTTGCCGTCCACCTGGCCGACGTCGGTGGACCGGATGCTCACCGGCATCATGGCGACGAGCGGCCGGTCCGGGAGGGCTTGGTGATCGATGAGCCAGCGCCGGAGCGCCGACGCGCACATCGCCATGACGACGTCATTGACCGAGCACTCGAAGGTGTTCTTGACCTCCTTGACCTCCGCCAGGCTCAGCGTGCGGAACGAGAACTTGCGGTGCGGCGAGATCTCCGTGTTGAGCGGGGTCGGCGGGGCCAGCGTCGGCGAGAGAGAGATGACATCGCCATCCGCGGTGCCATCCCTCCGACGGAGCATCCCGCTGATGTACGGCCGCGCGACGGAGGCGAGCGACGGTACCGACATGAGCGCGTCGGTCACGAGCTTGGTGGCCTCCAACGGTCGAGTCGCGAGGCGTAGCAAGGCATCTCGGCCGAGACGCAGGCTGCTGGGCGCCGGACGCGGCGTGAAGTCGTCCTCCGGCAGTTCACGCGGCTCGGGTGTGAGGTCGTAGAGCAGCTTGAGCATCTCCGCGCCCGTGACGCCGTCGATGGCGGCGTGGTGGATCTTCATGTAGATGCCCATCCGCCCGCGACTCAGCCCGGTGATGAGGTAGGCCTCCCACAGCGGCTTGGCGCGGTCCAGCGGTCGGGCATGGATACGCGCCACCTGCTCGGCGAGCTGGCTGTCGTTGCCCGGTCGCGGCAGGGCGATCTCACGGACGTGGTACTCGATGTCGAAGTGCTCGTCATCGATCCAGACCGGCTGGTCGAGTCCGAGGGGGACCTCCGCGAGCCGCTGCCGCATGACCGGCACGAGAGCGAGCCGTGGCTGGAGCACAGCGATGAAGCGGTCCAGGTCGAGTGGTTGCGGCGCGGACGAGGGATCGAGGATGGTCAGCCCGCCGATGTGTCCGGTGGAGTGCGGAGTCTCCAGCGCGAGGAAGGCCGCATCGAGTCCGGAAAGCCGTCGCATGTCTGCACCCTAGTGGACGTGAAGGCGCGGGGCACCGGTCGAGCGAAGGGACCGGTCCGGTGCCGAACCCGCCTCCGTCAACGGCCTCGCTCCCGCGTCCAGCACAGTCCCTCGTATGCGTGGCTCACCTGGACCGGCCGGCACACTCCGGGCTGATCGCTCCTGTCGATCGTGGCCCGTCGGACCGCGGTCAGTCGATGTGGCGGTAGAGCCGCCGGATGACCGGGTTGGGACTGAAGCGCTCCCACGCGTCCACCGGCCTGGACAGCCGATCGGCGACGCACCAGATCGTCGCCGGGTCGAAGCCGAAGCCCAAGTGGCTGCAGCGGACCTCGACGTTCTGGTGCAGGTCGGTGCTCGGCCCCATGCAGGCCCGCCAGAGGACGACGCCGTCCATCCTCGAGTACAGCGCCGTCGAGGGCACGGTCAGCTCGTCGGCGATCCGCGACCGGTCGGGGACGATGCGCGGGCGCGCGTGGATGATCCGGAGCCGCTCGAAGGTGCTGTCGGCGCGCGTCCGGTGCCCGTACGCGACCCCGAAGGGAGACCCGAGCGTGATCACCTGCCGCACCAGGTCGGGATGCTTCATGGCGAGGTGGCGTGCGTAGATGCCGCCCAGCGACCACCCGATGACGCTGACCCGCCCACCGGTGCGCTCGGCGAGATCGCTTGTCGCCTGGGGCAGTCCGGCGATGATCGCCTCGCTCGGCCCGATGTTGCGGCCGAGTCGCCAGCCTCGCACGTAGTAGTTGTGCTCGCGGAGGAACCGGCGCAGCGGCGTCGTGCTGCGGTCCGACGCGAGCAGACCGGGCAGGACGAGGACGCCGTGCCCGTCGCCGTTGGGGGCCTTCTTGAGCAGCGGCCGGGCGATCTGCATGAGCGAGATGTCCGCAACGCCGCGGAACGGCTCAGTGGCGTAGAGGAGCGTCGACGGGATCTTCCCGATCTCCCGCAGGTGGGGTGGCACGGCCTCGACGTCGAGCCCAGCGACGTCTTTGTTGAACGGGACGACATTGTCCGCATACCCGGAACTCACCTTCCAACTCTGTCACGTTGGAAGGTGAGATGGACGGGTTTGCTACCGGGCAGTTACATCCGCAGAGCCGGTCCGGGGACGGTCCGGTCTACGTATGCGTCGGCCGGGGCACCCGAATCGGCCGCGTCACGCTCGGCCCGGTTGACCGCCGACATGATCGCGCGCAGGGAGGCCTTGACGATCGACTCGTGCAGGCCGACGCCCCAGAGCACCCGGTCACCGACCGCGCACTCGACGTAGGCGGCTGCTCGGGCGTCACCTCCGGCAGAGAGCGCGTGCTCGTGGTAGTCGAGCACCCGCACGTCCACGCCGAGAGGTTGCAGAGCGTTGATGAAGGCATCGATGGGACCGTTGCCCCGACCGTGGATCGTCGTCTCCTCACCGTCGACCCGGATGATCGACTCGATGACGTCCTGCCCCTCCTCGGTGCTCGTGATCGTCGAGCGCACCGGGTAGAAGCGGCCCCACTGGTTGCCCTCTTCGGCCGAGTGGAGGTACTCGTCGGAGAAGAGCTCCCAGATCTGGGCGCTGGTGAGCTCGCCGCCGTGGGCGTCGGTCTCCGCCTGGACGACGTGGCTGAACTCGATCTGCAGGCGGCGGGGAAGGTCGAGACCGTGCTCGCTCTTGAGCAGGTAGGACACCCCGCCCTTGCCGGACTGGCTGTTGACGCGCACGACGGCCTCGTACGAGCGGCCGATGTCGTGCGGGTCGATGGGCAGGTACGGGACGCCCCAGGTGATCTCGTCGATCGTCCGGCCCTCGGCGGCGGTCCGCCGCTCCATGTCCTCGAACCCCTTCTTGATGGCGTCCTGGTGGGAGCCGGAGAAGGCCGTGTAGACGAGGTCGCCGCCCCACGGGTGCCGCTCGTGGACCGGCAGCTGGTTGCAGTACTCCACCGTGCGCCGGATCTCGGCCATGTTGGAGAAGTCGATCTCAGGATCGATGCCCTGGCTGAACAGGTTCATGCCCAAGGTGACGAGGCAGACGTTGCCGGTCCGCTCGCCGTTGCCGAACAGGCAGCCCTCGATGCGGTCGGCACCGGCGAGGAAGCCCAGCTCGGCCGCCGCGACACCTTCGCCCCGGTCGTTGTGCGGGTGCAGAGAGACAACGACCGACTCCCGCCGGTCCAGGTGCCGGATCATCCACTCGATGCTGTCCGCGTAGACGTTCGGCGTGGCCATCTCGACCGTCGCCGGCAGGTTGATGATCATCTTGTGGTCCGGCGTCGGGTCGATGACGTCGATGACCTCGTTGCAGACCCGCACGGCGAACTCGAGCTCGGTGCCGGTGTAGGACTCCGGCGAGTACTCGTAGTAGACCTTCGTGTCCGGGATGGTCTCCTCGAGCTTGCGGCACAGCCGGGCGCCCTGCAGGGCGATGTCGACGATGCCGTCCTGGTCGAGGCCGAAGACGACCCGCCGCTGCAGGACGGACGTGGAGTTGTAGAAGTGCACGATCGCCTGTTTCGCGCCGGTGATGGCGTCGAAGGTCCGCTCGATGAGGTGGTCCCGGCACTGGGTGAGCACCTGGATCGTCACGTCGTCGGGGATGTGACCACCCTCGATGAGCTCCCGGCAGAAGTCGTAGTCCGTCTGGCTCGCGCTCGGGAAGCCGACCTCGATCTCCTTGTACCCCATCCGGACCAGGAGCTTGAACATCCGCATCTTGCGTTCGGAGTCCATCGGGTCGATGAGGGCCTGGTTGCCGTCCCGCAGGTCGACGGCGCACCAGCGCGGTGCCTTCGTCATCACCTGGTCGGGCCAGGTGCGGTCAGGGAGGTGGACCTGGATCTGGTCCTGGAAGGGGACGTACTTGCCGATCGGCATCCCGGAAGGCTGCTGGGGGTGGATCACGATTCTCTACTCACTTCGTCTCGTCGGGGGTGGTGCTCAGCCGGCACAACGGACTCCGCGACGAGGACGGCCGATTCAGGCCTCGCCGCGGCAACGAAGGAGGAGGGTGTGACCCATGTGGTCCAGTATGCCTCGCTCACCAGTGCGATGCACGCTTACGTCCGCACTCTGATCACCCGGGTCGCCGGGCGCCCCCCCGACGGTTCCTGCGTCAGCCGCACATTCGCAGCCCGGTTCACCACGTCGCGCTGCCACCCGGCTCGCGCCTACTGCGTCAGCCGGACGTCCTCACCCTCCAAAGTGGCCCGGAATCCGCGCTCGACGATGTCCACCTGCTGCAGCTCGAGCCCGTCCGGCAGGCCCTCGATCTCGTGGCGGATCGTGACGAAGGTGCGGGCCAGGCCGGTGAGGATGTTCGAGAGGAACCCACCACCCTCGAGCTCGACCGACGTCGGGACCATGACGAGGCGGCCCCCCTCGACGGTGACGGTACCCGTGGCGACGACGTCGAAGGAGCGGCCGAGCAGCTCGACGCTGCGCTCCACCCGTGCCTCGTCCTCGCCGCCGGGTCCGACCGTGGTGCCCTCCCCCAGCTCGGCGGCGACGACGTCGTAGGGCACGGTGCCGGTGAGGCGCACCCAGCTCGCGGTGAGGCCGTCCTCCCCCGAGGTCACGTCCCGGCCTTCACCTTCGACGTCCAGCAGGGGTGTGCCTCCCGCAACGAGCGACCCCGAGTCCAGCTCGACGTGCGCGAACCACACCTGCTCCTGGGTGAGTCCGGCAGGAGGCTGCAGCTCCCCGGTGGGCTGGTCGGTGGGCTCAGCGCCGACCGTGCCGGTCGGGTCGGGTAGGACGTCGGCTCCCTGCTGTGCCGGACCACCGAGCGAGAACCACAGGGCTGCAACCGAGAAGGCGAGAAGGAGCAGGACCGCACCGGCGCCCAGCCCCCAGTCCAGCGCACGGGCGCGCAGCTCCCTACCCCTGACCCGGTCGCCGGGTGGCGACGGATCGTCAGGGCCGAGCAGGACCGTGTCGACCAGGACCGCGTCGGCCGGGATGTGGTCGGCGGGGACCTCGTCCACTGGGGCCTCGTCCACCGGACCCTGGTCGGCGGGGGCCGGCTCACCGGGCTGGCTGGGCACGTCTGTCCTTTCCGTGGAGCATCCGGGAGGGCCACCCACTGAGCGGTCCCACCAACGTGATGAGCGAGGGGACGAGCAGTGCCCGGACGATGAAGACGTCGATGAGGATGCCCACCCCGAGGATGAAGCCGAGCTCCTGGAACGGGCGCAGCGGAACGAGGGCGAGCAGACCGAAGCTCGCCGCGAGTGCGATGCCCGCTGCCGTGATCGCCCGCGTCGACTCGGGCGCCCCCACGCGGAGCGCCTCGCGGAGCCCCCGCTCGCGGGCGAGCTGCCAGACGTGACCGACGGCGAACAGGTTGTAGTCGGAGCCGAGCGAAAGCAGGAGCACCGAGGCGGCGAACGGGACATAGAAGGTGATGTCGTCGTGGCCCAGGTAGCCCTGGAACATCAGGACCGACAGCCCCAGCGTGGCGCCGAGGGCGAGCACGGTCGACGCCAGGAGGTACAGCGGCGCGATGAGGGCGCGCAGGAAGATGACGAGGAGGATGAGGTTCACGCTGAGGGCGACGAGCGAGATCCGCAGCAGGTCGTTCGTCGTCGCCGCGATGATCCCCGACGCCAGGGAGGTGTCACCGCCGATCCACGTCTTCACCTCACCGAGGCCGGCTGCCCCGACGAGAGAGGGGACGGACTCCTCGAGCGAGCGCAGAGTCGAGATCGCCGTGGCCTCCAGGGGCGTCGAGTCGAGGACGACGAGGTATCGAACGGCGTTTTCGGACTCCGAGACGAAGACGCCGAGGCGGTCGGCCTCCGGCAGCTGTCCTGGGCCGACGACGCCGGCGACGCCCGGCTGATCCGCGAGCTCGGCACCGAGACGCTCCAGCGCTTCGGTGTTCTCCCCCACGCCTGCCGCCTCGATGACGATCTCCGTCGGCGAGATGATGCCGGGCGCGAAGCCGGCGCTGGCGGCCTCTGCGCCCTGGGCGACAGCGCTCTCCTCCGGGAGGGACTGGACGAATCCGAGACCCAGGTCCAGGTGGCGCGCCTGGGTGGCGGCCGCCCCCAGCCCGGCGACGCACGCCGCCACGATGAGGAAGGCGGGCACCCGGTGCGTGATCGCCCGGGTGAGGAGTGAGGGGCGCTCCCTGAGGACCTCCGGCTCCGCAACGGTCTCCCGAGGCCAGAACGCGCGTGGACCGAGGATCGCCATGAGGGCAGGCACCAGCGTGATCGTCACGACGAGACCCACGAGGACCGTGAGGGCGAGCGCCGGCCCGAAGCCACGGAACAGGGCAGATCGGGCGACGATGAGGGAGGCCGTCCCCGCTGCGACCGTCACCGCGGCCACCGTCACGATCGGGGTGAAGGACGCCGTGGCCAGCCGGGCTGCCTCGAGCCGGTCGTGCCCCTCCCTGAGCCGGGTTCGTAGCCCCGATAAGTAGAAGATGCAGTAGTCGGTCACGACCCCGAGGAGCAGGGCGACGATCAGCGGCCTGAGGTCGGCCGTGATCGAGATGTCCATCAGCTCACCGGCTGCACCGGACACTCCGAGGGTCACGACGACCGCGGCCCCCACCGACAGCAGGGTCAGGGCCGGCGCGGCCAGCGACCGGAAGGTCAGCGCCACAACCGTGAGCACGGCGAGGACTGTGGCGATCTCGACGACGTGCACGAACTCGTTGAGCACGCGTCCCTGCGCGGCCCGCGCGGGGATCGAGCCGGTGACCCCCACGAACGCGTCCGCCTCATCAGTGAGCTGGTCCGCCGCGAACTCCTGCGCGGCATCGGTCTGCTGGAAGAAGGAGGTCGAGGGGTCTGCGAAGAGGAAGGTCAGGACCGTCGTGTCGTGCTCAGGAGCGTTGGGGAAGGTTCTCGCCGTATTCGTCAGGGGGATCGCGCCGATGAGCTCGGTCTCATGGGACCCCTGGTTGACGGCAACGCCCCGCATGACCGCCTCGGCCTGTGCGAGCGGATCCATGCCGTCCGCGTCGCGCTGGACGATCGCGATCCTGCTGAGCAGGGGGTACTCGAAGAGAGCGAGGGACCGCTGCTCCGCCTCGAAGCTCGCGTCCTCGGCCCCCAGCGCCTCGAGGTCGTTGGTCGAGGCCGCCATGGGAGGCAGGTAGATGAAGGTGCCCACGGCGGCTGCCGCCCACCCGACGACGAGGACCCAACGCAGGGCGACGACCACTCGGGCGTAGCCGTACCACAGCCGGGACAGACCCCGCCGGGCCGACTGGGGGGTCACGCCAGATGGAGGCGGAGGCGGCGGAGGAGGTGGAGGAGGCGCAAGCCGGGTGCTCGTCACGGCGTCCCATTCCGGGATGACAGCTCGAGACACTCCTCCGCGGCGCCGTCGGCAGTCGCCCGTGCATCCTGGATCGCGTCGAGGGCCTCCTGGATGGCCCGGGCGTCCTCGTCACGCGCGCCGACCGCGAGCTCGTCGAGCGACTCGTCGACCGCGATGTTGTACTCCGCCGAGCGGACACACGGCTCCGGCACGTCCCCACCGGCGGCTGCCGTCGACGTCTCCTGCGCAGCGCTGGTAGGAGCGACCGTGGCTGCCGTCGACGTCTCCTCCGGCGCAGCAGTGGTTGCAGTGGCAGTGGCGGTCGGAGTCGGAGCCTCGATGATCTCCTCCGCCGCTCCCACGGTGGCCAGGCGCAGCCCGAGGAGAACCACGCCGACGCCCGTGGCGAGGACGATCCCGATGATGAGGCCGGTGAGGAGCATGACGAACCGACCTGTCGGACGCGACCTCTCCGGGAGCGGGCCAGGCCCCTGTTCACGCACCCTCACGGATCCTCCTCGGGTCACGCCGTCGCTCGTCGACGGGCCGCGGTCCGGACGCGCGATCCGTGCGTCACCCTTGACCGCTGCCCGCACGATACCGGCGTGACAAACCTTGGCCGGATGCCCGGAACCGGCCGGCTCGCGCAGGGACGACCTGCCCTCGCAGGCCCGTCGAGGCGCTCCCACCGGCGCCCCGTGGAGCCGCCCAGCTCAGTCCGTCAGTCAGCGGATCCGGACCGACAGACAGGTAACGCAGCCCTCGAGCTTCTCGAACTCGGAGATGTCGACGGCCGTCACCGTGTAGCCGCGCTCCCTGAGCAGTGCCGCCGTCCGCGGGGCGCTGGCCGCCATGAGGAGGTGGTCCTCCCCGATCCGGATGACGTGTGCGCCGCCCTCCTCCGGCATCCCTTCGTACCGAGGGAAGGCGTCCTTGTCGTCGACGACCGGGTCCCAGCCGATGACCGTGCCATCGGGGAGGGCGGTGACCGCCGACTTCAGGTGCAGCGCGCGCTCGACCGGGACCATCTGGACCCGAACTCCCTTGGGGCGCATGAGCTTTGCCAGCTGATCGATACCGCGACCATTGGTGCGAGCGGTGCTCCCCACATACATCGTCGTGAGCTCTGGAGTGATGACCCGCAGCACGTCGCCACCGTCCAGGGTGCCGGGCAGCTCGATCCGACCCACCTGCAGCCCGAGCGACTCGGCGAACTCCGCGACACCCTCGATCTCGGGACGCCGCTCAGGCGCGCCCGGTGAGGTCACGACAGCGAGGTCGTCGTGCACGATGAGCACGTCCTCGACGAACACCGCGTCCGGGCAGTCGTCCGCCGGCGGCATCAGGGCGATATCCCAGCCGGCAGCCGCGAGGGCGTCGACGTAGCCCTGCCACTGCTCGAGCGCCTTCTCGTAGGACACGTCCGACTTCTCGAGGTGGGTCACCAGCCCGTCGGCGAGGCGGGGCCCGGGACGGCGAACGACGGCGAGGTTGTGAGGCACGCGCCTTAGCGTACGGCCAGTCGTCCGAGAGTCTCGTGGAGCACCTCGAGGGCGACAGCGCGGACTGTCTCCTCGCGCTCCTTCGGGAGCCCCCACGCTCCCACATGGAGCGCCATTCCTCCCGCGGCGCACACCGTCCAGAGGTCGACGCGGTGCTGGTCGACCGTGTGTGGAGCCCCGGCGTCATAGACACTGCGGAACTCAGTCGCCTCCTCCTCCCCGAGGGCGAGCGTCAGCTCGACCCGCGCGGTCGCCAGGTCGCGCTCAGGGTCTCCGAGTGCACAGTCCTCCCAGTCGATGAGGCCGACGACGCGTCCGCCGTCCCACAGGACGTTGCCGGGCCACAGGTCCCCGTGCAGGAGCACCGGCGCCGCGTCCCGGGGTCGAGGCTCCTCGATCACCGAGTCGGGGTCGACCTCGGGGAGGAGCCGCGCAAGGATCTCCCGTGCCTCCCCCGCGGGATCGACGGCAACCGGGAGCCCCAGATCGGCGATGCGCTCCACCGGCGTGGCGTGGACCTGGAGGGCGAGCCGAGCGAGAGCGGGCATCGCGACCGCCGGGTCCGGTAGGTCGGTGCTGCCCTCGAGGTACTCCAGGACGAGCCAGTCCTCGGCGCCGGGGTCGACCAGGACAGGACGAGCAACAGGGAGACCGGCGTCGGCGAGGATCGCGAGCAGCCGGCCCATCCGGCGCAGCTCCTCCCGACGGTCACCGACGTCGGTGAACCTGCTGGCGGTTCGCACGAGGACTCGACGCCGTTCGCCGGCGATGTCGAGGGACAGCAGCGCGGCCTCGGCCGAGACCCCGCCGGTCAGAGGAGTCACCGAGACCAGGCGGCCGCCGAGGCGTTCGGCGAGCGACGCATACCCCTCTGTGCCCTGCATGCAGCGAAGATAGTCCGTATGCCGCTCTCACGTTTCCGTCGCAGCATCGGGATGGCGTTGCGCGCCAAGGTCGCCGGGGAGAACCCGTCCGCCCGGGCGGCCCGCGTGTGGGGTGCGGAGGGCGAGCGGTGGTTTTCCGAGGGTGACCCGATCTGGCGGGTGCACGCGGACGCCTCGATGTTCGTCGGCGGCATCCGCTCCCTGCTGCTGCAGTCGCTGCATCCGCTGGCGATGGCGGGCGTCGATGAGCACTCCGACTACCGCAGTGATCCGTGGATGCGGGTGAGCAACACCTCGTTCTTCATCGCCCAGACGACCTTCGGGACGATCGAGAACGCCGAGCGGCTCGTCGAGTCGGTCCGTGCGATGCACGACCAGGTCGTCGGGATCGCACCCGACGGACGGCCCTACGCCGCCAGCGACCCGCACCTGCTGGGGTGGGTGCACGTCGCCGAGATCGAGACCTTCCTCACCTGCTACCAGACCTACTCCCCTACGCCGCTCACCTCGTCGGAGGCGGACAGCTACGTCTCCCAGACCGCCCACGTCGCGGAGCTGCTCGGCGTCGTCGACCCGCCGCTGGCGGTGAGCGACCTTGAGGCGGCGATCGACGCATACCGTCCCGAGCTGGAGCTCACCCCGGCGGCTCGACGTGCGGCCGACTTCCTGCTCCACGACCCACCGGTCGCGGGTCCGGAGACGCTGGGCTACCGGTTGCTCGCGAGTGCCGCGGTGCGCACCCTTGCGCCGTGGGCGCGGACGATGCTGGACATCCGGACGGCACCGGTCCCCGATGCCCTCATCCGGCGGGTCCTCAACAAGCCGGCGGTCTCAGCGGTCCGCTGGCTCCTGAACGACCCGCAGGTCGCGCGCGACCGGGTCATCGGTCACGCTGCTTCCCGCTGAGGACCGAGCGGGGCTGGCTGGAGTCGCTCAGGCGCGACGCCGGACGAGCTCCTCGGCGATCTGGACGGCGTTGAGGGCGGCACCCTTGCGCAGGTTGTCGCCGACGACGAAGAGGACGAGCCCCTTGCCTTCCGGCGCAGCCTGGTCGGTGCGAACGCGGCCGACGAAGACCTCGTCCCGCCCAGTGGCCTCGAGCGGGTTGGGGACCTCGGTCACGATGACGCCAGGGGCGTTCTTCAGCACGTCGAGCGCCTCCTCCGGACTGATGTCCTGAGCGAACTCGGCGTGGATCGCCAGGGAGTGCCCGGAGAACACCGGCACGCGCACGCAGGTGCCCGAGACCCGCAGGTCCGGGGCGTGCAGGATCCGGCGGGACTCGTTGCGGAGCTTCTGCTCCTCGTCGGTCTCGCCGCTGCCGTCGTCGACGAGCGAGCCGGCGATCGGCACGACGTTGAAGCCCACGGGCACCGCGTACACAGCAGGCGCCGGAAGCGTGAGTGAGCCGCCGTCACGGGCGAGGTCCCTGGGGTCACCGGCGGCATAGCCACCCCGCAACTGGGTGTCGAGCTCATTGACGCCGGCGCCGCCGGAGCCGGAGACGGCCTGGTAGGAGGCGACGTGCAGCCGGACCAGCCCGGCGAGGTCGTGCAGCGGCTTCAGGACCGGCATGGCAGCCATGGTCGTGCAGTTGGGGTTGGCGACGATGCCCTTCGGGATGGTGTCGAGGTCGTCGGCGTTGACCTCGCTGACGACGAGCGGCACCTCCGGGTCCTTGCGCCAGGCGCTCGAGTTGTCGATGACCGTGGCGCCGGCGGCCGCGACCTTCGGGGCCCACTCCTTCGACGTCGAACCACCGTTGGAGAACAGCGCGATGTCCAGGCCACTGAAGTCGGCCGTCGCAGTGTCCTCCACCGTGACCTCGCCGTCCTTCCAGGGCAGGGTCGTGCCCGCGGACCGCGCGGACGCGAAGAAGCGCACCTCGCTGACCGGGAACTCACGCTGGTCGAGCAGGTCGCGCATGACTGCCCCGACCTGGCCGGTGGCACCGAAGACTCCAACACGCATGTCTCGAGTGTATGCGCCGCTCACCGGATCCCTCTGGAACCGTCATCCGCCGAGACAGGGCGAGGGCTTGTCACCTCGCGCCAGAGCCTCGTGTGGAGGATGACTGTCGCCATAGCAGCACCAATCCTCCATACGAGAATGGGGACTCATTGCGGCATCGTCCACCTGCCCTCGTGTGGAGGATGACTGTCGCCATAGCAGCACCAATCCTCCACACGAGCGCGAGGACTCAGCGCGGCGCGGGCGGCCTAGAAGCCCAGGCGCTCGAGCTGCTTGGCGTCGCGCTGCCAGTCCTTGGCGACCTTGACGTGGAGGTCGAGGTAGACGCGCTGGCCGAGCAGCTCCTCGATGCCCTTGCGGGCGGTCGTCCCGACCTCACGCAGTCGCGACCCGCCCCGGCCGATGATGATCGCCTTCTGGGAGGGTCGCTCGACGAAGACGTTGACGCGGACGTCGAGCATGGGCTTGTCGTCCGGCCGGTCCTCGCGCGGGACGACCTCCTCGACGACGACGGCGAGGCTGTGGGGCAGCTCGTCGCGCACCCCTTCGAGGGCGGCCTCCCGGACCAGCTCGGCGATCATCACGATGTCGGGCTCGTCGGTGATGGTGTCCGGCGGATAGAGAGGTCCGGGCGCCGGCGGCAGGTAGGACGTGAGCAGGTCGCCGACCTCCTCCACCTGGTCGCCGCGCAGTGCCGAGCACGGGATGATCGCGTCCCAGTCCCCAAGCTGGTCGATCGCGATGAGGTGCTCGGCCAGGCGCTGCTTGTCGACGAGGTCGCTCTTCGTCGCGATCGCGACGACCGGCGTCTTCTTCGCGAGCTTGAGCTCCGAGAGCTCCCGGGCGATGAACTGGTCACCCGGCCCGACCCGCTGGTTGCTCGGCAGCACGAAGCCGACGACGTCCACGGTGAGCAGCGTCTCCCGGACGAGGTCGTTGAGCCGCTGGCCGAGCAGTGTCCTCGGCTTGTGGAGGCCCGGGGTGTCCACGAGGATCAGCTGGCTGTGATCGGTCGTGCGGATTCCGCGGATCGTGTGCCGGGTCGTCTGCGGCTTGCTCGAGGTGATCGCGACCTTCGACCCGACGAGGGCGTTGGTCAGCGTGGACTTGCCGGCGTTGGGGCGCCCGACGATGCACGCGAATCCAGCGACGTACGAAGGCGACTCAGCCACGGTCCACCTCCTGCTGGTCGGCACTCGAGTCACCGGCACCCGGAACGGCATCAGCCTCACCCCGGGATTCCGCGGCGACACCCGCCGCAGACTCGCCTCCACTCAGGAAGGGCGCCGGTGCCACGCCGTCACCCGAACGACCCCGGGTCGCCAGGAAGGTGAGCAGCAGCTGGCGCTGCAGCTCGAACATCTCCTTCTCCTCCTCGGGCTCGCCGTGGTCGTAGCCGAGAAGGTGCAGGATGCCGTGCGTCGTGAGCAGGAGGATCTCCTCCTCGAGGGCATGACCCGCAGCGGTCGCCTGCCGGGCGGCGACGCTCGGGCAGAGCACGACGTCACCGAGCATGCCGGGCTCGGGGTCCTCCCCGTCGCGACCCGGCGTGAGCTCGTCCATGGGGAAGCTCATGACGTCGGTCGGCCCGGGCAGGTCCATCCACTGCACGTGGAGGGTCTCCATCGCCGGCTCGTCGATGAGCCGGATGCACAGCTCTGACTGTGGATGCACGTGCATCTCGGTCAGGACGTAGCGCGCCAGGTCGACGAGCTCGAGCTCATCGATGCGCGCCTCGGTCTCGTTGAGGACCTCGATGCTCATGCGGGGTCCACCCCCTCGCGCCGACGGTCGTGGTGCCGGCCCGGGCGCCGGTCGCTGGGCCGCCGGTCCGACTTGTGCTGTCGCGCGTCCCACTGGCCGTACGCATCGACGATGGCCCCGACGAGCTTGTGCCGCACGACATCGGCCGCGGTGAGCTCGGCGAAGTGGACGTCCTCGAGCCCCTCGAGGATCTCGCGCACGACCCGCAGACCACTGAGGACCCCACCGGGCAGGTCGATCTGGGTCACGTCGCCGGTGACGACCATCTTCGACCCGAACCCGAGTCGGGTGAGGAACATCTTCATCTGCTCGGGCGAGGTGTTCTGCGCCTCGTCGAGGATGATGAACGCGTCGTTGAGCGTGCGACCGCGCATGTAGGCGAGTGGTGCGACCTCGATCGTCCCCGCCGCCATGAGTCGCGGGATCGACTCGGGGTCGATCATGTCGTGCAGCGCGTCGTAGAGCGGGCGGAGGTAGGGATCGATCTTGTCGGTGAGGGTGCCTGGGAGGAAGCCGAGCCGCTCCCCTGCCTCGACCGCCGGCCGGGTCAGCAGGATTCGGTTAACCTCCTTGGCCTGGAGGGCCGCCACCGCCTTGGCCATGGCGAGATAGGTCTTGCCCGTTCCGGCAGGGCCGATGCCGAAGACGATGGTGTTGGTGTCGATCGCGTCGACGTACTGCTTCTGCCCCAGCGTCTTCGGCCGGATGGTGCGGCCGCGGCTGGAGACAATGTTCTGGGTGAGCACCTCCGCCGGTCGCTCCCGGGTCCGGTCCCTGAGCATCGAGATCGACCGCTCCACGGCGTCACGGTTCAGCGACTGACCGGCGGCGAGGATCTCGAGCATCTCGTCGAGGAGTCGCTCGACGACCTGGACCTCCTCCGAGGGGCCGGTGAGGTACACCTCATTGCCGCGCACCTGCACGACGAGGCGCGGGAAGGCGCGCTCGATCGTCCGGAGCATCTCGTCGGCCGGCCCGAGCAGGCCGACCATCTCGACGTCGTCGGGGATGACGACGGTGTGGGTGGGGAACGGCCGACCCCCGGCCGGCGAAGTGGCTTCAGTCATCGTGCTCGCAGTCTAGGTGCTGTCGCATCCCGCGGCCGGGCTCCGAGGAGCGCATCAACCCGGAGGCCACCCCATGTTCCGTCCACCGAGGAGGTGCAGGTGGGTGTGGAAGACGACCTGCCCGCCGTCCCGGCCGGTGTTGAAGACGAGCCGGTATCCCTGGTCGAGACCCTCCTGCTGCGCGACCTTGTCCGCGAGCGTGATGAGCGCATCCGTCCCGCCCTGCGCCGCCGTCTCCGCGGCGTTGGCCGCGTGCCGCCGGGGGATGACGAGCACGTGGACCGGAGCCTGGGGGTTCAGGTCGCGGAAGGCGATCGCGTGGTCGTTCGTCGCGACGACCTCGGCAGGGATCTCCCCGGAGACGATCCTGCAGAACAGGCAGTGCGGATCCGGAGTGGTGGTCTCGTTCTCGCTGCTCATGGGCACCAAGTCAACACGATGCGTTCAGCTCGAGCGAACCCCAGGTGAGTGTCCGGTTGGACACACGACTGAGGACACGTCAACCTGCCGCCCGGTCTGCGCGTCCCCTATTCGTGACAATGGCTGCCATGACTACCGAGCACCCGGTGAGTGCCGCGGATGCCGGGGTGAGCGAGCTCTACGCCACCCACTGGCACGCTCTGGTGCGCCTCGCATACCTCATGGTCCATGACGTCACCCTGGCCGAGGACCTGGTCCAGGACGCCCTCATCGGCGTCCATCAGCGGTGGGGTCGGCTGCGTGACTCCCATGCCGCTCTGGCATATGTGCGGCGCTCCGTGGTGAACGGCGCGCGCTCCGCGTTGCGGCACCAGGTGGTCGTCGACCGCTACGCCCAGCGCACCGGCGCCGAGGAGTCGGTGGTGAGTGCCGAGCACAGCGCCATGGAGCACGCCGAGCACGACGCGATGCTCCAGGCCCTCTCGCAGCTCTCCGACAAGCAACGTGAGGTGCTCATCCTGCGCTACTACAGCGACCTGTCCGAGGCAGACATCGCGGACACCCTCGAGATCAGCCGCGGGGCGGTCAAGACCCATGCCCACCGTGGCCTCGCCCGGCTGCGCACGATCCTCGAGGACACGTCCGCCACTACCTACAGGAGCGGTGAGTGACATGCGACCCGACGATCTGACCTCGGCCCGCCGCGCGCACGACGACCTCGAGTTGCGGCTGCGCGACGCGCTGCACCACCGCGCCCAGGACGCAAGCCCGCAGTACCGGCTGGACTCCGTCCTCGAGCGCGCCAACTCCGCACCTCGGCGCGGCGTCGGGGCAGCGGCACCCTGGGCCATCGGCCTGGTCGCCGCAGCTGTGGTCCTCGCGCTCGCCCTCGTCCTGCCTGGACTCATCGGCGGTCCCGAGGACCCGGAAGTGCCCGCTGGGACACCGACGCCCACGGAGACCGTCCCGAGCGAGGCTCCGACCACCGCTCCATCGGACACCGCCGAGCCCACGACGAGCACACCGACGACCTCCCCGACCGGCACCGACGAGGCCACTCTGGCCGCCCTCCCCGTGTACCACCCGGCCCACATCGGGTCCGCCATCGACCGGATCCGGCTCTACCGCGAGTGGGTCAACATCGAGGGCGTCTACCGGGACGCCCCGGTCGAGGACAAGCTCTCCGCAGCGGTGTCCGCTGCGCTGGCCGGTTACGCGCCCGGCACGGACGGCTACCTCAACTACTGGTACGGCGTCGAGCTCGAGTCGGCATCCGTCTCGGGCGGGAAGATCACGCTCCGGCTCTCCGGCCCGGGGTCCTCGGACGTGAGCGACGAAGAAGCCAGGATCAGCGTCCAGCAGCTCGTGTGGACCGCGCAGGCGGCGGTCGGGCAGGGCACGCTCCCGGTCCGCTTCGAGATCGCGGACGGGTCGACCCGCCTGTTCGGCAGGCTACCCATCGACCGCGACTACAACCGGCCCGCATCGAGCGACCTGTACCACGAGGACCTCGCGCCCATCTGGATCACGAGCCCCACCCGCGGCCAGGTGATCAGCGGGAACGACGTCGTGATCACGGGTGAGGCGACCGTCTTCGAGGCGACCTACCTCTGGGAGCTCATCGACGGGGACACCGGCTCGGTTCTGCGCTCCGGCCATGGACAGGCGAGCGAGGGCGCACCGGCTCGCGGGACCTACGAGATCCGGCTCGGCCGGCTCGAGCCCGGCGAGTACATCATCCGCGTGTTCGAGCTGAGCATGGCGGACGGCACGACGGTCAACGCAGAGCAGCTGATCGGGTTCACGGTCCGCTGACACTGTCCCCTGGCGACGGCATCGCGACGTGCTCCGCCTCCTCGGCCGTGGCCCTAGCGCCAGCGCTCGCGGGCGCTGAGCACCGCGAGCGCAGCCGGACCCGCGGATGAGCTGCGCAGGACGGTGTGACCGATCCGGACGGTCCTGGCGCCCGCCTCGGTGAAAGCGGTCAGCTCCTCGGGAGCGATGCCGCCCTCCGGCCCGACGATGAGGAGAACCTCGCCCTCCGGCGGCAGCTCGGCAGTCGCCAGCGGCTCGGTCGCCTCCTCGTGCAGGACGTATGCGACGGTCGCCTGCTCGATGCGCCGCACCAGACCGGACCGGTCCACGAGCGGCTCCACCTCGGGGAAGCGGGCGCGGCGCGACTGCTTCGCGGCGGCCCGGACGAGGTCGACCCACTTGCCGTGGGACCGGCGTCCGCGGTCACCGCGCCACTGGACGATGCTGCGCTGGGCCTGCCAGGGCACGATCCCGTCGACGCCGAGCTCGGTCGCGGCCTCGATGGCCTGGTCGTCCCGATCCCCCTTGGCGAGTGCTTGGACGAGGACGAACCGTGGTGCGGGAGGGAGCTCCTCGATGACGTCGACGACAGTCACCTCGAGGCCGTCGTGGCCCGCCGCGAGGACCTCGGCGATGGCCCGGAGCCCCACCCCGTCGACGAGATCGACCTCCTCTCCCGGGCCGATCCTGCGGACGACTGCCGCGTGACGGCCTTCCGGCCCGTCGAGCGCGAGTCGGCTGCCCGAGCGCGCGCTTCGCAGCGCATCCGGAGAGGTGACGAAGACGGGCCGGGTCATGGCAGTGATGTTCCCACGCCGCAGAGGCGGTCGAAGGACGATCCGACTCAGCGGCTCTTGAAGGCGTCCTTCAGCTTGCCGAAGAGGCCGTGGTCGGCGGGCGCGACCTTGCCTGTGGGCCGCTCCTCACCACGTGCCGCGGCCAGTTCCCGCAGCAGCCGCTCCTGCTCGGCGTCCAGCCGGGTCGGGGTGCGCACGTCGATGTGGACGATGATGTCGCCCCGCCCGCTGCCGCGCAGGTGGGTCACACCAAGGCCCTTGAGGGTGATCGTCTCGCCGGGCTGGGTGCCCGGAGCCAGGACGATGTCCTGCACGCCGTCGAAGGTCTCCAGGACCAGGGTCGCGCCGAGTGCCGCCGCAGTCATCGGCACCTCGATCCGCGTGTGCAGGTCGTCGCCGCGGCGGGTGAACGTCTCGTGCGGGCGCACTCGCACCTCGACGTAGAGGTCGCCGTTCGGTCCGCCGCCCGGGCCGATCTCGGCCTGCCCCTGGAGCTGGATCCGGGTGCCGGTGTCGACACCGGCAGGGACCCGGATCTTCAGGGGGCGACGCTGCCGCACCCGTCCGTCGCCGCTGCAGTCGTGGCACGGGTGGGTGATGATGTCGCCGAACCCCTGGCACGCCATACACGGTCGGGTGGTCATCACCTGGCCCAAGAAGCTGCGCTGGACGTGCTGGGTCTCGCCGCGCCCGCCGCAGATGTCGCAGACGCGCCGACCCGTCCCGGGCTGGGCACCCTCACCGTGACAGGTCGGGCAGAGGACGGCGGTGTCGATGAGCAGTTCGGTCTCGCCACCGAAGACCGCCGTCTCGAGATCGATCTCCTGGCGGACCAGTCCGTCCTGGCCACGCTGCCGACGCGGGCGTGGACCACGACCGGCGCCGCCGGAGCCCTGACCGAAGAAGGCGTCCATGATGTCGCTGAACGAGAAGTTCTGGCCGAACCCGCTGGTGCCTCCCGCGTACGGGTCCGCCCCCATGTCGTACGAGCGACGTTTCTCCGGGTCCGAGAGGACGTCATAGGCCTGGGAGACCTTCTTGAACTGCTCCTCGGCCTCCGGGCCGGGGTTGACGTCCGGGTGCAGCCGGCGGGCGCTGCGGCGGTAGGCGCGCTTGATCTCCTCGGGCGACGCGTCCCGTGAGACGCCCAGGTCGGCGTAGTAGTCGTTCAACGAAAGTCCTGCGATCAGTGGTCGGAGTGGGTGGCTGGTGGTCGGTATGCGTCAATCGCCGGCATCGGGGAGCATCACTCGGCGAGGATCCGGCTGACGTACGTGGCGACAGCCCGGACCGCCGCCATGGTGCTGGGGTAGTCCATCCGCGTCGGGCCCACGACGCCGAGGCCGGCCACGCGGTCGGCCCCAGGACCGTATCCGGTGGAAACCACCGACGTCGACTGCAGCTCCGCGAACGGGTTCTCGTGGCCGATACGCACGGCCAGGCGACTTCCGCCCTCGACGTTGCCGTCGCCGGCGGTCCCAATGAGCTTGAGCAGGATGACGTGCTGCTCCAGCGCCTCGAGGACGTCATGGAGCTGCGCTGTGAAGTCCAGACCGGAGCGGGCGAGGTTCGCCGTGCCGGCCATGACCACCCGCTCCTCGCGCTCGGGGACGAGCGCTTCGTCGAGCGCCGCGGTGATCGATCGCACGACGTCACGCTGACTCGCCTCGAAGGCCGAGGGCAGCGCCTCGAGCGCAGCGGACGCCTCGACCAGGGTCTTGCCGACCGTTGCCTCGTTGATCCGGGTGCGCACCAGGGAGATGAGGTCGAGACCGGCCTCGTCGATCTCGGTCCCGACATCGACGACGCGCTGCTCGACCCGCCCGGTGTTGAGGATGAGGACGACCATGACGCGCGGACCCCCGAGGGGGACGAGCTCGAGGTGGCGCACCGTCGACTTGGAGATCGACGGGTACTGCATGACAGCCACCTGGCGGGTGAGCGTGGCGAGCAGTCGGACCGTGCGGTCCACGACGTCATCGAGGTCGACCGCTCCGTCGAGGAACTGGGCGATGGCGAGCCGCTCGGCCGGGCTCATCGGCTTGATCGTCGAGAGCCGGTCGACGAAGAGCCGGTACCCGGCGTCGGTCGGGACGCGTCCTGCCGACGTGTGCGGCGCGACGATGAGGCCGGCCTCCTCGAGAGCCGCCATGTCATTCCGGACAGTCGCGGCGGAGACGCCGAGGTGGTGCCGCTCGAGGAGTGCCTTGCTGCCGACCGGCTCGGAGGTCTGGACGTAGTCCTGGACGATCGCGCGCAGCACCTGAAGGCGTCTGTCGTCGCTCATCCTCACTCCTCTCGGTCAGGCACGGACTTGTCGGTGCGCCGTGGTGTTCGGCATCTGTTCCGGTGAGTCTGTGGGCGCCAGTGGGTCGTGTCCGTGCGTGTTGTGTCGGCGCATGTCCGGACCCGGCGTGGCGTCCTGGCACTCACCCTCTCCGAGTGCCAATCTTACTGGGTGAATCGATATGGCTCCGACGTCCTGAGCGGGGACTGGCGTCGTGGACGCCGTCCCACGTCGACACCCCATGCCGTCTCCATCGGCGATGTCGTCGAGGAGGTCGAGACCGGCTGGTGCGGTGCCGTGACCCGCACGGAGAAGAGCGGCGGGGTCCACGTCGTCGTCCTCGAGGACCGGCACGGTCGCACCAGGACCTTCCCTCTCGGTCCCGGGTTCCTCATCGACGGTGCCCCCGTCATCCTCACCCCACCCGCGGCGCCCGCCCGGCCCGCGGCACCAGCCAGGACCGCCAGCGGGTCGGTGGCCGTGCCCGGTCTGCGTGCCCGCGTCGCTCGCGGCTCGCGCATCCTCGTCGAGGGCAAGCACGACGCCGAGCTCGTCGAGAAGGTGTGGGGCGACGACCTGCGGATCGAGGGTGTCGTCGTCGAGATGCTCGACGGCGTCGATGATCTCGCGGCCGCCATCGCCGACTTCGGGCCGGAGCCCGGCCGTCGGCTGGGCATCCTCGTCGACCATCTCGTCCCCGGGACCAAGGAGTGGCGAGTCGTCGAGGAGGCGAGGTCCCTGCGGCCGTACAACGCGCATACCCTCATCCTCGGCCACCCCTACGTCGATGTCTGGCAGTCGGTCCGGCCCGAGCGCCTCGGCCTGTCGGCCTGGCCCGAGATCCCGCGAGGGACGCCATGGAAGGCCGGGATCTGCCGGCACCTGGGGTGGCCACACGAGACCGTTGCCGACATTGGCATCGCGTGGCAACGCATCCTGTCCACGGTCCGGACCTATGCTGATCTGGAGCCCACTCTGCTCGCCAGCATCGAGGAGCTCATCGACTTCGTGACGGCGCCCCACACCGGCGCCGCGAGTTGAGAGGACGCACCATGAGCACCACACCCGAGCAGCCGAGCACCGACCCCGTCGAGCCGGAGCACACTCCCGAGGTCCCCGACCTCGAGCTGGACGCTCCCCCTGCCGACGCTCCTCCTGCCGACGCGCCCGCGCCCCCACCGGCTCCCGAGGCCTCCGCGTGGTCGGCGGGTGGGACCCCGGCCCCTAGCGCAGGCGACGCGCCCGCACCTCCCCCGCCCACCGCATACGGGGAGCCGGCCTCGGGCGCGTACGGTCAGGCGCCCCCTCCGCCGGCGGGAGCCTACGGACAGGCACCTCCCCCGCCGCCCGGTGCCTACGGGCAGGCTCCGCCTCCCGCTCCGGGAGCGTACGGCCAGGCCTATGGCCAGGTGACGTCCCCGCCGCTGACCCAGAGTGAGGAGCGGGGCTGGGCGCTCGCCGCCCACCTCGGTGTGCTCGTGGCCGGCTTCCTGGCGCCGCTGATCATCTGGCTCGTGTTCAAGGACCGAGGGCGCTTCCTGGAGCACCACGCCAAGGAGTCGCTCAACTTCCAGATCACGGTGACGATCGCACTCATCGTCGCCATGATCACCGCGCTTCTCGTGGTCGGCATCTTCCTGGCCCTGGTCCTCGTGCCGTGGATGATCGTCATGCCGATCATCGCGGCGGTGAAGGCGAACAGCGGTGAGTGGTATCGCTACCCGCTCACGCTGCGCCTGGTGAAGTGAGCGACCTGCTCATCACCGGCTGACGACCACTCGCGAAGGTCGGGAACCGAAGGTTTCAGGCTGCACTTCGACGCGGCGGCACGCGCGAACACCGCCCGCGCGGGGTCGGGGATGCGGCGAGCCGGGGTCGCTTCTTCGACGGATCGCCAGCCTGCGTTGACCAGCGGGCGGTCGTATGCGGTGGCGGCCTCAGGATCGCCCCTGACCGACCCCTGGGGGCGCCCCTGAACTCCGGCCGAATGGGTAGATCCGCGGTCGTGCGAGGCGTTCACTTGAGAGTGAGCCCAGACCGAACCCACACCGAGGAGCACAGCATGAGCCAGTACACCCAGCCCCCCACGAGCTACCAGAGCGCATCCGTCGGACTCGACACCGAGCAGCGCAACCTGGGGACCATCGCCCACGTCACCCCGCTCGTGCTCATGCTCGTCAGCGGCGGCCTCGCGGGCTTCATCGGTTCCCTCGTCGTGTACCTCTACGCCAAGGACCGCGGCCCCGCCGCCCGTGCCTACGCAGCCAGCGCGCTCAATGTCCAGATCACGGTCTGCATCGCCGCGGCGATCTCGTACGCGCTGATGCTCGTCCTCATCGGCTTCGTCACGCTGCCGGTCGTCCTGCTGTTCGGCCTCATCGTCCACGCCGTGGGCGCCCTGAAGGCGAACAAGGGCGAGCGCTTCGACCCGCCGCTGACGATCGCGTTCGTGAGCTGATCCGACCTTGTAGGTCCATGCGACGTCCCTCGGCCACTCGGCCGGGGGGTGTCTCATTTCCACGACACGTCGCTGAGCGGGTGTCCAGACGCGCACTTCACCGCACGGCCACGCACCCACAGCGGAGGCACCCTGCCTCTGGGTGCTCGGACGCGCACACCACCGCACGGACACGCACCC
>Ga0209722_1000426_pt1 | contig 47350 bp, 65 predicted proteins | sample BioC12SIPDNA_2_FD_185745 | JGI IMG/M metagenome (GOLD analysis project Ga0209722, IMG submission 185745) | Anaerobic biogas reactor microbial communites from Washington, USA - Biogas_R1_A C12 SIP DNA (SPAdes) (version 2) | ecosystem: Engineered > Bioreactor > Anaerobic > Unclassified | place... | reverse complement strand
CACACCCGGCTTGCTATGCGCTTCCGTCCGGCAGCCGCCTGCAATGTCCAGACGGTATTTCTGTGGATGCGCAAGACAGGCAGCCCCACAGGCACCATGACGCTGCAACTCCAAACGAGCTTAGGGGGTGGCACGCCAACCGGCACCCCGGTGACCGTCAACGCGACCACCACGAAAACAGAGGCGAGCCTGCCGACAGGGGTCTTCACGCGCATCCGTTTCGACTTCCCGGCGCCGATCCCGCTCGCGGGGAATACACGCTATCACCTGGTCCTCACCACGACCCGGGCACCGAGCGCCGCCAACTATGTCGAGTGGCTCGGCACGTCTTCCGGCGGGCCGTCGGATGGACTCGGGCTTGGCTATGACGGCGCGTGGGGGTTTATCAACTTCCCCGCGGTAATTCTGGAGCTATCGATCTGCGTGCTGGCAATGGCGCCCGGTGAGACGCGCCGCGCGATCGAGACCGTGACCGGACCGGACGGGACCACGCTCTACTACTTGCGCGACACGACCAGCATCGCGGACCATGGCGAGATCCGCCGCGTGTTCACCTCGGATATCGCGCCCGTCTCGAACGGGAACATGGACAAGCGCAACGCGGCCAACGCGCTCTATGATGCCGCCCATGCCTGGCTCGACCGCTACGCTGTGACGCAGACCGTCTACAACTGCACGCTGGCAAAGGTCTACCAGGACCTGCAGCCCGGGCAGCTCGTACGGCTCGCCTACAAGGGGTATGTGACGAACGCCGACGGCGACCCGATCGCCTGGCGCGATGTGGATGATGATTTCTGGGTCGTGCGCGTCACCGAGACACACAGCAACACCGGCCCGGCGACGCAGGTCGAATTGTCGAACATCGACCGCGCTCGTCAGGATATGTCGAGCCTGATCGTCGGCGCGCTAGAAGCGGTCAGCCTGAAGAATGTCACCGTGCAACCGTACCCGGCGGTGTTCAGCTACGTCTATACCGATTTCGTGCAGAACTACTACTCCGCGCCGACGCCGCACGGAACCTTTGACCTGGGTAAGCGAGCGAGCTTCGCCATCTCGATTGATGACACCGTAACGGAAATTCTGCGGGTGAAAGTCAAGGTGAAGACGCGTCCGCTCTATACGCTGACGCTTTTCGACCCCTACAGCAACTCGCCGAAACTGCTCTACAACTACGCCGTGCTCGAGGGCTCCAATTATCCGGGGCGCATTGCGGCCTACCTGAACGGGACGGACATCACAGCCGCGCTCGGTGGGCCGTGGCAAGACGGCGCGGGGGAGAACAGCGAGTGGGAAGAAGAGTTCGACCTGACCGATATGATCCTGGCGGCCGGCGGCCAGGGCAATCACTTGCTGGAGTTCGAAAGCTCCAGCCGGACGGGCGGCGGGTCTGACTCGGTCCAGGTCGCAGGGCACGAGCAGAGCCTGACGCTGTACGGCTCGAGCGGCGTGGTCGAGTGCACGATCAACATCTACGCCATTGTGCAGGCGATTAAGGTGTAGACGATGATGCGCCTCTGTTCCTTCGGGCTGATGGTCATCACGCTGCTGGCGCTGCTCCTGCTTGCCGCCGCTCCCGCGCACGCGCAAGACGACCCGCGTGGATGGCTGTTCGTGCCGGACCTCTGGCTCTCGACGCGCATCGACCCGCTGCCGATCGTCAATCGAGCGTATGACATGACGGCGATCGGGACAGGTGTGGGCTGGCTCGAAGGTACCGCCTGGATCACGATGGACGCCTGGTCGCGGACGGTGCTGGCCGCGCACAACTACGGTGAGTTTCACCGGCTGCATGAAATCGAGGTCGGAGCGTGGATCTACGTCGCCGACTGGCCGCATAGCACGACCGTCGAAGGGTATCGCGTGGTCTTGATGACCACGACAACCCCCGACGATATCACCTGGCTGGTGCCAACGCTCGAGGAAACACTGACGCTCATCACGTGCGCAGGCGCGCGAGACGAGCTGCGCTTAATCGTCCACGCCGAGAGAGCGTGGTAAAAGCCCGCTCGACCGGCGAAGGGGCCACCGCCAGGGCAGGCTATCGAGAGTATACGACAGGCCCGTGGATTGGGGCAAGACATGGAAGCAATCAACTACGAAGGCATTGAGGCCGTCTTGCTGCACAACCTGAGCGGGATGGGCGTCTTAGTGGTGCTCATCATCGGGTGGTGGCGGTCGCGCAACGATGCGAAGAACGCGCAAACCGAGCAAATCAAGACGCTTTCGGCGGCGCTGCAAGCCGCGCTTGGCTCGCTAGAGGTAATGCGCGCGCGACAGGACGCCACCGAACAGGCGTTGTCACGGGAGCGAGAGTCCGCCAGCGCAGATCGGATCGCGCAACAGAACGCACTCGACAAGTTAAGCGATCAGATGGACGGCTTGCGCAAAGAGAACGCGCAACTGAAAGCGCGCGTTGCCTCGCTGGAAGCCGAGCGGGATGCGCTGCGTAAGGAACGGGACGCGCTGCGCAAAGAGCGGGATGAGCTAAATCGCGACCAAGCGCAAATGACCACGCGCATTGAGGAACTAGAGCGCGAGGTGATGGCGCTCAAAAAGAAGGATACCGGCCCGCTCGAAGCACCGAGCGACGAACCGGGCGAAGCGGCGGCGGAGACGCCAGAGCCGAAAGAAGGGCAGGAGTGATGGAGCTTGACCAGGAACTATTGACGCAGGCACTTGTCGCGCTCGCCGCGTTGGTCGGCGGGGCGGTGGGACTGGCGCTGACCGCGCTGGTGCTCAAGTACGCCGCGAAGTGGTTTAAGGACTTTGCGGCCATCGTGCGCGACTACACGCCGCGCGTGATTGAGCAGGTCAACGAACCGACCGACCCGGTAAACGTGCAGCTCGACAAGTGGCTGGATCGCATCTATCCGTATGGTTGGGACATGCTGGCGGCGAAGGTGCTCCCGCCCATGCTACGCGCGGCGGCGGACGCAATCGCGGCGCAGGAGCCAGTGCCAGCACGCGCCCCGCAGTCGCAGCCGCAGGAGACGCTGCGCAGTGAGTGAACAGTGGGTGAGGCTGCCGCTAGCGGACTTGCAATACATCGAGAGCGCGTTGCGGCTGGCTGAGGCGCAACCGGACGTCAAGCCGACGGTGCGCGAGGCGGCGCTGCGTGCGATGACCGTGCTGCGCCGCAACTACCAGCACGCAGAAGCGCCGTGCGTGACAGCGACCGTGCCCGCGTATCCATCTCAGACGGTGACCGGCGCATGAAGCGGCTGGCGGTACTGCTGGCGCTCGTGCTGCTGTGTGCGCTGCCTGTTGCGGTTGCGCAAGGCCCCGGCACGCCTACGCCAGAAGTAGAGGTATTGTCCTGGAACGCAGAGACGGGGGAGCTGCACGTTGTCATTCGTATGCCGCAAGCAACCGCCACCGCGACGCCCGTACCTGTGGCTACTGAGACGCCGAGCGCGACGCCCACGAGTACGCCCACCGCGACGCTGACGCCGAGCGCCACGCCTACCGCTACCAGCACGCCCGAACGGGTGTGCATGGGCACGGTGCGCGCAACCCCGTCGCTAAATATCCGTAATGCGCCCAACGCCAGCGCAACCGCGATAGCGAAGGCGCAGCCCGGCACGCGCTGGCAACTGTTCGAGGTCGAGTACCTCGGCAATGACGAATGGGTGCGCGTGCAGCTCGCAGACGGGCGCGCGGCGTGGATGGCGGCGTACTATGCGGGACAGACGTATGTGGAGTACGACAGCAGCGCGGGCTGCGCGCTGGTGCGCTGGGGCGACAGCAGCAACCCGTTTGTGACGGACACGCCCGCCGGACCATCTGCCACGCCGAGCATCACGCCCACACCGAGCGCGACCCACACGCCCGCGCCATTTGTGACACCGACGCCGGAGACGATGGGCGTGGGCTGGACCACGATGTTTGGGTATGACCCGGCGCTGTACGAGGTGGGGGAGTCGCTGCGCGGCAAGGGCTACCAGCCCGCGATTGTGCTGACTTCGAACGCCAGCGAGTCATGCGCCTGGGCCGCGCGCAATTGGCAGGTCGTGGTGCGGCCCTGGTACGCGCTAGGGCTTGGCGACGCCCCGGACCTATCACTGACGCCGGAAGCGTCCGCGCGCGCGCGTGTGCGCGACCTGGAAGGCTACGTGGGGCTGCTATGCGCTGACTCTGCGAACGTCACGGTGCAATTGACCAACGAAGTGACGTTCCCGTCTGCGGCGTACCTGAACCGCTGGATACTCGCGGCGTGCGCGGAATGTGACGCGCGGGGCTGGCATTGTGCGCCGATTGCCCTGTCTGTCGGTACGCCCGAACTAGACTGGATGCCCACGCTGCGCCCGGCGCTGGCGGCGCTACACGAGGGCGACCACGCGCTGATCTATCACGCCTATGGTTATGAGCGCGACGGGATGTTGTGCGACCTCGCGGCGGTGTGGACCGTGTGGCGCGTGCGCCTGCTGCGGCTGGCGGCGGGGGATGTGCCCTGGCCGCGCGTGGTGGCGGGCGAGGTGGCGCGCGGGGCGGGGGATGTCGCGCCCATCGTCTCAGACGCGGCGTGCTTCGTGCGCTATGCGGACGGGCTGTATAACACCGCCGCGCTGTGGTATTCGGGCAGCGAGAGCGCATGGAGCGGGGCGCGCTGGTTTGGCGACGCGATGCGCGAGCTGGTGCGGGTGCTATGACCTACGCAGTGGTAATGTGGCTTGCGGAGACAACGACCGGCGGCACGGTGTACATCGCGCGCCATCCTGAGCTGTCGGGCTGCTTTGCGCAGGGCGACACGCCCGGCGAAGCGCGGGCGACGCTCGATGACGTGCGCGCGGCGTATCTGGCGCACCTGGCCGCGCACGGGCTGCCCGTACCGGCAGCGGCGCAGATGCACGACGGGGATACGGTGCGCGTGCACGCGGGCGCGCTGTGAAGGTATCCGGAATGACCAATCTCATACGTGATTGCGAGGTGTTGACATGCGCGGAATGATGCGATTGGCGCTGTTAGGCGTGCCGGGGGCGCAGATCGGGGGCAGCGTCCCGTTCGGTGAGGGCGGCACCGTCTATGGCGTGTCGTGGGATGGCGGCGCAGACCCGACGCTGACGCGCACCGATGACGCGGTGGGGATGGTCGCCAACGCTGGCGTGGATATGACGCCTGTAGATAACGACTTCGACACCGCCGACATCTACAAGGACATCACTGAGGTCACGGACGCGCTCGGCAATGTCTTCGTGAGAATTCCGAAGTTTTACATCGAGAAGACCGCCAACGGTGCGGCGCGCACGTGGCGCATCAGCAAGACCGGGCCGGGCAGCACCGGGTATCTGCCCGCCTGCTTTTGGGATTTTACGAACAATCGGGCGCTCGATTATGTCGATGTGGGAAAGTACCCTGCGTCGCTGAGCGGCGACAGCAAACTGGAAAGCAAACCGGGCGTCTACCCGCTGATATCCCAAAACATCGTCCAGTTCCGAGGCTATGCACAGGCCAATGGTCCAGGGTATCAGCAGCTCGATATCCACGTAGTGGACGCGCTGCAAACGCTCTTTATCGTCGAGTTCGCCACACTCCACTCGCAGGGCGTGATGGCGGGCTACACCAGCGGCCGCTACACCGCGACCGAACTCGCGACCGTCACAGAGAGCAATACCAACCGCATCGTCGTCGCCAACGCAACCGCCGCGCTCTACCGCATCGGGCAGGCAATTAGTGTAGGGACGACGCAGGGCGGCAACCAGGTCTTTTACGGCAGGACCATCGAGGACATCGTCCCCTATGACGGCTCCAATATGGCAATCGAGTTTGACGGCGACCCGGTTGACATAACCGCCGGGAACCTCCTGTACAACACCGCCTGGCGCAACGACTTCTCGGGTTGGATAGCCGCCAGCAGTGGCAGCCTGGTGAGCAACAGCGACGGCAAGTACCCGATGATGTACAGGGGCATCGAGAATCTCTGGGGCAATGTCTATCAGTTTGTGGATGGCGTCAACATCAACGACTGGCAGGCGTGGGTGTGCCGCGACGCCAGCCAGTACGCGAGCAACCTGTTCGCGGCGCCATATGAGCAGCTTAGCTACGCCAACCACGACGCCAATGGGTATGCGGTGGAGATGGGGCAAGACCCGGATCGACCGTTTGCAGAGCTCCCGGTGGCGATCGACGCGTCTGCGGTCAACTCAGCTTATAAGGACTACTACTATCAAGCGAGCGGTCAGCGCATTGCCCTGTGGGGCGGGTGCTGGAACAGCGGCGCCCGTGCGGGGCTGTCGTGCTGGTACCTGAGCAGCTCCTCGTCGTACGCGTGCGTGGTCCTGGGCGGCCGGCTTCTTAAAAAAGCTCTGTAGGGGGGTCTGGGGGATCACCCCCAGCCTTAGCGCGATGAAGTGAAAAGAATACAGGGGTTTGGTGTGCGTGCTTGCCCAGTGGGGCGGGAACTGGAACAACGGCGCCAATGCGGGGCTGTCGTACTGGAACCTGAACAACACCTCGTCGAACGCGAACGTGAACCTGGGCGGCCGGCCTCTTGTTAGCATGCGGATGAATCGGAAAGGCACACCATACTCCTCACCGCTTGGTGAAAATGAAGCCGCACAGAGCAGGGTTTAGTAGGCGACAGCTCGAACCACCTTGAGGCTAATAAGAAGTTGTCATGAAGCGCGTTGGGCACCTTTACGAGCGGATCTGCGACCTGGAGAATATCAAGCAGGCGATCATGAAGGCGTCGCTCGGCAAGCGGCAGAAAAAGCATGTCCAGCGCGTCCTTGCCGATCCCGACCGCCATGCAGCGACGGTGCGCGAGATGCTCTTGGCGCGCACCTATGTGCCGTCACCTTATACCATCAAGGTTATTCGTGATGGTCCGGCACAAAAGGAGCGCCAGATCTATAAGCCGCGCTTCTACCCCGACCAGGTCATTCACTGGGCCCTGATGCTTCAGCTTCAGCCAGTGATCATGCGTGGCATGTACGAGTACTCGTGTGGCAGCGTGCCAGGCCGAGGGACGAGCTACGGCCAGAAAGCCCTGCGGCGCTGGCTTGATACGGACTGTCGCGGCACGAAATACTGCTTGAAGATGGACATCTCCAAATTTTACCCATCTGTCGACCTTGCCACCCTGAAGGCGACGTTTCGGCGGCACATCAAAGACGCGGACTGTCTATGGCTCATCGACACCATCATTGACAGCGTGCCGTGCGGGCTACCAATCGGGAACTACACGAGTCAGTGGTTTTCGAACTATTTTCTGCAAGGGCTGGATCACTATATCAAAGAGCAGCTCGGCATCAGGTACTACATTCGCTACGTCGATGACCTGGTCCTGCTCGGTCCCAACAAGAAGGCGCTCCACAAAACCCGAGTGGCGGTCGAGGGGTACCTCCAGAGTATCCATCTGCAGCTCAAGCCGAACTGGCAGGTCTTCCTTGTCAACAAGCGGGCGATCGATTTCTTGGGATTTCGCTTCTACCGCGATCATACGACGCTCCGGAGGCGCAACGCGTTGCGGATCCGCCGGCGTGTGACCAAGATAGCCCGAAAGGGCACACTCAATTACACGGATGCCTGCGCGGTGGTGTCGTATTGGGGATGGATTAAGCGCAGCGACAGTTACAGGTTCTATTATCGGTACGTCAAGCCGAAAGTGAGCATCGCGAAGGCGCGCAGGAGGATTAGCGACCATGACCGAAGTGCCTGAGTTTGATCAATTTGTGGAGTATGTCACATCCGGCGGGATTCTCCCGGTCGCGCTGGAGCAGCACAGCCTCGGCGAGCTGCCAACGCTGGAGACAGTGCGCGATGGATACGCTCGCGTCGCCGCGCTGGGCCGGCCAGCGATCCTGGACGCCGGCCAGGTGGCAGCGCTCCAGGAGGCGATCGCTGAGGTGTACCATCAAGACGTGGCCGAGCACGAGGTCGGCGCCGATCCGGCGCAGACCGTCGAGCGCCTGCTGTGGGTGCGGTCGCGCCCGGAGTGGCACGTCGGGCTACAGTGCGTTACGGCGGATGCAGAGCGCACGGTCGGCGTGTACTTTAATCTGGCGGATGGCAATCTCTACCGGTGCATCACACCACACGTTGCGCAGGCGGACTGGCGTCCCGATCTGCCGGGCGTGGCGGCGCTATGGGCACGCTTTTACGAGCCGGAGGCCGGACCGCAGCCCTGGGAGCAACCGCTTGGGGCGGGGTACGGATACCTTAAGGGCGCGAAGGTCACGCACAACGGTTTTGTGTGGGAGAGCATCTTCGACGGTGAGAACGTCTGGGAGCCGGGCGTGTTCGGCTGGGAGCAGGTCGGGCCGGTGTAAGTTTTGCGAAGGTCGATTCACATAAGTGATGCGCCCCGGCACACACCGGGGCGCTGTGTTAGTCGAGCTTGACATTATATTTATCCAGCGTGGGCTTTGACAGCGCGTCTTGCAGAGCATCCATGATTTGGGTGATGCGCGGGTGCATCTCGACCTCAGACGATATCGGCTCGGATGTAATATCCCAGGCCTCATTCACCGCTTGTTGCAGCGCATCCCGCTCGGCTTCCAGCGCGTCGATGTGCGCTAGCAGCGCGGGGATGTCAGCGCGGGCATAGGCGATGAACTCTGCGTCTTCTACGCTTCTCACATACTCCCAACTAACCAAGTCATTGACACCCTGGGCATCATCGGTAAGGTGAAGCACCGAACTGAACATACTACTGTGTTGGCGCGAGAAGTTATCCTCTGTGAGTAAATCCCCCTCATGCCATTCCCACGGCCCCGGCGTCGCGGCGTCTGCACGCGCCCGAATAGCTGCAAGCTGTTCCTTGCTCAGTGGCTCAGTCATCTCCAGTCCTTGTTCGGCTAGCTCGCTGACGATAGACTCTAGCTTGCGGATGCGCTCAATTGGTTGCGGACTGTCATCCCCGCGCATCGCCATTCGCACCGCGTCACATGGGGGCAGGGTGTGCTCCACAACATCCTCGCGGTTATCATACGGGTGATGCTCATAGCCGAGTTCGTTCAGCAGCGGTACCGACTCGACCACCACCAGCACCGCGCCCGGTCCCTTGCCGTGACCACAGCAGCACGCAGTTGTGATGATGCCCTGGTCGTTCATGCGATGCACATAGTCCGCAATACACGCATCCACGTAGACCGGGTGCCAGCCGTCCGGCACATCAGGGTTGTTGCGCCGGATGACGTGGATGAGTTTGTCGGTGCCCCATTTGCACATCGTATCCCTTTCTGGCAGAGTGATTCGCATAACCTATCCCGGCAGTAGTTCGCGCGCCCGCGCAATCGGGCAGTCGAAAACATGGTGCTCTGCCTCGTTTCGATCCCACGCGCCGCCACAGTAATCGCAGTAACGATACCCCGAACCGTCAGAGGCTACGTCGATGTACCCCCCTGGCTGCCCGTAGGCTGTGGCGTCTGTGAGTTCCACCAATATATCGCGCAACCGCGCCGCTTCCTCGCGCGCCGCCGTCACTTCGCACACCACCTTGTCTAGCTCTCGAATGTTGGCGTGTAGGCGCGGCTTGATCTCTGCCAGCGCGTCCGGTGCGTGCTTGGCAAGCGCCTGGTAGAGCATCAGCGCGTTTTCCTGCGCTTGTGCCAGTTGTTCATCTCGAACTGCCGCTCGGTCGCGCAGCATACGAGTCTCTAGCTGTTCCGGGGTGGTCATCGTGTCCTCTCCCTCAGTGTTGTGTACGACCCTTCTCGTTAGTGATAGAGCAGGGCGCTTTCCTGCCGTTACAATGCGCCGCGACTGGGTGTAACATAAGTAAAGAAGTGTTACATGTTTGCAAATGTTACACCCACTCACGCAGCGCACCCGCGCCCGGCGCGCGCGCCACGCGGCGACCAGCAACAGCGCGGCCAGCAGCAGCGCGTAGCTCATGCGTCTTCCTCGCTCTTGCGCACCCACCACCCGCCGCAATTGTGGCAGTACAGCGTGTTCCAGTTGTCATCCTGCGGAATCCGGTAATGCCCTGGACAATTCGGACATTCGAGAACAGCGCGCATAAAGCCCATCGCAAGCCCGCCCAGCGTGGCGCTAGCGCCGTCTAATTCCTTGTGTCGCTCAGCAAACGCTTTTGCCTCGTCTATCGCCACGTTCACACTGTGCATGTCGTCCATCGCGTCCTCTCCGTTCTGGGGCGGACGTGCGCCCGGCGCGCTCTCCGCTGTATGCTAGTACTCTTGCTTGTTTACCAGTCCTGCCATATAGCAGGCGCGTTTAGACAGCTTTTTGAGGCACGCAGATACCGCGCCGTCGTATGTCACTGATATTCCCTCAAGCACGCAGACGCCATGCCCGTTAACAAGCGCCACGCGCCAGTACGGAGCGCAATAATGCACCTTCATCGTGCCGCTGCTGTCGCCCAGGAATTCCTCAAGCAAGTCTATGTCCATTGTCCTCTCCGTGTCTGTGGGGGCGGACGTGCGCCCGCCCCGCTCGTCTGCGTGCGCTACCCCGCCTTCCGGCGCTTCTGCGGCGTGTCCGCTGGCACCGGCGCCTCGACCAGTTGCGGTTGTTCGGCGGGCGCGCCCTCGCGTTCGTCGCTCGGCACGTATGCCTGGATCGCGGCCATCGCTTGATCCGGCGTGCCCTTGTACTCGGCGGCGATGCTGGCGAAGTTCGTGCAGTCCAGCGCCTTCGCTACGCGGTTGCGCGCGTGTGGTAGTTCGATGCCTTCCCACACCGTCTCGCGCGCCCACGCGACCATCTTATTGATGCGCCCCGGCTCATGCGTCCAGGGAACCATCTCCTGCGCGGCGGGCGGCAGTTCGTCCGCCACGCTCGGCTTCGGCGGGTTGTGCGTGCTGCGCTCACCGCGCGTCGTGGGCTGCGCCTCGCTGCGCGTGACCTCACCCGTGTCGCCGTCGATGGCGCGCGTGTCGTTGCCGAACCGCTGCTTGTACCAGCGCGCGAACTGCGCGAACGCTTGCTTTTCGTACTCCTGCCGTTCGCGCCAGTCGAGTTTTCCGGGCTTCCAGTCAGTCACGATGCGCGGTGCATCTAGCAGGTAAGCGCCCACCCCAAACAGGCGCGCGGCGCGCTTGATACTGTCTGTAGCCGCAGCCTTGATAACATCGTGATCTAGCGTGTCTTCCTCGCGCTTCACAGACGCACCACCTACGCCGGTACGGGCCGCGTCGCACACAACCATCTCCTGCGAGACGGTCGCCGAATCTCCGCTGATGACAATCTGCGCGTTACGCAGTTGCCAGCCAGGATCAACCTCAGTCAGTCGGTCCCTTACCGGGTCCTCGGTCGTGTACACCAGCCAGCGCGCTTTTGTGTTCTGGCTAAACGTCTCTGCAACGCGCACCTCGTGCCCCGCCTCAAGCGGTAGCGGTGCGCTCAACTTCTCTACGTCTTCGCGTGTCAGTGTCATCATGTCCTCCTACAATCCCAGCGCGTTGCCGGTTTCCAACTTGCCATTCACATACGTTCCGGCGATCAGAACCATCCTGCCGCCGTCTTCGAGGCGCATTGGGGCGCGACGCCGGTAACACAGGCGCATCATGCGGGAGAAGCTACTGGACGTAATGTGCCGAACTCGGTAGTACCGATTCGTTTTCGTCACAAATCGCGCGTCATATCCGCTAAACTCAACCGTGCGTGAGACAATAGCCATCATATCCTCCTATGCCGCGCGCCCGAAGACGCGCCCCACTGTCAACATGTACTTGCCGCGCAACCGCGCCAGCGCGTAGCGTTCCCACACGCGCCCCAGCCGCCGCAGCCGCGCATCCTCGCGCGCTTCTGCAGCCGCCGCGACGGGCAGCGTGGCCGCGTCGATGCGGCGGTTCGTCGCGCGCGCGGACGCCAGCGTCACCCCCGCGCCGCGTGCGTCATAAAATGCCCAATTCACGCGCGCCAGTTCGTCAGCATACGGTTCCAGCGCCGCGTCCCGTGCCGCGTCGTGCGTGGCGATCAGGTGCTCGCGCACCGCGCTTGTCGCTGTCACGCGCGCCAGCCATTCCACGCTCGCCGGGTTGCGCATCTCCGGGTCGTTTGCGCCGGACAGCGCGGCGAGGTCCTCGCGCCGGTCGCGCTGGTTGCGCTCCCACTGGCGCTCGAAGTAAGCTTGTTCATCCTCGTATCGCATCGCGTCTTGCGTCCCTTCTGCGCCTGCGCTACACTCGCGCCGGGCGCGCTGCGGGCGGGACGCTCGCAACGTCCCGCCCTCCCCGTTCGTTTGCCCCTAGCGGCGCGCCCAGTTCGCACGTTCCGCCGCGTCTTTCAGCGCGTACCAGTTCGACACCTCGCGCCCAAACTGTTCCCATGCGATCTCGCACGCAAAGCAGTAGCCACTGTCCGGGTTGGCAGTGCAGGTGCAGCCGGGCGTCCGGCACTTCTGCGCGCCCTTCGTGGTGCCATTTCCGTTACGTCCGTTTTGCTTTTTAAGGAACACTGTCAAAACCTCCCAAACTAGAATGCGGCTAAAAGAGGTGTGCTACTGCGCTACGCCGCCGCGTCCGGCTTGCTGCGCGTCGCGTGCCTGGAGCCACTCCGGCTGGACCATCTTGACGCCGTACGGGCCAAAGTTGACGCGGGTGTGCGGGTCGCCGTGCGCCCAGGCGTCCCAGTTGCGACCGGTAACCATGCCGACGGTGCCCTTCGGGATGGTCTTGAGTCCCTCATCGGCGCGCGGCGAGCGCAGGTCTCGCGTGGTGACGACAATATCTCCGGTCGAAAAAGAGTGTTTCTGCTGTTCTGGCATTAGATTCTCCTCACTGATTCCCCTTAACTGGCACAAGTTGCCAGTCACCGACGAAACGGGGCGATATTCGCGCTACGCCGCCGCGTCCGGCTTGCTGCGCGTCGGGGGCGTCCACTCGATGCTGCGCGTCTCCTGCTGCCGTCGGTCGCCCAGCGTGGCGGGCGTCGCGTCGTCGTCGTCTTCGTGCGCGTCATCCAGGCCGATGTCCGCCGCGAGCTGCGCCCCGTTCAGCCTTGCGGTCAACCGCTCCACCGCGCGCCTGCGTTCCTCGGAGATGCGCTTCTCAAGCGTGTACATGCGATACAGCGCCGCCGCGCTAAACCCCGCGCACACGTCCGTCGCGTCCGCCACCAGCGCCGCATTCTCGCGCTCGGCAAGGCGCGCGGTTGCCGCGTCCAGCTTGGCGGCTAGCGTGTCGCGTTCCTCACGCAGCGCCGCGTTCTCGGCTCGCAGCGCGTCAATCTCGCGCCGCGCGTCGTCTAGCAGGATGCGCTCGGTCGTCAAGCGCTCTTTGGTTGTCGCGTAGTTCGCCAGCTGCGCCGTCAGCGTCGCGTTCTCGTCCGCCAGCAGCGCCGCCTCAGACAGCGCCCACTCCGCACCGTATTCCGCATCCCAATTCGCCTCGATGCGGAAGGCGCGGCTCGGATAATGCACCGCGTAGGTATGCCGCCGCGCCTCGTGACGCAGCGCCGCCTCCGCCGCCAACTCTGCGTGCACCTTGTCGCGGATACGCCCGTTCTCGATTAGCGCGCGCTCGGTGTCGTCTTTGGGCCAGATCGGTTTGTCGTAATTCTCGAAGTCAAGCATCGTGTCCTCTCCTGTCGTCTAAGTTCTTCGTGTGTGTGCGCGCTAGCGTGTCTCGATGCTGTCCACCCGGAAGGCATCAGGCCACACGTCGCGAAAGCTCGTATTCTGCAACTTGCGAACGGCGCTCTTTTGCGCGTCCTCTGGCGTATCGGCGTCGATGTCCACATACCCGTCATAAGTTGGGCGGAACGCTGCGCCTCGAACGGTAATCCAAACGCGGTACTTATTCATCGTGTGCCTCCTGCCGCGTGCGCGGCGTGCGGGGCGTCGCCCCCTGCTCCGTGTGCGTGCTAGCTGGCTGCTACGCCGTACTTCGCGCTTGCACTCATCTTGCGCGTGTACTCTTTACCGTCGAAGCTAGACACCGTGACCACCTGTAACGTCTTGCCGCTCTTGCTAGGCGTGATGTCCTTAATCGTGCCGGTGTACCCGAAATTCCACATCAGCACGTCACCGACTTGGAGGTCACTGCCGAGCTTCGCCGGAACCCACCCCACACCTTGTAGATGAATGTGGGCGCGCTCAAATTCGAGGCGACGGTGGTATTCCTCAATGTAACTGGTAACTTCGGCGGTCGTCTGCTGGTCCATCGTGCGCTCCGTTTCGTCGTGTTGCTTAACCTTGCAATCATTGTAGCACAGATGCACAACTGTTGTCAACACCCTTGAGGATGTTATTCTCCAAACATCCCCGGCTCGACGCGCTGCCAGATGTCGCCTATCGACTCGAAGGCATAGTAAAACCGCGCGATGTCGTTGCCGAGATAAAACACGGCAGACGGAAACGGTGCGCTATCTTCTGCCTGTCCGAACTTGAGTCGCCCCTCGACAAAGCACACCGGATAATCGCGCAGCATTTGCCACCACTTTGTATCCGTGCGCGCTGGCACCAGCGCAATAGCCTCAGTTGTATTCCCCGCCGCGTGTTCTGCGCAGAGCTTTTCCACCCACGCGCTGATTTCGCGACCATACGGCGGATTCATATAGACGGCTCCATACCAGTTCTGCGCAAGCCCGTCATCTTCCTGAGTGTAGTGGCGCTCCGCCGGTACGTTGGGCGTTTCGTGGCTATTGCTGCATGGGTCCAGGTCGATGACTTCCAGGCATGCCAGCGTTGCGTCGATAATCTCTCGCGGCGTGTAGTGTTCCGGCGTGGCGCTCGAAAAGTGGACGGCGAGCGGCGCAGGGCGGGGCTTGTCTTCTGGTTCTTCACCGTTGGCGCTATGCGGGATGCGCACCCACTGATCAGAGGCGGGATCGATGTACTGAGTTTCCGGGCCACCCAACTGCATAAACTCATCTGCCGTGCGATGATGGCAGAGGCGACACTCCCACACATAAGCCTCGACAGGTTCCCATTTTGTGTGGGTTTCGTAGCAGTACTTGCAGTATGCTGGTGCCCCTTCTTCGTGACGCCACACGGGCCATTCTTCCTCGCCCTGCTCCGGTTCCGCTGGCCGCGTCATATCATCGACCACGCGCTGAACATGCCCCGCTGTGATCTTGCCGTCGGGCGCGGTATCGACCGCACGCTGCCACGCTTCGCGCTGCTGGTCCGGTTCAAGGCGCACTAGCGGTTCGGTTGAAACGATGCTGCTCGGTAAACTCGACGAGCTCGTCGAGTTTCCGTCAGTAATTTGGAGATTCTGAAGCACTTGTGCTGCGTTCATGTAGCGCAGCGCATTTCGACTTGTAAAGCCCCACCTCTCCAAGCAATAGTCATCAAACGTGCTATACTCCGCTCGGTACAAGCGCCCGTTGCGGATTCTGAGCAGCGCTTCTCCCACCTCAAAGAACTCTCGAATTCCGCGCTCGATAATCGCTTCACAGCTTGCCAGTTCCGTGCGTTCGATTGCGTTCAATGTCATATCTCCCGGTTGCACCATGAGATGAACTCCTTGATAGACATCACGGCGATGAGCTTTTCGCCATCTACCTGGCTCAGAAGCCAATTCATCGCGCCCGCTGTAAACCCGCTCCCGTCGATTACGATAACCGCCGGGTACGGGTAGTGGGTCTTGATATTCTCGACCAGGAACGGCAGCTTTTCCTCTGCCGAGCCGGTCACGTCCTGCCATTTCGCCTCGATGATGAGTCCGTTTGGAATACGATCACACGGCTCGATAAGCACATCGACCCGTAACTGGCGTCCGAAGATGGACCGCTCGCTTAGAGAACATTGAGACACATGCGGGATACCTTTTCGAGTGAGCAGCCCCGTGATGACTCCCTCGAAGGTTCGGCCCGATGCGTTAGCCGCTATAGACACCTTTAACCCCCTAGCTAATTGACACTGCCGTCATTATAACACCTATGCACAACACCGTCAAACACTTGACGCGTGTATCATGCGGTGCTACAATGTGCGTATGGGTGTACCCAATCGGAAAGGATAGGCTATGGCAGACATGCCAAGATTCGCGTTTCACACAACCGATGAAATGGCGGACGCACTTCGGGCAGCCGCCACCAAACGGCGCGCGCCGGTTAGCTCGATCATCCGCGAGGCCATTGAGGAATACTTTGGCGAGCGCGGGGTCGAGTTCAAAACGCGCGTTGAATGGGGTAAACGAACAGAGCAGGATACCGAAGAGGGGCAGCTTGCGGCGGTGAGCGCCCCGTAGCGACGCCCACCGCCCGGCGGCTGGCGAGCGTGCGCCAGCGCCACGTTGATCATACGCGCGCGCGGGTGCGTGCGCAACCGAACGCCATGAGTCACACCAGCCCTGCACAGCCGTGACTCCGAGACAATTAACGACACCCTCAGTATACCATATTTGCGGGGGGGTTGGGGGGCGCTATGTGTAGCGGTTATGTAAAAATCAACCGGACCGTAGGGAACGAGGGGTTAGAACTGATGTATAATGGGGGCATAACAAGTAAGAGTGGCTTACGTAATGTAAGCGGTGCGCGCTGGTAAGCGGTTTGTGCAGCACCTTTGTGCTATTCTGAGGGGAAGGAGCGGTATGTGGTACGCATCGAGGTAACACACGACATGGCGGCGCTGGCCGTTGCGGTGATCGCCGCGTGGCTTTTGCTGCGCCCGCCGGATTCGCGGCTCGCTGCCGAACGCCCTGCTCCCCGGCGTGCAGACCGGGACCACAAGCGGGACGAAGGCAGCGAGGGGGTACACGAACTACACGTCGTCACGTCGCGCGCCGCGAACAGCGCGTAGCCCAGTTATATCTTATCATGAATATTGTTCAGCATGGTACAATAGGCTTTACGCGCGGGCGTGGTAGGCGTCGATCCGGGCTAATGCCGCACGCGGTCGCCCGGAGACTGCGGTTCGAGTCCGCACACGTCCACCATACCACACGGGGGTGCGGTGACGACCTGAGCAGTAAGCCCGCACGCACGATAGGCCCGGTGCTCCCCGGCTGGCCCCGTCCGGGTATATCAAATATGGGAACGGGGCACATGACGCGGCGGCGTGGTGGGAACACGCTGATGACCGTCAAGGTAGCTAGTGGCCTTGGGGAACCCCGCGCAAGCGGACCACGGAGAGGTGGAAGGGAGCCGGGCGCAAGGGTATCCGGCAAAGGTTGGCGGGGTGTGCGACCCGCCCTCGCCCTACGCAGTGGTTGGCCCTCGGAGATGCTACCAACCCGGTTCGAATCCGGGCCGCGTTACTGGTTGGGTGTTGCGCGCAATCCGGCGCAACTGAAACGCGCACGTCCTGGCAGGGGTGCGTGCGCGTCCTATTCACTCTGTGCCCCACAAAGCACGACGCGCCTCAGAGGGGCGCGGCGCGGCTGGCAGGGCTATGTAAGTCGCGCACGCGGGAGGTGCGCTACTCATGCAGAATCATAGCACGTCCACTGACTCGCGTCAAGAACGCATACAGTTCCTTAACTATCTCTTCGGGCTAATCGACCAGCCCACCTTCATCGAGATCACGTATATCGCGCCGCCCGGCGTCGAAGTTGACGGCCCGCGCATCGTCACGCACAGTTACCGCCTCGGAGAACAGCGCCCCGACTGGTACGAAGTCGAGCGCATGAACGAGCGCGGCTACGGCGTGTACTACGGCGTGACGCCTAAGCGCCGCCGCCTCGGACGCGGCCAGCGCAGCGACGAGCGCAACACCGCGCTATGCAATGCGCTGTGGGTGGACGTGGATTTAGACGATGAGGTGTATGCCAGCAAGCAAGAGGCGTGCACGGCCATCGGGCGCGCGGTGCATATTCCACCCGGCGCGTTTGTGGACAGCGGCGGCGGCGTGCACGCGCTGTGGGCGATCTACCCGGTGCCCGTCACGCCCACCACCCTACCCATCCTGAAAGCCACGCTGCGCGGGCTGGCGAAAGCCGTGCGCGGCGATACATCGGTGGCTGAGCTGGCGCGTGTGCTGCGCTTGCCCGGGACCGTCAACACGAAACCAAACCGCAACGGCGCGCGCTGCGAGGTGATCGACATCCTGCCACACGTGACGCGCCTTGAAGATTACGCGATGTACCGCGACGAGCTGCCGCCGCGCCGCCCGCCTGTGCGCGTAGACCTACCCGATGGTGCGCGGCTGAACCTGCCCCGCTGGACGCGCGACTATCTGGAACACGGCGCGCCGCAAGGGGAGCGCAATAACCGCCTGTATGCAGCGGCCATTGAGTACCGCAGCAACGGGTACACGCGCAGCGACGCGGACCGCGACCTCGTAGCGCGCGCCCTTGCCGACGGCCTGGACGAAGCCGAGGCGCTCCGGACCATTACCAGCGCGTGGAACAGCAGCTACGGCGCGCCCAACCTGCCCGCACATATCGCCGCGCGCATTCGCGCAAATGAGGCGTGACATGGCCGAAAATCACGTTATACCCAACAGCTTTCAAACACCAAACGTCATTGTGGATCGCCTGATGGGGCTTCTGACGCCAGAAGAATACATGGTGCTGTCTTACGCCATGCGCCACATCCTCGGTTGGAAGGATCGCATTGCGGACCGCAACGCGAACATCAGCTTGAGCATGTTTGAACAGGGCTTTACGCATAACGGCACCACCTACGGGGGAACTGGACTAACTCGCCCGCAGGTTTCACGCGCGCTGAAAAGCCTCGTGGAATATGGCGTTATGCAGAAAACAGGCGAGGCCACAAAAGACGGGCAGCGGTGGGCGTTGACCTTCGATGACCCCAAAGCAATCAAGTGGGCTGCGTTACAGAAACGACGTGACGCCAAAAATAAGAAGGGCGCTCGACGTGTCGAAAAAGCGTCCAAAGCCAGCGCAGAAAAGCGTACTGGTACGACTAGCGTACCACCTCAAAAAGACGCTGACCAGTACGCCCAGCGTACCGGAAGTGGTACGCCCAGCGTACCGGAAGTGGTACGCCCAGCGTACACAATACAAACACACAAACATATAAACACATCTGGCGGTAAGACACCGCAACCACAGCAAAGCCAGTCCAAAACAGAGTCGCCCGCACCTCGTGGATCGACTTCGCAAAAAGTACCAGCCGCGCGCATGAATCCAATGAAGGATGCTATTGCGGATGCGTTTGGCTGGTCCTGGGAACGCATGACGCCAAGCGAGACGGGCCAAATTCAAAAGACGGCGCGCGAGTTATGCCTCGTGGATGCCACGCCTGACGATGTACCACGCCTGATGGCTTACTGTCGCAGCAAGTTCGATCACTTCAAGCCGCCCGCGCTGGCCGCTAACTACACGAACGCAATGAAGTGGGCGGGCTGGCGTGCGCCCGACAAACACGATCACGAACCCACCGCAAGCGAGATGGCAATGGCGCACGTATTAGACGCAATGGAGGCGGGCGATGAGCGAGACACAGCCGACACCCTGGCAGCTTAGCGCGGACGAAGTGCTCGCCGTCGTCATGCGTGATGCGGCGGAATACAAGCGCGCCCGCTACGAACTGGCGTTGATGGTGGCAGACTTCCCGCCCGGCGCGTGGCAAGATGTATTCCGCGCGGTGGACAGTCTCTACTTCGAGGAACAGCCGATCCACATCACGGCGATTATGGACCGCTGCCCGACGGCAAGCCTGGAATGGGTGACGGCGCGCTGGTCGCTGTGGAACACGGCGCTGACTGGCCCCACGCTAGACGGCAATGCGGCGATCTTGAAGGCGCGCGCCCGTGCGTTCGGACAGCTAAACGCCATGAGCGCGGCCATTGCTGACTTGCGCAAGGCGGATTCGGACGATGACCGCGCCGCCGTCATCGGGCGGGTGATCACCCAACTGAGCAGCGAGTTTACCGACACGTTTGCGGACGCAACGGCGCTGGGCGCGGGGGAACGCTTCGAGGCGTACATGCAAGGCGAGCCGGAGCCGGTGATCACAACGGGGCTTCGGTGGCTGGACAACAATACCGGCGGGTTACAGCGCGGGCAAAACTGGTGGATCGCATCGGCCTACAAGATGCGCAAGTCTACCCTGATGCGCAACATGGCGCTGGCGGCGGCGCGCTCGGAAGCGAGCGTGACCATTGCCGCGCGGGAAGGTTCGCAGCAGCTTTTGAACGCGCAGTTTGTCGCAATGCTGGCGGTGGAATACCTCATCAAACAGGGCCACTACAGCGCGGTAGACGCGCACGGTGTCCCGCTGAACGCCATCAGCGCAACGCTGCTGCTGCGCCTCAAGCGGCGCTTCCGAACGCAACTCGACCCGCGCCAGGTGGCAGCGGTGGACTATGGCATCCAGGAGTTTAAGCGCCTCGGCAAGCATCTGCGCATCTATGACAGCACGCCGGAGAATGGCGCGCTCTCGGACCTTGCTAGCGTGCAGACGGTTGTCCTACGCGACCGCGAGATGTACGGGCTGGACGTGCTGTTTGTGGACTACCTGCAACTACTCGACGGCAACCGCAGCAGCATCTATGAGAACGTGTCGCACGCGGCGCAGCAGCTACAGCACATGGCGCAGCGGTACAACATGGCGACGGTGGTGCTGGCGCAACTGAACGAGGAAGCGGTGCGCAGCGGGAACAGCACCAGCCACAGCCCCGGCGTCAAAGGCGGCGGCGATCCGGCGGCGGCGGCGGACTTCCTGTTCCAAACAGGCTACCCGATGGACGCAGAAGGGAACGCGATGAAGGATATGCTGCGCGTGCAAATCAAACTGGCGCGACACGGCGCATATGGGCAAGCCGAGAGCTTCCCGATGCACGAGGCGTCGGGGCTGCTGATGGTAGGCGAACGCGCCCCCGCCCCCGCGCCGCTGGACCTGGGCGGTGCGCGGTGACGGCGCTGCTGAGCGCGCACAGCGTCACGTCGCTGGACGTGGTGCATCACGCGGACGCGCTGAGTCTGCTGCGCGGTCTGCGGTCTGCGAGTGTGGACTTGATCGCGACCGACCCGCCCTACAACATGCGCAAGTTCCCCGGTGACACGTTCGAGAGTGACGCGGCGCTGGTGCGCTGGCTGGGCGTGCATTTCGCGGAGATGCGGCGGGTGCTGAAGCCGAACGGGAGCGTGTATGTGTTTACGTGGCCCTCGCTGGCTGACCTGCTGAGCGTGGAAATGCGGCGGCACTTCAACGTGCTCAGTCATGTGGTTTGGCGCAAAGACCAAGGGCGACACAAAAGCGCCGAAATCGAGGGATTGCGGGCGTTCTTTCCGCAATCTGAGCGGATTATTCTAGCTGAGCAACGCGGCGCAGACAGTATGGCGCTAGGCGAATCGCAGTACGCCGCCGCGTGCGACGAGTTGCGCGGGTTCGTGTTTGAACCGTTGCGTGCCTATCTGGATGACGAGCGCGAACGTGCAGGCATCAGCTTTGAGCAGGTACGGCAAATTGTAGAATGTGCGCCCGGTTCAGGGCTTCCGTCTCACTGGTTTACGCGCTCACAATGGGCGTTACCAACCGAGGATAATTACCTCAAATTGCGTGCCGGATTTAACGCGCTCGGCAACGGGAGCGGTGAATACCTGCGGCGCGAGTACGAAGACCTGCGGCGCGAGTACGAAGACCTGCGGCGCCCGTTCAACGCAACGCCGGACGCGCCCTATACCGACGTGTGGGACTTCCCGACGGTGGGCGCGTATCCCGGCAGGCATCCCACTGAGAAGCCGCTGGCGATGATGCGCCACATCGTGCGCGTATCGTCACGTCCCGGCGCGGTGGTACTCGACCCGTTCTGTGGCAGCGGCACGACGCTCTTAGCGGCGTACCTCGAAGGGCGGCAGTACATCGGCGGCGACTTCGCGCAGCGGTGGGTGCACCGGAGCCGCCAGCGCATCGCAGAGCATACGCGCCCGATGCAGGCGGCGGCGGTGCAGCATGACGACGTGAGCGACTTGCCGCTCTTCGCGGCGCAGGAGGCGGCATGAGCACACCCACCCACCCGCTCGATGGCGAGCGCCCGGTGACCGTGACCCACTGGTGCGAGACGTGGCGCGCGATGCGCGAGACGCGCGTGCCCGCGCTGGGCGAACTGGACGTGCTCGCGTGGATTGAGACGCTCGAAGACACGGTGGCGGCGCAGCGGGCGCTGCTTCGCGAGATGCGAGAGGCCGCACAGGAGGCGGCGGGATAAATGGATGACATGAAAACACTACTGGATATGCTCAGGCTACCCCGCTTCTGCGGGCCGAACTTCCACAATGCGCCGCTGCTCACCCTTCAGGCGCGCAGCGAGTTTGAACCGTTTGGCCGCGCGAGCGAAACGTGGGAAGTGGAGTGGCGGTTGGAGCTACACATGATTCAGTCGTACTGGATGAGTACGACGGGCTGGCGACCGCGCAAACCCGGCCTCACGATGGAATTCAAGGGGCGCACTGAGGACAGCGTGATTCAGCAGGCCATCTCGTTTATTCGCGAGATGGAGGGGCAGGACATCGGGCTAAAGCAGAAGGAATCGGTGGAGTAGATGGCCGGTTATCAGTACACCATCATCATCGGGAACGTCGGACGCGTCGATGACGGCGCGTTGGCCTACACGCAATCCGGCACGGCGCGCTTCCGGTTCAGCGTGTTCGTCACGCGCAAGTGGACCGACCGCACCACGAACGAGGCGCGCGAGAAGACGACCATCTTTAACTGCACAGCGTGGCGGCAACTTGCGGAGACGTGTGCGCAATACGTCCGCACCGGGATGCAGATTATGGTCACGGGCGAGGTCGATGCGCGGGCGTACACCGCGCAAGATGGTGAGGCGCGCGCGTCCCTCGACCTTGATGTGCGCGATGTCCAGTTCCTCGGCAGCCGCGAGGACGCGCGCGAGGCGCAGGCGCGGGATGCGGACAGCGACCGAATGCCGTTCTAGCGGCGGGAGGGGATGAGATGAGCGAACGACTGACAGACGAACAGCTTGCAGCTATTCGGGCGCGCGCAGACGTCGCGGCGCCGGGGCCGTGGACATGGCGAGGTGGCAATCTGGTCACCCTGAATGACACTGCCCGGTCGATCAGTATGGGGCGGTGTGTGCTTGCAATTGATGGAGAAGCCACGTCCATAAATGACCTGGTTGAGTGGGAATATGTCCGGGAAGCAGAAGATGCCGAGTTTATCGCCGCATCCCGTGAGGACATCCCCGCGCTGTTGGCGCACATCGACACGTTGACAACCGAGCGTAACGCCCTGGTGGACGTTATTATGCGTCACACGGATATTTGCGTATTTGGCGGCGGACACGTGCGCAACGGCGTTGCGCGCCGGGACAGTTGCAAATACGGGCATCCGGGGTGCGCTTGCGCCGATTGGATAGCAACGCGCGGTTTAGATGACGAGGCGCGCTGGCGCGCAGAAATCGAGGCGCGCGTGGCAGAACTGTTCAAAGAACGGTTCCCGGTGGGCAGCGACGGCCCTTTCGACATCGGGATGCTGTACGAGCAGGCGACTTGGGAGGTGGCGGAGAAGGTGAAAGAGGAGATCCAGGCCACGTTCCAGCGCGACGTCGATCGTTTCTTAGGTCGGGAAGTTGGGCACCCGACACTTACGGGTGAGGACGAATCTTGACGCGCGCACCGCTGGCCGCCGAACTGTCGCAGATGCCGCCCACCCCGGAGCGCCGCCGCGCCGTGTACGCGCTGTGGATGACGCGCACGAAGACCGAGGTTGCGCGGCTTACGGGGCTGTCGCTGGGGCAAGTGGGCGCGGACCTGCGCTGGTGCATGACGCACGACGGCAAGCCGCGCAAGGGGCGCGCGCGCGGGGAGCGGACGGCGGCGGAGACGGAGGGTGTGCGCTTCGAGGAACGCGCGGGCGGCGCAACAGCCGAGAGCAAGTCGGCACGCATCACCACGCTCGACCAGTTACTCGCAGCGTGCGCGGTGGACTTGCAGCGGTGGCAGGTCGAGCGGTATATGGTCAACAAGTGGGAAGTAGGCGCTAAAAACGATGACGGCGACATTGTAATTGAACCGCTGTTCCAGGTCAAAGCGTGGCTGTCTGTACGCCAGTCTGCGCCCATTGAGGACGGGCTGGCACGCTATATCGAGCGTATCGGCACCCGCGCGCCCAAGCTACCCAAACCGCGCTACAACCTGGACGCGGGGGAGTATCTAGTGGTGCCAAGCATGTTCGATGCGCACTTCAACAAACGCAGCGCGGACGGCGCGTACACCATCGAGCGCGCGGCGGCGGACTTCTGCGCGGTGGCGGATGCGGCGGCGGCGCGGATTCGTGCGCTGTCTATGCCCGTCGAGCGCATCCTGTTTCCGGCAGGCAATGACGCGCTGCACGCGGACAACCTCGCCGGTACGACGACCGACGGCACGCAGTTGGAGACGGCGGCGGAGCAGCGCGACGCGGTGGACGCGGTGATCGAGGCTTACGAGTACGCAATCCGGCGGTTTGCCGAGGTCGCGCCGGTCGATGTGATTGTGGTGGAAAGCAACCATGACCGCTACAGCACGCATTGGCTCGGCAAGGTGATCGAGGCCATGTTCAAGCGCGCACCGCATATCAAGGTGGACGCGACACATGGCCCGCGCAAGTACTACCGCTACGGCGCAACGCTCATCGGTCTGGAACATGGCGACAAGGTAAAGCCGCGCGACCTCGCTGCGCTGATGGCGGGGGAAGCGCCGCACCTATGGGCGGCTACGCGCTACCGAGAATGGTTGCGTGGACACGTGCATCATTCGGCGTCGATGTTCTACCCGATTACGTCTGACAGTGGCGTAACGGCGCGCGTGATTCCGGCAATGTGTCCGCCTGACGAATACCACATCTTACACGGCTTTGTGGGCAGCCACCGCGCGGCTGAGGTGTTGTACTACCATCGGGAGTATGGACCGGCGGGCAGCTTCCCGGTGTTCGTGAGCGAGGTAGCGCCCGCAGAGGTAAGCGTGCTGCCGCGCAAGGTGGCGGCGGGAAGGATGGCGGCGTGACTAAATCGACCCTGGAACGAGCGTTCTTGTACTATTGGCGCGTGCTGGCCGAAGACTTGCCCGCGCCCGTGTCTGAGCACCGATTCGCCCCGCCCCGGCGCTGGCGCTTTGACTTCGCATGGCCGGATCGCAAGGTCGCGCTGGAACTTGAGGGCGGCACGTACAGCGGCGGGCGACATGTGCGCCCCGATGGATACGCGGCGGACGCTGAGAAGTACAACGCGGCGGTGCTGCACGGCTGGCGCGTGCTGCGCTACACCGGCGAAATGCTGGACGAAGACCCGGCGCGCGTCGTGCGCGAGGTCGCGACGCTGGTGCTGGGGGTCAAGGCGGCGTGACGCACAGGGCGCGTGCCGTCCCGCGCCGCGCCCTGTGGTAGACTACTGACATTGGAGCCGAATAGTCTAAGAGGAATTGTACCATGAGCGACCAATACGAACAAATAGCGCCCTACCCTACGCTGACCGATGCGCAGCGGATTCAGGCGCGCAAGAACGCCGCCCGGAACATCGTGGAAAAGTACGCACGCAAGCCGCGCCGGGAGGACTTTGACGACTATGCGCGCTCCCGGTTCCCGCGCTGGTTTACGGCGCTTGTCGCGCTGCTGCTGGTTTTTGTGGCGCTGTCTGCCGGTGTGATTTCAGCATTTCGGCTGTACTTCGCGGGTTACACGCAGTTCTACGCATCGGTTGAAAACGAGACGATGGCGCGCATCGTGGGCGTGCTTACACCGCTAGCCGCCGAGGTGCTGGTCATCGTGGCGGCGGTTGCAATGCAGGTGCATCTACACGCCAAGGGCCGCGCCCGGTTGATCGCGCTGGTGCCAGTGGCAACCGGGACTATCGTCGCGTTTGTTGGCAACTGGCAGATCGCGCAGCCCGCGTCAACATGGGGCTGGGTCGAGACGTTGTTCCCGCCGGTTGCGGTGCTATCTGTGGCGTTCTTTTTCGAGATTACACTCGTGCCAGAATTGGAGCGCCGCCAAGCCAATGAGAACGCCTATCGTGAGGCGCGCGCCGATTACGATCTGCTGATGAGTAACCCCGAAGCGCATGGCCAATGGAACAATGTTTATGGCTGGGCGCTGTGGGAAATGTGGGCGCATGTTTTCCAGCAAGACTATGAAATTTCAGAAATTGACCGAGCAAAAAGGCAGTTGATTGCACTTCGCGAAATGAGCGCAGACCGCTTTTTTGAGGGGGAAATTGCTAGTCTTGCAGCAATTTCAGGAAAGCAGCAGCAAGAATCCGCGCCATCGGTGACCAAACAAGACGTGTTGGAATGGTTGCGTGATAACCCTGGTGCAAAGGATTTATCCGGCAAAGAAATTGCCGAAATTACCGGAGCTTCAGAAGCGACTGTGAGCCGCGCGCGCAAGCTGTTCAGCATGAATGGGTACGGGGAGAATTAGCGGTGTCGCTTTCAGCGAGGTATAATTTCACTACCTCAAATCAAAGCCCCTGCGATGCTGGTAACATCCAGGGGCACGACCAAACCTGTATAGGAGGTTCGGCATGAACGAGTATACCCCGCAGTCGCAAGATTCCAAATGCTACGTATATCTTATTCAGTCGGGTGATGGCCCGGTAAAGATTGGCGTAGCGACCGATCCACAGTTCCGCCGAAACGAACTACAAACGGGTAACCCCTATCCGCTGACAATCTGCATGCTTATTGAGTGTGCCACATCGTCGGGCGCTTATGAGGTGGAGTCCGCATTTCACCGAGCGTTTGCTGATGCGCGCCTGCTAGGAGAATGGTTTGATGTTTCACCGGAGCAGGTAGCGGAAATCCTTGTGTTGGCGGGCGCGATAAAGCGCAATGTTGTCAATGTAGAGCCGTTTGCTTTGCCTGCGAGCGCCAGAACAAGTTACACGAAGAATATGTCCGCGCGATCTGTGGCGCGTGCCTTTATCGAAGAAAACCCGAACGCGCTGAATATGTCCGTCCGGCAGTTTGCGGCCGAGGCTGGCATTGGAAAGACGGTGGCCGCAGAGGTCATGGCGGAGTACCGTGAGGGGGCTTTTAGTAGCAATGGCAACGGACACTAATTCCAGTTGCGCCATGTCCGGGATGACGCCGGGGCGCGCTGTCCGGTGGGGGCATTGATGGCAATCATCTTCGGCACCTACCAGGGCCAGCCCGTGATGCTGGACTCGGAGCACACGGTGATCATCAGTGGCGCGCCAGAAGCCATCTGGCGCGCCATCCGCGCTAACTACCGCGAGGGTGAGCGCATTGACACGCAGATCGTCGCAGACATGACGTTCTTGCACCGCACAACTGTTGTGCGCAACCTCAAGCACCTGGCGCGCTACGGGCTGGTGCGCGCTGAACCCAAGCGACCCGGCGGCGCGTATCGCTGCTGGCTGGTCGCCGCCAAACACCCCTCAAAGATCACACCGCTCGTAACCTCACAGCAAACATCAAAAGTTGCATAAGTTGCACAATTCTTGACTCCCGCCGTTATACACTGGTAGTAAGCGGTGTTGTAGCACCGCGTCGCGTCGCTGCGATGGGGCAGGCGGGAGCGAAACACACTTCTCGGCCCGGTACGTCCGCCAGCTAAAGGCTGGGGCGCGGGCCATCCTTACGAACTGGCGCCGATGACCTGCCCCTCGTTTCGCGGACGCAGCACTGATATGCGACCTGCCCGGCGCGCCCGTGCTGGCGCGTCATACGGGGCTGCGCTTGGAAGCGTGCCGGGTTCGACTCCCGGCGGTCGCACTGGGTTCCGGGCGCCAGAAGACCCGGCGGATTCGCACGTTACGCGGGATGGGCGGCGTGTTGCTGGCGCGGCGCGCCGCCTCGGACTTCGGGAGCGACGCATGGACGCAGGGCTGATTCGGCTGATCGTGCTGGGCGCGGTGGTCGCGGTCGTGTTCGCGCTCGAAGTGTGGGCGCTGTGCGTGGTGGCGGCGCGATCGGATGATGATCTGGGGCAGCGGTAAATGGCGCTGAGCAAGCTGACTGATAAGCAACAAGCGTTTGTGTATGAGTACATCAAGGACCTCAACGGGACTGATGCTGCTCGTCGGGCTGGTTACAAGGGGACCGACAATACGCTTGCAGTTATTGCTCATGAAAACCTAAGAAAACCTAAGATTCGCGCCGCTATCGACCAACTTCTGCGCGAGCGCGCATTGACCGCCGCTGAAGTGGTGAGCCGCCTGACTGATCAGGCGCGTGGCATTCCGGAAGACTGCTTCACCGTCTTCGGCACGATGATCGCGGTGGATTTTGAGAAGTTGCGCGAGCACGGGCTGCTGCACCTGGTTAAAAAGGTGACCTACGGCAGGGATGGGCGCCCGACGATTGAGTTCTACGACGCGCAGTCGGCGCTTCAGCTTCTTGGGAAGTATCACAAGCTGTTCACCGATCGCGTTCAGGTGGATGACTGGCGCTCGCAGGCAATAGCCGATATTCGCCGGGGCGCGATTGATTACGAGGCGTTAGCCGAGGCATTCGATGACACTCTCGCTGCCGAGCTATTTAGAGCAGCAGGCGTACCTGTATCGCCTGGAGAAAGCTAAACGCCAGAGCCAGAGCGCGGCGTCGCTTCCGCCGTTTGAAGAGTTCTGCGCGCGCCGCTTGGTTGTGCAGAACAAGGCCGGGCAGATCGTACCTTTACAACTGAATAGAGCGCAGCAGCACTTGATCGCAAACCTGACGGGGCGCGACATCGTGCTCAAGGCGCGGCAACTCGGCATGAGCACGGTGATTCAGGCCAATCTGTTTTATGAGCAGATGCGCGGCAACGCGCGCACGTACACGCTCTGCCACGACGACGACCTGACGAGCACGCTTCGGCGCATGGTGGACCGCTTCTATGACCACCTGCCGGATGTTGATCGCCCGCCGCGCAAATTCGCCAACGCCTTGCTGACGACCTACCCGGCGCTCAACAGCGAGGGCAGCATTGCGACAGTGGGCGGGACGGCAGGCAAGCGCAAAGGGCGCGGCTCGTCGGTGACGCACATCCACGGCTCCGAGGTGGCGTTCTGGCCGGATGCCGAGAGCGTGATGGGCGCGGCGCTGCAAGCGGGCAACCCGGCGATTGTGCTGGAGAGCACGCCGAACGGCATGACCGGCTGGTTCTACGAGCGCTGCATGGAGGCGCTCGACGGCGATTCGGTGTGGACGCTGCACTTCTTCCCGTGGTGGTGGGATGACGAGTATCGCATTCCACTGGCCGACGGCGAGGTGTTGGACTATACCGACGAAGAGCAGGCGCTGGTCGAGGCGCACGGTCTCGATGCCGAGCAAATCAAGTGGCGGCGGAACAAGCAGCGGGAACTCCGCGACCTGTTTCCGCAGGAGTACCCCGAAGACCCGTACAGCTGCTTTTTGGCGAGCGGGACGTCGTATTTCGGGAATGTGGAGCATGTGTTCACCGCGCCGGCGGGCGCTGAGCCGATACCGGGCCGCCGATACGTGGCGGGGCTGGACTTCGGGCAGACGACCGACTACACGGTGATGTCGGTCCTGGATACGGTCGAGATGGTCGAGGTGGCCATGTTGCGCATTAACCGGATGTCGTGGGCCGACCAACGCCAGCGGATTGCGGACATGGCGCGGCACTGGAACAACTGCGAAGTGCACGCCGAGTGGAATAGCATCGGCGACCCGAACATCGAAGAACTGCATGCGGCGGGGGTTCGGGTGGTGGCCTTCAAGACGACCGCGCAAAGCAAGCCGCCGCTGATTCAGGGTTTGTACGTGGCTCTGCACGAGGCAGGATTGCGACTGCTTGACGACCCGGCAGGCCGTCACGAATTGCGCTCGTTTATCAGTAAGCAGACGGCGAACGGGCATTGGCAGTACCAGGCGCAGGAAGGCAGCCACGACGATACGGTGATGGCTCGCGCGCTGGCATGGCACGGGGCGCACAACCCGATGACGATCGAATTCGCGCCCAATCCATTTTTCGGGGGCTGAGGATATGCCTGGTGTAACCCGCTACATCCCGCCGACGGAAGACGGCCCGGCGCTGACCGCGCTCGAAGACGCCTACGACAAGGAGCTGCGCGCGCGGCAGAAAGCGCACGCCGAGGCGTGGAAGCTGTACAAGGGTGAGCATCACAAGCACCTGAAGCCAGACGGCAGCGGGACCGATGACAACATCACCATCAACCTCGTAGAGCTGCTGATCGACAAAGGCGTAAGCGCGCTGGTGGGCACGAACGACCAGGGCGACATCGAAGGCGTGACGCTCGACATCGTAGACGAGCCGGGCGAGCGCGGGTACGAAGGCCCGCCGCCGGACTATTCCGCACCTGACCAGCCGCAAGCCAAAAGCCCGGCGCAGCAGGCGCTTGATCAGGTCTTCGAGGCGAACCGGCGAGACATCCTGCTGCACAACGCCATTCTAAATGGCGGCGTGTGCGGGCACGTGTTTTTGAAGGTCGTGCCGGACGGCGCGCGCGACCCGCAGACCGGCGAGAAGCGGCTGCCCCGGCTGATCAATCTGAACCCCGATATTGTGTCGGTGTTTTGGGATGAGAGCGACATCGAGCGCGTGTTGTGGTATCGCATCGAGTACGGGACCGAAGGCAGCCGCAAGCGGCAGGACATCGTGCGCAACGTGGACGCGACCGGGGAAGACGCCTACGGCTGGACGATCCACCACTACACGCAGACCGCGCAGCAAGCTGGCTGGCAGCGAGCAGGGGCGCCGGTGGCGTGGGAGTATGACTGGGCGCCGGTGATCGACTGGCCGAACCTGCCCGACCCGAACGGCTATTACGGGATGAACGACATTCGCACGGGCGGCGCGGTGAACAGCGCGCTCAACTTCCTGATGTCGAACATGGCGCGCATCATCAAGCATCACGCGCACCCGAAGACCATTATTATCGGGGCAAATGCTGACGAAGTGCAGCAGACAGCGGTAGACCGGCTGTGGACCATCCGCAATGAGAACGCGAAGATCCTCAACCTGGAAATGCAGAGCGACCTGTCGTCTTCGATGGAACTGGTGCGGATGCTGCGCCGCTTCTTCTTCGACTCGGGCCGGGAAGTAGACCCGTCGAGCGTGCACGACCGGCTCGGCGACCTGACCAACTTCGCGCTGCGCGTGCTCTACACCGACACGCTCGCCAAAGGCGGCACGAAGCGGCTGCTGGCCGGGGACGGGCTGCGCAGCGTGTGCCGGTGCGTGCTCGACCTGATGGGCTTCGGCTTCGCGCACCAGATTACCGTGACGTGGCCGAAAGCCATCCCGACCGACGACCTGGCCGACGCGCAGGCGCTGGCGATTGACCGTCAGCACGGCCTGAGCCGCGAGACGTATCTCGACAAGCGCGGGTACGACTTCGAGCAGGAGATGGCGCGCGTGCAGTTGGAGCGCGGGGAGCGCATTGAGGACGCGATGGTGCAGCAGCAGGGCACGCTGACCAACGCGCTGGAAGGCATAGGCCGGCGCATGATGCTGGGGAGTGGAGTCAATGGCGGAGCGTGAGACGGTGCAGCCGCAGGGCCGCGCCGAGGACTGGACCGATGACGAGATTGCGGCCCTGACTGGCATTACGGCAGACGGGCGCATCAGCCCGGCGGTGCTGGCGGACGCGAAAGCCGACGCGCGCCGCTATCCCGATCTGGCGCGCTTCCTGGACGCGCGGCGCGATGGCTAGCCGACGCGATAGCCGCAAGCCGTACCGCTGGAACGCGGGCGCGGGGCGCTACATTGACCCCGACAGCGGCCAGTTTGTGCCGAAGCAGGCCGAAGTGCGCGCGCTGGATAGCCGCATTCAGTCGGGTATCAACCAGGTGCGCGCGGTGACGGTGGGCGTGCTGGAAGGCGCGGTATCGGTCGAAGACTGGCAGACAGCGGTCGCGGTCGAACTGCGGCGGATGCACACGCAAGCGGCGGCGCTCGGTCGCGGCGGCTGGCAGCAGATGACGCCGCGCGACTGGGGGCGGATTGGCCGGGCGCTGCGCGACGAATACGGCTATCTCGCCACCTTTGCGACGACGCTGGCCGGGGGCAATCTGAGCGAGGCGCAGGTGAATGCGCGCCTGACGCTCTACGTCAACGGTATCTGGTCGTCATACTGGAAGGGCGTGGCGGGGGCGATGCAAGAGGCGGGTATGACCGAAGAGCGCCGCATCCTGACGCCCGCCGAACACTGCGCAGACTGCGAAGGCTACGCGGCGCAGGGCTGGCAGCCGCTCGGCTCGCTCCCCGAACCGGGGGAAGGGTCGGCGTGCGGCCACAACTGCCGCTGCATCAAGGTCTACCGCGCCCCTGACGGGCGCATGGTAGACGAGTGGATGACCGAGTACGACGTGGACTTTACCGGAGAGGTGGCTTGATGCCAACAGATGATTTGGGCCAGACGCCCACCAGTACGACCCCGGAGCCGGACTCCGAGGGACAGCAGCCGGAACAGGGGAGCGCGGAGCAGGCGCCGAAACTGGTTGACGTGAACGCACGCGACGACCAGGGGCACCAGTTGTGGTTTCCGCGCGAGGCGATGACACAGACGCGGGAGGAAGCCGCGAGATACCGCCGTCTGTACCAGGAGGCAAAGCAGGCGCTCGAAGCGCACGCCCAGCCCGCCGACAAGCAGGACAAGAAAGAGAAGCCTGATCCGGCGAAAGACCAGGAAAGCGACATTGCCAGCCGACTCGCACAGCTGGAAGCGCGCGAGCGTGAGTTGGTGATCGAAAATGCGATCCTGGCAGCGGCGGCGCGGCGCACTGACGAGCGCGGGGCGTTTATCAACCCCGCCGAGGCGGTGAAGCTGCTCGACCGCACCAACGTCCAATTGCACGACGACGGAACCGTGAAGGGTGTCGAGGAAGCGCTCAAGGCGCTGGCGACACAATCGCCGCACCTGCTGGCGCAGGACGGCAAGCGCCCGCCCAAGATTGACCCGACGAACCCCGGCGGGGGCAGTCCGGGCACGCCGCAGATTGTCAAAGACATTCAGGCGCGCATGAGCGGGCAGACCAACCCCTTCGGCGGCGGCGGCGTCGTGCTACCTGAGGAGTAACGAGCATGACCACTGGACCGACTCGTTGGGCGGACATTACGTCCATCACCAACGACATTTATGAGGGGGCGCTGTTTACGCTCCGGCAGCAGAACCTGCTGGCGCGCACCGTGACGGTATTCCGTGATACCGCCGGTATGCAGCCCCGTAAGGTCACGGAATACGGGCAGGCGAATCCGCGCCAGGTCGATGAACTGGAAGACGTGACGCCGACCCGGTTCGACCGCACCCTGCTCAACACCCTGACGCCGCATCGCCATGCCGACATGTTCCTGTTGTCGGACCAGCGGGTCGCAACCGACGCGCAGAACGTTCGTTTGGACGCGGCTCTGGAATTGGGTTCGTCGTTCGCGCAGGACGTGGACGAGAAAATCGCGTCGCTGTTCGGCTCGCTGACCGGCGGGACCATCGGCTCGGCGGGCGGGACCATCACGTGGGCCAAGCTCATCGGCGCGCGCTCGCTCATGCAGGGGCTTAAAATCCCCGGCCCGTACTGGTGCGTTCTGCACCCCTATCAATGGGCGCACCTGGTTACCTCGGCGCTGGCAACCGGCGCGGAGATCGCCAACGCGCCCGGCTTCCAGGATGCGCTTGTGAACTCGTTTTTCACCAGCACCATCCTCGGCGGGGTGACGTTCGTGGTGACGCCATCGATCGCGGTGGACGGGAACGGGGACGCGGTGGGCGCGATGTACAACCCGATGGCGCTGGCCTATGACGAGCGCCGGGCGTTCAGCATCGAGCCGCAGCGTGACGCGAGCCGTCAGGCGACGGAACTGAACGCGTCGATGTGGTACGCCTACGGCACATGGGACCCGAAGCGCGGGATTGCCATCGTCGGCGACGCGGCGACACCGAGCTAAGGAGAGTGAGTCGTGAGTAATGCGATGGATGTGAAGCAGGTCGTCGTGCCGCTCGACGCGGCGTCGTGGGCGGGCGATAACGTGCAGCAGCGCATTTTGCGCGCGCCGAACGCCGAAGACGGCGGTGGCCTGACGATCGTGTCGGCTTACGCGGTCAACGAAGCCGCGACAGGAGCGGGTGGTACTGCGTTCTCACTTTCGCTGCACAACTACGGGACCGCCGGGACCGCGATCAAGGCAGTCGGCGGGACCGTGGCGGCACCGCTCGGCGGCACAGCCGACCCGTTTGAGGCGGGCGTGCCGAAGGCGTTTGTGCTGTCGAACGCGTATCTGGCAGCGGGCGAGTGGTTGGTCCTGGATAAGCAGGAAACCAACTCGTCTGACCCGACGCGCGGCGTGGTCGTGATCGACTATCTGCTCGGCAAGTAAGCCGGGCCTTCGTGGATGGGTGGGGCGGGGGCTGAACTCCCGCCCCGAACTAACGCTGAATGTACTCGCTCTCGGTATTCTCGCTACTGTGCACCCATGTGTGGCAGAGCGAGCAGAGCGTAATCAGATTGTCGGGGTCAAATCGGAGTTCGGGGTAGTCTGCCCAGGCAGCGATATGGTGAGTATGGAGAATAACGTCATCGTCTTGGCATCGTTTTTTCCCTCAAATACGAACCGATGTTCAATGGTATTCTAACGCGGCACATAGAACAATGCAAATAACGGAAAGGGGTGCGATATGAAAATTTTATGGCTTTCAAATGCCCCTCATGTCTGTACCGGCTACGGCAACCAGACGCAGGTCAATGTGCCGCGCCTGCGCGACCTCGGCCACGAGATGAGCGTCACGGCGTTTTACGGGTTGCAAGGCGCACCGAGCCTGTGGGACGGTATCTTGATTCTGCCCGCGTCGCAGAACCCCTACGGCAACGATGTGATTGTCGCCGACGCGACGCACGTCCAGGCCGATATTGTTGTGACGCTCATGGACGTGTGGGTGCTGGCGCCGGAAGTCATGTCGCAGGTGGCGTGGTATCCGTGGCTCCCGATTGACCACGACCCCGCGCCGCCGGCTGTGGTGGACGTGCTCAAGGCGTGCCGCCGCCCGATTGCTTATTCGCAGTTTGGCGTCAAGAAGCTAAAAGAAGCAGGCTTTGACCCGCTCTACGTCCCGCACAGCGTGGATCGCAGCGTGTACAAGCCGCTGGACCGCGCCGAGAGCCGGAAGGCGCTTGGCTTCAAGGAGAGCGAGTTCGTGGTGGGGCTGGTGGCAGCCAACAAGGGCGCGCCGAGCCGCAAAGCGTTCGACCAGCAGATCCGCGCGTTTGCCGAGTTCCAGCGCCGGCACAAGGACGCCGTGCTCTACCTGCACACCGACATGCTTGGGATGCAAGGCGAGAACCTGCGGCGCATCATCGAACTGGCGGGCCTGCCCAAAGGGGCGGTCGTGGAAGTGCCGAGCTACCGCTACGCGCGGGGCTTCATCCCGTGGCAGTGGATGGCGCAGGCGTATAACACGTTTGACGTGCTGCTGCACGCGACGCGGGGCGAGGGCTTCGGCCTGACCATTATTGAGGCGCAGGCGTGCGGCTGCCCGGTCATCGTGACCGATTTCAGCGCCATGCCGGAACTGGTGACGGACGGGCTGGGCTGGAAGGTCGGCTTCAGCGACAAGTTTTTTAGCCAGGACAGCTATCAGGTGACGCCGAGCGTGCCGGAGATTGTGGACGCGCTCGAACAGGCGTATCAGCGGCGCGGGGATGCCGACCTGCGCGCGGCGGTGGCAAAGACGATGGACGCCTACGACGCCGATCATGTCGCAAACCATTACTGGAAGCCGGTGCTGGCCGAGATTGCGCGGGACGTGGCTGCCGAACAGGGCGCCGTCACGCAGGCGCGCGCCGGACGGCGCAAGGAACGGGAGGCACTCCGTGAGCGAGCGAAAGTATAAGCAGTTGGGCGCGGATTATCACTGGCGATGGGCCGCAGCGGGAGACAGCAATCCGTATGTGCGCTGGGTCAAGCAGGTGTTGCGCTATCTGCCCGAGCAAGGCGACGGCGCGACGCTGCTCGACGTGGGCTGCGGGGATGGCTATCCGGCGAGCCTGCTGGTGGCACGCGGCTATGCTGTGACGGGCGTGGATGTGCTCGACGGGCCGCTGGCCGTGGCGCGCGAGAGGGTGCCGGGCGCGTCGTTCTACCACGCCGAGCGGGACGCGCTGCCGCAAATCAGTGATTATGTGCTGGCGCTCGAATCGCTTGAGCACATGGCAGACCCGTCCCTGCTCTTGGCGGCGGCGCTCAACTGCGAGCGCTACGCGCTCATCAGCAGCCCGCCGGCAGGGCACGACCGCTACGCGCTGCGCAGCTACACCGAAGACGAGGTGCGTGCGCTGTTTGAGGGCTGCGCGGTTGAGGTGCTGGTAGATGAAGGCGAGCACCGGCTCTTTCAGGTGACGCCACTCCGAAGCGAACCAGGCAATACCGAAGCCTTGATAGCGCAGGCTGAAGCCGACGAGGCGCCGAAAGCCGCGCCAAAAAGGAAAAAGCGTGCAAATCGTCGTACTGAGTGACGACCGGATGCCCTTACGTCCCGATGCCATCGGCGGGCTGTCCCGCTCGTTGTGGGACCTCGCCGACGGGCTGGCCGCGCGCGGTCATGCCGTGACGCTGGTCGCGGCGCGGGGGAGCGTCTTTCCGCGCGGGCAGCTCATCACATGGGGCGCCGGGGCGATGGCGATTGAGGCGGACGCATGGCTCGACGGCAGTCACGCGCACCTGCTGAGCCAGGCGCGGCCCGATCTACCGGTGCTCAATCGCATCGGCGATCTGGAATGCGCCTGGAAGCCGCCGAACGTGGTAGTAGCGACAGAATACATGCGGGGGTATTTCCCCAACGCTCGGATTATCAAGACCGGCGTGAAAGACGAAGGGGTATTTAATCCCACACCCGGTAATCACCTGCTCTTTATGGGCGGGACGATTGGACGTAAAGGACCAGAGATTGCCAGAACAGTTGCCCGAACAGCCGGATTTGAGCTACGGGCTTACGGAGAAGGTCTAGCGCCCTTGCGAGGGAAAGAGAAGTGGGAAGTCCTCTCAAGTGCGCTGGCACTGCTGCACCCAAGTCTGTCAGACGCGGCTCCGAGATTACCACTGGAAGCTGCAACAGTCGGAACGCCGACCGTCTGTCTCGATATTACCGGCGCTGCGGAGCACGTGCAGCATTGCGTCAGCGGGTTTATCTGTGAAGACCCGGTAGAAATGGTCGAAGCCGTGCGTGACGCGGCGCTGCTGGACCGGCGCGCTATCCGGGAGTGGGTGCTGGAAGAACATGCATTTGACCGGATGATCGACGCATACGAAGCGGCGCTGGCGAGCGTCGCAGATGGGGAGAGGTGGTAATCATGTCGATGCTCGTGCTCTGGCAGTTTCGGACGATCAAGCTCACGCCCACGATTTCCGCGACGCAGTACAGCGCCGGGGATGTGGTGGGCGGGCTGATGACGCTGCCCGTAAAAAACGAGGAAAGCGGCAGGGCGTCCGGCTATATCTCGCGCGTGCAAGTCGTGGACAAGGACGGCGTGGGCGCGGCCGGAAAGTTGTACGTCTTCAGCGAGAAACCGGCGGAGATCGCGGACCACGCTGCCTTCGCGCTGGAGATCGCGGACTGGCACAAGCTGATCGGCGACCCAATCGCGATCAGCACCTACGACACGATCGGCAACTTCAAGCGCGAGCAGGTCAAGCTCGACGCCGAACTCGAATACAACGCCGCCGATGGCAACCTGTACGCCTACTTCGTGGCGGATGCGACGCCGGACTTCACGAACACTGACGCGCTGACCTTCCTCGTGCATATCGGGGTGATGTGATGGCGGCGCGCGCGGGGATGCTGACGCTCATCACCCGGCTGCGGGGGATGACCAATGCCGGGACGGCGGACTGGTCCGACGAGGCGCTGCAAGACGTGCTCGACGCCCGGCGGGTGGACCTGAACCGCGCGCCGCTCGAGGCCGAGCCCGAATACGTCAACGGCACGACCGTCTGGCATGACTACTACGCGCCGCTCGGCAATTTCGAGGAAGCGTCCAGCGGGGCGCAGTACTGGCGCGTCGAGAACACCAGCGGGGAGGCTGTCGGGACCGCCGACTATACCGTCGATTACGCCTCGGGCTACATCCGCTTCACCGCCGACCAGGGCGGCACGACCTACTACTTGCGCGGGCGGTCGTATCAGATGAATCTCGCGGCGGCGGACGTGTGGCGGCGCAAGGCGGCGGCCTACGCGGAACGCTACGACGTGCAGACGGATAACCACCGTCTGAACCGGAGCCAGGTCATCGCGCACTGCCTGAAGATGGCCGCCGAATATGAGGCGAAGGCCGGCATTCAGTCGGTGCAAGTCGTGCGGGGAGACTTGGTGTGAGCCTGATGCTGTCGCCCGACGAACTGGCCGACCTGCGCGCCGAGGTGTTGGGGCTGCTGCCAGACCAGGCCGTCATTCTGCGGCCAGAGGGGACGGTGACGGCCAGCGGTGCATGGTCGGAGACGTACCGCGCGGCCGGCACGGTGGCGGCGCGGATCGACCCCTTGAAGATGGCGCAGGGGGACCGCGTGATTGCCCTGCAGGAGCGCGGCAAGGCGTGGTACCAGCTTTCCGTACCGTGGGATGCCGACCTGCGCGACGGCGACCGGGTGAGCGTGGCTGACGTGACGTATGAACTGGTGCAGGTGCACGACGACCATAGCCAGCGCATTGTGCGGCGCGGCATTCTGTCGAAGCTGGGGGCGGGGTGATGCTGGATTTTCGCGCCACGGTAACGCCGGGGCTGTTCCGCACGATTGAGGCGGTACTGTCGTCGCGCTTCGAAACGGCGATCAAAGAGGTGGCGGAAGTCGGCCAGAAAAGCGCGAAGGCGCTGGTCAGCGGGCCGTCGCCGTCGTCGCCCGGTCACCCGCCCGGCATCATCACCGGGTGGCTGCGCGACTCGATTACCATTGCGCAGCAGGATCGCTATCATTGGATTCTACTCGCTGGCGCGCACTACTCGCTGTACCTGGAGTTCGGGACGTACAAGATGGCCGCGCGGCCCTTCATGCGCCCGACAGCCGTCACACTGCGACAAGTCGCGCCCGGCATTGTGAAGCGTGCAATGGGAGGGTAGTCGAATGAAAGTGATCCTGGTACTCGGCTTTACGGCGCTTATGCTGGCGTCCGGCGCGCTGTTCCTGACCGGCGTGCAGTGGTTGATGACCGATCAAGCCTACGCCCCGCAGCAGGACGCGGCGGCCAGCCTTGCCACGGCGTACTTCGTGGCGTCGTTTATTTGCATGTGGCTGGCCTCGAAGCTGGGCGGTGCCTACGACCGCCGGGAACAGGCCAGCATGACCGAGTGGGAACGGCGGCGGCGGGACCGTGATTAGCGCGCTGTTTGAGGGCATCCGGGGCAAGCTGATTGCCGACACCGCCGTCAAGGCGGTCACGACGCGCGTCTATCCGGTGCTGGCGCCGCAGAGCGCGCCGCTGCCCGTGATTGTCATGCAGATCGCGGCCGGGGGGTCGCTCAATGAGACGCCCCGTGATGAGTTGGACGTGTGGGTGGATGTGAAGGCTATCGCGGCAGAAGCGCCTGATGCGCTGTCTCTGGCCGACAAAATCCGCGCCGCGCTCCACGAACAAGATTTGTCCCTGGGGGGCAACTGGAAAACCGTGCGCTGCCAGCATGAACGTCCGTGGACGTTCCAGGTGACCGAAGACGGACGGCAGTACTGGCAGGCGGGCGGCACCTATCGCATTCGAGCAGTGGTTGAGGTGAATCCATGAGCGCAACACAGCGCCTGACCGGCCACCAGTTGGTGGTCATCTTTCAGACGGGCGGGCAGAACTATGTGATTTCGGGCGACCAGACCTCGTTGGAAATCACGATGGATACCAACGAGGCGGACATGACCGCTGGGGCCGACGAGTACGTGTACATGAAGCCGACGGTGTGCATGACCGGCGCGACCCTGACGTGCAAGTACATCGGCACGAACGGGACCGCGACCTGGGGCGCGATTCCGGTCGGCACCGAGGGCACGCTGATCTACGGGCCGGAGGGCACGGCGGCAGGCAAGCCGAAGGGTGGCTTCCCGTGCTACATCAAGTCGAAGCCGTTCAGCATCCCGTACAACGACGCGATTGTCCGCACCGCGACGTTCAGCCCGCAGGGCGGCGTCTACGGCACGAGCGTCTTCGATCCGGACGTGCACACGTTCTAGCAGCGGGGCGGGGCAACCCGCCCCTCTTGAGAGGGCATGATGGCAAAAGACAAATCGCAGGACGAAACCGGCGAGCGCATCCAGATCGACGGCCTCAAGATTGACCTGACCAACGTGTCGGTCAAGGAGTGGGCTGAGTTCACCGACCTTGAGAACGCGCGGATGCTGCCCCTGACCGAGCGCACGCGGCGCCAGGCGGCGTATCTGGCGCGGTGGGTCGTGGCGCTGCCGGATGGGTGGGGCGACCCTGCCGACGAGCAGACGTATCTCAATCTCAATATGTGGTCGCAGTGGTTGCCTCTGGTCACCGCGCTCTGGCAGTCGGTCGAGGATGTCCGAAAAAAAGCGATGACGCGCTACATGACGCCATAACGTTCGACGCCGAACTGCCGGGTGAGGTGTACACGGATTATCAGATGTACCGCTTCGCTCAGGAGTTCGGCTACACGCCAGACGAGTTTCGAGCGTTAAGCGTGACGGACAAGCAGCGTCTGTGGGGTTTCCTGCGCGGCGAAACGATGGGCAAGAAGCACCGGCGCGGAGAATGGGACGAATAACATGGGACTGTTGAGCGTCAGCGGTGTGCAAGTCGATATTATGGGCAACCTCGCGCCCTTGCGCCGGGACTTGCAGACGGCGGAGCGCGAGTTGTCGTCGTTTGCGCGCACCGTCTCGGGCACGGGCACCGGCGCGGGTACCGGCTCGCTGGCAGGCGCAACCACCACAGCCAACACGTTCTTCAACCGGCTCCGCTCCGGCGCGCAGGACATCTTCTTTATGACCAACGCCGCAAGCCAGATGTACGCGGCGTTCTCCAAGCCGTTCAAGGCCGCCGATGACCTGGCGCAGATGGGGTTTGCGGCGGAGCGCTCGCGGATCGCCCTGACCAATATGCTCGGCAGCGCGGCGGAATACGACCGCTGGATGCGCGCCATTAAGACCGCCACGCACGGCACGATTTCGGAGATGGAAGCGGCGGGACTGGGCTACCAGTCGCTGCGCCTGGGGCTGGCGAAAACGTCCGAGGAAGCGCAGGAGTTCGTGCGCGTCGCGACCATCATCGGGCAGGCTTCGCCGCAACTGAGCGGCGCGGCGGACGCCATCTCGGAAATCAGCCTGACGATTGCGAACATGTCGTGGCGGCGCCTGGACCAACTCGGTCTGAGCGTGTCGGACACGAGGGCGCGCATGGAAGAATTGATGGACCTGAACGCCAACCTCACAAAAGAGGAAGCGTTCCAGCAGGCGGTCATGGAAGGGCTGACCGCACAGGCGAATATGCTTGGCGACGAGCTGATCGAGGTCGGCGCGGCGACGCAGCGGTGGAAAATCTTTTGGAATGAGCTAAAGACGGACATCGGCTGGAAGATTGGCGAGGGCTTTGACGGCGCCATTATCGCGGTCGAGAGCATGATCGAGATGATGCACGTGCTGACTGATGAGCCGTGGAAAGTGCGCATCCTGGCCGAGATGGCAGGCTTTCCGCAGTGGGCGATCGACGCCATGAACGCGGGCGGCACGGGGCAGGGAGACATCTCCAACCCGTATGATGCCGTGCTCGGACGCCAGCAGTCACTGATTCGCGGCGGCGGGGGCGGAACGCGCGGCACGGGCGGTGCGATGCCGCTGCCCATGTGGGGCGATCTGGACATGTTCCTGCGCGCGCAGATTGAACTGGGCGGCGCGTTGGGCATGGAACAGCGCGGTATGTTGCAGCCCAAAGGGGATTTGTTGGGCATGTCGGTGCGCGAGTCGGTGAATGCGTACTACGATGCCTACTACGAGGCGCAGTTGCGCGCCATTGAACAATCGAGCCGGAGCGCGCGCGGGCGGCTGCGGATGTATGGTACCGGCGGCGGGATGGACACGCTGATGCTCATCGCCGGACTGCAACTGCACGGCGCGGCGCTGTCGCCCGATGTGCGGCAGTCTGTCGATACCTACTACGATGCGTACTATCGGGCGCAAGAAGAGGCGATTGCGCGCACCAGCGCCCGGTCGCGCAGCCGCGTGACCCGGTACCTGCCCAACTATAAGGAACTTGGCGCGGCGGCCACCGGCCCGCTGCCTCAATTCCCTGAATCGTCCTACCTCACAACGCTCGGACAGCACGGCGGGTCGCTGGCGCACATCTTTGCGCGCGGGTTGGGCCTGCCGACCGATCGCAGCGGCGTACCGAGGCAAGACGCCTATCAGGAGTGGTACTGGCAGCAGTACTACACGCAAGGCGGCTGGCAGGGCGGCGACGTGCAGCCCTGGCAGGTAGACCCGGCCACGCGCCGCACGCGCGAGCAGATCGCGGCGTCTCAGGCGCGGTACGCGGAACAGCAGCGCATGGCGCAGATGCGCGCCTTCCGCGAGGCAGATGCGGCAAGTTATGCGGACCCCCGGCAAGGGCGTTTCGGCGGCCTGCCGGCGGCCTGGTACGGGGTCACGGAAGCCTTGCGGATGATGCCTGACATGGCGGATATGGCGCGCCAGCAGCAGGCGTATCAAGACATGCTGACGCGGCTGGCGCCGCCGCCCCGCGCGCAATCGCTTGACGAGTTCTTCCAAATTTCGCCAGAGCGTCTCGACACTGAGGTGTACAGCGTCATGGCGAACGCGCTGGGCGAAGCGGGGGTGAACGCGGAACTGGCCAACGAAGCCCTGAAGCTGTTTGAATGGCAGACGGGCATGACCACACCCACGGCAGAATTGTTCAACGCGCGGGTGGAAGTCCTGACGCAAAAGCTCGGCACGGGCGAGGTCACTGCCGCGCAGTTTGCCGACGCGATGGCGCTTTTGGCGCAGACGGACCTCAGCCCGCTCTCGCTCTTGTGGGAAGCGGATCTGAAAGTGGATGATTGGGAGGCGGTCACGAATACGATTGACCGGCTGTCAAAGATTGACCTGCCGAGCGCTCTGCATCTGATGACGTCTCCCATGACGGCTTACCCGCAGGGAAGGGGGATGACACCGGCTGTCCCGCTGCGCGATATGTGGAAGTCAGGGGTCGAGACGTATACCGCCGGGGTTGACTTCCCAGCCGCTGCGCTGCAGGCGTTACAGAGCGACGCCGAAAACGCGCTTGAAGCCATCCAACGCCTGCCGACCGAGGGCGTAGACGCGACGCAACAGTTTAGCGAGGGCGCGACCAGTTGGTTTGAAACGTGGTCATCGGAGAGCTTGCCGTACATCGACACGATTAACTCGGAGCTTGGCACGATTGAGGAACGGATCGCGCGCCTGACGATGATGCCGTTTGTGGTCACGCTGAGTGTGAATGATCCCGGCGGCGGCGCGCCAGCGGCGCCCAGCGGGGCGCCGCGTTATGGCGGGCGGGCGATTACGCCGTTTGCCAAGGGTGGCTTTACCGGCGTGGGGTCACCGAATGAGGTGGCGGGGATCGTTCACAAAGGTGAGTATGTCGTGCCGCGCGGCGGCGCGCTGGTGCTCGACCGCAGCGCCAGCGGCGGGAGCAGCCCGACGATTGTCGTGCAGCAGTTGAACACATTTGGCGACTGGCGCGGCGCGGTCCGGCAGTTGGAGCAGGCCGCGCAGGACGCAGGCTATAGGCTCAAGGTGCGCTGATGAGTAAATCCGACTATCTCGAAGGCAAGGTGCTCGACCACCTGCTCGGACGCACGACCTACACCGCCCCGGCGACAGTCTATGTGGCGCTCTACACGTCCGCGCCGACCGACTCGGGCGGCGGCACGGAGGTCAGCGGGGGATTGCGGCGCGTGGTGGGGCATGTTCACCGCTGCGATGGGTAGCTACCACATGCGCGCCGAAATCGAGTTCGGGGACTTCTTCGTCTCCGAACCCACGTCCGGCGCGGCGGCGCTTGCTGGATCGGCGGCGGGTGGCGCGACGACCAGCGGCACGCTGACCCTGACGGCGCCCACCCCGCCGCCGCCGCCGCCCGGCCCGTGGGACCGTGACATGACGCTGCGCGTGCGCTGCGACTGGGACCGCGACGGGGCGATGACGCAGTCCTTTGACGATATCAGCGACCGGGTGGTTGAGGCGGAATGGTCGCTTGGCATGTACATGCCGTATCAGGAGATTGCCGACGAGGCGCGGCTAGAGATGACCGTGGTCAACACCGACCGCCGCTTTACGCCGGAGAACGAGAGCAGCCCGCTCTACGGGCTGCTGGCGCCGGGCGTGCCGGTGCTGGTTGAGATGGTGGACGCGACCGGCGCGCCGAACATCATGTGGCGTGGCTGGCTTGACCAGATTCAGCCGAGTTGGACGCCGGGCGGGGACCACGGTCCGCTGTACGCGCGCCTCGTCGCGCTGGGCGGCAAGCAATACATGCAAGCGGCGAAGGTCACGCTGGACCTGCTGACCAACGTGCGGACCGACGAGGCCATTCGCGCCATCTTCGAGACGGTGACTTTTCCGCCGAAGCTCTCCGGCGAGTGGCGGCTAGGCATTGCCGGGGCGAGCGAGTTGGGCGTCACGACTCGGCTGGTGGACGCCGCCGGCAAAACGTCTTTTGACGAAGGCAACGTGACGTTGAGCTACGTCGGGGACAACTGGGACGAAGCGGATGCGTATGGCGCGATTTATGACCTGGTGCGCGCCGAGCGCGGGCGCTTCTTCTTCGACCGCGACGGGCAGGCAGTCTTCTGGAACCGCGCGCACTTGCAGACCACCATCCTGCCGGTGCTGCGCCTGGAACAGTACCAGGCGCTGGAATATGTCTATGGCGACGACCTGTTTACGGCGGTGCGCGTGCGGGTGGCGCCGCGCACGATCAGCAGCACGGCCAGCGAAGTGCTCTATAAGTTGGACGAGCCGATTACGCTGCGGCCCAGCGCCGCGCGCACGTTGCGCGTCAGCTACCGGCAAGCCGACAGCGACGCAATGGTCGCGGGGATGGACATCACCGTGCCGAACGCGGGGGACGGGTCGCTGGCCACCACGGGCAACCTGAGCGTGCAAATCACGCCGGGCGCGACCTCGGCAGAGATTGCGCTGACCAACCTGAGCACAATTGAGAACGCCTCGCTGGACACGTTGATTATTCGCGGGCGGCGGCTGACGAGCTACGGGTATCAGGACGCGCTCGAAGAGGACGTCAATACTGTCGCGGTCTACGGGCGGCGCGAGCTGTACATTGACGCGCGATTGCTGGATGAAGTCAGCGAGGCCGAGCAAATCGCCAAGTGGGAATTGCTGCTGCACAACGCGCCGCGCGGGCTGGTGTACGCGGTGCAGCTCAAGAACCGGAACGCGGCGTACCGGGAGGCGCAGATCCGCCGGACGATGGGCGACCGGATTACGCTGGCCGCGCCGCAGATTGAGCATGAAGGGGACTATCACATCATCGGCGAAATCCACCGCGTCACGTCGGGCGGCAAGTATCACGAAACTACCTGGCGCTTGGAACCCGCCGCGCCGTATGCGGGGTGGCTGTTTGGGATAGAAGGGTATAGCGAGTTGGGCGAGACGACCCGGCTCGGATTCTAGGAGCGCATCATCATGGCTTGGAATGCACCTGTGACACAGAGCGTCGGGACGCTGATCACGCCCGCCATCTGGAACAGTCAGATCGTTGAGAATCTGCTGTACTTGAAGTCTCCGCCGATCACGTTGATGGACAGCCTGCAAACGCTGACCACCAGCAGCTCATCTTACGTCAACGTGTTCGAGACGCAGAACATTGTGACGGCAGCCGGCGGGCGCGTGCTGCTGATGGGGTTGGGCTACGCCAACCATAACGAGAGCGGGGTGGTGGAGCTGCATCTCAACCTCACCGTGGATGGGGTCGATGACGTGGCTGGCAGCGACGGCTACGTGCGCCAGTACCTGCAGGGCACCGGACGCGAGCCTTTCGTGATGCTCTACATGTCCGACACACTAAGCCCCGCGATGCATACCTTTCGCCTGCGCGCGAAGGTCATCCCCATCGCGGGCACGACCGGGACCGTGACGATTACCACACGCCGCTTCTGGCTGATGGAGGTCTGAGATGCAAACGCTTGAGTTTCCGCTGCCTGAGGCAGCCAACGTGTCCGCGCTCGACCGCGCCATGCGGGCGCGCTTCGGCGACCGTATCAGCGGCATCAGCGTCGCCGGCGACGTGCTCATGGTGCACGTGCTGGAACCGCAGGACGACGACGAAGACGCGGCGCTCGACGTGCTGGCCGCACACGACCCGGACGCGCTGACGCCGGAACAGGCGGCGCGCAAAACCGCCGACGACGCGCCGGCACGCGCGGCGGCTATTCCGGGCTGGGCGACGTGGGACGAAGCGGAAACCGTCGCATGGATTGAAGACAACGTGCGCGACCTGGAAAGCGCCAAGCAGGTGCTGATCGACATGGCGCGGCTGCTGGTGGCGCTGCGCGACGCGCAGTGGCCGGGGCTGGCAATCGAGGCAGAGCGGGTTACCAAAAAGTAGCAGCCCACCCCGGCGGCGCTAGGGCCACCGCCGAGGCAGGCTTATCAATCAGTATACGACAGGCCCGCAAGAGGGGCAAGACGCATGGAAGTAAAGGACATCCTGGAGCCGTTGGCGTACCTCATTCTCGTGGTACTTGGCGGCGCGGTGACCGAACTCCGCCAGCGGCGCAAGGGTGCTCCGTGGCGCGAGAGAACCCGGCTTTTAGAGGGGCGCCTTGACACGCTGCGCAAGGACCGCCAAGACGACCTCGCGGTGATCGACCACTTGCAGAAGCGCGTCGATAAGCTGGCGCACTACGAGGAACTGTACAACACGCTCAAAGAGGCGCACGACGGGCTAAAACTCGACCACGAAGACCTCAAGGCGAAATTTGAAGCGAAGGTAATTGCCTGGAAGGAAGTCACCGACTCGCTGAATAACGAGCGTGCGCGTACCGCAGAACTTGAGCGCGAGTTGCAGCAAGAGCGCGCCGCGCGCCATGACGCCGAAACCCGCGCGGACGCGCTGCTCGAGGCGCTGCACGCAGTGCGAAATGGACACGTGCCGGAGTGTACACCCGAACCCGTTGAGATGGCGGATAGTGCCGCCGAACAGGAGCAAAGTAATGGAGAGTAAGCCGTTCTACACCTCGCGCAAGTTCGCGTATGCACTTGGAACATTCCTGGCGTCGCTGGTGCTGGCGCTGCTTCCGGCGCTGGTCGAGTTGGACGCGGAAACGACCGACATGCTGGAAACGATGCTCCCGCTGATCTTCGTGATCGGCGCGCTCGTCATCACCGGGCATACCGTGACCGATGTCATGGCGGTCTGGAAAGAGGGCGTCAAGTATAAGACGTTGCAAGAGGCAGCGCACGACTTGATCGACGCGGTGCCGATTCCAGAGCGCGCCCCGCAGTCGCAGCCGCAGGAGACGCTACCAAGTGAGTGAGCAGTGGGTGAGGCTGCCGCTGGCGGACTTGCAATACATCGAGAGCGCGTTGCGGCTGGCTGAGGCGCAACCGGACGTCAAGCCGACGGTGCGCGAGGCGGCGCTGCGTGCGATGACCGTGCTGCGCCGCAACTACCAGCACGCAGAAG